>Ga0315284_10016574_pt1 | contig 10455 bp, 15 predicted proteins | sample YL17G09_16_MG_FD_203696 | JGI IMG/M metagenome (GOLD analysis project Ga0315284, IMG submission 203696) | Sediment microbial communities from Yellowstone Lake, YNP, Wyoming, USA - YL17G09_16 | ecosystem: Environmental > Aquatic > Freshwater > Lake > Sediment | place: USA: Wyoming | collected...
CAAATAGCACAAACCAAAGAAGAAGTAGTCAAATTAAACAATGCAGGCTACACATATGTTCAGACAATAGAATCGGGACACGTTTACAGAAAAAGGAAGTAAGAACCATGAGAAAAGAACCTGAACCACTAACAGAACTACTCGATCAAGAATTCCCCAAAATAGACCCTATCGAACTAGAACGCATCACCAAAACAGTCAAAAAATGGCTAGAACAAAAACGGAAAGAATACGAAAAAGCAGTTAGATTAACAGCTAAAAAATGCGGAGAAAACGCCGAACCTACGAGAATAACAAAAGGCTATGTCCACTGCATAGACGATCTCTTATACGGAATAGACCCAAGAAAATATCCAATGCGCACCTAACATAAGAAACCCCCTTTTTTCTCTATTTTTTATACAAAGCGCGCGCTTCAGAAAAGCCGACGAAATCGACGGACTACACATATACAGAAAACGCAAACAGCCCCTCTTTTTCTTCATAACTCTTCATCTCAATTGCTTCAAACCATTGCGTCGCGCTCGCATCACGCTCGCGCTCCTACCAACACCATCCGACAAAAAAGAATATGAAAAGCGAATAATGGAAGAAGTCAAGGTCAAGTAGGCAAAGATTTTAGAAACAAAAGCTCTGATTATGAAATATGAAAACTAGCGACATTTACTGTGGTGATTGCTTTCATGCTGAGCGGCTCAACAGTATCTAAACTGAGGTTAGTTCATTGGCAAGCCTAGAAAACTATTTGCGACTACTTGAAAATCCGGAAGCTTTAGGTAAAAAGGAGAAAGAACTTTTGAAGGAAATTGAACCAATAATTCACGAACTGTTGGATGAGCTCAAGGTTAATGGAAAGATTGAAACTGTTTTTGTTCCTGCTAAAAAAAAACACATGGAGAACATTATGAATAATGTCTATCAATTGGAAAAAAATGGCAACTTACTAACTGACATACTTAAACCATCAGAAAGTTCACAGGACTTTCTTGCGGTCAGTTCCAAGATCGGCTTTGACAAGTCAAAATTGACGAATCTCTACATCCAATTATTGGTGCTTTCATGTGTGTTGTACACTGAGGTTTTCAAGTCCTTTTTGCTTTATCACCTCAGGGAAGTAAATCCGAAGGTGTCGAATTTCCCTAGTACAATGGAAAAAGCAGCTCCTAAAGCATGGAAAAAACTGCAACCTTATGTAGATAACAAGTTTCGCAATTCACTTGCTCATGGAACATGGGCATTAGAAAACAAACAGGTCGTTCTTTTCGAAGACGCTGAACTTATTCCTTATGACAAATTGAATTTGGCTGAATTCATTATCAAGATGAAAAAACAGAACCTCCTTTACACTTGTTTGGAGAAAGTAGTTATTGAGAAGACTAAAGCTGCCTTTTTCACTTGAGTAACTAAACATCTTAGCTGGAGAAAATACTGTCAACACAGATAATTTGACTTAAAGAACCAACAAGAACAAAACTCTATATCAATCTTCATGGCTACCGCTACTCATAACCACCAAAACCATGCTTAACAACAACAGACCAAACACAACACACACAATCAGAACGCTTCAAGAACCAACCAACCTCGTCCGAGAAAGCGTGGTGAAAGATGAAAAAAGAGGGAACATGGTTTCTTTGCTTTGGCTATTTCGCTCTTAGTTCCATGTAGTCAAGTAACAGTAGTATTCCCTGAATTATGAAGTATAGTCCGACTATCCACGCTATCAAGTGTGGAAAAACGATCACTAGAATGCCGAAGAGTATGGCTATTATCGCTAGTATTGGTTTTGAAACTGTAACGCCCATCTTCTTTAGCCCTTTGTCCATCGCATCAGTCATATTCTGTTCTTCCCTTAGAAACCACCTACTCTGGTTTATCCATAAAGGATTTTTGGTGCAAAACTTTACCCCCAAACCTCAAAAAAGGATTCACTGGTTGACATATTGTAACGCATTATGTTACAATGTAGTGCGCGTTAAAAAATGGAAAACTAGCGATACCCAGAAATAGCGAATTGATACAGAATAGTTCTGCGATGACGTGAATGGTGGATTTTGCAAAGGGAAGTGAACATGACAACTGGCACTGGTGCAAGAACTGCACTCAATACCCCACGTACATCTACGAAAAAATATCGAGACCGCAACGACGACCAAGGTCACACCTCTGCCCTCAATGCAAAACAAAAGAAGACAACAAAGACTGCACAACATAAAAAAGCGCGCGCTAAAAAGCCTCTAAAATCAGCCAACCATCCTCAAACCGCCACCGCGTCTTATCATACCCAGACAACTCAACAAATAACGCGCGCTAAACAGACTCAACGTCACATTCGCGACCATCAATACCACAGAAATCATCTTTCGACCAGTTGCACGGCAGCTTAAGCCACACGTTCTTATAATGCCTGCAGCTAACGCAGTCTACGCCACCTTCGCCCATAGCCTATCCACCACCGCGTTCTGTGGGAATAAACACGGGATGACCCTCCTCCTCAAAATCCTCAAAGCTATAACGGTTATAACCGAGCGAACTCGGATCAAGCATGAGCTTCTTACTCCCAAAATACCTGACATTCTCGAACTCATGCTGACACAGAGGACAAAGCTCCTTCTTCTTCTCAGGAGTAAACTTCAGCTTCCGATAGCTTAAGACACCAAACCAGCAAGCGATACGATAATGCTTCTTAGTAACGTCGTACGAACAATGGTTGAGCTGATAGTAGAGAGTCCAAAAGATACTCTTGCGCTCACCCAACACCTTAACGATGAAGCCATCCCTTTCATACTCCTCACGAGTCCGATGTTCAAAGCCACTACACCTAGAGCACATAGTCTCGTGACAGTAGCGACATTTGTAGCCGCCTACCAAAAAGCCGAGAACGTGAAAGTGAGGCGACCAGAACCAACTAAGACCGCGCTCAGGCTGATAGCGAAAGGCATGAAATATCAACATCCCACCAACAACGCCACGAGCATACAACGCCTTAACAGCCAGACTACGCAAGCGCGCGAAATCCAGACCATAAAGTCTCAGAGGAACGCTACAAACAATGTGCTCGCACCCCGTATGAAAACGACGCTCCCCCTCCTGCAAACGGGCAGTAGCTCTATCAGCTTCACGAGCAGCCCAAGATCTATAGCAAACAGGACACGACGGTTTCCCACAATGAAAAGGCACAGGACGAACAACAACACAATCTTTAGGAAGCAGGCAAAGCCTACCATCTTTATCAAAATACTCACGCTTACGATTATGCAAATGAACATTCAAGCAAGCTTTCAACTTGCGAACCTGACCACATGAAGGACTGCTCTTCTCGCCATGACCAACCAACCGATGATTACCGTACGAACCCCACGACTTCTCAAACTCACGCTCCACGATACTCTCGTTTGCATCACGCAAAGCCTGACGAAAATTATACGACTTCTCAGCACTGTCGTACTCCACCCCGCACACCCAATTAATAAAAGCGCCCAACTTTTATATAAGAGGAGATATGACATATCTCAATAGGTGCACCATATATCAAAGCAAAAAACTAAAACAAACAAATTTCCGCGTCTGCAAGAACGAATAATCCTCTATCTTGCTCAAAGCAGACCACAGACTATAAATGAAATAGTGAAAGGAATCAAAGGACAATACAAATCCTCATGGCTTGCTTTCAACGCCTTGAAAAAGAAAGGTCTGATCGAAACGATTTCATCGAAAGATTACCACGGCAGACAATACCCGTGTTTCTGGCTCTCAGAACTGGGCACGTTCCTTGCCATAAGCGAAGGAGCAAAATCAGAAGCTCTCCTCAATGCAACACTTGAAATCTACCCGAACAGCAAGAATCTGCATTTCCTCGTGGAAGCCGTCCCCGTTCTTGGAGAATACGCTCGCGAAGTTCTATATCTAGTAGCCATGACACGAGGAGCTATCGAACAGACAGACTTAACGTCAATTTTCGCAGCGCAAACCATCAACAAACTCTCTCCCAGACAAGTAAAAGAATTCGTAGCAATTCTCAAGAGATACCCTGAACAGCGCCAACAAACCCTCAAAAGCCTAAGAGAACTGTCTGACCTGATATAATACCCAGACGTTCCGCTCCGCCGACGACTCAGAATCGTTATCGCAAGAGCCGAAACCAACAAAACGGAAGTAGAACAGGACGAATTTCTTTGGGGTACGACCACGACGACTCCGACAGGCACAAAGGCACGCAGATCGGACAGGATCCACAGGACGTTAGTAGGTCGTGCAGTACATGAAACTAACTCAACGCTGAATGAACAAACAACAGAAACAGAACGGAAACAACAGTAAGCAGAAGCAACGCTAGAAACTCCATGAAGCACGACTAAAAGAATGAACTACAAAAACTACGTCCTTCGCAGACATAAGCCTTGATTACTGAAAATCAAACTCTTCGGAGTTCAATTTTCAGATTATCAATACCTTTTTAAATTGAAAAATTCAACTCTTCGGAGTTAAATTTTCAATGTCAAAAAGGCTCTTCGAGCTTTTTCTGATGAAAAAGTAAAGGCATATTGTCTGCTCATCCAAACGAAACGAAAGTTGCCCTTCAAGAAATGCAGGGCAACTCCAGTCAAGATCGGCAAGCAAATGAAGCATCATTAGCCAACCTTCAATCATGACTGAACTTGTCAAGCAGGGACTCCATATCATCTCAGCAAGCAAATGAAGTGAAAAATATGGCGAAAAATACAGATGATACGATCCGAAGCTACGCAACATGGGCAATCCTCTATCGACACGCCTACGAAAGAGGTTTAGCAACTAACCAAGCTGTTAGGAGGTGAAAGTCAATGACAGAAAACAACACAACTCTAGAAAATTACTTGGCACAAAAGGCTGGTATACTTGACCAATCTAGCCCACACACGACCAGTATACCCTACGCTGAACGTGTGAGAGAAGCTATACGACGACCCCACGAAGAAATACGATACGCCGACCTGATACAAAAAACTATCGAGAAAGCCACGATCGAAGGGAAAGCCAAAAACACGGTTAAGTCCTTCAGACACAGACTAAACCAGTTAAGCCGATATGCCGACCTGATGAAACCCGACGACGTAAAGAAAGCGATCGGATACGCAAAGCTCGCCAACTCTAGCAAATGCAGTTTTGCCCTAGCCTACGAATGGTTCACCAAAGCAAACGGACTCAAATGGGAAAAACCACACTTCAAATGGAACTTACAAGCTCCAATAATACCAACCACCGACCAAGTAAACAAAATAATCTCAGCCTCAACGCTAAAATTCGCCACCATATTCAAACTGATGGTAGAAACAGGCGTAGAAGGCGAAGAACTACATCAAACACACCGAAACCAATTCGACAACACACAAGCAATCATAAACATTAAAGGACTCAAAGGACACGGCTCAGCAAACTACAAACTAAAACAACCAATTGCCGACATGTTACGAAAATACATGGCAAAATACACAATAGAACATCCATTCCCACATCCAAGAACCATGAGCGATATGTGGAGAAGGGCAAGAGAAACAGCATCAAAAAACCACAACGACCCAAACCTAAAAACAATACCCATGAAAAGCCTACGCAACTACTCAGGCGCACAATTCTGGTACTCATTCCCCGACCCAATCGGCGTAATGAGACACCTACGCCACAAACGCATGGAAACAACAATGCACTATCTAAGAGCCATAACCCTAGACGGAGACATTCAATACGACTGTAAAACAGCCAAAACCCCCGAAGAAATCACCAAACTAATAGAACTCGGATACACCCTAGCCGACACCGTAAATGACATCCACTTCTACCGAAAACGCAAATAACTCCTCCTTTTTTAACTTACCAAACAAAAAACGAAACACTGCTGGCGTCAAGCTCACGCTTGCCGCCCACGATCCGCGCAAGCCGTTCCACACGCCAACCGCACTTAACCGATAACTCCAGCCCTATCTAACTCAGCCTTTTCTCAAGTTTCCTATTCTCACGAACCAGCGACCAAACATACAACAAAGGAAAACCGCCCATAGACAGCATAACTACCCAAGAGACACAAACAAGCATAACAGAAAAGAAGAAATCAACTACTACAGAGTGAAGAGAAACCTTTTCAACATACCGAGAGTTATAGAAATCAGAGAAAGAATAGCAAGTTGGTGTGAAAATGTCTTGTGAAAACAATCGTCTGCTTGAGAGATTGCTAGATTGTGAGAGAGAGAAGTAGAGAACCTAAAAAACGACTTAGAAATATGGACCGACGCTTTAGAGGAGTTCCCAGAGATTGAGAAAGCCTTTGAAATCAATGATGGAACTGAACTTAGTGGAAAGACAATCCTAGATGTTGGAACAGATGCCATCAAACCTCTTCTCATAGCTCTTAAACTTAAGCCGAGCAAGATTATAGGGATAAACGAAGACCTACGTTTATTCGCATCAGACATCGAACAGAAGTCCAAGCTTCTCACGAAAACGAAGATTAGACTCTATAACTGTAGCTTGTTTAATAAAGAAACATTTGATAAAATTCTAGAACAAGAGAAAATACGTGGAAAATTCGGCTTCATTTTGGTGAGCAAAACCTTGCATCATCTTAGGACAAAAGAATGTATTGAGGAACACGAATGTCGAGAAGATGAAGAATGCTGTAAGTATGGATTTGATGGACAATATATTTTCGAGAAACTGCTTAGTCTAGGAAATCGAGTGATAGTCTATGAGACTTTCTGCCCTCAAGAGGAAGACGATGACAAGGTTAGAGGAAGAGGTGAATACTTCACAACGAAAGAATGGAAGGACATTTTCAAGTATCTTTCTAAAAAATATAGAGTCGAGTTTATCGAACCGCAAAAACTCCATCTTACCAAGGAAAAAATGAAAGAGCTTGATTCGATACTCAGACAAGTGGACCACATCTGTTTCTACGTGGAAGAGAAGCACTCAGCAAATGTGAGGGTATAAATGAGTAAAAACAGGCATCTTGAAAAAGAAAAACTGGAAGCTGAAATTGCTAGGAGTTTATCAGTAGTCAAGATGAAAGAAGCCCACAAGCAAATTGAAGATATTGAAAAACTGAGAAAACAAGCATCTATAAGATCAATTTCTGAGAGAGTCTCACTTTGTCATGGAACATGCACGGGTTTTGCAAATGCAGTGATAGAAGCAAAAAAAGCTGACCCGAGCCTAAGATCAGATGTGAAAATCGAAGATGATGCTCATTCAAGGAGATTCATAAACAGCGTGATGACACTCTATGAGTCAATCCGTTTTGACCTTCAGAAAACTCTTGACATTAAGAAAGAAGATTTTGAAAAGCTTTTTCCAGAGATAATACTCGATAGTTCTACTTATGACTCAACAACCACTGATTTAGCCTGTTTGAATATACAGTTGGCAGATATGAAGGCTTATTGTCTAAGGTCGTTGTAACAATTACTACGTTCCGCAATAGCCGATACGACAACACCGCAAGCAACCCTTTTTTCTATCATTAACAGAGCCACATGCTCAAGTCGCTTCGCTCCTTTCGCAGCGCGCGCTAAATTAAAAAGGTGATAAAACTTCCTTATATATTAGGTATCTGAGCTTGAACTAGCGGAGATCGAATATGAAACCTGAACATTATAAACCGACGAGGAAAGAAAGGCCCAAACGAAAAGGCAAGATTAGTGCGTGCAAGAGCCGAATGCTTGCAGTGGCTCAAAAATGGAAACCCATTACTTCTCCACAATTGCGTGAAGCTTACTCTACTGAAATAGAATGGGTAAAGAAGCTAGTTCCCAAATTGGAAAAAGAAGCAGAAGCCGAAGAAAAGGAAGAGCCTAGATAAGCGCGCGCACACACATACACAGCCTTTTGCTCTTATCCGAATCTCTTAAAAAGACTTCAGGCATATCTGACAATGGGAGTTTCATGAATCTCAGGTTCTTGGCGATTGCCGCGTGTGCCTTTGCTTTTTTGAGCCTGCCTCTAGAATGGTGGACTTTGCAGGGGAATTCGGGCATTTTCACGGAAACCTACAATATCTATCTTTACATGATCATTTCAAGAGGGATGTTCTCAAGCATCTTTTCAAGAGGGTTGGTCTCAAGCATCTACAACTTTCCAACCTTAGAGGGGTTGGTATCTCTGATTTTGATGATGGTTGGCGGAATATTTGCTGCGGCAAGTAGCCTCAGAGTCGGACAGAAGAGGCTGTGGCTAGTCAGCGGAGTATGCATGATACTGGCTGTTGTGCTTTTTTCTGTCAGATGGTTGCGGGTCGGTCTGCTCACAGGCTTAACTCCCTATCCTAATTTCGGCGTACTCGTTGCTCTCTTAGCCGCGGGTCTAGCTTTCTATGGATATCTAAAACTTCGGTCAGAATCAATTATGCAAACGGCGGCAGAAGCAACAGTTTGACAAGCGCGCATGCGTGTTCCTAAAATGGTCAAAAATGGTTTTAATTCCGGTTTGCCCGTTTCTCCTGTGTTCGAGGAGACAAAATCCCCAAGGAAATGAAGAACAGACACTAGGCCCAAAGCCGTCCCCAGATCATGAAGGGCGAATAAAAACCATTTTAGGCCAATTTCGGAACAAGCATGCGCGCTAAAACAAGAGAAGATTATCAAAACCTTCTTTTCGACCAATAAAGAAAGCATGGGAAACCCCAACAAAAACCGAGCCGTTCCGCTCCGCCGATGACGCACAATCGTTACGCAAAGCCGCCACCACACACCCCCCCCAAAACAACACAAACGCAAATCGTATCACGCAAATCAAACACACCACCGAAAGAATGTGGAGAAAATATAAACGCAAAGTGCGAAGGCTCACGTGTACCCGAAGGGCATCCGGCTTAAACCTTTCGTTTTTCTGGAGAAAACCGTCTTAATATCCATCATGATGAAAAGGTTTAATGCCTCATCATATAGCCTTCGCACACGACGCAAAAAACGCGCGGTCTCTCCGAAAAACGAGAGAGCCCGCGAAAAGGTCAGCCGAGGAATAACGCACAAGCTGACGCACTGTTCACGGCTCAACTCGCGGAGAGAGCCTCATCCGCAAAAAGTATCGCCTCAGAATAACACACACGCAAAAACGCATATGAGAAGGAAAACCACACATGCACGAAACAACAACGACGCACGCGCGAAATAAAACAAAACATAGACCCTATCTTCAACCCCGAAAAGAAGGGCAGACACAACACGCCGAAGAAGAACCCGCAACAACCGCAGGCATATGCAAGAAACCATACGAGAACACCAGAAAAAATACAAGCCTAAACGAATATTCCTTGAAACCCTCGTGGGCTATTGTGAAGCCTCAAAAACCAGAACCTTAGATAACTTTACAGAGGTGAGAAAACAATGAGAGAAGATAAGAAATTACTAAGCCCTAAGACTGGTATACTTGTCCAAGCTATACGACGACCCCCACAGACTTGGACGACGACCCTCTGGCTACTCTGGGCGGGTCTCAGATATAGGAGCTTCTTCTTTCTAAATAGTTTGCCACCGTCTGCGTATTCTCAAGATACTTTGAATGGCGTTTTGTGCTTGCTTCTTAAGGCAGTTGCAGTAGCTGGCTAGAAGCATTAAAAGGACAGGAGAAACATAACCCAGTTATATGGAGAAGAAGACATAATGAAGGTTCTCTTCATCGAGCCGCCGAAGGACATATGGTTTGTCATGGGGGAATACTTGCCTCCACCCTACGGCATAATCCAGCTGGGTGCGTATCTGGAAAAGAAAGCTGAAGGTGTGGAGGTCGAAGTTCTGGATTGCAATGCTGAACATGTGGATTGGAAAGACATGGAGAAACGGATCGAGTCATCCAACCCTGATATTGTGGCTTCAAGCTCACTTGCCACTTGCAACACATACGTGGTTGTAAGGACTTTGGAAACGGCCAAGAAGGTGAACTCAGACATTATTACTGTGACTGGAGGACAGCATTTCACTGCTACTTCCCAAAAAAGCCTAGAAGAATATCCAGAGATTGACGTTATCGTGAGAGGAGAAGGAGAACGAACCCTGACAGAACTTGTCAAGAATGCAAGCAATAAACGTGCGCTTCCGAAGATAGAAGGTATTTCCTTCAGACACGGAGGAAAAATCGTTCATAACCCTGCTAGACCGCTGATTGAGAATTTGGATGAATTGCCTTACCCTGGCTATCATCTTGTTAAGAACTCAATCAGTAAGTATCACTTTGCGGCGATGGCCGGGCGCGATGTTCGCTTCGCGTTGATTGAAGGCGGAAGAGGATGCCCTCACGAGTGCACCTTTTGCACTCAGTGGCAACATTGGCAGAGAACATGGAGAGCGAAGTCTCCTCAACGCATAGCAGATGAGATGGAGTTTTGCCATCGTAACTTCGGAAGCGAGTTCATTTGGTTAACCGATGATAATCTTGGTGCAGGCTCGAGAATAGGCGACATTGCGGATGAGATTATCAAACGTAAAA
>Ga0315284_10016575_pt1 | contig 10455 bp, 10 predicted proteins | sample YL17G09_16_MG_FD_203696 | JGI IMG/M metagenome (GOLD analysis project Ga0315284, IMG submission 203696) | Sediment microbial communities from Yellowstone Lake, YNP, Wyoming, USA - YL17G09_16 | ecosystem: Environmental > Aquatic > Freshwater > Lake > Sediment | place: USA: Wyoming | collected...
CAACCTTTCCTCAAGAGCTTTGGTTTAGGTTCGCCGCGCACGACGGGGACCCAGGAGGGTCTCGCCACTTTTGCCGAATTGATCACTGCCACTATGGACCTATCGCGTCTTCGGCGGATTGCGCTGCGTATCAAGGCTATTCACTTAGCCCTGGAGGGGGGCGATTTTGTCGATGTCTTTCGCTTCTTCCTCGATTCCGGACAGTGTGAGAAGGAGAGTTTTCAGTCGGCGGGTCGCATCTTTCGTGGCGGCGATGTGCGTGGTCGATTCGTGTTCACCAAAGATGTGGTCTATCTTAAGGGGCTGCTATCGGTGCATACCTTTATGCGTAAGGCGATCGAGCAGCGTAAGATCAATTTTCCGCAGCTACTTTTTGTTGGCCGGGTGACGCTTGGCGACATCATTGCTCTTGAACAATTTGTGGACGATGGCTTTATTGCTCTGCCTCAGCTGCAACCGAAATGGGTGGCTAATCGGCAGGGCCTCGCGGCTTACCTCAGCTACTCTGCCTTTACCCATCACCTCAATGTGGCAGAGATCAGCTTGGCAGATTTTGTCGATGCGCCGTTAACGGAGGACCTGGAAAGTCTAGATCTTTCGGTATTTGCTTAAGGGGCCGGCCAAAAAGGCGAATCATTTTTTGACTGGCTTTGACCATGTCGCCTGGACGAATCATCACGGTACCCGCAGACGACTATGGACATCTTCTAGTCACTCGCGGCATAGTCAAAGCAATGTTTGCCGAGCTTCGTTACGCCTGTTTGAGACCAACGCTCCGTGCTAGATCAGACCTCAGACCCAGTCAGAGCTAGTGTTGCCGCCGGGCCTGACAGGGTGCGTCAGCTTGGATTTGTCGCGCTTTTGGTGGGCACCCTTGGCATCGCCTTTGCGCCCATTTTAGCCAAGCTAGCGGTCAACCTTGATCAGTCCGTAGGGGGCGCTGGCACCGCGATGCTGTCGCCGGTCGCCGTGGCCTTCTGGCGCATGGCTATTGCCACGCCGATTTTCCTGCTGGCGCTTGGTCACGAGCGTGGTCGGCACACAGCACAGTCGGCAACTCGGAACGATTGGCGCTTGCTGCTGCCGGGCCTGTGTTTCGCCCTTGATCTCGGCATCTGGCACTGGTCGTTTGAATTTACCTCCGTCGCCAACTCAACCCTAGCCGTTAATTTCGCCGTGATCCTTGTCGCCTTGATAGGGTGGTTATGGTTCAAGGAAAGGTTCAATTGGCGCTTTCCGGTGGGTGCGCTTCTCGCTCTTACCGGAATGGTGCTGATGGTCGGCTTTAGTTTTGTCGGCACCAGCCAGTCTTGGATCGGCGACCTCATGGGGCTTGGATGTGCGTTTTTTTATGCCGCCTACCAGCTGACTTCAAAGGCTATGCTGAGGCACTACCGGGTCTCTGTAGTGATGGTCTACGGCACCGGAGCCGCTGCGGTATTTCTGCTACTCGGAGCAGCCCTTTCTCCGGGGCGACTGCTGCCGGTGACGGCGGTGGGTTGGCTCTGTGTTGTGGGTCTGGCCCTGGTCTCGCAAGTATTGGGACAGGGGTTGATTGCGTTTGGTATGCGCTGTATGCCGGTAGGTTTGGTGTCCGTAGTCTTGGTGCTGCAGCCGGTGTTTGCTGCGCTCCTCGGCTGGATGATCCTTGGGCAAAGCCTGTCTGTGACCCAAGTAGTTGCTGGCGGCCTGGTGGTGCTCGGAATCTATGTTGCACGGCGTGGGTCTACCTGCGCTTAGGATCCATCTATCTACCAAGGCAATTCCCTTGAGAGTTAGCGGACGCAAAAGGCGTTGGAGGTGGTAGCTTTTGTCATGTTGGAGCTGCCGCCATTTGCCAGGTAGTTGACTATCGCATAGGTGTTACCTAGTTCCGTATCGGTGGTCGACGACCAGTAACCACTTGCACTCTGCATAGTCGCTAAGGTCATAAAGTAGGAATTGACCTGCGATACGATACCGTGAATATGCAGAGTCATCACTTCTTTATGTGTCGGCAGGCGCCAGGTGCCAGCGCTGAAGCCGCCAATGGTGCTATTGTTGCACGCGATAACGGCTGCACTCCAATTGGAACCACCTAGCGGCTTGGAAACGACTAGGCCACTGAGGTTATCCTTAAATTGGCAATTTGCACTAGTGCCAGCGCCGCAGGGCACGGTGGTTGCTCCAGCATCGGTGGTGGTAGCATCGCTCCAGACAGTGGCGTCACAATCAGTGGTCGTAGACCAAGCGGCAACACGTTGGGCCCCAAAACCCGCGTGGTCATTGGTGGTATCCCAGTAGTCGAGGGTGGTGCCAGCGGTAAAGGATGCGTTGGTCAGTGAGCCCGCACTGCCATCGTAGTTGAAGGCAGAACTGGTGATCTTGTCTCGACAGTTTTTTTTGTAGGTTCCAGCAACACCGGCCAAGGTCACTCCTGAGGCAAGATCCCAGGTGCTGACACCCGTGACATTGGCAGCCTTGAAGACACCGGTTGCGTAGCAAGACTGTTGCCCATCAGCCGAGCAATCGGCAAGGGTGGGCGTTATGCTCGTACCACCTACCCCATAGGCGCCATTTGATACCCTGACATTGGCGACACTAGGCATGGTCACGTTCCCGGCAACACCGGCGACGCTTGAGCCTGCTAGGACTTTGCTCGCGAGGCCACTGGTCGCGGCAGCTGCGTATGATGAGGTTGCAACGCAAGCCGTGGCGCCATCGCTGCTGCAGTTTGCTGGCGACGCAGTCGCCGTGCCGGTGACGCCATTGATGGTGACACCGCTGAGGATGTTCGCTGCGGTAAGGCTGCTGAGATCGGGCTGGGTGCAAGAACGCGTGCCGCTTTGTGTTTGGCCATTGGCGTCGTAATACTTGGTTCCGGAGCAAACGCTGGCCGGTGGTAAAGTGATGACTGGGAGATCACTGCTGGAGCCGGCATAGAGCAAGGAGATGCTCTGCGATGCTCCATCCTGTTCCGCCGCCAGCGTGGTTAAGCCTAACTGGGCGCCAGCAGGCACGACAAAGGAGGCGCTGACATCGCTAGCAACCGTCAGTTGGCTGACTGGCTTGGAGCCATAGGCAAGCACCATGGATGAACGAAAGTTTTTACCGGTCAAACGAACGGTTGATCCCTGTGTTACCGCAAACGGCACGCGTGCAGTGATAGCGATCGCCGGTAGGCTAGAGGCGGCACTTAGGCTGATGACACCTGCCGGGACGGTGACTTGAGCTACCGCTTGCACAGTGCTGCCGGTGATCACCGTCTGATAGTTGCCAAAGTAGCTGGCCGAAAATTGCACTTTGCCATCAACGATAGTGAGCTTGTTGCGCGGAATCGTCCCGACGACGGTCTTGCTTTCACCGCGCAACGTCGCCTTATAAACAATAAGTAGATTTAAATACTGATCAGCTAGGGCCAGCGATGAGCCGCTGGGTAAAGACAGGGACACGGTAAAGGGTGTTACCGCATCCTGACTGGTGCTGGAGGTGATGGCGACCGGGACGCCGACTTGCAGCGAACTGGTTGAGCCAAGGCCCAACTGGGCCGCAGTGACGGCGTTAGCAACAAGAACGCCTTGCTCGATGGTTACCTCGCTGTCGATGGCCAAGGAGCCGGGCGGGAAACTGACTGAGGCCGAGCCCTGCGCCATGCTGGTGGACAGGGTCTGGGCGTTGGTGCTGCTCGCACTGACGACGGCCGTCACCTTCGTCTGCCCCTGGTGCTCGGCATCGGCTGGCATCAACCCAGCGCGCAGGCTGTGCACCTCGACGCCCGACTGTTTGAGAAACGTAGCCGGCTTAAAGCAGCCAGCGCTGGTGCCGCTTAAGGCGACCGATATCGCTAGTGTTGCCCAATTCGTTTGATGTTGGATCACTGCACCCCCCATGCATCCCTATGCCTATGCCTATGCCTATGCCTATGGCATCGGCTAAGTCTGGCTAGAGCTTGAGAGAGATTGTGCTTCATCTATATATTTCAGCTGTTTAGGACGCTTGCTTTTTGGGCCAAGTTTTTTCGGGCTACCAGAGGTGGGCGCTCAAATTTGTGGCTGCGCTGGTCCTCCCTAGGTCGGGCGCTGCGGCGCCCGCCCTCGATCGGCGTCCCATCGACGACGATTCGCGTAGACTGCGCGGTACTTGCCTGGAGACCGAAGGGGAGCAGCCGTGGTATTGAATACTTCGCTGCCGACGTCACTCATGAAAGCCAGGGACATCAGAAGAAAGTTTATAGGATCATTTGGATTTTAGAAGGTGAGGTATTTCAGATCCTTGGCGTTGTTAATGCATATCGTAGGAAAACCCGAAAGAAGCCGCACCAAAAAGCTGCCCAGGTGCAGGTTATGACAAACAGCTATGTCGCAGATTGGGGACGCTGCATGTCAGCGACCCGCTTATGTTCCCTAAGAAATCGTCATTCGCCGATGGACTACATCTTGCATGAGCAGCGGAAGATCGGATCGAAAGTCCAGAGCACCGCCCGAGGTCGCATCCGCCCCTCGGGCGTGCTTCTCAAAACGTTATGGTATCATAATTGTTGCGTTGAAAATGTCACTTTCGTGCCTGTGGCTGCGCCCACATAATCCACGCTTCATATAGGGGATTCTAGTGTTTTCATACGACACTTTGCGCTTAGGACTCGCTGTTTTTAGCGCCACCATCGCCGCAGCATCCTGCAGTATTTCCAGAGGGCCCCGGGACGACCGTAACAACAGAGATAGGATCGATGCGGTGACTAATAGCAGCGGCACTCCGGCGCCCGGGGGCGATGCCACCATCCACAACGGCAGCACACTGCCGTCCGTCGGTGGCGATTCCGGGGGTAGTGATCATGGACCGGCGTCCGGTAGCGATGCAACCAGGAGCAGCGGCAGTACCGCAACCACACTAGTGGTGCCCGAGCAGGATGGCAACATTTGGCGGTTTACCATGGGCGACACCGTTGCAGTGATTGACGCCGCGATCGGAGCTTCAATTCAGACCTTTGCTTACCGCGGGGTCAATGTATTAGCAGCCTCGTCATGGTTTCGACCGAGTCCGCAAGCACGCTGGGGTTGGCCGCCCCCGCCCGAGGTGGAATCAGCGCCGTTCACACCCAGCCTCCAGAACAATGTCGTAACCTTCATTGGCTCAGTGAATAAGACCTGGGGCCTGCAGGCTTCCAAACGCGTCTGGGCTGATGCGGCCGACCAGACTCTAAACATCGAATACACGCTCACCAACCGCAGCAGCGTCGTCGCGAGCTGGGCGCCGTGGGAGATCAGCCGAGTCCACCCCACTGGTTTAACCTACTTCCCCGAGGGCACAGCCATCAACGCCAAGACCAATGTCTTGGGCATGGCACAGCTCCCTGTAACTACGCTTGCAGGAGTTACATGGTTAAACCAGCAGTCGGCGCCGCTAGAACCAGCCAAGTATATTGTCGCCCGCGATGGAGCTGAGGGCTGGATTGCCCATGTCGAATCTGGTCTCGTCTTCATCAAGAGTTTTGCCGACACTTCGCCAGATCAACTTGGGCCGGACGAGGGAGAAATTCAGCTCTACACTGAAGCACCAGCAACCGCTGATAAATTCCTTGAGGTCGAAGAAGAGGGGCCGATGGTCGCGTTGCCGCCCGGCAGCTCCACGTCGTGGACAGTACACTGGCGGTTGCGACCATTGCCGAGTCACATAGCAGCCGCAGTTGGGAATGCAGCACTCGTGCAATGGACGCGCGGCGTGCTGGGTTTAGGCGCAGCGGTTCAGTCGAGTCGATAACGAGCGAACATGCGGCGAATGTTCCCAAGGCTGAGCAAAGGTTTGTGGTTGCATTCACTCCACAGAAATCGTGAGTGCCAAAGCCGTCATCTCGGAAGCTCGTTAAGACAAAAAATGCGATAGCCTTAGGCGGTGATTGGAGTCCGCAGGTAGCCTTTGGCGCCAGGACTCTACAATGCTCAGGGCAATCCAGATGTCATTGTGGCTTGCAGCGGTTGGTTTCGCTGGCGGTGCAGTCGATACGCAACGCAGATCTTTTTGCGGGTTGTGTGTCGGCCTGGCCGAGATTTATATGGCGCGTTTGTTGCAGTGGATTGTTCTTGTCGCCTTCGGGTGACTGTTCCCCGAGATCGCAAAGGCACCGGAGGAAGCGCTGGTTGGCTCCTGAAGCTAAAGAATGCCGAAAATACTGAGGTCAACGGTGAGGGCAGAAGCAAGGATGAAAATACCGATGCGATCATGGAAAACGGCGGGTTTCTGCGCGGCCGAAGTGGTCTTGGCGGAGATGTTGGGTCGGTGCGCCGGGCGGGTGCCTGGACCGTCCACTAGTGCGTCGACATTAGCGGTGTTGGGCTTGATTCCTAGCTTCGTAGCTAATCGAAGACAGGCGTCCGCAATTCAATACGAGAGAGTGTCCGATGTGCGTTCATGGTGAACGCCCATCAAGTGTTTATATGTGTGCAAAGAGGGGTACCGTCATGTCTATAGTTAAAATTAAGTCTGCCATTTTGGCGTCGGCTGTGATGATTCCATCCTTGTCGGCTCTGACCGCGCTGAGTTCTACCGCAATGGCAGCGGAAGTGGACATCGCCGCGGCTGCCGAGATGAGTGATGGGCAGATTGCTGGAGCGGTGAATGTTGCCAATGATCAGGCGGTGAGCGCTGCGAAGTCGGCGCAGAAGAGTGCAACGAATAAGAACCTTGTCGGGTATGCTAATTCCGTAATCCGGGATCATGAGCGTTTTTCGGCCGAGTTTAATGTAATTCTTGGCAAAGTCGCTGTTAAAGCTGAGGAAAGCGGCGTTAGCGTTGGCCTGCGGGCGAATGCGCTACGCGACGGCGCGACGCTGCTTCTATTGAAAGGAGCTGATTTTGATAAAAAGTATCTGCATCAGCATATCGCGACCGAGCAAGATTTTATTGAACTTCTGGATGCGAAACTGATTCCTGGGGCAAAGAATCCAGAGATAAAGAGCTATTTGCAATCGATGCGCGGCGATCTTGTCAAATGCCTCGAAAGTGGTAAGGCCCTGCAGGCCGAAGTCGGTGTTTGAGACAAATTAAATGCAAGACCAGTTTCTAGCGCGAAACTTCATTTCGCGCTAGAAACCCTGTAGACGAAGCAGAAACAACAACCGCGACCAGGATTACGGCAATCAACAAACGGCGGGCGACTTGATAAACGCAGTTTAGCGCTTGCCATCCCTAGTGAAAGGGAGTACGCCAAAAATTGGTGGGCTTCGTTGTCGGCGTCGCACCAGGTGGTGTGGCCCTAGCGCACCCTGATTCGTTTGAGGAGGGCCTCCAGTGAAACTAGCAGTAGTCATAATGACCGTATCGAGCTTTGCTTTTGTGGGCTGCGGATATCAGTTTAGATCGGGATCAATCCCAGCCGCCGCTGAGGTCCGTTTGCCGGCGTTTGAGGCTGATGGAAAGTCGTACTTTCTGAGTACCGAGTGTTCGCCCCATTCGCAGACGGTCGAGCTAAGACTTGAGCCAGACCGTCTGGAGGTATCCGGCATATTGAGCTATGGCACGTCAAAGTATTACACGCTTGATTACAGCACCCTGAGGATTACTGCGCGAACTCAGGAATTCTTCGGCAGCGCGCCGATTTCGTCATACAGCCGATTCGACAAGGCCACCGATCCAGCTTTATATACGGCAGCACTTGGCGATGTCGTGGGATTGGTGGAAAAGGTGCGCAAAGGTAATATATGTTTTGCGGCGAGACCGGAATTGGCCGCTGTTGTGGATTATCTGAAATCGCTTTAGGGCGGTCATGTGCTACTGATTTGAGTATCTTGATGGCTACACCTGTAGCCAAATTAAGACGACTTACCAGCAAAGAATAAAATACCCGCCAACAACAGCCGCACCGCTACCATCGACAGGCAACTGCCACCGGCAGGCATTTATTCAATTAATGCTTGAGCTTAATCTTTTTTCTGAAATCATCCACGGCCTTTTCAGCCTTTTCCTTATTATACCCGTAACGTTCTTGAAGTTTGCCAATGAGCTGATCCTTTTTACCAGAAATATGTTCCAGATCATCATCAGTCAGCTTAGCCCAGACTACACGCGCTTGCCCTTTAAGGTCCTTCCACTGGCCTTGGATTTGGTCCCAATTCATTAATTCCTCCTCAAATAATGGCTTAAAATCTTAGCGAAAAACCCCACCACCAAATAATTGCAGTGGGACCCACTTCATTTTCTGAAGACTGCATCAAACATGCCAATCGCTGTGCAAAAGATCCGGCCGGGCGAATGGCATGAAATGGCATGATTCATGCATTTCTTGGAGAGGCAGTTCGATGTTCAATTAGGAGGAGTTCCAAGTGAAAATCTATCCATTGATTCTTTGCAGTTTGATAGCTAGTTCTACAGTCTTTGCAGAGAGCGATAGGGCGTCTAGTACCAGCAGCACCAAGGAGCATGGACTGGTTCGGCAGGCGCCAAGTCAGGCTGGTGTTCGGGTTGGTCTATCCAAGGTTGAGCAGCTTGGGGATCCAGTGGCGACATACGGTGTATATACGGATTATGCAGTAAGCGATAACCTCCTAGCCGGTGGCGCTGTTGATTATTGGGATAAATCAAACGGAACAATTGCCGAAACGTCGGTGCGTGCGAGTGACTTAGCAGCGGCATTGGACCTTAAGTATATATTTACTCGTGCTACGCAGTCCTTCCGTCCATATTTAGTTGCCGGCGCTGTTGCTCACCGCTTTGAGATCAGAGCGAAGTCCAATCAAACAAAACCACTCGAATCAAAATATAGAGATGCTGTTGGTAAATTTGGTTTGGACTACGGTGGCGGGGTGTCGTATCGATTTGACAAAGATTTGGACGCGGTAGGTGAGATTCGGTACCGCAACATTATGGATTCAAGTGTAGCCCTCAGTCAATTATCGTTCACTGGTGGGCTCAACTACGTCATGTAAAGCCAACCCACCCTTAGATAAGCGGCGGAGTCGATGATGCTTTATTACACTTTGGTATTCTTGGTACTTGCATTGATCGCAGGTTTTCTGGGATTTGTCGGTATTGCCGGCGCAGCTTCGGGTATTGCGAAGATATTGTTCTTTATTTTTCTGGTCGGTCTTGCGGTTTCCCTCATTTCCAGTGTTCTTCGAGGGAAGGCTCCGCATTAGTTTTTTTGATACTTTGCTATAGAGACGGCATGCCTTGGTAGGGACCTAGGCTTGGGCGCTACGGATCATTTTTGGATGACATTGTTGCTAACGGTAAATTTATTAGTGTATGCGCTCGGCAAGCGCAGTAGCAATGGCGTCATCCATGACGGCCCTACCGATGCGCACTCCGTCGAGCGAGGCGCTGACGATACCGCCGGCAAAGCCTGCACCTTCACCAGCGGGAAATAAACCTGGGTGACTAATTGACTGCAATGATTTATCGCGCAGCATCACTATCGGTGAGGAGGTCTTGGTCTCGACGCCTACGACTAGGGCATCTTTAGAGATAAAACCGTGCATCTTTTTGTTATAATCGACGACGGCCTGGCGCAAGGCATCGACGATGAACTGAGGTAGGACTTGGTCGAGTCGTGCGCTGCTGACACCAGGTTTATAAGTGGAGCGCAGCTCGCCCGTACTGGCGCGGCCGACCATAAAATCCTGCATGCGCTGAGCCGGAGACATGTAGTTGCCGCCGCCAGCAGCAAACGCTTGGCGCTCTATAGCGGCTTGAAAACGCATGCCATCGAGCGGATGACCGCGGTAGAAGTCTTCGCGCAGGACGTTGACCACTACCGCTGCATTAGCAAAGCCGGAATTACGGGCATGGTAACTCATGCCGTTGATGGCGAGGTGATTCGGCTGGGCGTTGGTTGGCAATAGGTGGCCACCGGGGCACATGCAAAAGGTCCAAATACCGCGGTCCTGGGTATGCGCTGCTAGTTTATACTCAGCCGGAGGTAAGTCGCATTGATTGCCAAACTGAATCTTGTCGATGACGTCTTGGGGGTGCTCAAAACGCGCGCCCATCGCAAATGGCTTAGGTGCAATCGCTAGCCCGCGCTCAAGTAGCATCTCATAGGTGTCTCTGGCGGAATGGCCAATAGCCAAAACAAGGTGATCGGTCAGCAATGTGGTGCCGTCGTCGAGCTTAATCCGGTAACGCGCCGCACTACCGCCTGCAGTGATGTCAACAAAGCGTCGGCCAAACAGGTATTGGCAGCCGATCTGTTCGAGGTGTTGGCGTTGGTTTTTGGCGATGCGCAGTAGGTAGTCGGTGCCGATGTGCGGGTGAGCATCGTAGAGGATTTCGTCTGGCGCACCAAACTCAACCCACTGGTTGAACAGAAATTTTACTAATGGGTGGTTGCGGCCGCAAGTCAGTTTGCCGTCGGAAAAGGTACCGGCACCGCCCTCGCCAAAGCAGTAGTTGCTCTCGCCTTCAAAGGTACCATCGCGTCGCAGATTGTTGACCGTGCGCAGGCGCTGCTCGACCGCCTCGCCACGTTCAATGATCATACAAGGC
>Ga0315284_10016576_pt1 | contig 10455 bp, 11 predicted proteins | sample YL17G09_16_MG_FD_203696 | JGI IMG/M metagenome (GOLD analysis project Ga0315284, IMG submission 203696) | Sediment microbial communities from Yellowstone Lake, YNP, Wyoming, USA - YL17G09_16 | ecosystem: Environmental > Aquatic > Freshwater > Lake > Sediment | place: USA: Wyoming | collected...
TTGCCAAATTTATTTTTGAAAGCCTTTGCTATATCGATTATGTAGGTCCCCTTATAACCGTCGGCAGGAAAATCCTCTTTGATGGAAAAAAGCTCCCGGTACCGCACCCTTATAGAGTTGGCCAATATGTCCATCTGGGTGCCTTCATCGTTCAGATAATATTCCCTCGTGACATTATACCCGAGAAATTGCAAGATGTTTGCCAGGCTGTCCCCTATGGCTGCCTGCCGAGCGTGCGCGATCGTCAGCGGGCCCGTTGGATTAGCGCTCACAAACTCCACCTGAAGCTTGATGCCTCTTCCGATACTGGCCCTGCCGAAACTATTCTTCCTTCTCTTTATCTCCAGAAGGATCTTGCATAAATAGTTTTTGCTTATAAAGAAGTTGATGAAGCCTGGCGGCCTCACCTCGATTTTTTCTATAGCGCTCTTGAGATGCGCTGATGCTAGTTCCGCGTCTAACTTAGCCTTTATGAGGTTGGCGAGGTCGAGCGGCGCTAGCTTAGCTATCCCTGAAGTCCTCATGGCTATATTCGCCGAGAGGTCGCCGTAGGATTTTTCTCTGGGGATTTCCAATTCTACGCTGATTTCGTGGGATGACGGAGGATGGATATTCAGATCTGTAAATACCGACCTTACAGACCGTCCTAAAATAGCAGAGATATTCTTTTCGATTTCACCATGATACATCGTTTGTTTTGTGCTTTTATTTTCGGTTTGGAGCTAATGGTGTGCTTAGTTTTTGAATTAGAAAAGCGAAGGCCTAACGTCTCTTCCCTTTTTTCTTTTGGGAAACTACATTCTTTCTCTTCGCCTTTTTTTCTTTAAAATGCTCTTGCGGGGCGTCTCCCCAAAGCCGCTCCAGATCATAAAAGCGGCGCGTTTCTTCCAAGAATATATGAGCAACGACATCGCCAAAATCCAATAGTATCCATGACGCTTCTCGCTCACCTTCTATATGCCAAAGCCTCTGTCCCTTAACTTTTAAGACCTTGATTAAATTATCGGCTATGGCCTTGACCTGGGTGGTAGAAGAGCCACTTGCTATAACGAAGTGGTCGCATACGCCCAACATCTTCCTCATATTGATTATAACGATGTCGAGCGCTTTTTTGTCCGAGGCAGCACTGGCTATAGCCAGTGCTTTCGTCTTAGATTCTATAACTCGCCCCTCTTATTGATATTATTCCAATCTCTTAAAACCATTAAAACAGCCTACGACCCCTCCGGCGGGGTTGTAATCCATAGGCCTGCCTTTAGCCTTACCTCTTACGCAAGATGATAAATATCCGGCAGGCGTATCATTAATGGCAAAATTACTTTACGATCTTATACATTCCCGTACCGCATGTGGTGCATTTACCCTTCATCGCCTGACGCTTATTTTTCATCGTGACTTTCTGGGTATCCTTCATCTCTCTCTTTGATTTGCATTTTACGCAATAACCTGTCTCTGCCATTTATATCACCTCCTTTAAAAGTTGGTTCATAGTTTATAAAAACCTTGTTACATTTTCAATCTTGAATCTACTAAAATTTAACAAATTATACACTATAAACAGTGCCTCCGTCAAGGGAATAACTTATTTTTAGCTTTCGGTTATCAATCTTAAGCTTTCACCTCGACCAGTAAGATTTCTAAAGATCACTTATATAAATTACGTTCAATGATATAAGTCCGTACTTTTTCCGGAACAAGATACCTGATGGATCGGCCTTCCTTAAGACGACGCCTTATATCTTCAGAGGACACCTCTATCGGAGTTATGACCACGGTCTCCACCTCTTTAGGAACGGTTTCGACAGGATAACCGGGCCTATTCGCAACGATAAACTTAGATATCTTAAATATCTCATTAACGTCTTTCCACGAGAAGAGGTCCTTAAGCAGATCGGATCCGGTTATCAGGTAGAGTTGCGCATTATCGCCGTAAGTTTTTCTGATATCTTTTAGGGTGTCGATGGAATACGATTTCTTCTTGGAATCTATCTCAAATGTGGATACCTCGAATGCGGGATTGTCTTTTATCGCAAGCTCTACCATCCTCAAGCGGTCCTTTGGCTTTATATTGGCTTCCACATTTTTATGCGGCGGTGTAAATGTCGGAACGAATATCACTTTATCAAGGCTCAGCTTAGATAGGGCCTCTTCCGCCAAGATGAGATGCCCTATGTGGGTCGGGTTGAACGTGCCCCCCAGTATGCCTATTCTCATTTTAAGCTCTCCTCTAATCGGCTATTTTCTGACTTGTCCTTTTCCAAAAATTACGTACTTATAGGAAGTTAGCTCTTCAAGGCCCATAGGTCCCCTGGCGTGGATCTTGTCCGTCGATATTCCCATCTCCGCACCCTTCCCGAATTCTCCGCCATCCGTGAACCTCGTAGAAGCGTTCACATACACACAGGCCGAATCGACCTCTCTTAAAAATTTATCTGCGTTCTTTTTGCTCTCGGTAACAATGGCGTCTGAATGGTATGAGCCGTATTTCATGATATGCCTTATCGCCTCATCCACATCCGCTACGATCTTTACGGAAAGGATGAGGTCTAGATATTCCGTATACCAGTCATCTTCTGTAGCCAGTTTTATGTCTTTGGCCAAATGCTTTACGTCTTTCGAGCCCCGGATCTGAACGCCCGCGTCATTAAAGCGCCTTATCATCGTAGGCAAGAATTTTTTCGCGATATTTTTGTGCACGAGCATGGTCTCCATGGCATTACAGACGCCGGGCCTCTCGACCTTTGCATTAAAGCATATCTCTTCCGCCATTTTCAGATCTGCGCTTTTGTCTACAAAGGTGTGACATACGCCCTTGTAATGCTTGATTACGGGTATCCGGGATTTCTCGGAGACCTCCCTGATAAGCGATTCGCCGCCCCGCGGGATCACCAGGTCGATCAGGCCCTCCTGGACCAGAAGTTCGTCGACCACCCTCCTGTCAGTGGTCTTTATAATAGATATCGAATCGGCGGGAAGCTTATGCCTTAGCGTCTCTTTTTGCAAAACATTGAAGATGGCTATATTTGAATTTATCGCTTCGCTTCCGCCTCTCAAGATGATGGCATTCGACGATTTTAAGCATAAACCTATACAGTCGCTTGTGACATTCGGCCTAGATTCGTAGATTATAAGCATGACCCCTATCGGCACCCTTACTTTCTTTATGACCAGCCCATTGGGCCTTTTCACGGTCTCGATAATTTCTCCAACAGGATCTTTAAGTTTAGCGATTTTAAGCAATGAATCTGCCATAGATATTATACGGCTTGAATTCAGCGTCAGCCTGTCTATCATCGCATCGGATAACTTCTTTTTTCTCGCGGCGGTCAGGTCCCTGTTGTTCTCCCGGATAAGATATGACGCATTTCTAACCAGCACCTGGGCCATAGCTATCAGGACATCGCTCTTCGTCTTCGTATCTACCAGGGCCAAGGCCCTGGACGCGGATTTCGCTCGCTCGCACAGTCTTCTGATTTCACTATTCATGGGATCTCTATCCTTCTACAATATCACCAGGTTATCTTTATGGATTACCTCGTCGTGGTTATATGAAGCGCCCAGGATGCTTTTGAATTTGTTCGTCTTCTGCCCCTTTATCCTCACGATATCTTTCGACGAATAGTTGGTGAGGCCTCTCGCTATCTCTTTAAGATCATCCCCCAGGATGCTTACAACGTCTCCGGAATTGAAGTCGCCTTCGACTGACAGAATCCCGGAAGCCAGGAGGCTCTTATTCTTTTTCCGAAGTGCTTCTTTTGCGCCGTCGTCGATGCGTATGGTCCCCTTCGGTTTTGATGAAAACGCTATCCACCTTTTCTTCGCGATAAGTTTTTCTTTCTTGCTCTTAAAGGCGGTACCTATATTCTCGCCTCCTATAGCTATCCTCCATAAAACATCCTTCTCTTTTCCATTGGCTATGACACAGTCTATGCCGGCCTTGGTAACGATCCTGGCAGCGTCTATCTTGGTAGCCATGCCGCCTGTGCCGAGGTCGCAATGGCTCCTGCCGCCTAATTTCAGGATATCAGGATTGATCTCATGAACGAATTTCACGACATCTCCCCTTTCATCCAATAATCCATCTACGTCGCTCAACATTATAAGCGTATCGGCTCCGCAGAGGTCGGCGACCAGGCTGGAGAGCCTGTCATTGTCCCCGCATCGTATCTCCTCCGTAGCGACAGTGTCATTCTCGTTTATTATCGGTATCGCCCTGTGTTGAAGCAGCGTATTTATAGTATTTTTAATATTGAGGTACCGCTTTCTATCGTTAAAATCCTCCTGAGTCAAAAGTATCTGGCCGACATTATATTTACCGGCCTTGAAATACTCGCTATAAAGGTGCATCAGGTAATTCTGGCCGATGGCGGCCGCGGCCTGCAGGCTCGCAAGATCGGTCGGCCTCTTCCTGATATTCAATAGCGACATCCCTGCGCCTATAGCGCCAGACGTCACCAATATGATCTCGAGGCCATTATCCATTATAGCCGATATCTGAGACGCTATATCTCTCACCTTTTCCTCGTCGAGAGTCCTGTCTTTCGATGTGATGACTTTAGTCCCGACCTTGACAACTATCCTCTTATTCTTTTTCATCATCCTTTAAACTCTTCGCTTTCTTGTAAACCGTGTCTAAAAGCTCTTTGACCCCTTCGCCCGTGAGCGCCGATATTAGAAAAACTTTTTTCTTAAGGATCCGCTTCTTAAAAGCCGTTATATTACCCTTGGCCTGGGCGCAATCTATCTTGTTCAAGACGATAATCTGCGGCTTCTTCGCCAGCTCTTTCGAATAGAGCTTAAGCTCGTTATTCAAATTCTCATAGTCAGCGTAAGGATCGCGGCAATCGCAGGCCGCGATGTCTATAAGATGGACCAATAGTTTGGTGCGCTCTATATGGCGTAAAAATTGATGGCCGAGCCCTTTCCCATGATGAGCACCCTCTATCAATCCTGGTATATCGGCAACCACAATACTTGAACCTTCATAAAGTTTTACTACGCCAAGGATCGGCTCTTTGGTCGTGAAGGGATAGCTTGCGATCTTTGGCCTTGCGCTAGAGATCTTCGAGATGAGCGTAGATTTTCCGGCATTCGGATAGCCGACAATGCCGACATCTGCCATCAGCTTCAGCTCCAGACGGAGCGTCTTCTCTTCTCCGGGATCGCCGGCAGTAGCCTCTCTACCGCGGGAGTTTCCCCTACCGCCAGCGCCGCCGCGCGATATTATAACACGGTCGCCGGGCTTTACCAGGTCCCTAAGCACAAGCCTCGTCTCGTCATCTTTTATAATAGTGCCTGGCGGGACTTTGATGTGCAGGTCTTCCCCTCTTTGGCCCTTCTTGTGGTTGGAACTACCGTGAGCGCCGGACTTAGCTTTGAAGTGTTGTCTGTACTGGAAATCTAGAAGGGTGTGGCTATTGCCGTCTGCTTCAAATACCACATTCCCGCCGTCTCCGCCGGGTCCGCCGTCAGGCCGCCCTATCCGATTGACTCTGTCGCGATACATGCTATTACAGCCATCGCCGCCATCGCCGGCCTTGACGTATATTCTGACCTCGTCTATGAACATTACTTGGAAGGTTGTATTATTCTGATGACGCCGTTCGGGTTAAAATCCACCTTGCCGCTGACCAGGGCAAATAACGTGCCGTCCTTACCTATCCCCACATTACGCCCAGCCTTAAAACGAAACCCCCGCTGTCTCAAGATTATATTTCCAGCCTTCACAGTCTGGCCTTCATATTTCTTCACGCCTAATGTTTTGGGTTGGCCGTCTCTACCGTTTACAACGTGTGCCATACATATCACCCTTTCGCTATTTCTATCTCTTTGACTTTTAACTTAGTGAGGTCCTGCCTGTGTCCTATCTTCTTCTTTTCGCTTTTTCTTTTTTTGTATTTATAGGCTATTACCTTATCGCCCCTCACCTGGCCCAAGACCTCGCAGATGACGTGAGCGCCTTTAAGATATGGCTCGCCTACCTGGATGCTGTTCCCATCCTTTACCAGAAGAATCTTGCTCAGCTTTACCTCGCCTCCTGGCTTCGCTTTCAATTTTTCTACCACGACCACATCGTTCTTCGCTACCTTGTATTGCTTGCCGCCTGTCTCTATTACCGCGTACATTTAATACCTCCGTAGATTTGGGACACATACTATATCACAGCGTAATTTCGCCGTCAAGAACATAGTATTGAGAAATTTTCTAGCATCAATTGCCAGAGGGATTCCGCGCCAGGGCCTTTATTCTTATCTTCTTATTTACCAATGAGTTATAAAATTAAAATCGTGACTGTTTTGAAATATTCGATTGAGGGTAAATCCTTCCTGCGCTTGTCAATCGTTAAAGATCTCGTGAAATTTCATGAATCTCTTGATATCCGGGTCTTCTGCCTTTCCGTAAGTGGCCATAAATTCCTTGAATTCTTTCTCCAGGGCCGGCAGATCCTTATTTAAAGACGCCAAAAGCAACTTCAGGTCGTCGCTTGCCTCTAATTTCTTATGTACCTGGGCTGCCATCTTGTCCTGATAGTCGATAAACTGGCTCGGATATTTATTCATCAGGAACGTGGTAAGTGCCCAGCTTTCGGCGTATGCGTCGAGCATGGCTTGTGAAGAGAGCCCGGGGAAGCTGCCCATCTTAAAATTGGTTAAAAATTCTATAGGGTTTAGTTCGTTCTTTCGCACCATCTCCTGATACAGGAATAACCACATATCGTCCTTTGCTCCCATAGGCTCTGTTTCACAATAAGTGGACATCCCTTCGGCAAGCCATGATTGCGCTGCGGCCATCTCCAGCTTTTCATCTTTTCTTAATTTCATTATCTCTGTAATTATCTCTTCCTTCTTCTTCCAGTCTTTTGCCTCTACAAATTCTTTCTTCTCCTTAGCCAATTTTTCTTTATCTATATTCGGCTTGGAAAGGATTATGTTCTGCAGCCCCCAATTGTGGAAGAGCTCGTGCGTGAGCTCGTGTCTCAACGTGGACAACGTCTCTTCGGTCAATTCGCTTTTATATAGATTATAGGCGTTCCAGAATTTATCCTTGATTTCTTTTGCCCAGCCGTCAATAAAGATATCATATCTCTTGTCGACATTATATTGCTTTTTCTTTTCTTCATACCATTTATCGATCATCCCGGTCCTCCCGGCGATAATATCAAATACCATTTTCTCTATCCTGTCCCCGAACCCGTTGTAAAGATAAAGGACCGATTCGAGGGGGTCAAAATAACCGGCGACCCACCAATAAGGCATGCCCGTGCTCTCGGTATAAATAACGGGGTCATCGAATATGACAACAAAATTCTGCTTTTGCGGTTTTCTGCCATTAAACAGCTTAAAAAATTTAAGATATATCTGGGTATATTCCTCCCTTATCGTCTTTTTATACAGACCGACTGCATTAACATATGAATCGGTTAACATGGTAACGTTACCATCTTTATAAACCTTCATTTTGGGAAAAATCTCTTTAAGACGCCTTTCTATCTCCTGACTTTCTTTATCTTCAACGGGAGCGAACATAAGATAATCTATATCCTTCTTCGCGACCCCTATCTCCATATTGCCGCCGCCTTCGCTGTACGACAAGGTGAGGGCGTCTTGGCCGGCGTCGATGATCTGCCCGTCCATTACTACTCCGTTAATCTTTTTCACTACAACATTGTTCTTGTATTGCCAATCTATATCTTTCTGGCTTTTATACTCTACGCGGGCTATCTGCATTGCGTTTATTGAATATTTTTCGCCTTTCCAGTCCACGGTATATTCATTTTCGGTCTTCCCCAGCAGTTTGCCGCTTATCACCCCTCCATGCTTTAGGTATATAATTATCGCTTCGTTGGGCAACGGTTCCTGGCTGGGTTTCTTAGTCAAACTTGGCAGACCCGCTGCCGCTGAATTAGAGGGCCCCTGACCTTGATTTGTTATCGCGCTCTTCAATGCATCTGCCTTGCCTATGACCGCAGCCTTAATCTTGTTTGTCATATCGGCGATCTTAGTATTCATGGCGGGGTCTTTTTGAACTTGCGTTTTAAATGCCCTGTAGCCGAATGCGGCTGCGGCCACCAAGATCGTTATAATCAATATTTTTTTCATAAAATTTTTATTTATTTTGCGGGATGATAAAAGATCCGAAACAGCTTAAAAACCGGGACGACGGGACGCGCGACTTGTTTCTTGTCCTGATAAAACCTATACGCCTCGCTGCTCTATCTTTATATCCTCTATATGAAGATTGGGGTCTTCTATGATACGGATATTTTTTCTAAATCGTTTCTCAATCGGCTTCATCATATTCCTATCAGGCGCCGAAATATGATACGCAACTTCAGGATTTAGGGAGACAAATACCTCCCTGGCCTTCGTATCCTGCAAAAACCGCTCCAATTTTCTGATGAGCTCGATAGCTATCGTGGAGATGGATTTTACGATGCCCCTGCCATTACAATATGGGCACTTCTGATAGCTCTTGGACTCTATGCTTCTCCTCACACGCTGCCTCGTCATCTCGACGAGACCAATGCTCGAAATGTTCAAGATCTTCGTTTTGGCCTTATCGTTCTCTAGGTGCCTTTCCAACGTCTTAAATATGGTCTTTCTATGATGAGGCAACTCCATGTCTATGAAATCTATTATGATTATGCCTCCAAGATCGCGCAGCTTCAGTTGCCTCGCTATCTCCTCCGCGGCCTCCATATTTGTCTTGAAGACCGTGTCCTCCAAGTTTTTTCGCCCGACGAATTTTCCGGAGTTCACGTCTATGGCAACGAGGCTTTCGGTCTGATCGAATATCAGATACCCGCCGCTCTTGAGTTGGACTATCCTGTCGTAAATCTTTTCTATCTGCTTCTCTATGTCATATTTTTCGAATAAAGGTATCCTGTCTCCGTAAAATCTCAACCGCGGCCGCAGGTGCGGTGCTAATATCCTTAAAAATCTTGAGATCCGCTTAAATTCATTCTTTGAGTCTACCTCTAATCTAGAAACGTCTTGCGTAAACATGTCCCTGGCGACTCTTAATATTATATCGTATTCCTGGTGTATGAGGTATGGCGGCTTCGCTCGCTTTGCCCTCACCTTTATATGATTCCACAAATTGAGCAGATATCGCGACTCTCTAAAAAAATCTTTTTGGCTCGCACCATGCGCTGCCGTCCTGACTATAAACCCGATCTCTTTTGGAAGCCTGAGCTCTTCAATTATCTTTTTTATCCTATCACGCTCTTCCCTGGATTCGATCCTTCTGGAAAGGCCTATATGATTATCGAAAGGCATCAGCACCAAAAACCTACCGGGTATGCTTATATGCGTCGTGAGCCTGGGCCCTTTAGTACCTATGGGCTCCTTGACCACCTGAACCAATACCTCGTCGCCTTTTTTCAACAGCTCATTTATCGCCGGGAGCGGCTTTTGCTGCCTTTCGGCGCCATGCGCATCTTCTTCGATGGGCCCTTCCCCCAGCAGTTTCTCATAGCTCGAAGGGTCGGCCACAACGTCGGTAACGTATAGGAAGCCGTTCTTTTCCATGCCGAGATCGACAAACGCGGCCCCCATCCCGGGCAATACCGATTCGACCTTTCCTTTATAAACATTGCCCACTAAATTTCTTATGGTGCCCGGTCTCTCGATATAAAACTCTTCGATCTTTTTATTCTCAAGTACGGCAACGCGTTTTTCATGCTGAGTAACGTTTATATATATCTCTCTTTGCATCTTTATGTCGTCTCCTCTGCCTTAGTGACCTTTACCCCATGAGGTAATTTTTCATTAATAGATTTTACGAAAAATTCTGGCTCAAGGCTCTTGTCCATATAGAACACGGCTTCTTCGCTCTCACTCTGGAACCCTAGCTTCAATGCCCTCGCGATACTTATCTTAAGATGGGGGCTGAAACCCTTGGTGATCGTTACGGGCAGGTCTGCCCTGCGAGCGGCCCTCTGGAAAAGTCTCATCAAGTCGAGATGGGATACGAAACGCATATCCCCGGTTTTTGAAAATGTGAGCTTTATTTTTTGTCCCATCGTTATAAAAATCCCGCCCTCAGATTAAAAGGGCGGGATCTTTTATCAAAAACAATTCGCTCTATTACAAACCCCTCTTCTTCCTCTTCGTCTTAGCGTTCGGGTCTTCGTTTTGAGTGTTCGTAAACAAAGGGACGTAAGCCTTGTTTGATTTAGGCACGTCGATAATCTCTTTCCCTGTAGACATAAGGTTAACCGTTATGAAAAATATTAATTCTGTTTTCTGTTTTACGACACCCTTTTTTGTGAACAGCAGCCCAAGATAGGGGATATCCCCGAGCATGTCTCCTATGATAGGAAGTTTCGTGCGGCTGTCCACATTGTTCTCCTTTATCAATCCGCCTATGAATATCGTTTCGCCGTCTTTTATCATCACCTGGGTCCTGGCCTGTCTTGCTGAAAATACGGGGGCGACAACGCCGCTTGCCTTG
>Ga0315284_10016577_pt1 | contig 10455 bp, 5 predicted proteins | sample YL17G09_16_MG_FD_203696 | JGI IMG/M metagenome (GOLD analysis project Ga0315284, IMG submission 203696) | Sediment microbial communities from Yellowstone Lake, YNP, Wyoming, USA - YL17G09_16 | ecosystem: Environmental > Aquatic > Freshwater > Lake > Sediment | place: USA: Wyoming | collected...
CTCTACCTCAGCAGTAAAGTCAATATGACCGGGTGTATCGATAAGGTTGATGGTAAAATCTTTCCAGGGACACTTCGTCGCAGCTGAGGTAATAGTAATACCCCTTTCCTGCTCTTCTTCCATGAAATCCATAACCGCAGTGCCATTGTGCACTTCACCCATCTTATAGGTTTTGCCTGTATAAAAAAGAACTCGCTCGGTTACCGTTGTCTTACCGGCATCGATATGAGCCATAATTCCGATGTTACGTAATTTTTCCAAATCACTCGACATTTTAAACAATCCTTACTCTTATCATGCACCCGATTAGCGTTTGCGTAATAAAATATGAATAAAAAAACTGCCACGGTTATTTTCAAAATACACGTGGCAGTTAAAAACCACAATAATTACCAGGCAAAGTGAGCAAATGCCTTATTGGCCTCAGCCATTTTATGGACATTCTCTCGCGTAGTCATCGCTCCGCCGGCTTTGTTATAAGCATCCATCAGCTCCAAAGCCAACCGTTCGCACATAGGCTTGCCTTTTTTACCCCTGGCAGACTGCAATATCCACCTGAACGCAAGCGATTGCTGGCGTTTTACCTTGACCTGCATAGGCACCTGATAGCTGGAACCGCCCACACGTTTGCTGCGAACCTCCAGCATAGGTTTTACGTTATTTATAGCTGTCTCAAACACTTCGACCGGCGAGACATCTTTAAGTTTTTTGGATATAATATCCATAGCATCATAAACGACTCGCTGCGCAACGCTCTTCTTGCCATCCCACATCAGACAGTTAATAAACTTTGAAACCAGTTTACTATCATACCTGGGATCCGCCTTCAATTGTTGAGTTGAAGCGGTAAACTTTTTAGCCATTATATTTCCTCGTTATCATTACTTTTACCAGTCTCGCCAGTCCGGGCAAGACCTTTTTGCAATACCTATTTTCCCTTTTTTGCACCGTACTTACTTCTACCCTGTTTACGATTAGCCACGCCTGCACAATCAAGAACGCCACGGACAATATGATATCGAACGCCGGGCAAATCTCTCACACGGCCGCCGCGAATCATAACAGTGCTGTGCTCTTGCAAATTGTGATCGATGCCCGGTATGTAAGCTGTAACTTCCTTACCGCTGGTCAGCCTGACACGAGCGATCTTCCGCAAAGCAGAGTTAGGCTTCTTTGGTGTTTGCGTTCTTACAATCAAACACACGCCTCTTTTTTGAGGTGAACCGCTGATGTCAGATACGCGTTTTTGACCCTTTGTTTTCGATCTCGGACGTCTAACTAATTGGTTTATAGTCGGCATAGTTTTCCTTAATTTCTCCAGGCTTACCAAAACTCAGCATTCAATTCTCAACTGATGCCCAAAGCTTCTTTAATAGCGGCATCGGCTTTTGCTTCGGCGGCCTTAGCTTCTTTAATTTCTTTAATTTCCTTAAACTCTTTCGGCAGCGGAGCCTCTACAAGGTGCTTAATTTTCATTTCCAAATATGGCTTGAAAGCCGTTCCCGCTGGAATCAGGTGGCCAAGAATTACATTTTCCTTTAAACCACAAAGATAATCTACTCTACCACCTAAAGAGGCCGCAGTCAAGACTTTAGTTGTTTCCTGGAAACTGGCTGCTGCGATAAAACTGTCAGACCGCAGCGAGGCTTTTGTTATTCCCAGCAGTAATGTCTTGGCAGTTGCGGGCTTTGGCTTTCGACCCTTAGCGGCTGTTCCACCCATCATTTCAAGCCGTTCATTGATATCGGCAAGCTCTTTCTTACCTATTACCTGGTCTTCTTTTAGGTCCGTTGCATCTTCAACGTTTGTAATTTTAACACTACCGGCCAATTTTTCATTCTCGTTTCTGAACAAGAATTTATCAACAACCTCACCCGGCAGGAATTGGCTATCCCCAACAGATTCAATTTCAACCTTTCTCATCATTTGGGAGCTGATAATTTCAATGTGCTTGTCATTGATATTGACGTTTTGAGAACGATACACATTTTGAATTTCTCCAATTAAATATCTTTGCAGAGATTCTTCGCCCTTGATTCGCAAAATATCATGCGGAACTAAAGGACCATCGGTCAAAACGTCTCCTGCTTCCACTAAATCACCAGCATGCACATTTAGGTGTCTATCGCGTGGGACGTGGTGTTCTTTCTCCATTCCACTTTCACTGCGAACTATGATCGTCATTTTACCTTTACGTTTATCGCTTCGCAGTTCGACTCTACCGCTGATTTCTGCCATCGCAGCAGGATCTTTGGGCTTTCTCGCTTCAAATACTTCTGTAACTCTTGGCAGGCCTCCGGTGATGTCCTGAGTGCCACCAGTTGCTCTGGATTTATGAGCAAGCAGCTGGCCGGCCTGAACATCCTGGCTTTCAACAACCTCAATCCTGGCTCCGGCAGGCAGATAGTGAACATCGAGTATTTTGCCGTTAGCATCCTCTATGATGATTTGCGGATGCTTATCACCCTTATGCTCAATCACCACAGGTTTGCCGGCCTGACCTTTTCGCTCTTCCTCAACTCGGATTGTCTCGCCTTCCACAATGTCTATAAACCGGATTAGACCAGCCACTTCCGCAAGAATCGGCGTACGATGAGGATCCCATTCGAATAACACGGTTCCATCTTTAACATTCCCGCCATCTTCAATTAAAATAGTGGCGCCATAAGGTACTTTGAACTTATCGAGTTCCCTGTCTTTCTCATCGAGAATGGCTACCTCGCCATTGCGTTTGAGTGCAATTATCGGCCTACTGCCATCATCTTTCTTCAAGGTAACGGCATTTACATCACGATACTGAACTTTTCCTGCATGTGTGGCAACCTGCTCCCTCTCAAGAATAGCTCTTGAAGCAACACCGCCGGTATGGAATGTCCGAAGTGTCAGCTGAGTACCAGGCTCTCCAATGGATTGTGCAGCCACTATGCCGACTGCCATACCTTCTTCCACAAGCAAACTGGTACTTAGATCCCATCCAAAACACTTTGCACAAACACCAAAGGGACTGTCACATGTCAATGGACTTCTGACTCTGATGGCGTCAAGACCCAAAGCTTCGATCTTTGCCGCTGCCTCGGGGGTAATAACCTCGTTTTCGCGAATAATCATTTCATCGGTAATCGGGTTGCGAACATTATCTCTGGCAGTCCTGCCTATAATAAGTTCAGAAAGCGGTACGTCAACCTGATCACCACTAGCTAATGAACTCTTGGTAATTCCCTGCAATGTCCCACAGTCATGTTCGGTGACAATCATGTTCTGTGCTACATCAATCAGTTTGCGAGTAAGATATCCGGAATTAGCCGTTTTCAAAGCCGTATCAGCCAATCCCTTACGGGCACCGTGTGTGGAACTGAAGTACTCAAGTACCGTCATTCCCTCACGGAAGTTTGATTTAATCGGTGTTTCGATAATCTCGCCGCTGGGCTTAGCCATAAGGGCACGCATTCCTGCGAGCTGCTGAATCTGGTCAACACTACCCCTTGCTCCTGAATCACTCATCAGATATATCGGGTTCAGATAATAAGAGCCATCCTCCCTGGTATCTTCTTTAAGGCTTCGCATCATCTCGCTGGTTACGGCAACACGAGCATGGGTCCAGGCATCTACGATCTGATTATATCTTTCACCATCTGTTAAAACACCGGCGTTATAGTTCTTGTAGATTTTCTTGACCTTCTTTTCGGTCTCTTCGATAATTTGCTGTTTCTTTGCCGGTATCTTCAAGTCCGTAATGCCAAAGCTTAAACCGGCAAGAGTGGCATGTCTAAAACCTAAATCCTTTATTCTATCAAGAAGATCGACCGTTTCAGCACTGCCTGCAACTTCAAAACACTTACTTATAACCCTGCCCAGCGCCTTCTGAGCCATCGTTATATTATAAAACGGCATTTCAGCAGGAAGCATATCGTTGAATATGCACCGACCAACCGTTGTCTCAATTATTTTCATCGAGCCATGCTCACTGCCGGTTGCCCGTTGTATACCATCGGTAGTAACAACATCTTTATTTTTATCGATCCTTACCTTAATCTTTGCCTGCAAAGCGATTTTGCCTGTTTCATTCGCCATTATCGCTTCAAAGGTATCCTTGAATGCCATTCCCTCACCTTTTCCGCCTACGCTCATATGAGTCAGATAGTAGTTGCCCATCACCATATCCTGAGATGGCCCAACCATTGGATTGCCATTAGAAGGCGAGAAAATATTGTTCGTGGTCATCATTAAAGCATGGGTTTCAGCTTGAGCCTCGATACTTAATGGCAAATGCACCGCCATCTGGTCACCGTCAAAGTCCGCATTGAAGCCCTTGCAAGCTAACGGGTGCAGCATAATGGCGTTGCCTTCCACAAGGGTCGGCTCGAAAGCCTGAACACCCATTCTGTGGAGTGTAGGTGCACGATTAAGCAGTACGGGGTGCTGATGAATAACTTCTTCCAAAATATCCCAGACCTGCTCGTCACGTCGCTCAATCATTCTCTTGGCACTTTTAATGGTGTCGGCAAGTCCATGCTGTTTAAGTTTTCGAATAATAAAAGGCTGATACAATTCCAGAGCTATTTTTTTCGGCAAACCACATTGGTAAAGTTTCAGATTAGGTCCTACTACAATTACCGACCTGGCTGAGTAATCAACTCGTTTGCCGAGAAGGTTTTCACGGAATCGACCCTGCTTGCCCTTAATCATATCCGTTAAGCTCTTTAAAGGCCTATTATTACTACCAAGCACCGGCCTTCTGCAACGGCCATTGTCCATCAGCGAATCAACAGCCTGCTGCAACATTCTTTTCTCATTACGGATAATCACTTCGGGAGCATTGAGGTCTATAAGTTTTTTTAACCGGTTATTACGGTTGATAATTCGCCTGTAAAGATCATTTAAATCACTTGTTGCAAAATTGCCGCTCTCAAGGAGAACCAAAGGCCGCAAATCAGGCGGGATAACGGGGGTAACTTCGAGAACCATCCACTCCGGCTTATTGTTACTATTTTTTATCTCATTGACAATCTTAAGACGTTTCGTAAGATCCTTGATCTTTTGCTTGCTGTTGGTCTTGAGCATAGCAGCCTTTAACTCAGCGCTTAGAGTATTCAGGTTAAGATTTACCAATAGAGCTTTAATGGCTTCGGCCCCCATCTGCGACTTAAAGGAATTGCCGTATTTGCTATACGCATCACGGAACTCCTCTTCGCTAAGAAGCTGGCCTAATTTTAACGGGCTCTGACCCGGGTCAGTGACAACATAATCCTGGAAATAAATTATCTTCTCCAGATCCGCCGTCTTCATCGCCAAAAGAGTGCCAAGATGATTTGGTACGGCCTTGAAGAACCATATATGCACCACCGGAGCTGCAAGGTTAATATGCCCCATCCGCTTGCGGCGGACGCGACTGTGCGTAACCTTGACTCCGCAACGGTCACAAATTATGCCTTTAAACTTGGTGCCTTTATATTTTCCGCAGGAACATTCCCAGTCACGTTCAGGCCCAAAGATTCGCTCACAAAACAAACCATCTTTCTCAGGCCTATAAGTACGGTAGTTGATAGTCTCCGGCTTGCGTACCTCGCCAAACGACCAACTCCGAATATCATTAGGACTGGCCAATGAAATCTTGACTGAACCGTAATCATTTATACGATCGTAAATATTTCCTAACATTTAAAACTAGCTCCTTATGTCACTATTCGCCCGGCTCGCCGGGATTTATAGAGCACTGCTTCCAAGGCGTCTTTTCTCGAGCTGGATATTCAATCCCAACCCTCTTATTTCGTTGCACAAAACATCAAAGGATAAAGGCGTACCCGCTTCGAGTCTGTTAGTTCCCTTAACCATTGATTCGTAAATTTTTGTCCGGCCTTCAACATCGTCGCTTTTGACCGTCAACATCTCCTGCAATGTATAAGCTGCTCCATAGCCTTCCAGCGCCCAGACTTCCATCTCGCCAAACCTCTGTCCACCGGTTCTGGCCTTGCCTCCCAGAGGCTGCTGGGTAATTAAACTATATGGTCCGGTTGCTCTGGCGTGGATTTTATCATCAACCAAATGATGGAGCTTCAGCATATAGATGTATCCAATGGTAGCCTTTTGATCAAAGGGCTCGCCTGTTCTGCCGTCATATAATTGTGTCTTCAGCGTCTTCGGGACATTGACAAAAGACTCATCGCAAGGTGGAGCCTGATTGCTTTCTTCGAGCTCTTGCCTTCGTTTGCTCATAAGCTCGTTTGCTTCAGCAGTCAGATTCTGGATATCATTTTCGGTAGCGCCGTCAAAGACCGGTGTGACAGCGTTAAAGCCCAAAACTTTTGCTACCCAACCGAGATGGGTCTCAAGAATCTGGCCAACGTTCATTCTGCTAGGTACTCCGAGAGGATTCAGCAATATGTCCAGACTCGTCCCATCTTCAAGGAATGGCATATCTTCTTCCGGCATAATCTTGGCGATAACACCCTTGTTACCATGGCGACCAGCCATCTTGTCACCGATCGACAATGTTCTTTTTGCTGCCACATAGACCTTTACCATCTCGAGTACGCCGCTGGGCAATTCATCCCCATGCTTCAAGATCTCAATTCTGCGATTCGTTTCATCCTTAAGTTCAGTAATTTTCACCCAGAATTTATCAACTATTTTTTGAGCATCTTCACGAGCTGAAGCCGGGCTGACCCACTCAATCCCGAAATTCTCCACCTGTTCGTAGATAACATCTTCATCATCACTGGTACCAACTTTCTGGCGCGTAGTCGGGTCAATAATATTGACTTCCAACTTGTCGTGAATAGCCTGGATCATTTGCCTGAATATCGTACACTCTTTGGTCCTCATCTCGTCTTTATACTGTTTAATCTCAGCTTTTATATCTTTCTTTTGATCTTCACTGCCCGCTCCGCGTCTGGTGAATCGTTCAGTTTTTATCACTACCCCTTCATATCCGCTGGGCAGTTCAAGTGAATCGTTTTTGACATCTTCACCGGCTCTGCCAAATATTGCATGCAGAAGCTTTTCTTCGGGCGTCAATTCGGTTTTGCTTTTCGGCACTACCTTACCTACCAGAATATCACCAGTACAAACTCTCGTCCCTTCGCAGACCACACCGTGCTCGTCAAGGTTACGCAGTGCTTTTTCGCTTACATTGGGAATATCGTTTGTAAACTCCTCTTTGCCAAGTCTGGTCTCACGTACCTCTGCAGTAAATTCGTCAATGTGAATGCTTGCGAAACTATCATTTTTAACAAGCCTCTCGCTGACAATAATAGCATCCTCAAAGTTAAAGCCGTCAAAAGAAACAAATCCAACAAGGACATTTTTACCAAGTGCCAACACGCCGTTATCAGTTCCCCCGCCGTCTGCTATTACCTGATTTTTTGTAACTTTTTCTCCAAGCTTAACTATAGGTCTTTGATTAAGACAGGTTCTCTCATTTAAACCAACAAATTTTTCCAACTGTATTTCATCAGTATGGTTAATAACTATCCTGGTGGCATCCACTGCTGTAACAACACCGCTACTCGGAGCACGCACCACCATACTTGAATTCTGGCCGACTACCTGTTCCATACCCGTACCAACCAAAGGCGCCTCGCTCTTTAGCAGCGGAACTGCCTGACGCTGCATATTCGAACCCATCAGTGCGCGGTTTGCGTCGTCATGCTCCAGGAACGGAATAAGCGAAGCTGAAACGCCAACAATCTGCTTGGTTGAAACATCTACATAGTTGACCTCTTCACTGGCAACCTGGGCCAGCTCCCCACCCTTCATCGCTAAAACCGTGCCCTTTTTAATTTTGTTTGTTCCGGGTTCGATCGTACCGGGAGCGGCAATTATGGCCCTCATATCCTCATCGGCGCGCAAATACTCCACTTCGTCGGTAACCTTGCCGTTTTGGACTTTGCGATATGGCGTTAGCAGGAATCCATATTCATCGACCCTCGCAAATATTGCTAAGGAAGAAATCAAACCGATATTTGTTCCTTCGGGGGTTTCGATCGGACAGATTCTGCCGTAATGGCTGATGTGAACATCGCGAACCTCAAAGCCCGCACGCCTTCTATTCAAACCGCCCGGACCAAGAGCAGACAGCCGTCTTTCATGGGTCAACTGGCTCAAAGAGTTAGTCTGATCAACAATCTGGCTCAACTCACCACGGCCGAAGAAATAGTTAATACTGCTCGAGACGCTCTTGGAATTTATCAAATCAGCGATACGAATCGACGATTCTTCAGTTTCTCTTTTGGCACTCATCCGTTCCTGAACAGTTTTGCGAAGCTTCAGTAACCCTTTTCTGATCTCACCGGCTGCCAGCTCGTCGATTGTACGCAGCCTTCTATTACCCAGGTGATCGATATCATCGATCTCGCCTTCATTGTTGCGCAAAGCCATTACATATTTCATCGTGTTGAGAAAATCTTCGGGCCTAAGCGTCATCTCATTTTCGTCTACTGACTGCCCGAATTTACGATTCAGTCTGAATCTGCCCACCTTACCCAAACGATACCGGTTTATATCAGAAAACTTTTCTGCAAAGAATGTCTTTGCTTTCTCTTTGTTAGGCGGATTGCCCGGCCTTAATTTCATATAGAACTTTAACAATGCCTCTTCCTGGCTTTGGCAATCATCTTCAGCAAGAGTATTCAGGATAATGACATCGCGTACCTGCTCAATAACCTCGATCTTTTTGATCTCGCTTTGTTGTATTAAAGAGATTTTATCCCCAATTTGAGCGCCGGCTTTCACTATAATCTCGCCGGTCTCCGAGTCTACAATCGGCCCAACTGCCCACATAGTGGGAGCAAGTTTAGCTTGCGAAATGGTTTTTGTCGGATAAAAGAGACGCAAAATAGCTTCGGTTGAGCCAAAAGCAGGCTCTATTGCCCTTAAAAAAATAGTTGCTGCTATTTTGCTGGACTGATCAATTTTAACGACCAGGACATCTTTTTTTGTAACGCTTATTTCTATCCAGCTGCCTCTTTCAGGTATGATTCTGCCGCCATGCAGTATTCTATCGCCTTCTTTGCTGTCGATAATAAAATCAACGCCCGGACTGCGATGCAACTGACTTACAATTACCCGCTCGGCACCATTGATGATAAACTCCCCACCACCTATCATAATGGGCATTTCACCGATGTATATTGACTGCTCAGTCACATCTCCGCCGTTCTTGGCACGCAACCTGCAACAAAGTTTTATGGGGTAACCATAGGTCAGGCGTAACTGGCGGCACTGAGTAGGCGTATAACGAGGTTTTTCCAGTTCGTAATAGAGATATTCCAAACACATAGATTTGTCATAACTTTCAATAGGGAATATCTCTCGAAACAGTTCTTCCAGCCCGGAACGTTTTCTTTTTGTCGGATCAGCATCGTTCTGAAGAAAATGCTCGTAGCTTCTTCTCTGCAACGCCACCAGATCCGGTATCTCAGCAGCATCAGGGACTCTGCCAAAATTGCGAACAGTTTTTAGGGCCATCTAAAACTCCCAGACTTAAATCGTATTTTGTCTAAAGCTTTCTAACAGCTATTTAGTTCCTGTAAGCAGCGATTTGACCTACTTTAATTCTACCGCTGCACCAACAGCTTCAAGCTGCTTCTTTGCAGCTTCCGCGTCTTCTTTGCTCATACCTTCTTTGACTGTCTTAGGCGCATTGTCAACAAGATCCTTGGCCTCTTTCAGTCCCAATCCGGTCAAAGCCCTTACTTCTTTGATAACCTGAATCTTCTTTTCTCCAACCTCTTTAAGCACTAAATTAAAGCTGGTTTTCTCTTCAGCTTGTTCAGCTTCACCTGCTGCAGCGGGACCTGCTACCATAACAGCTGCACCTGCTGCCGGCTCAATACCATATTCACCCTTCAGATAGTCACCAAGCTCCTTAGCCTGCATCAACGTGAGGGCAACTATTTTGTCGCCGATATCTTTAATCTCTTTGCTCCAGCTCTTTGCTTCTGCCATTTTATCAACTCCTATCAATCAGCGCCTGTCGGTAGCCAAAACTACACCGTTTTGTTTAACCCTTTATAAGGGGCAACCATACAAGCAATTCACTTTTATAATCTATCTATGTCTAACTGTATTTGTTCACCCAAGCTAACCAAATTTCTCCGGTCCTTTTCCTTAAGCTGCCTGCTTTTCCGCTTTTTCTATAATAGTTTTAATGCAACCAGCGATAATTCCCGCTGGAGCAGCAATGGAAGAGGCTACTCTTCTTCCAGGCGACTGGGCTAACATAACAACTGCACCCTGCAATTCCTGGCGTGTCGGCATCTTTGAAAGGTCATGGACTGCTTTAGCATCTAAAGCAATATTATCCAAAAAGGCAGCTTTAATTTCTATCGCTTTAATCTTTTTGGTCCAGCCAAGCATCTCCTTTGCGACATCGACTATACTATCGCCTCCATAGACAATAGCACATGGACCTGTAAAAATATCCGCAGCCGTTGCCATTTGGCAATTGATTGCAGC
>Ga0315284_10016578_pt1 | contig 10455 bp, 7 predicted proteins | sample YL17G09_16_MG_FD_203696 | JGI IMG/M metagenome (GOLD analysis project Ga0315284, IMG submission 203696) | Sediment microbial communities from Yellowstone Lake, YNP, Wyoming, USA - YL17G09_16 | ecosystem: Environmental > Aquatic > Freshwater > Lake > Sediment | place: USA: Wyoming | collected...
ATCACCGATCAGTTGGGCGGTCAGGGGGTCCTTGGCGTCGATGGGCGCGCCGCTCAAGCCGCAGTTGCCGTTGACGAGCAGGGTCACGCCCTGGGCGACGTAGTTCGGCGCGCCGGGGTCGAGGAAGAGGCTGAAGTCGCTGTGGCTGTGGATGTCGATGAAGCCGGGGGCGACGATCAGGCCGGAGCAGTCGAGTTCGAGGGCGTCGGCGAGAGCGCCCGAGGCGGGGGCGCCCGAGGCGGGGGCGCCCGAGGCGGGGGCGCCCGAGGCGGGGGCGCCCACGATGCGGCCCCCGGCGACCGTCACGTCGCCGGTCCGCGCCGGAGTGCCCGTGCCGTCGATGATTGTGGCTCCACGAAGGATGATGGTCTCGGCCTTCTGGGTCATGTTCCGCAACTCCCCTTCCCTCCAGAGGGGTTCGCCGCGCGAAAGACCGCTCCTATCTCTCCCCGGGCCCGCTCGCTAGCGGCCCAGGAGCGCGTCGACGCGGGTTCCCCGTCCGGCAGCAGGCAATTCGCCACCGGAAGGCGAAGGAAGGTTCTCCAGTTTTGACCAAGGGCAAGGGAGGTATCATCGTGGACAGACGCCGCAAGCGGCCGGTTCTGACAGCCTTGGGCCTGGCCGCCGTGCTCCTCGGGCTTCTCGCCTTTCCCGCGCTCGCGACTGCGACGGCCGCGCCCACCGGGAAGGTGAGCGGGTACGGGTTCTTCTGGGAATCCAGCCTCAGCGGGTACGGTGGATACCAGGCCTGGGCGGCCGACATCAACGGCGACAGAATTACCGAGCTTGTTGTCCAGGCGGCCCAGGGCGAGCAGGAGGGCGGCTCCCCGGTCACCCTGAAGCTGGCCATCTACCGCCGGTTCAGCCTCCTCTACGAGGGCCCGGCGCCCGGCATCGGGGTCTGCGCCGTCGTCGACATCAACGGCGACAAGCAGGCTGAGGTCCTGACGGCCGATGCTCTGGCCTACGGGTGGTCAGCGGACAAGAAAACCCTGGAGTCCCTGCCCGCGCTGGCGGCCCCGATGGAGCAGTGGTTGGAGGCCAACTTCCTCCCCGTGCCCGTCGAGGGAGAGATGATTGTCGATTTCGACGGGGACGGGACTCTCGACCTTGTTTCGCGCGAGACGACCGGCCTGAGACTGACCTCGAAGACCCGGGGAGAGTTCGTCCTGGCTTTCCCGGCCGGCATCGGCGAGCCCCGCTATCCGGGCGACATCTGGTTCCCGCGCCTCCCCGGAGGCGAGCGGGCGGTATTCACGGACTCGGTCGTCTACAACCCGACCGTACCGGGCGGCCCGGTCGGCCCTGGTTTCGAGACGGTCTTCTGGACGCTCTGGCGCACCGGCCAGGATGGGACGTACCTAAAGACATCGGCGGCCCCCTATCCGGCCATCCCGAAGGACGAGTTTGCGATGGCGCCGGCCGTGGCTTTCGCCGACCTCGACGCTGACGGCGTCGACGAACTCATCACCAACGACAAGGGTGTCATCCTCATCTATAGCTGGGCAGGCGACATGTACGACATCGCCTGGGAGAGCCCGAACAACGGGGGGCTCGGCTACGATTGGTTCACGACGGCCGAACTGAACGGCGATGGCACACGTGAGCTGGTAGCGCGTCTGGTCACTCCGAGGCAGGGCCTGAGCGCCCTGAAGATCTACCGCATCCGGGCGGGCAATCTGGAGGGCCTGGCCGACGTGGCGGGCGCGGGCGGTCCCTTCGGCGGCGGAGTCGTCGTCTCCGACCTTCTGGGCCTGGACTCCGAACAACTCGTGATGGGCCGCGCCTTCGAGATATGCCGGGCCAGCGCCTTGGGACTGAACGTCGACCTAGCCCAACTCCCTCCGGCCAAGGTGGGCATCATGGGCTGGCTGTCGGGAGCGTGGGCCTGGACCAAGCACACCATCAAGGCCGTGTTGCGGCGTCCGCTCCTGGCCTTGGGAGTGGGCGGACTGGGCCTCTGCACGGTCGCCCTCGTGGCCGTGCTCGCCGTGCGGCGGGGAAGGAAGCGCGGGAGAGCGCCGAGTTCGCCGGCGGCGGGAGGCTAGGGTAGGCTGGCGGCGGGACCGCTAGGGTCCGCGGCTGGCCGCCCGGGAAGAGGCTCAACCACGAGGAGGCGTGGCGGTCCGCCACACCTCCTCGTACTGCTCGTTGACCCACTCGCCCTTGCGCTCCAGGGCAAACTCCTCGCGGGCTCTCCGCTGGCCAGCGGCGGCCATCCCGGCTCTCAGCCCGGGGTCCCCGCCCAGACGCGCCATCGCCCCCGCGATCCCCGAGACGACTTGACCCGGCGTCCCGGCCGGGACCTTGACCCCTGTCTCCTCAGTAACGAGCAGGGCCGGGCCGCCCAGGTCCAGGCAAATCACGGGGAGTCCGACGGCCATGGCTTCCAGACAGACCCAGCCCCCCGAGTCGTGCAGGCTGGGATGGACCAGGGTGTCACACTCCACCATCTTGGCCAAGGTCTGCGCCCGGGGAAGCCTCCCCCAGAACCGGACGGCGCACGACACCCGAAGCTTCCGGGCCAGCCTCTCCAGGCGCCGCCTCTCGGGCCCGTCCCCGATGATCCAGTACTCGCTGCCCGGGTGGTTCGCGGCGTAGTCGGCGAAGGCCGCCAGCCCGAAGTGGAACCCTTTCCAAGCCAGGAGCCGCCCGATACTGACAAACCGGGCCGGCCCCGCCGCTTCGCGGGCGGGCCGGGCGGGCCTGTGGGGCATGGCGGCGAGGTCTCCTTCGGACAGGCCGAGGTCACAGAAGACCTTGACCCGGCACGCCCCCCACCGCCGCACTCTCTCGGCCGTCTCCCAGGTCGTCACCAGGGCAAGTCCCGCCCGGCGAGCGGTGAGCCGGGCCACCGGGTTCAAACCGGCCAGGGATTGGGCGAGGACGCGGACGTGCTCGGAAAGCCGGCCCTTGAACCCGAGAGTCCTCCAGAGAGCCCTCGGGCCCGCTTCTCCTCCCCCCACCGACCCCCACAGGAGCGGCGCCGACAGCAGGCCCGCGAAAATGGGCAACCAGTAGTTGCCCAGGGTGACGTGGTGGACCAGGTCGAAGCCGACCTCACGTTCCAGGCGACGGGCCACCGGCCAGGCGGCCAGTTGCCAGAGGCAGTAGTAGAGGTACTCCATCGTCGCGTGCGGGGTCACCCAAAACGCGGCCCACCTCGGGAGGTCGAAATAGACCCACTGCACGCCGGGCATCGGCTGGGCAGCCAGGGCGCGCTCGATGGACGGCCGGTTGGTCGCGCGGGTGAACACCCAGACGTCATGGAACCTAGCCGATTGCGTGACCTGGTTCCAGCCAGTTCCGGCTTCCGAGCCGGCGTCGGGTCGGCAGTAGCAGGCCGAGACCAGGACCCTGCGCCGGGTCAAGGCGGGGCCGGTGACGCCCGGCGGCTCACTTCCCCGGCCAGGAACGCGGACGTTAGCTTCAAGCCCTCCCTGAGCGGGACGCGGGGGCTCCACCCCAGGAGCCTCTGGGCCAGACTGATGTCCGGTCGCCTCTGCCGAGGGTCGTCCTCGGGTAGAGGCCTGTGGATGATGGGCGAGCGGGAGCCCGTCAGTTCCTTCACCAACGCGGCCAGTTCCAGGACGGTGAGTTCTTCGGGGTTCCCTAGGTTCACCGGCCCCGAATAGTCGACTCCCATCAGCTGGATGATGCCCTCGATGAGGTCGTCGATGTACTGGAAGCTGCGCGTCTGGGTCCCGTCACCGTAGATGGTCAGGGGCTCTCCGCGCAAAGCCTGGCCGAGGAAGTTGGAGACCACCCGTCCATCCTCGGGGTCCAGGCGCGGGCCGTAGGTGTTAAAGATGCGGGCGATGCGCGTGGCCAGGCCCTGGCTCCCGAACTGCGTCACCAGGGCCTCGGCGTAGCGCTTGCTCTCGTCATAAACGCTCCGGGGCCCGATGGGATTGACCCGGCCCCAATAGGTCTCCGGCTGGGGCTGCACCTCCGGGTCCCCGTAGACTTCGCTCGTGCTGGCCAGGAAGAAGCTTGCCCCCTTGTTCCTGGCCAGTTCGAGGAGGTGCCGGGTGCCCTCCGAGTTCACGCGCAGAGTCTCCAGCGGGTGACGCAAGTACTTGGGAGGCGAGGCCGGGCTGGCGAAGTGCATGACCCAGTGGAGCGGCCCAGCCGCGAGAAGACTCTCTCCACCTCGGCCATCCTCGGCGGCCAGGGGCTCGCAGACGTCGTGGAGCATCAGGCGGAAGCGCGGGTGACCTTCCAGGGCGGCCAGGTTGGAGCGGCGACCGGTGACGAGATTGTCAAGACCGATGACCTCGTGTCCGTCCGCGACCAGCCTTTCCGCCAGGCTGCTCCCGACGAAACCGGCGGCGCCGGTGAGAAGAACACGCACGGGTCAGCGTCCTCCCTTCGGGCGACGTGGCGCACGGCGAAGGGGTGGCTTGTCCGCCGCGGCGACAGCCGCTTCATCAATGGCGCTGGGCACTCCGGCCTCGGGCACGACCGCAGCCCGGGCCGCCGACACCCGGCCGAAGGCCCGGTAGCGGAGCCCGGCGCCTTCAACGGCCTCCCGGTCCAGGGCATTGCGTCCGTCCACCACGATCGGGCCGACCCCGGGCCAAGCTGCCTTGACCCGGGACCAGTCCAGCCCGAGGTATTCGGGCCACTCGGTCGCCAGGACCACGGCATCCGCGCCGCGCGCCGCTTCCTCCGGGGAGTCGCAGTACTCGATGTCCAGGTCCGGGCGTTCGGTCCGGGCGCGCGCGATGGCCACCGGGTCGTGAGCCCTAACCCTGACGCCCTCGGCCAGGAGTTCCGCCGCCACGTCCATGGCCGGAGCGTCGCGGAGGTCATCCGTGCCGGGCTTGAAGGCCAGCCCCAGGAGGGCCACGGCGCGACCACCCAGCGGGCCCAACTCCGCCCGGAGTAGACCCACGACTCTTGACCGCTGCGAGTAGTTGACCTCTCGGGCGGCTTGCACGATAGGCAGGCTAACGTCGTTGGCTCGGGCCGTCGCCAGCAGTTCGGCCGTGTCCTTGCCGAAACAGGACCCTCCCCAACCGAGGCCGGCTTCGAGGAACCGGTCGCCGATGCGCCTGTCCAGGCCCATGGCTCGGGCGACGTCGGTCACGTCGGCCCCGGTCTTCTCGGCCAGGGTGGCCATCTCGTTGATGAAGCTTATCTTCGTGGCCAGGAAAGCGTTGGCCGCGTACTTGCTCAGTTCGGCCGAGGCCCAGCTGACGGCGAGAAGGGGCACGCTCTTGAGGCCGTCCGGGCGAGGCAGGAAGGCCGGCGGCTCAAAGGTCTGCTCGAGGATGGGCCGGTAGAGGTCCTTCACGGTCTCCAGTCCCCGCTCGTCCTCCGTCCCGACGACGATCCGGTCGGGGTAGAGGGAGTCGGAGATGGCTGACCCCTCTCGCAGGAATTCAGGACAGAAAACCACCGAGGGACTCCCACCCCCAGAGAGCGCGACCTCACGGGTGGCGCCGATGGGAACCGTCGACTTGACGACGATGGCCCGAGCCTCCAGCCCGAGGTGTTGGCGCACGGCTCCGACGGCCCCGCGGAACTGCCTGAGGTCCGCGGCGCCGCCGGGCAGCGCCGGCGTGCCGACAGCGATGACGATGACCTCGGCCTCCGGGATAGCCTCGCGGTAGTCCGAGACGAACCTCAGCCGGTGTCCGACCAAAGTCAGGAATTCGGCGAGGCCGGGCTGATACAGGGGAAGGCGCCCGCCTTTGAAGCCGGCCACCTTGACCTCGTCCGTATCGAGACAGGTCACGGAGTGGCCCAGGTAGGCCAGGGTCGCCCCGGTCGCAAGGCCGACATACCCACAGCCGACAACGGCAACGCGCACGACAGGCCCTCCCAGTCGCGTCCAAACCGAGCTTCATCCACCGCAAGGCTTAGCCTGCGCCGGCCACTCACCTGCCGCGCGCCGGTGATACCCGGGCAGGTCTTTTCCCGGCCCCGAAGGGTGATCTGGTCCGAGAGGAAAGCCGACGTCCCTCGCGTATTGCTGTGGGCATGACATCGCATATGCCGCTCGACCTTTCCCTCGACCGCGCGGACATGCTCGGCGGGCTGGCCGACTATCCAAACCAGCTGCGATCCCTCTACCCGGAGGGCTTCCGGGCGGGCCGGGCTGCCCTCCACCCTCTCGGCGGCGTGGTCGTCCTGGGTACCGGAGGCGGGTCGGCAGCCGCGGCCCACGTGGTCGCCGCGCTGGCTCGCGAGCGGGCAAAGGTTCCTTTCTCCGTCCACCAGGGATACCAACCGCCGGCTCACGCCTGCGGTCCCGACTCGACCGACCTCATCGTGGCCATCAGCCATTCCGGCACGACCGAGGAGACGCTCGCCGCCTACGGGAAGCTGCCGCCCGCCGCCAAGAGCCGGACCGTCGTCATCAGCGGCGGCGGCCCGCTCGTGGAGGCCGTTCGGGCAGAGAGCCTGCCGCTCGTGTCGCTGCCGACCGGCCTGCAGGCCCGGGCGGTCTTTCCCGGCATCGTCGCCGCCCTCGTCGGCCTGCTCGACGGGGCCGGGCTCACCAACGAAAGCTTCGAAAGTGAACTGGATGAGGCGTGCTCACTAGCCGGTGAACTCGCCGGTCTCTGGGGGCCGCCCCCGGAGGGAACCTCACCCCAACCCAGCCAAGCGGCCCCGTCCCCCACGCCCTTGGGCTTGGCCCGTCTCATCGCCGACCGTCTGCTTCTCATCTACGGCGGGGCGGGCGCCACCGACGGTATCGCCCGTCGCTGGAAGAACCAGCTCGCCGAGAACGGGAAGACCCTGGCCCACTGGTACACGGTGCCCGAAGCCCACCACGACGAGGTCGTCGGCTGGGACGCCCCGGTGGCCGTCCGCGAGCACCTTTACGGCTGCCTTCTGCGAGACCCGGTGGCCGAGTCGGCCAGGATGACAAAGCGCCTCGACGCGACGGCGCGCCTCCTCGCCGGGCGAGTCGGGGGCGTGACCGAGGTGGCGGCCACGGGGCGGTCGGCCCTGGCTCGGACCGTGTCGCTTTGCCTCTATGGAGACTACCTCTCCTGCTACGTCGCCCTGCTGCGGGGCATCGATCCCACGCCTGTCCCCATCATCGTCCGCCTCAAAGAGGAGATGGCCCGTGACTCGTAGCGGGGCGGGGGCCGGGCGGCCGGAAGCCGCCGCGGCCTCGCTGCCCGGGCGGCGGCCGAGCGTCGCTGTCGGTCTCGACCTCGGCGGCACGACCCTGAGCGGCCTGCTCGTCCGGGATGACGGCCGCGTCCTGGCCCGGCGGCGGCGGGCGACGCCGACGGCCGAAGGCTCGGAGGCCGTCCTGGCCACGATGCGGGAGATGGCGACGGAGCTGTTCGCGGAGGCGCAGGCGCCGCTCCAGATCGCCGGACTCGGGCTCGGCATCCCGGGCCCCATCGACACCGACCGCGGCCTCTGCCTCTTCTCGCCGAACCTCGGCTGGCGGAATCTCGACGTGGCCTCATCCTTCCGTCAGGCTTTCGACCTCCCCGTCCACCTGGACAACGACGTCAACGTCGCCACTCTGGGGGAGGCGTGGGTCGGGGCCGGACGCGACTTCCGCACCTTCCTCTGCCTGACCCTCGGCACAGGTATCGGCTCCGGCGTCATCCTCGACGGTCGTCTCTGGCGCGGCCCGGGCTGGAGCGCCGGGGAGATCGGCCACATCCCGGTCGTCTCGGGTCCGCAGGCCGCCGAGGCTCCCCTCTGCGGCTGCGGGCACCGCGGCTGTCTGGAGGCGATGGCCTCCGGGACGGCCATCGCCCGCGAGGCCCGGCTGGCTGTCGAGCGCGGGGAGCCGACGGTCCTGGCCGGGAAGTCGGGGGGCGCGGACGGTCCCGCATCCGGCGGCCAAGCGTCCCGCGGACCCACGGCCCGCGATGTGGCCGAGGCGGCCCGCGCCGGCGACGAGGTCGCCCGGCGCATCATCGAGACCGCCGCCACCCACCTCGGTTTCGCCATCGCCGCGGCGGTCGGCCTCTTCAACCCTGAGGCCGTCATCGTGGGCGGCGGAGTGGCCGGGGCCTGGGACCTCCTCGCCCCGGTCGTGAAGAAGGTCGTGGCCGAGCGAAGCTTCCCGCCGAACCTGGCCTCCCTGAAGGCCATCCTCCCGGCTCAGCTCGGCCGGGACGCCGGCGCCATCGGAGCGGCCAGCCTGGTCCTGGCGCCGGAGCCGACACTGTGACGAAGACGCGCCTCGTCGTCTACCTCTCCATCTTCATGGCCATGGCCGGTTACGGTATCACCGTGCCGATCATGCCGTTCATCGCCCGGGAGCTTGGGGCCAGCCCGCTCGGCGTGTCCCTCCTGGTGAGCCTGTTCGCCCTCACCCAGTTCATCTCCGGCCCCTTCTGGGGCAACCTCTCCGACCGCTACGGCCGGAAACGTATCCTGGTCGCCGGCTTGTCGGGGTACGCTCTCTCCTTCTTCCTGGCCGGGATGTCCCGGAGCCTGCCCGCCCTGATTGGGTCGCGCGCCCTGGGTGGTCTGCTCTCGGCGGCCATGTTCCCGTCCTGCCAGGCTCTCATCGCCGACATGACCGCGCCCGCCGACCGCGGCCCGGCCATGGCCGCCATGGGGGCCTGGGTCAACCTCGGGTTCCTCCTCGGACCGGTCATCGGAGGCATCCTCGCCCCGGTGGGCAACGCGGTGGCCATGACGGCGGCGGGTGGGGTCGTGGTCGTCACGGCCATCCTAGCGGCCACGGGCTTGCGGGAGCCGGGCAAGCCCTACCGCCCGCAGGCCGCGGCCGGCTATGGGCCCGCGGCGACCGCCGATAAGCCCGCGGCGACCGCCGGAACCGCCCGACCCGCGGCGCCGACCGGGCGCGGCTGGCCAAGCCTCGCCGACGTCGTGCTGGCGGTGCGCAGCCCCATCGCCCCCTACCTCTCGCTGACCTTCGCCATCAGCTTCGGCCAGGGCGCGCTGACGGCGCTCCTGGCCTACTTTGTCATCGACCGCTTCGGCGGGACGGCGCGAGACGCCGCGACCATCTTTACCGCCGTGGGGTTGGCGAGCTTCCTAGCCCAGACCCTGCTGGTGGGGCGGCTCATCCGGCGTTTTGGCGAACACCGTCTGGCCCTGGCCGCGGTTGCTGTGTGCACGGCCGGGTTCGTCTCGCTCGTCCCGGCCACCAGCGTTCCGGCGGCCGTGGCCGCAGCCATGCTCACCGGCCTGGGCTCCAGCATCCTCCGCCCGTGCCTGACCTCCGCCACTTCCCTGCTCACCCCTTTGCCGCAAGGCCTGACGATGGGCCTGCAGTCGTCCCTCGACAGCCTTGGCCGGATGCTCGGTCCGACCATCGGGGGATGGCTCTATGGCTTCGGAGTCACTCTCCCGTTCTGGAGTTCGGCCGCCGTGCTGGCCGGCGTCGGTCTGGGTGTGGCCCGCCCCCGAAGGAGGAAGCCCGCTACCCCTCCTTAGGATCGACGAGGACTATCGCCGCGGTCTTCTCGTCCACCGGCATCCCGGAGACCTCGGCGTGGACGAGGATGGTCACGATGACGCTGATGACCCCTGACTTCCGCACCCGCGTCGTCACGCCCCCGACGACAGCCTCCACCCTCACCGTGGCCAGCGGGGACGTCACCGGCACCTTGAAGACGTGGTCCCAGAGGGTGCGCCGCTCCAGGAAGAAGAACTCGTCCGTCCCGAGCGGCAGGTAGGTGAGCTCGATGAAGAGGTCGGCCGACACCTCAGCGACGCCGGGCGTGACGAGCCCGCCCGTGACGTTCGCCAGCCGGGCCTGCGGGTAGCGCACCTTCACCGCGGACAGCGGCCGCAACGCCGCGTCGATGCGCGTCCCCTCGCCGACCACGACCGTCGCTCGCCGTGAGGTCGTGAGGTATCCGGCGCGCTCGAAGCGGAAGCAGTAGGTCCCGAGAAGCCCATCCACCCGGTAGTGTCCGTCCTCGTCGCTCGAGGTGACGGCCACGACGGACCCGCCGGCATCGAGGACGGTCACCGTGGCCACCAGGGGCCGGCCGGTGTCCAGGTCGGTCACGTAACCCTCGGCCCACCCGAAGAGGGGCGAGAGGGCCGCGTCGACCACGGTCTCGTGGTCGCTCACGACCGTGGCCGGGCGCGCGGCTCGGGCGTACCCGGCGAGGTAGAAGGCGAGTTGGTCCTCCCCCGGGGCCAGGTCCATCGTCCGGTACCGCCCCGCCGCGTTCGTAAACACCCGGCCGATGAGGCCGCCCTCATGGTCGAAGACCGTCACGGTCACGTCCGCGAGCGGCCGGCCGGTCTCCGCGTCGGTCACTAGCCCGGTGACATAGCCCGGCAGCGGCTCGAGGCGGAGGTCCGCGGTCGTGTGGCGCCCGGGGTTGATGACAATCGAAACGCTCGCCGCCCCGTACCCCGCCTTGGTTCCCCTGAGGCAGTATGAACCGTCGGTCAGAGAGGAGAAGGCGTAGAGGCCTCCGGACCCGCTTACCGTATGGGCGACCGGGACACCTTCGGGCGTCAGGACGTCGACATCCG
>Ga0315284_10016581_pt1 | contig 10454 bp, 8 predicted proteins | sample YL17G09_16_MG_FD_203696 | JGI IMG/M metagenome (GOLD analysis project Ga0315284, IMG submission 203696) | Sediment microbial communities from Yellowstone Lake, YNP, Wyoming, USA - YL17G09_16 | ecosystem: Environmental > Aquatic > Freshwater > Lake > Sediment | place: USA: Wyoming | collected...
ACTAATCGTAGGTTTCATCGTCATATCCTTAATCCTCACGGTGATGAGTGTAGGAAACATAAAATTGTAGGGTTCCTCATGGTTATACACAGCGTCATTAATCACAACAATGCCCGTCATTCCCGCCCCGTATCGGAGCACGGGGTAAACTCCAGCGGGAATCTATACATGACGACATAATTATTAACAGTTTCATAATAGTGAAAACATTGCTTTATAGAATCCCTCCTAACCTCCCTTTGCCAAAGGGAGGAATAATATACCCCTCTTTGAAAAAGAGGGGCGAGGGGAGATTTTCTGAATAATGTCTATTTAATTATGAGACCCTTAATAACTTGGTTGTATAGAAATTTCTTTTTTTATCCTTCCCCCTCACCCCCGCCCTCTCCCCCGTTTGCGGGGGAGAGGGGAAGGGTGAGGGGGCTTAACTTGTGAGTGAATTTCATCGCCCTTTCGCTCGCTTCATACCGATGCGGCATTCTAATAATCCAATGCCTATCTGTCAAGTTGATTGTGGGCGGTCATTTCGCCTGGCCCGGATTGAGGACTGTTTCTACTGGGATAGATCTTCTCCCGTAGATAGGCGAAGCGGCGAGATCCATGCATTCAGCTCCCGGTCCACGGTCATCGCTATCGGGGGATATGAATAATTATGGTCCTTCACCGGAAGTGAATAGAGGATCCAGCCTTCTGCCTAAAGCGTTGAGGCGGGGAAGCTCCTTTCATTGAAGGCTTCGATGAGCTGGTCGATCTCTTCGGCCTGCCGGTGGATTCCTTCCCAATATTCGGGGAAATCGTACCACTGGGCGTTGAGCTCGGCGAGATCTCTTCCCTGCTGCTCGATCCAGGTAAAATATTTCAGGTTATGGATCTTGCGCCGGTCGTGATAATTGAGCTCCTGCATGTGGGCGGTCGATTCCGCCATGAGGAAACGGTGATAATCTATGGCGGCATCGGCTTCCCCGTAAGGCCCGAGCGTTTCGCACATCTCCCGAAGCCGGCTCTGGTAAAGGTCCATGGAATCGGTCCATACGGTAAGCACAATGTCCCGCCCGGTAAGCTCATAGTACTTGGCGAATTTGAGGGCGCACAGCAGGTTGCCGATACTGGAGATTCCCATGAGCGGGAGTTTCCTGAGGACATCCTCTCCGACACCCTGCTTTCTCAAGTAATTCCAGCCTTGTTCTTCGTTGAAGAGCCGGATGAGCTGCATGCAGGAGCGGTCGTCCACGGCGATCACCATATCCGTATTGTGGGCATTGTGGATCCAGGGGACATGCTTATCCCCGATCCCCTCGATGCGGTGGCCCCCGTATCCGCAGAGCAGGAGCGTCGGGCACTGGAGGGCCTCCCCTGCGGCGATCTTACTCTGGGGGAAGACCTTCTTCAAGTAATCCCCGGCTCCCAGGGTTCCGGCAGAACCGGTCTGGGACACGAAGCCGGCGTAGCGGTCCCCCGGCGACATAACCCGCCGCAAGACCTCCTCCATGGCATGGCCCGTGACCTCGTAGTGCCAGAGATGGTTTCCGGGCTCTTCGAATTGGTTGAAGATCATGACGTCCGGGCGGGTCCTGCGAAGCTCCCAGCATTTGTCGAAGATCTCCTTCACGTTACTCTCGCACCCGGGGGTGGCGATCACCTCCCCGGCCATCTTGGACAGCCACTGGAACCGCTCCCGGCTCATCTCCTCCGGAAGGATGGCGATCGATTCGCACCCGAGAAGCGAGGCATTATAGGCCCCGCCGCGGCAGAAGTTCCCCGTCGACGGCCAAACCGCCTTCTGCGCCGTGGGATCGAACTGCCCGGTCACCAGTCGAGGGACCAGGCAGCCGAAGGTCGCACCCACCTTGTGGGAACCGGTCGGGAACCATTTGCCCACCAGCGCGATAATCCGCGCCTCCACCCCGGAAATTTCCGGCGGGATCTCCATGATATTGACCCCCCCGAAACCGCCCCCGGAATCGACCGATTCATTCTTCCAGGTAATCCGGAAGAGGTTATGGGGGTGGACGTCCCAGAGGCCGATGGTCTTCAGGCTTTCCTTTATCTTCCCGGGGATGAGGTCCGGGTTCTTCTGCTGGCGCAAAGTGGGGATCAGGATCTTCCGCTCCCGCGCCCGCTGGATGGCCCTTTCCCTTTTCTTTTCATCCACCGTCAAGTCGATCAAAACCCAACCTCCGTCATGTCTTAAATCTGGAACTCACTGAATAATTTTTCCCGCCCCCTCACCCCATCCCTCTCCCCCGTGCGCGGGGGAGAGGGGAGGGTGAGGGGGATGTCATCCACTTTCGATGCGAGGCCCTCAGGCGGGCATCAGCGTCAGGGCCCCAGCCGGGCAGATCTCCGCGCACAGGCCGCATCCATCACACTCCGGCGGGCTCATCTTCAGCCGGGGGGCGAAGTCGATGGCCCCGTAAAAACACACCTGGCCGCAGAGCTCGCACCCGCCCTTGGTCAGGTTGAGACATTTTACCGGGTCCACCCGGGCCACCTTGGCCGGCCGCTTGGCCAGCTCGTCGATGGTGACGATGTAGGGCAAGGTCTTGCCGCGGATGGTCTCCAAAGAATCGAGGTGTTCCCGTTTCATGTAATCCGACAGACCCCGAAGCAGGGTCTGGAAATATTTGTAGCCGTGCCACATGATGCTCGTGCAGACCTGGACCGTGGTCGCTCCCAGCATGACGTACTCGACGATGTCTTCCCAGGTGCTGATGCCGCCGCAGGCGGAGATAGGAATCTTTACGGCCTTGGCGACTTCGGAAACATGGCGCTGGGTGATGGGCTTGATGGCCGGCCCGCTGTAGCCGCCGTAAGCCGGAAGCTTGGGAAGGCCGGTGGCGATATCGACCCCGGCGAAGGAACGGACCGAATTACCGATGGTGAGGAAATCAGCCCCCGCCCGCTCCGCCGCCTGCGCCATGGGCACCATATTGTGGGTTGTCGGCGTGAGCTTGATCCCCACGGGAAGGGATACGGTTTTCTTCAGGGTGGCCACCTGGCGGTAGCACATCTCCGGGTCGTTGCCCATCTGAAAGCCCACCCGGTCCGCACCGGCCGGCATCGGGCAGGAGACGTTGATCTCGAACATGGCCACTTTCCCCGTATCCTGGATGATCCGGGCGTTCCTGCCCGTATCCTCGGGCTCCGGGTGGGCGACGATGCTGGCGATGATGACGTTGCCCCCTTCCGAAGCTTTTGCCAGTTCCCGCTCCAGCCAGTCTTTCAGGGTCAACGTGGTATAGAGTTCGATGTTCACCATGCCGATGCGGTTCTTCCCCGCTTTGACCAGCTTCATGCGGCCGCTGCGCGGGTGCTGAGCCCACTGGAAGGGTGGCGCAAAGCTTTTGGGGACGACGGCCCCCACCCCCGCCTTCCATCCCAGGTTCGTCCGTTTGCCGTCCCAGCTCGGCGTCGCCGAAGCGAGGATTACAGGGTTCCGCAACTTCACGCCGGCAAAATTTACTTGCAATTTATCCATTGACATTTCTTCCTTCCTTCATGGCTTTATCAAAAGCGGAAAATCTCCAAAGAAATGGCATACGTGTAAGGGCGACCGCCGGTCGCCCCTACGGGATCGCAATCCTGGGGCACGTATTTCTCCTGTAAGGGCGATTCGCGAATCGCCCCTACGGCCTTTTTCCCTAAACACCGCACCAGTCCATTATCGTCAGGGCCAGAATCTTGGTGGCCGCGATGAGGTCGTCGATCTCCATCCATTCGTTATTGGCGTGCATCTGCTCGGTCCGGCCGGGGCCGAAAATGACCGTCGGGGTCTGGCCGTACTGGATGAGGTAACGGATGTCCGCTGCGCCCTGCCGGCCGGTGATCTGCGGCGCCCGCCCCATGACCTGGCGGAATTTGGCGCTCAAGGCTGTAACGACCGGATGATCCGGGGGGATTTCGGCCGGGTCCCCGCAGTAGCCTTTGAATGTCACCTCGGGCGGGTGGTCTTTCAACCAGGGGTCTGTTCCGGCGAAGGCGAGGATGTGATCGACAAAGGCCGCCTTCACTTTTTTCGTATCTTCCCCGGGCAGCGTGGCCATGCTTCCCTTGAGCAGGCAGACGTCGGGAAAGGCGCTGGGAAACGATCCGGACTGGAATACGCCGACCATGCAGGGAAGAGACCCCTCCTTGTCGAGGTAAAGGGGGTGCTGCAGTTGGCCGATCCTGATCTTTTCCAGTTGGGAGACGGCCTGCACCACGGCGTACCCTTTTTCGATGGCGTTGACGCCCTCCCACCGCCGCTGGATGCCGGCGGGTTTGCCCCGGACCAGGATTTCGAACCAGATCCTGCCGATGCAGGCGGGCTGGACATGGAGGCTGCTGGTCTCGCAGCAGATCCCGGCGTCGGCCTTGTATCCCTTGAGGACGCAGGCCAGAGTCCCGTTCCCCGTGGCCTCTTCATCCATGGTGTATTCGAGGATCACGTCCCCCTTCAGGCGGACCTTCAAGTCAAGTAAGGCCCCCATGGACATGGTCATGGCAGCGAGGCCGCTTTTCATATCCGAGGCCCCGCGGCCGAAAATCCGGTTCCCTTGCCTTTCGCCGGCCCAGGGTGGATGCTCCCAGGTATCCGCCGGCCCGGCAGGGATCACGTCCACATGGCCGTTGAAGAGCAGGGATCGGCCGCCACCGCTACCTTTGTAAAGCCCCACCACGTTCGGCCGATTCGCATATCCCCGTTCCGAGGGGACATAAGCGGGATGCTTTTTTAAGGCTTCGTGGTCCGGTTCCCAGACGTCCACTTGCAAACCCATCGTCTCAAGCTTGCGGGCCAGGAATCTTTGAATCTCGAGCTCATCCCCGGTCACGCTGGGGAAGGAGATCAACTCCTTCAAGAAGGCGATGATGGCATCCCGCCTTTGATCGATGGAGGCGAGGACCTGTCGTTCAATCTCCGGTCGCAAGGCCTCTCTCTTCCTGGAAGGCAGAAACGTTCTGAATCGCCTGGATGATCTTCGCGTATCCCGTGCACCGGCACAGATTGCCGGAGATCCCCCGCCTGATCTCCTCTGCGCTCGGGTTCGAATTCTTCCGCAAGAGGGCCACTGCGGACATGAGCATCCCGGGGGTACAAAATCCGCACTGCACCGCGCCGTGCTGGATGAAACTCTTCTGCAAGGGATGGAGGCGGTCCGGCGTCCCGAGGCCCTCGATTGTTTCGATCTCCTTCCCCTCGGCCTGCGGGGCCAGAACCAGGCAGGCGTTGACGGCCTTGCCTTCCAGAAGGACGGTGCAGGCGCCGCAATCCCCCTGCTCGCAGCCTTTCTTCGTTCCGGTCAGGCCAAGCTTCTCGCGGAGAACACGTAAAAGCGTCCAGGTGGGATCCACATTTACCTCCACGGCCCGGCCGTTCACTTTCATGCGCAATAAATTCTCTTGCCGCTGTATGGGCATGGGATCGTTTCACTCCCTCGCAATGACGTTAGGCCACAGTCTCTAGCAGGATGCGGAAAAACTCCGATTCTTCGTCACTCCGGCGAACCCCGGATCGAGTCCGGGGCAGGAGCCGGAGTCCAGGAGGTCTTGAAAAGGCTGGATTCCTGCTTCCGCAGGAATGACGACCTGAGTTGGAAAGGGACTTTTTCAGCAACCTGCTAGGCCGTGAGATGCTTCAGTACTCCTTTGAACAGATTCTGCAACACGTGAAATTTATATTCCGTCGACCACCGGGTTCCCGTTACTTCAACCATTTCCGTCGCCAGCGCTTCTGCGGCGGCGTCAACGACGGGGGGCTCGGGTTTCTTCCCCAGGAGCGCCCTTTCGGCCCGCTCCATACGCCTGGCCACAGGCATGACTGCGCCCGGAACGATCCTCATTTCGGTGATTACCTTTTCCCGATTCATGCCCAGCACCACCGTAAGGTTCATCCGCGCCCGGGCCATGGCGTTCCGGCGGCCGACCTTCACGAAGGTACTCCGGGCATCCGGGTTCAGCTTGGGCAGGATGATGCCGGTCAAAATTTCGTCTCGCTGAAAAAGGGGTTTGTAGGGCGCGGCAATCGCCCGGGAAAGCGGGATATACCTTGTTCCGGATCTCTTGGACTGCAACTCCAGTTCTCCGTCGAGGGCGAGCACTGCCGGGAGAACGTCCGCCGCGGGGGACGCCGTGCCGATGTTCCCGCCGATCGTCCCGCGGTTGCGGATCTGGGGGCCTCCGACAAAGGCCGCGGCCTGAACAAGAGACGGAAAGTGACGGTTCAATACGGCGGATTCAACCATCTCGGTGAAGGTCGTCGTGGGTCCGATGCGGATACGATGGTCTTGCTCGGTGACTCCCCGAAGGGTCCCTATTTCCAGGATATTCAGGACAAAAGCGGGCTGGAGATCTTCCTGGCGCAAGGAGGGGATCAAATCCGTGCCACCGGCGATGATCTTGGTCTGCTCCCCATTATTGGAGAGGAAAGCCAGGGCGTCATCGACCGATCGGGGCGTGTAGAATTGAAATTTTTGCATCGTGATTCTCCGGATTATCCGCTCTTCCCTTTTTCCTTTTCGCGGATCAGCCGGTGGAGGTTCTCCAAATTCGCCGGCAGCTCCGTCACCCGGATGTCCAGGGCATTGGCGATGGCATTCAAAATGGCGGGGGCCGTGGGGATGAGGGCCGGCTCTCCCACTCCCTTGGCTCCATAGGGCCCGCTCGGAAGAGGCACCTCGACGATGTGGGTCTCGATGGGCGGCACGTCCATGCTCGTGGGGAGCATGTATTCGCCGAGATTGCGCGTTTTGAGGTAGCCCCCTTCTTGCTTGATCTCTTCTGTCAGGGCGTATCCCAGGCCCATGACCATGCCCCCCTCGATTTGGCCTTCCACGTTAAGGGGATTGATGGCCTTGCCTACGTCGGTGGCCGAAATCATACGCAGCACTTCCACCTTGCCGGTCTCCGTATCCACTTCCACCTCGGCCAACTGGGTGGCGTAGGCGTAAGCGGAATAAGCGTCTCCCTGCGCCGTTTCGGGGTCCACGTCCTTGGTGGTGATGTCATGCCAGGCCGTCTCGACCATGGGGGCCCCGCGCAGGTGCGCCTCCTTGGCCAGGGCTTTGAAGGAGAGGGATTTTTCAGGGTGGGACATGGAGTAGACCTTTTCGTCCCCGAAGAGGAGGTCCTTCTGGCCGAGCATCTGCTCAGCCACGGATCGCAGGGTCTTTTTCATGGCCTGGGCCGCCTTCAGCATCGCCATCCCGGTCACGTAGGTGACCCGGCTGGCCGAAGTGGGGCCGGCGTTCGGCGTTGTGAAGGTGTCGGCGGTAATGATCTGGATGGTGTCATAACGGATCCCGAGCTCTTCGGCCGCGATCTGGCAGAGGATGGTGTCGGAGCCCTGACCATAATCCACTTCCCCGGACCGGACGATGACGGAGCCGTCCTCGCAGACCTCAATCGTGGCCGAGGAGATATCCTGCCGGGAGAACCCGTATCCCATGCCGTAAAACATCGAACCCACGCCGATGCCGCGCTTTTTCACGTCAGGTCCTCCCAGTACCGACGAAGGGAGGGGTCACTCCGGACAACCTCCCTGATTTTTTCCAGGGTCGCCTCAATGCCCACGCCTTCTTTAAAGACCTGACCCGTAGCCGTGGAGAGGCCGCTTTTCAGGCAATTGATCAGCCGCATGCGCAGGGGATTGATCCCGAGCCTCTTGGCCAGCTCGTCTATCTGGGCCTCGTGGGCGATGGCGGCCTGCGTCACGCCGAAGCCGCGCATGGCGCTTCCAAAGATATTGTTAGTGTAGACGCTGTAGGAGTCCACGCGGATGTTGGGAATGTAATATGGACCGCTCAGGTGGAGGCCGCATTTCTTGACTACGAAGGCCCCCAGGCCGGCGTAGGGGCCCTTGTCTCCCCAGACATCCCCCTCCATGGCGCAAATCTTACCGTCCGACCTGGCTCCCCACCGGGTCCAGATCTCGATGGCGTGGCGCTTGGTCTGGGAGAGAAAAGATTCCTCCCGGTCCAGGACCAGCCGCACCGGACGCCGGGTGGCCTTCGCCAGAAGGCCGATGTGGATTTCCACAGTCACGTCGTCCTTGCCCCCGAAGGCTCCGCCGGTCGTCGCCCGGATGATCCGCACCTTGTTTTCTCTCATCCCGAGCACGACGGCCACCTGTCGGCGATCCCGGAATGGGCACTGGTTGGCCGACCAGATGACCAGGTTGTCCTGCTTGTCCATCATACCCACGCCCGATTCGGTCTCGATGTAGGCGTGGTCCACAACGTGGGTCTTGTAAGTATTCTCCACGACCACGTCCGCCTGAGCGAAGCCTTTGGCAATGTCCCCTTTGCGGAGCTTGGTGTGGAGGAGGAGGTTTCCCTTTTCGTGGATCTTGACTGCGCCCTCGGCCAGGCCCTCGTGGGGGCTGGTGATCACCGGGAGGGGGCGGTACTTGACGCGGATGGCTTTGACCGCGTCCCTGGCGATCTCCCCCGTCTCGGCAGCGACGAGGGCCACTGCCTCCCCGATGTATCGGGCTCTGTCCTCAGCAAGGGCTACCTGGTCCTGAAAGGCGATGCCGAAGCGGTTGATCCCGGGGATGTCCCTGGCAGTGAGGACACAGACCACCCCTGCCATGGCCTTGGCCTCGCGGGTGTCGATCTCTTCGATGACCGCGTGGGGAATCCCGGCCCGCAGCACCCGGCCGTAGAGCATGTCCGGGAAGGAGATGTCCTCGGAATAAACCGCTCGACCCAGAACCTTATCGGCGGCATCGATCTTGGGCACCGAATGCCCTACGCAGGAAAATTGTTCCTTTTCCATTTTATCGATCTCGATCCAGGGCCCTAAAGGGACGGTGTGGATGCTGGTGGGGCTGTAACACTTTATTTTCCAAGGTCTTCCCGGTATTTAATGAAGAAAGTGTAATGAGCAAAAATTTAAATGTCAAGCAAAATAGGGACTGGAAAATAGGAACTGCAGATGAGTTTCCTCTGCACCGCATTCCGTCGATTCTGGTCTCCTATACAGTTGCCTATGGCCGCTCGGCCACCGCGAATCCCGCCCCGCTACAGCGGGATGAAAATCCCCCCGTCCCCCCTTTTTGAAAAGGGGGGTTAGGGGGGATTTGGGCGTTTTCGCTGGCCTGTAGGAGTCACTTTTCCGCTTTCATTCCCCCCGACCCTCCTCTGCCGGGAGACTGTGTCGCAAGGAAAGAAAAGGGCCGTCATTCCCTTCGAAAGCGGGAATCCAAGGAATTTGAGAAAGAATACCTTATTAGAAATCACACGATATTTTTTATGACCGAACCCGCCTGGATGCCCGCCTGCGCGGGCCCTGTACCGTGCTGGTGCAGGGCGGGCATGACGAATTGCGACACAGTCTCATGGGGAAGGGTGAGGGGGCTCAACTTGACAATTGAGAAAAATCCTTTTTTTGTGGCTATTTTTTTGCTGTTTAATAATATTTAGCTGCGAATATCTGCGTCCTAATTGCATATGATTTTCCTTCAGTATGTCATGAACGGCTTGATCATCGGCGGCGCCTATGCGCTGATCGGGATCGGCCTGACCCTTATCTTCGGCATCATGAATGTGGTTAATTTTGCCCATGGCGAAATGTACATGCTGGGGGCCTACTTTCTTTTCACCTTTTTCTCCAAAATGGAAATTCCCTTTTTCCTCAGCATGCTCCTGGCCATCGCGGCGGTCATGGGAATCGGCTTCATCTTTGAAAAGGGGATTTTGAAGCCTTTGCGAGGAAGGTCGATCGATACGGTGATGCTTTCCATGATCGGCTTGTCCCTGTTCATCCAGAACCTCGCCATGCTGATCTGGACGCCCGTGCCGGAATCGATCAAAAGCCCATTGCCCATGGACAGCTTCACGCTGGGAGGGCTCTATTTTCTGCCCCAAAGGATCCTGGTCATTGCCGTGGCCATCCTCCTGGTTTTCCTGACCCATCTCCTGCTGAAAAAGACCAAGATCGGAAAGGCGATGCGGGCGACGTTTCAAAATCTTGAAGCCGCCTCTTTGATGGGGATTAAGATCGACCGGATTTACTCTTTCACGTTCGTGTTGGGGGCCGGGCTGGCCGGCGCTTCGGGTGCGCTGCTGGCGCCGATCTTCACCGTACACCCGTACATCGGAAACCTGGCCAATCTGAAAGCCTTTGCCATCGTGATCATCGGAGGGCTCGGGAGTTTTACGGGCGCCGTATTGGCCGGATTTCTACTGGGGGTGTTTGAGAGCCTGGGGGCGGCCTATATATCCTCCGGATATCAGGATGCCGTGGGTTTCATCTTGCTCATTCTTATTTTGATCAACCGGCCGACGGGCCTTCTGGGAAAGGTCGGACAGACGCGATGAGAGGAAACCGATCCATCGCCCTTATTTTCCTTTGTGCGGCCCTGGTCTACCCGATCATCTTTCGGGACCCCTATTTTCTCCACATGGCGATCCTGGGGGGGATCTATACCCTGCTGGCCATCAGCATCAATCTTCTCCTGGGATACACCGGTCAGC
>Ga0315284_10016583_pt1 | contig 10454 bp, 11 predicted proteins | sample YL17G09_16_MG_FD_203696 | JGI IMG/M metagenome (GOLD analysis project Ga0315284, IMG submission 203696) | Sediment microbial communities from Yellowstone Lake, YNP, Wyoming, USA - YL17G09_16 | ecosystem: Environmental > Aquatic > Freshwater > Lake > Sediment | place: USA: Wyoming | collected...
ATAAACTTGCTAAGGATTGGGATGGAGAGAACAATCTTGATAAGGATTGGACAAATGATTTTAAGAGAGAAAATAGTGGTGTTTGGCATAAGACTTTAGACGAACATAGCTATGAAGAAATTATCTCTCCCTTAATGGCAAATATAGCTGGTAATGCTACTTTATTGGCTTCTTTTCTTAAAGGTGTAAAGAAAAGCAGAATTGAAGGTTCAGATAAATTCTTTTGTTGTATTGTTGTTACTTCTTATGAAGGAGCTTTTGAGAAGAAAACTCCATTTCACCCAATAACTAATGCTACTAAATCTGCTTTAGAACAAATGGTTTGGACTGTTAAATCTCAAGCAGATTTCTTAGATTGTTCGATTCTTTTAGCAGATCCAGGTTGGGTTTATACAGAATCTTCTTTAGGAAAATTTAAAGGTCCAGTTCCAATTAGATTTGGAGCACTACAAATCCTTCAACCTTTAATAGCCACTTTAAAAGGTGAAGTTGAGAATGCTACTATCTTTAGAAGAAGACTACAAAATAGAGATATTTCATTTAAGAAAGATGAAGAGTTGTTGATAAAATTAGAACCTTGTGGATGTATAGTTAATATCAATGATTATCCAGAGAAGTTAAATTATTGTTGTAATTGTAACAAACACATAAAACATAGAAGAGCTTTAAAGACAAAAGAATCTAAATTGATTTCACAAAGCTTAAAAGATATGCCTTCTGGTGTTGTAAAGAATATTATAGAAATGGTTGGATTATAATTTTTCTTTTAAATTAAATTTTTCTTTTACAAAAGAAAAATGTTATCTTTGATCCTCTTGTTAGCTAATTCTGACTATTGTGATAATAGTTCTTGTGTGTCATCTTCTCAACTAACATCCACACATTCCAAGGATTACTATACCACTGTCTCTTCTGATAACTCGGATGCTTTTGTTCATCATGTTAAAGTCACTCATACTCCAGATGAAAAGGGAGAAAGAAATAATGAAATAGATTGTCAATTGGACATAACTAATGTCGTTTCTGATCCTTGTAAACCAGAAAACTGTTGGATTAGAATGAGATTTGATAGAGATTATTTGAAACCAAGTGGTATAGTTGGTATATATTCTTTTTTTAATAATTCTCTCTCTTTTACTTATAGTGGAGCATATGATGTCAAACCTAGAAATGAAACTTATTCATCTTCTTTAGAATTGTGTATCATAAATGAAAAGAATCCTTGCTTAGAAGGAAAGATGTCTAAAATGGTCTTAAAGTCTGATAACTTCATTAAAAACATATAACATATAATGAGCATATGCTTTGGCAGTTTTAATATCAACATTGATTCTCTTTATCATACAGTCCTCTGCTGGAAAAGAGTCTAAACTATCAATTAAAGATGAAACATGAGGTTTCAATTTTCTCTTCCATTCATCTATGTTTAATGTTATCCATGTTATTTCTACATCATATGGTTTAGTATATCTTTTAGTAAAACATATATTCTTCTTTATACCTTCTAGTGTAGATTCATATTCATTAATATCTAATACACAACCATGATCATATGGATATCTAGCTTTTCCAAATAATTGTAATAAGCCCAAAGGTTTATCTTCTCTACAAGAAAAAGAAGTTATTATTTTCTTGACTCTTCTTTTTAAGAGAGATCTTAAAGCATTATGATCATATAACCCACCATCTACTAAATCTAATTTTTCTCCATTTATATCAAATGTAGTATTTAAAGTTTCAATATTTAATAACTTAAATAATCCACCGGGAAGATTAGCAGATAGACCTATAGCTTCAGAACAAGAAAGAAAGTTTTTATATTTATTATCAGAGTTTGAAAAACTACATCCTTCGTCATCACAATCTAAAGATGCGACATTATTATTCTTATCCATACAAGATATGTTGAATATAGGTAAAGGAAAATCTTTTCTTAACTTAACAAGATTTTTTAAAACATTCTTACATATAGCATTAGATATAGTTTTATTAGTATCCAAGTTTAAATCAAATAGATTATCTAAATAATCAGAAAATATATCTTTAACTTTAACTGTATTTCCAGCATTATCTATTAGAGATCCCGAATAATAAAAATCAGATATTTCTAATTTTTCTGGAGGTATATATTCCATCAAGAGTGAAGATAAATCTTCTTTAGTGTATGCTAAGTTACCTAAGACTAAAGATCCAGCAGAAGAACCAGAGATACAATCTATATCTTTAAGCTTATTAGTCGTATATAAACCAGACATTATTCCTATATTGATAGCTTCTCCTACACTAGAACCAGATGTCAAAGCTATTCCTATATTATATTGTCTTTTCTTTGCTTCTATTTTCTCTAATTTAATGGGTATATTTCTTGTTGGTCTAGGGGTAAAAATAGCGAAAAGAATATCGGTAAGTTGCTTATTTTCTTTGTGGTAAACATTTGGTATTATATCTTCTTCTATTAATCTGTTTAAAATTTTATATGAAGATAAGAATAACTCAACATATTCTTCTTTAGCATATTGTTCTATAAAATTGTATTTGCTAAGCATTTTAGTTTGTAAATATAATTTGGGACATTAAAATTAATTTTGACCTTAAGCTTAGAAGAGTCTTTCTAATTTTCTTATGTATCCTATTTTGTCAACTTCAAAGATAGAAGGGTTTTGAGATAAACTAAGAGCATTAGGATTTCCAGACAACCAATCCTAATCTATTTGTAAACTCTAGAAGATTTAGTTCAACATAATTCTTTTTCTGGTATGGTTAGATTAATGTCTATCATAGATATGTCAATATGCTTTTTGACTATAGAAACAGTTTATTTGCTAATATGAGAAGAAAGAATTTTGGAATGGTTAAATATCTCTGGAATCTTTCACATTCAAAGGAGACAAATGTGTTCTTTGAAGTTGGCTTCGATCTCGGGAGATTTTGACATATTATCTCTAGTTATGAATACTGAAAAAGTGGTAAATTTAATTAAGAATTCGTTCATATAAACTCTTTGATATATTGCTTTGATAATGTTATTCTTAGTAAAGAACATTTTTTATTAGAGATATTGAAGAAAAGAGAAACTTTGAAGCTTGTTTTATATCTTCTATATATGAGAGAGATAAGAAAGTCGATCCTTCTTTTATGATAGATCTAACACATTATATATATGAATATAAAATGGAATATTTGAATTTTTAGTTAGATTTGTTTCCTAACATTAAAGATATTATATTGAGAGAAATAGTCACGAATAATGATTAAAATAAATTGGGATAAGTAAGGTATTAGTAATTCTGTAAAATCATATTTAAACGATTTAAAATCTTAGTTGGTGGATTTATTCTAGTTAAAGCATCTATAGCTTGTTCTAAGTCATCTTTATTATATCCATTAGATGATCTTCCATAATCATGTATAACTGACTCTAATGTATCTATATCCTTAATTAAAATGTTTCCTAAATGTAAATCATTATGTCCGATATTTAACATCTCTAATTCTTTACAACAAACTAATATTTGATCTATTATTAAATTCCATTCCTTTTCACTTCTATCTTCTTCTAAATATGTTCTTAAATCTCCCCATAATAATTGACTGAAAAGAATTTTAGAACTTGTATCATATTGTATATTTGGATATAAATCTCTAATTTCTTCAAATGACATTCGATTAAGACTATAATATTTCCTTTTAGCTTCTACTTTACTCATATTAGAAATAATACTATTTATCAAAGCATATTTTTGACTAACAATATTAAACTTACTATCTTCTTTATATATAGTATCATTACATTCATAATGACCATAGTATATTAAGAAATGAGATACAATACCTTTTCTAACAGCTTCAGATGTTATTTTAGCAAAACATAATTCTCTTTCTATTTTATCATAACTTTTATCGTTGACGATAGGTAATACTTTAGCAGCATATTCTTGATTATCTATGATAATCGAATATACTTCAGCATCCATACTTGGAGATCCTATCCTACTATATACCATAGCACATTCTTTATCATATTTACATAAACACTTTCTCAGTTTGTCAGTATTTATTATCTTAGGATATAGATTATTTCCATTTGGAATAGGTCTCCATAACTTAGGATTGGCTTCAAAAACTTGCATTTATAAAAATATAAAAATTATTATATCTTTCAAGAGGAGAGAATAGTTAGACATTTCTCAAAAGGATTTATGTCTCCCCAAAATAACATTTCTATTGGAGGTATAAAATATTCATCATCTAAACCTACCATACCTAACATTCTTTCAAATTGATTTATTACAAATGATCTTTTCCTATATGTAGATATATTTAGTTGGAATCCATCCACTCATAAGAGATAATTCTTAATATAAATTATTTGCTTATTCCATCTATTAAAAGCTATTTTTCTATCATAACTAGTATATCTTTTATTTTTTGAAATGGATGTTTTGATATCCATATTCATTAGAGACATTAAATCATATACAATTTTATTTGGGATGTAGAATTTAGATTTTATCCCCATATCTAATAATTATCTCTGAGATCAGAGATAAGTTTTGTTATTTTTCTTCTTGTTTTCTTAATTTTCTTTCAAATTCTTTATTAAACTTTCTCTCTAGCTGTTCTCATATTCTTTCAGCCATGTCTTTCATCATCTTCTCTCTTGAAATATAATCATCTGAACTTCCTTTATTTTTATTATACCCAAGCTCTATTTATCTCTATAAATTTAGAATCATTAGTAACGAGACCCTTATCTGGATGATAAATTAAAAAGACTTTATTATATATAGTTTTGATTTGTTCTAAATTCATATCTCTAAACACACCTAAAATAACATAGAGATCCATTTTATATTTCTAATCATTAGATTATAAGGGATTTGGTGATGTGAGATTTATATTTTGATCAGAAAGCATCTTAGTTTATAATTAATAATTAGCTTTAAACATCGATTTCCGATATTAAGAAATACTTTGTGTTAATATAGTCAACTTTAAGCATAATGATTATTCACCTTAAAATAACTTATATATACTAACATTGGTGGAGAATAATATAGAATTAGGATATCAATATCTTAGGAGATTATTTTTATCCACACCATCTATTAATCGTTTCTAAAAGTGAAGAATTACTCCCAGAAGAAAAACAATAATATATCTGTTTTCGATAGAGAAAGACCTTTTCCAGGCGGAAAGTATTTTGCCAAAAGTATCTCTTCGTCTGATAGATCGAGATTTTAAATATTATTTGGATCTAGTTACGAATTTAACAATATAATCATCATCTTCATCTTCATAATCAGTAATCAATATTCTTTTAATCAAAATATAATCGTTAGTATCTGCTGCTGTTCTATATAAATCTTTGATCATACCTAAAAGTGATTCCATTTGATTCTTTGCTAAGAAATCGAATAAATCAAAAAAGTATTTGTTTTTAATCATGATCAAATAATACAGTATAGAAAACAGTCGAGTCTTTGCTTGGTAGGCATTAGTGCTAGATTTAATTTCTTCAATAATTTTTGATGGATCAACTTTATTGTCTATCATATCGTAAATATAACCCAGATCACTATCATCTCCTAAATTAGATAAAGGTAATAATCTTAGATAATCATTATTACTTTCAGAACGAATTTCTGTTTCTAAAATAGAAATATTCTTAGGTGTAAGAAATCTAATATTTTCATGTAAAGCTTTAGCTAGTCTGATATAAGTGAAACGAAACATGATATATTTCAATATATTAATTGAATTGTATTTTATAGCATCATATAAGAACGATCTACCCTCGACTTTAGAAGGATAAAAAAATTTAAACAATTCTAAATCATCATTTACTATATAATAACCCATAGCTTCATATATATTTCCATCATCTATCTCCACTTTGCTTAAAATCAACTCTAACATTTTTTTATTGTTAGCTAAATGTATTAGTTCTGGGTAAAACTCTTCCTTAGTATCTCTAAGATAATTGAAATAGTCATACTTAACCATATCAGCTAAACTTGGTTCTAATCTAGAATCTAATTTATAGTATCTCTTTCGTCTATCCCAATCCAACTCTTCTGAAACATTGAGATTTTCTCTAACTAGATTTTCTATCTCTTTTGGGACTCCTTGCAACTTTATTTTAAATAGTTTCTATTTAAAATAAAAACCATTTTTAATTTTGCCTGAGAACAATTCTGATTCATATTAGAAAATCATCTGAAAGAAACTATTAGAGGTGATCTAATATAAAATTGACTCCCTTTTGGGTATTTTATTTCCACCACATCTACATTATTTTGATCGACAAATTTTTAACTAGATGGTCATTGATTAGGAGAAAGAGATTTCTTTTCTAATCTAAAAATTTAGATGAGCACACTTGATTAAATCTTAAAACTATGTCTAATGATACATCTTCTAATCTGAGCTATTTTTAAACTCTCTTAAACAACTAAATAAATACAAATGATCTCAGAGCAAATTATATTGATAGTTATGCTAATATAGTAGCCGCTAATTCTAACGAATATCCATATCTTCTATCTCCTTCACTCAATGATTAAGAAGTAGGCTTAGTATTGGGCTAGAAGATAGACATCGTTCATTGAGAGAGTTTCCCAAAAATAGCTGACTACTTAAGAAGATCTCCTTTAGACAAGCTTACTCATGGATCTATAAATATCTTTCAAATCTTTTTTAATTGAAAATTATTTCTGAAGAAGAGTTTGCTAAACAATGATCTATTTTAAGGAAAGAGAAAGTATTGAAGATTGTAAATCTTATTACTAAAGCTTCTGCTACATTGGACCCATATGCTAATGCTACTCCTAATTTATAATCTTTCTTTTTTCATTTAATGGGTATATTTCTTGGTGATGTTGGTGTAAACAATGTTAAGAAGACATCAGTAAGTTGCTTATCTTCTTCTATCAATCTGTTTAAAATTTTATATGAAGATAAGAATAACTCAACATATTGTTCTATAAAATTATATTTGCTAAGCATTTAGTTTGAATATTTTTAAATGATTTATTTTTGAATAAATCATGGAGATACCATCTGATTTGAGAAATGAAATATCAGAATATCTTCCAATTAAAGATTTGATTGAAACAAAAGATATCTTCCCAAAAAATAGATATAAAATCAAGATAGAAAAAGAAAAAAAGATGTTAGAAGATCCAGAATTTTTAATCAAGTCTGGTATGTTTTATTCTGCTTATGGTATATATAAGGATTGGGATATATTGGTCTTGGAAATCTTAGACATAGATGATTATAAAATGGAGAGTTTGATTGAACTCTTAGATGATATTTATAATGAAGGCTCAAAGCTAAAAGAAAATGTTATCGATAATCTACCAAGAGAGATTTTTCCACACATATCTAAATCTACACTAGTATCTATTTTAAAAGAAGATTGTGATATTCGTTTATCTAATATTACTACCAGAGCAGATATAGTTGAGATTTTTAAAGAAAATATATGTCTATTACATTTGACTTATTTATTAGATATATTGAATAATGAAGAACCAGAATCATATAATGAAATCATCTCTTATTTCAAAAAAGAAATTTTAGAATATAGAGGTGAGAGAGTAGCAGAAATATTGTTTTATTCTAACTGTCTTCGTTCAGAAATATTAAATATATTAAAAGTTACTGATGATAAAGAATATTTCTCAACTATGATTAAGCCATATAGACATCACTTGAGTCACTATTGAATATTGAAACATAATTTATTTAAAAATAAATTATGGAGATACCGTCTGATCTGAGGAAAGAGATTTCAGAATTTCTTCCAAGGAAAGATCTAATTCAAATGAAAAATATTTTTCCCAAGAATAGACATATCAAACAAATTGAAAAAGAAAGAGAGATGTTAAAAGATATAGATTTTTTGATCAGATGTGGTATGTTCTATTCCGCATACGAAATATGTAAGGATTGGGACATATTGATATCAAATATTTTAGATTCAGTTGAATATGGAATGGAAGCATTAGTTGAATTATTAGAAGAGATTTATAATGAAGGCTCTAACTTAAAAGAAGATACTATTGATAAAATCCCACCGGAAACTTTATTATATTTATCCAAATCCACATTAGTAGGCATTCTAAAAGAAGAATTAGTCATATCTCTAGATGGGATCACTAATAGAAAAGATATAGTTGAACTTTTCAAAGAAGATATATTTATTCAACATTTAAGCATTATGTTAGATAAGTTAAAAGAAAAGAAAGAAAGATCTGAAATATTTAGATATTTTGAAGAAGAAGTCAGAGAAAGAAGAGGAAAAAGAATAGCAGAAATTCTATTTTATTCTGAGTTTGAACCATTTGAATTATTAGATACTTTAACAATAGTCAATGATAAAAAATATTTTCTTGATATGGTTAGTATTTTCGGGGGTAGTGGTTATATATATGATATGTTAGTAGGACAATTTGAAGGAAAATTTAAGATCTATTGAGAAACTATTTTTTCATTTTTACTATTAGCTCTTGTAGTCAATGGTCCTAATAGATCACATATTTTATTATTAATTCTTTGAGCTGATTCTGAACTCATTGTATTAACTACATCACAGAAAAGAATAACACGAACTTCATCTGAATCATTGACTACCTCGTGTATATAAGTATCATCAATCAGAACATCTTCACCATTAGACCAAGAATAATTTATTCCATCAACAGTTATTTTAGCTCCTTTAGGACAAGATAAACCTAAATGATATCGTTTAGCTCCTTTAAATGGTCCAACATGAGGTTTGATTTTAGAACCCGGTTCTAAAATGGAAAACATTGCTAGTTTAATTTCTGGCAATTTTTCAATTAACTTACAAGTTTTTGGACATAATTTCATAGCATCTTCACCTATAGGACCATACCAACAAATATAAAACTTCTTCCAACCATTATCAGCAATCGTCTCAAAGAACAAATCGTTTTTAATCTTAGAAGCTTTACCAGAATTATATATTTCAAGAGCTTCATCTCTTATTGTTTTCCAATTATCTTTTAGAATATGATGTCTAGGAAAATGGTCTTTTAATTTTGGAAAGGGTTCATCTGAACCTTCTGTATTTGACTTACACCATATAGTATATAAACTTAAGGGAAATAAAGTTGATGTATAAAAATTTTTTATTGGCACTATTGTGCCCCCTTGATGTCTGATAATTTCGTCTGATATCAATAGTATCAGTATTATTAAAATTATAATTATAATCACTAAAATAATTTTTAGACTTATCATATTTATTTATCAAAAAATAAATATTTTTGTTGGATCTTTATAATTTAGAGGGATATGGAAGCTATTTTCAGATCTGAAAACGAGGAGATGATAAAACAGTTTTTTGGAGATGAAGGTGACTAATTATTGTTCTATCTTAATGATCAAGCAGAAATGACTCTTACTTTAATCTTGGGAGATTCATTAACAAGTTTAAAACCATCATTGTGAATTTTCTTTTGTCTAGAATCTATTTTTCTTAGATGATAAAACATAACAACTTCGTTTATATACATAGTTATATAAATTATCTCTCTTCCTATATATAGGAATTTAGAATAAAATAGAAATAAATTACTTAGCAAAAATAATGTCCAAGTCATATTATATATAAATATGTTTAATATTATGAAAGATCTAATACTAGATTTAATATTATTACCCCTTTCATTCATACCTTTGTATATAAAGTAATAGTAAATAGAACTAGACATTTGAGATAAAAACCATAATACTATGAGAGGAATAATATAATCTAATTTGATTGGGTTTAAATAACAATATCCATCATAATACTGACTTTTAGTTAAGGAATAATAGATACTTGACGATATAGATATTATAAAAATAGATAAAATAAAAATAAATATTCTCTTCTTATATTCACATTCGCATACTAAAGATCTATATCCAACATATGAAGATAAAAATATATATCCTTGAGATAAAATTATATGTATGATAAGAAAAGCTGTTATATGTCTACAAGATAAAGGGGATAAAAAACTTAATATACCAAATATATCTGATAGAATAGAAAATAAATATATTCTTGTCATCCAGTGACAATGCTTGAATATCTGTATATAGAGATATAAATTTATGATCAATTGTTGTAAAGATAAAATTATAACTATATTCATTTTAATATAGCTATTTATGAGATAGATAAAATTAATTTTTATATTCTATGTTATCGGGTTCAAATATAGAAGTATTCGAAGATAAATAAGACCAATCTATTTTATCTAAATTCTTTTCCAGAATATGTATGGCATTTTGATTTAAAGATAAATTAGACCAATTTATTTTATCTAAATTATTTTCTAGTAAATATAAAGATTCTCTGCCGTATTTGAATTTAAAGATAACCAATACCAATCTAAAAACTTTATTGGGATATCTAAAAGATAAGAATTTTA
>Ga0315284_10016584_pt1 | contig 10454 bp, 7 predicted proteins | sample YL17G09_16_MG_FD_203696 | JGI IMG/M metagenome (GOLD analysis project Ga0315284, IMG submission 203696) | Sediment microbial communities from Yellowstone Lake, YNP, Wyoming, USA - YL17G09_16 | ecosystem: Environmental > Aquatic > Freshwater > Lake > Sediment | place: USA: Wyoming | collected...
CCTTGCGGCCGCCGCCTCCACCGATGCCCCGGCGGCCGCCTACGAACTCCGTCCCGACGAACCCGGCCCGAAGGCCGACGCCCAATGGATGGGCCGGCTCCTCGACCGCGGCGAGCGGAAGGTGTACCGCGGCGGCGAACTCGAAACCATCGGCATGCCCTGCGGCGGCATCGCGGCCGGGCAACTCTACCTCCGCGGCGACGGCACGCTCGCCCGCTGGTGGATCTTCAACAACTACCCCAACACCGGCGGCGTCGGTTACCAGAGTTACCGGCCGGAGAGCCCGCTGGACCAGGGCTTTGCCGTGCGCGTCCAGCCCGAGGGCGGCGAGACCGTCGAGCGGCGCCTGAGCCGCGACGACTTCGACGCCATCGAGTTCGTGGGCGAGTACCCCATTGCCGAGATCCGCTACCGCGCGAAAGTGAAGCCCGCCCTGCCGGTCCAGGTGGACCTGGAAGTCTTCTCGCCGTTCGTCCCCCTGAACGCCCGCGATTCGGCCCTCCCGGTCACGGTCATGCGCTTCACGGTGAAGAACACCTCGGACAAGGCGGCCGAGGTGACGCTCCAGGGGTGGCTCCAGAACGGCGTCCTGCTACACGAGGCGGGCAGGTACCGCGGCCAGAGCCGCAACCGCGTCGTCAGGGGCGACGGCCTGACCGCCGTGCAGATGGACTTCGTCGAGGCCCCGGCCGAGACGCCCAACGAGGAGCGGCGCGAGGTCCTCTTTGAGGACTTCGAGGACGGCCTGGGCCAGCGCTGGACCGTCACGGGCGACGCGCCGCAGTGCACCCTGACGTCGAAGCCGTTCAAGATCGCCGAGCCGCACATCGCGTTCCTCGTGGGCGGAGGCGGCCACAAGGGCCAGACGTGCATGAACCTCCTGGTCGGCGGCAAGGTCGTGCGGACCACGACGGGCCAGGACAGGGAGGACCTCACGCCCCACTGCTGGGACGTCCGCGAGTTCGTCGGCAAGGAAGCGACACTCGAGATCGTGGACAAGAACTCGGGTCCCTGGGGGCACGTCAACGTCAACTACATCCGGTTTGCGAATTTCGTGCCGGGCCCGCCGCCCGTGCCGCCGCGAGAGCATCCCGGCTGGGGCGACATGGCCCTGGCGGTGCTGGACCCGCAGGCCAAGGCAGGTACCTGCGCCAAGGCGGGCGGCGATATCGAGGCCCGCGACGCGACCGCCTACCCGTTCGGTGAGAAGCGTCCGGGCGCCGTGGCGTCGGTGCTGCGCCTGGCGGCCGGCGAGGCGAAGGCCGTCACGTTCCTCGTGGCGTGGAACTTCCCCAACCGGCCGCGCGTCGGCCAGATGTACAGCAACTGGTTCAAGAGTTCCGTCGACGCGGCGCGGTACGTGGCGGCGAACTTCGAGCGCCTGAGCCGCGAGACGCATCTCTTCCGCGACACGTACTTCGACACGACGCTGCCGTACTGGCTGGCCGCGCGGCTGGCGATGCCCGTCTCGACCCTGGCGACCGAGACCTGCCAGTGGTGGGCCGACGGTCGCTTCTACGCCTGGGAGGGCGTCGGATGCTGCGAGGGCACGTGCACGCACGTCTGGAACTATCAGCATGTCACGGGCCGGCTGTTCCCCGAACTGGCCCGCTCCACGCGCCTCATGCAGGACCTCGAGCCCACCGCCGGCTTCAGCGAAAAGACCGGCCTTGTCGGCTTCCGCAGCAACCGGGCGTACGCGGCCGACGGCCAGTGCGGCACGATCCTCAAGGTCTACCGCGAGCACCTCATGTCGGCCGACATGAAGTTCCTCGACGCCGCCTGGCCGCGCGTCCGGAAGGCCATGGAGTTTTCCATCGGCCGCGACGGCAACGAGGACGGCCTCATCGAGGACACGCAGCCGAACACGTTCGACATCGACTTCGAGGGCCCCAACACGTTCGTCGGGTCGCTGTACCTGGCGGCGCTGCGTGCGGCCGAGGAAATGGCCCGCCTTAAGGGCGACAAGGACGCCGCCGACCGGTACCACGCCATCTTCGAGAAGGGCCGCGCGGCCACCCTCGAGCGCCTCTGGAACGGCGAGTACTTCACCCAGGCCATCCCCGAGGGCAAGCCCGACAAGTTCCAGTACGGCGGCGGGTGCCTGGCGGACCAGGTCTTTGGCCAGGGCTGGGCCCACCAGGTGGGCCTCGGGTACATCTATCCGCAGGACAAGGTGCGGACGGCCCTGGCGAGCGTCTTCAAGTACAACTGGACGAGCGACATCGGCCCCTACAACGCCAAGTGGCCGCCGCAGCGGTGGTTCGCGCGGCCGGGGGAAGCGGGACTCTTCACGTGCACCTGGCCGAAGGGCGGCCGGCCCGCCGAGCCCGTCCTCTACCGCGATGAGGTCTGGACCGGCATCGAGTACCAGGTGGCCGGGAACATGCTCTACGAGAGGATGGTGCCCGAGGCGCTCGCCATCATCCGCGGCGTCCACGAGCGCTACAACGGGACCAAGTACAACCCGTGGAACGAGGTCGAGTGCGGCGACCACTATGCCCGCGCGATGGCCTCGTGGGGATGCCTCCTGGGCATCGAGGGATACGTCTACGACGGCCCCGCCGGCCTCATCGGCTTTGCGCCGCGGGTCCAGGCGGGGGACTTCAAGGCGTTCTTCACGGCCGCCGAGGGCTGGGGCAGTCTCGTCCAGAAGCGGCGCGAGGCCGGCCAGACGAATCGCATCGAGGTGGCGTGGGGACGCCTTCGGGCCCGCACGCTGGTCTTCGAGGTCGACAAGGGCGCCGGCCAGGTGAAGGCCGCCGTCACGGCCGCCGGGCGCAAGGTGGCCGCCGAGGTCACGCGCGACGGGGCGCGCGTGACGCTCGCGCTGGCCGCGCCGGTCGAGGTCGGCCGGGGCGAGGCCGTCGAGGTCGTGCTGACATGGTGATTGCGTGACGCGCGAGAGATGGTATAAGAGGAGGAAATGGGCATCGTGAATCGGGTTATGTGCGAGGTCATCGGTGCCGGTGTGGTGGCCGTGCTGGCCGCCGCCGGCGCCTGGGCCGCCCGTCGCTCGTCCTGAAGAGCGGAAGGCCCGACGCCTTCGAATAGAGCGGCGCATCGCTCACGTGTCGTCGCACTCTGTGAGGGCCACGATGTCCGTTCAGTTGGCGTCCTCGTCGGCCTTCTCGATGATGCGGACGGTCGTTTTCTTAAGTTGGAACTTGTGGCTCGCCGTGTCGTAACGGATGCTCGTCGCGATGGCGACCATAATCATCGTCCTCCTCCCCGTCTCGCCATGCCTGCCCATTCACGCATGAGAAAGAAACTGTTTCTCCATTTCTGGCTATTCGGCCCTCCCCTACCCGACGAAGGCCGAAAAAAGTACCTATGCGTTTGCCGTTCTGCGTGCCATGACCTAAGTCCACGGCACAACTTGCGCGAAAACCATGCACCGACTTGTGGTCAAAACACCCAAAACGGCATAGGATACAGAATCCGAGTGCGTTCATTTTAGGGACGTTGACAAACGTGTTGAAAACATTGCGCCGCACGCACTTTCCGCGTCCGTCGCCCAAACCGCATGGCACCGATTTGGCACCTCTTTTTTCCACATTCACACCGCTTCCTCGATCAGTCGCCTTGCCTCGTCCGCCACTCGCCGTTCATCCACCTGAAGATAGTAGACCCTCGTGGTCCGGTGTTCAACGTCAGCAGCTTTGGTATAAGGATGAGCGTTCGGTGAAGTGAGAGGTGCAGGCTAGAAAGGCGCGGGCGGCTGTTCCGGCCTACCTCCCTCTGCAACGAGAGGGCCGGGGGACGATTCGACCGGGGGGGCCTAGCCACGCCCCGTTTCCTTTTAGGGGGGCGATGATTCCCCCGGCCGCACTCCCTTTTTGGGGGTGGATCAGAAATGGGGGCAAGTACAACGGAGCCCGATTCTAACATAGAACCTGGACCGGTTTCTGGGGGGCAGGTCACTTTCTCCATTCGCATCTGTTCATTGTTGCACGCTTATTCCGGGGGTTTCGCCGCTTTGACCATCGCCACGATCGCCGCCCGGACGGCTTCGGGCAGGGCGGCCAGGCGGCGTGCCAGTTCGGCCATGTCCGGCGGCAGGTCCGACAACGCGCCGACGCCGGGCGCGTCCGGGGGGGTCCGAGGGAGTCGCGGCGGGGCCGGAATCGGGGGAAACTGCACCTGAAATTGCACCGCCTGAGCCGGAATCCTGTGGATTTACAGGGTTTTTGGCGGGCTGTTCGAGTCCTCTACGCCCACCAGGTCTCGGTATGAGGCTTGCGGCGGTCGTATGGCAGCAAGCCTTTGTTGTTGGGTCCCTCCGCGCCTCGGCGGAGCGGTGTTTGGGAGGCGGGCACGGGGTGTTACGCGCCTGTGGCGTGATGGCACGGCGCCGCGGCCGACGCGCCAATAATTGGATACGGTATAGCGGTGTTTGATATTTCCACTTGCCTTGGATGGGCGAGTACCTATAATGCCATGCGTGGTACAAGAGGGGGGTCGACAAGTGGCGACTCCTTAATGGCTTGTACCTAAACGGGTGACGGAATTGTTTGATGAATAATGGGGAAAGGAAAGGAAGGTTGCACCGATGGCGAAGAAGACAAGCGCAGCGAAGAAGGCCGAACTGAGCGAATGGGCGCGGGGTTTTTCACTCCTTTCAGATCCGACGCGGCTGGGCATTCTCCGCATCCTGGCGGGCGGACCGAAAAATGTGACGGCGCTCTGTAACGCGCTCCGCCTCAAGCAGCCGACGATCAGCCATCATCTGGGCCTCCTGCGAATGGGCCGGCTGGTGGTGGGAACGCGGAAGGGCAAATCCGTTGTGTACGTGACCGACAAGGCCTGCGTGAAAGCCCTGGTCGCCGGTCTCGGCAAACTGATGCCCAGAAGGTAAGCCTCGGCCTGCGGGGCTCGAGGGTTGGGCCGGTTGTCAAACCTCACAGCCGCGGAGGGGGTGGGGTATTGGCAAAGACCAATGGGACACGGGCTCGAAAGACGGGATCCTGGGGACGGTCATAGACCGTCCCTTGTTTTTTAGGCCTGCAAGGAGGTGTCGCGTGAAGGTTCGTGTGGATGCAGACCTGTGCACGGGGTGCGGTCCCTGTGCGGATATCTGTCCCGAGGTTTTTGAGATTCGCGACGACGTGTCGGTGGTTCTGCAGGAGAGCGTGCCGCCGCCGCTCGAAGGCGCCGTTCGCGAGGCCGCCGAGGCCTGTCCCACCGGCGCCATCATCGTCGAGTAAATCGGACGGCGGTCGCCGGCCGCTGCGGCTGAGGCGACAGAGAACCAGGCGTGCCCCGCCCTTCGGGCGGGGGCGCCGACAACGGAGCCGAGGACCATGAAGAAGGCGCTTGTGGTGCTTGTTGTCCTGGGGATCGCCGGCGTGGCGGGCTGGCAGATATGGGTCCGGGTCCCCGCCGCCGGCAAGCAAGCCTCCCGCGAGCGGATGCCCGTGCCGGTCGAGGTCGTGCCGGTCGAGCGGGCGATGTAGCGCGGGTCGCGGCTGTAATCCTCCCTCGTCACCGGATCCATGATGTTCGCGATGACGCTGACGGTCGGCTGCGCGAAGAACGGGTCCAGGCACGTCGTGTCGGGGTCCGGCACCGCCAGCATGTCCGACATGTGGATGCCTTGCCATCCGCGGATCGACGATCCGTCAAACCCCAGGCCGTCGACGAACGTATCCTCGTCCAGCACGTCGATCGGAAAACTACAGTGCTGCCACGTCCCGAGGAGGTCGACGAACTTCAGATCGACCATCTCGGCCCCATGCTTCTTGGCGAAGGCGAAAAACTCTTTCGGTGTCATCCGATGTTCCTTACCCATCGCGTACCCTTGGTATGCCGATCCGCCCGGACACATGCGTCCACCGCTTACGTCGCGGGCGCGGACCCTAGGCAAAGCGTATGCCAACCTTGCGGCAGGCCACAAACCCCCATTTTTCGCATAATATTTGGGGTGGAGCGGTGGTATAGGAACAAAAACATACCAGGCAGTAGGATCGCCGAAAAATATCCTACCATTTGGTAGGTGTGCCGCATCCGCCTAGCCGATGGCGATGCCGTCCGTCTCGCCCGTCCGGATGCGGATGCACTCCGCCAGGTCCAGGATGAAAATCTTGCCGTCGCCGATCTGGCCCGTCCGGGCGCCTCGGATGATGGCATCGATAGTCCGTTGCACAAAGTTCTCGTTGACGGCAATCTCCAGTTTCACTTTCTTTAGGAGGCTCCCGCCTCCTTGTGACTGCGGTACACCTCGGCGATTCCCTTCTGCCGGCCGCGCCCCATGACGCTCGAGACCGTCACGAGGTGAATCTCCTTCTCGGTCAGCCGCGCGAGGACGTCGTCCATGCGATCGGGTTGAATGATGGCGATAATGTATTTCATGTCGAGGCTCCTCTAGTCCACCAGCGTGTAACCGGCTTCGCGGTGCTGCGTGAGGTCAAGGCCCACGCGCTCTTCGTGGTCCGTCACGCGCAGACCCACCGCGGCGTCCACTACCTTCAGGAGGATCAGCGTGCCGGCGAAGGCCGTGACCACGACCACGCCGATGGCCAGCAGTTGGACCTTCAGGAGCCCCGCGCCGCCGGCGAAGAGGCCGCTTGCGCTCGCGGGGTTGACGAGATTGGTCGCCCAGAGGCCTGTGGCCAAGACGCCCCACATGCCGCCGATGCCGTGCACGCCGAAGGCGTCCAGCGAATCGTCGTAGCCGAGTTTCGCCTTGACGAGGCTTACAAAGATCCAGCAGAGCGTCGAGGCGCCGATGCCGATGCCGATCGCGCCCATCGGGGTCACAAACCCCGCGGCGGGCGTCACGGCCGCCAAGCCCGCCACCGCGCCGGTGATCATCCCGAGCATCGTGGGCCGCTTCAGGAGCATCCAATCCAGCAGGGCCCATGCCAGGCCCGCCGCGGCGCCGGCCGTGTGGGTGTTGATGAAGGCGCTCGTGGCCAATCCGTTGGCCGCCAGGGCGCTGCCGGCGTTGAAGCCGAACCATCCGAACCACAGCAGGCCCGCCCCGAGCACCGCAAAAGGCAGGTTGTGCGGCGGCGACATCTTGTCCGGATACCCTTGACGTTTCCCCAGGAAGATCGCGGCCGCCAGGGCGGATATGCCCGCTGTGGTGTGGACCACGATGCCGCCCGCAAAATCCTGAACGCCCATCGCCCGCAGCCAGCCGCCGTTCCCCCAGACCCAGTGGGCCACCGGGTCGTAGATGAGCGTCGCCCAGAGGAGCGAGAAGATGCAGAACGCGCCGAACTTCATCCGCTCGGCGAACGCCCCCAGGATCAGGGCCGGCGTGATCACGGCGAACATCGCCTGGAAGATCATGAACGCCCCGTGCGGGATGGTGGCGGCATAGTCCGGGTTCGGCGCCGCCCCGACGCCCGCTAGGCCCGCCCACGACAGGTTTCCGATAAAACCCTTGATGTCCGGCCCGAAGGCGAGGCTGTATCCGAAGAGGACCCATTGCAGGCTCACCAGGCACAGGATCATCATGCATTGCATGAGGATCGACAGGACGTTCTTTTTGCGGACGAGGCCGCCGTAAAAAAAGGCCAAGCCGGGAGTCATTAGCATGACGAGGCCTGCGCCCATGAGGACCCAGGCCGTGTCGCCCGTGTCGATTTTCGGCGCCGGTGTCGGCGCGACGACCTCGGCCATGGCCGAGGTCGCCAGTCCCAGGAGGATGCACAAGACCAAACCGAGCCGCAGCCTGTTCATGGCCGTCTCTCTCCTTTGCGAGAACCCGAAAACGATGTCGCGCGCCCGTCTGGCCGTTCCTCCCGTTTCCGGGACCAAGCGAAGACATACGGCAGACACTGCAATGTGCGTGCCAAACACACAGGCCATCTTCGAAATCGCTTTAACCTATTGAAATAGAAGGCGTTGCGTATTTTTTGACGGGACAAAGGCTAAAGGGGCAACGGATAAAAGGCTACCCTCTGGTAGGTTGGAGGCCAAAGTCTTACCGACCGGTGCGGAATCGTTTCGGATCGATATGATATTTTTTGGTTCGCAGGCCGATGAGCCGTTCCGAAATGCCAAGCGTCCGGGAGGCCTTGGCCATGTTGCCGCGCGAGGATTTCAGGGCGTCCAGGATCATCTCGCGTTCCACCGCGTTGTCGAGGGCGGCCGCAAGACTCGCGGCCGGCGCCGTGCCGGTGGCCTCGGCCGTCTGGAGGGTCGGCGGCAGGTGGTGCCCGTGAATCACGTCGTCGTTGGAGATGAGGACCGCCCGCTCGATGCAGTTTTCGAGTTCCCGGACGTTCCCCGGCCAGTGGTAACTCATGATCATGTCGATGGCGGGCGTCGAGATGCGCTGGATGTGCTTATGGTGGCTCTTCGAATACTTCTCCACGAAGAAGTCCGCCAGGAGCAGAATGTCGGTCTTGCGCTGCCGCAAGGGCGGGATGTGGATCGGAAACACGTTCAGCCGGTAATAGAGGTCCTGACGAAATGTCCCGCGTTCGACCAGTTCCTCGAGGTTCTGGTTTGTGGCAGCGATAATCCGGGCGTCGGTCCGGATGGTCTCCGTGCCACCGACCCGTTCGAATTCCTTTTCCTGGAGGACCCGCAGGAGGCGAATCTGCGTATGGGCCGACAGGTCGCCGATCTCATCCAGAAAAATGGTGCCCCCCTGGGCCAACTCGAACCGTCCCTTGCGCTGGGCGATCGCGCCGGTGAACGCCCCTTTTTCGTGCCCAAACAGTTCACTTTCAATCAGCGTCTCGGGCAGGGCGGCGCAGTTGACCTTGATGAAGGGTTTGTCCGCGCGGTCGCTGTTGTAATGGATGGCGTGGGCGACCAATTCCTTGCCGACGCCGCTTTCGCCGCGCAAGAGGACGGTCGTCCGCGTCTTGGCGACCTGGGCGATCAGGTCGTAGACGGCCTGCATGGCGCTGGAGCGGCCGATGATGTTGGCTGGCCGGAACCGGTCCCGGAGTTCCTCCTGCAGGCGCGCGTTTTCTTCGAGCAGACGCTGCTGCGCTTCCTGGGCCGCGCGGCGGAGCCGGACCGCCTGCGCGATCATCGAGGCGATGATCCGCAGCAGCCGGACGTCCTCCTCCGGCGACACCTCCTCCGAAAACAGGTGGTCGGCGCTCAGGGCCCCGATCGTTTCGTTTTCCAGTTTGATCGGAACGCAGATGAAGGAAATGTCCTTCTTTCGGATGCCTTTTCGGGCGCCGGTCTTATCGAGGAACATCGGTTCTTCGGAAATCCGTGGGACGACGGCGGGCTGGCCCGTCTCGACGACCTTGCCGGTGACGCCCTCGCCGAGTTTGTAGCGGCCGCGCTCGCGCTGCCTGCGCGAAAGGCCGACGGCCGCCTCGATAAAAATTTTCCCCGTCTGCCGGTTCAGCAGCGTGAGCGTCCCCCGCACCATGCCCATGTGTTTGGCCATGGCCTGGAGGACCGGGCCGACCACTTCGCGCAGATCCAGGCTCCGCTCCAGCGTCTGGCTGATCTCTAGCAGGAGCGAAAGTTCCTGGACTTCCCGGCCGACCTTGGACGGATGGCCGACAGCCTTTGGACTTTCTATCACCCCGCATCCTCCGTGAGGTCGGGACGTCGTTCGGAGCCTTGTTCCCACGTCCCGTCCGCGCGGATATGATAAGGCGGGCGGCGGGCGGAGGCCAAGCCATTTCTGAATCGGAGCCTTCGCCGAACACGAGACGAGAAAAGGCGCCTTTGCGGAATCGGCCGAGGGGCTACCCAAACCGACGCCGAGACGATATGGTAAAAGGCCGCAACGCGCGCCGCCCACCTGGGGGCGACGGGAGAATGGACAAATCCGAGGAACGCGATGGCGCAGATCAGTGCTCAACTCAGTACGGGGCTTCCGGGGCTGGATCGCGTGCTATTCCGGGCGACAATTATCGGCCTTTCGTAAGACCGTGCTGCGAAAACGCCCTGGCGCGCGGCCAGCCGCTCATTTATTTTCGCTTCGCCAAGCACGAACCGCTTGTTTCCGCCGATCTCGGCGCGACGGTCTATCCCCTTCAACCCGAAGCGGGTTTCGAGGCCTTCATCACGGACATCCACAAGGTTATTGCGAAGACGGGGCGCGGCGGGGGATCGCACCTTGGAGAGATGCAGATCTCGCTGGTGCCCCAGAGCAAGCGCACGCGGTCGAGCGAACAGATCGCCGCCGACCTCCGCAAGAGACTCCAGGGCATCCCCGGCGTGACCATCCGCACCCGCGCGGGCCAGGGGCTCTTCGTCTTGCGAATCGGCACGTACTCGTTCTCGGATCACTTCTTGTGCTCGTGGCCGGGTGCGCCGCCCCTGCCGAACGCGAGGCGCGCGAGGCGGTTGCCGACGTCGCGCGCCGGCCGGCGGCTTGACAGTCGGCCGGGCGGCGATAGAATACGGCTGTCAAACCGCTTCGCGGAGAGGTGGCTGAGCGGCCGAAAGCGACGGTTTGCTAAACCGTTGAGCGGGCTTAAACCTGCTCCCCGGGTTCGAATCCCGGCCTCTCCGCCAAA
>Ga0315284_10016585_pt1 | contig 10454 bp, 5 predicted proteins | sample YL17G09_16_MG_FD_203696 | JGI IMG/M metagenome (GOLD analysis project Ga0315284, IMG submission 203696) | Sediment microbial communities from Yellowstone Lake, YNP, Wyoming, USA - YL17G09_16 | ecosystem: Environmental > Aquatic > Freshwater > Lake > Sediment | place: USA: Wyoming | collected...
CTGCCTGGGGTGACTTTGACGGCGACGGCAACATGGACCTGTATGTGGGCTATTCCAAGCGATCGGGAGCGACCAATAAACTCTATCGCAACGACGGCAGCGGCAGGCATTTTACGGAGGTGGGCCGCTCGATGGGTGTCGACGTTTCGGGTTTCGAAACGCGCCAGATCGTCTGGATCGATTACGACAACGACGGCAGGGTGGACCTCTTCGTTGCATTCCGTGACGGGCCCAACATGCTGTTCCACAGCGAGAGCGGCCGCTTTCGCAATGTAGCCAAAGAAATGGGCGTGGATGACGCGCGCAGAACGGTCGGCGCCGTCTGGTTTGACTATGATCAGGACGGCCGCCTGGACCTATTCGTCGCCAATCAGGATGGCGACAAAAACGGCCTGTGGCGCAACGACGGCTCCAGGTTCACTGATGTGGCGGCCGAGTTGGCAATGGAAGGAGACGCCCCGGGACGTCTTGGCAGCAACGGGCCGAGCGTGATCGATTTCGACAACGACGGATATCTCGATCTGTTTGTGGCCGGCTATGGACGCAATTTTCTATATAAAAACGATGGCCACGGCAAGTTCAGGGATGTTGCCGAGCCGATGGGAGTGATGGGTGGAGAACGGGCTACGCCCTCGGCCTGGGGCGACTATGATAATGACGGGCGTCCCGACCTGTATGTGTCTTCCTATATCGACAAGCCGGTGAATGAAAAGGATTATCTGTACCACAACGAGGGCGGCCGCTTTGCCGATGTCACGCCGGAGCTATTCCGCAAGCACGGCGCCACTCATGGACTGCAGTGGGTGGACTTTAACCGGGACGGCGCCATCGACCTCGCCGCAGCCAACAACAATCCGGAAGGGAAAAACGCACTATTCCGCAATATGCTGCCGAAGGAACTGGCAAATCGCTCGTTGCAGGTTCTGGTCGTCGACCGCAAGGGCCATTGCACGCGCGCGGGCTCAGAAGTGCGGCTTTATGCCGCGGGAACACAAAAGGTTCTTGGAAGCCGGATCATGGACAGCGGGAGCGGATACACGTCGCAAAGTCAGGCGCCGGTTCACTTCGGGCTCGGCGAGGTGAAACGCGTCGATGTCGAGGTGACCTACTTCACTCCGCAAGGCAGGAGGAAACTGGTTCAACGCAACATCGATCCTGCAAGAGTGCCGAACCATGTCCTGACAATCAAGGTGCCTTTTCCATAAAGCAGAAAACCAACGCCCGGCAAGACTGTTATTGAGGCTGCCAAGCAGTGCAGGTCCCGATTCCGTGGGAGATTATGCAGGTTTACTCTCCCGCTTCGGAAAAAGCTCCGGATACAGCTCATGGCTGCATTGGGGGCAGAGGCCATGCGTGAATTCCGGGTCCGTGCGTTCCTCGATGTAGTTTTCGATGGCCACCCAGGAATCCTGCTTTCGTGTGTTTTGTGGTTGGGTGTAGGGCCTGCGCGTCAGGTGACGAAGCTGCGCTTGCCGAGGTGTTTCTCATATGCGCGCGAGTCGAGAATCTGTCGCATTTCCCGGATCACGGCCTCCAGCTCATCGTCCGATGTGTAGAAATGCGGCGATACACGGATGCCGGCGCCCGGCCGGTAGTCGACGATAAAATCCCTGTGCAGGAGCTCGCGCGAGACCTCATAGGCGTGAGGAGTATTCACTGCTACCGTGCCGCCACGATCTTCAGCACGCTCCGGGATGGTGAGCGGGAAACCCTGCTCTCGGGCCCGTTCAATCAGGAAAGCGACCTGGCGCAGCGAATTCTCCCGGATTCGCTGCATGCCCATTTTCCCCAGGATTTCCAGGCCGGGCCGCGCAGCGTACAGACAGGGAATATGCGGTGTGCCGTTAAGGAAGCGGAAGGCGTCGTTGCGGTAGAGCATGTCGCCGGTGTCAAAGGCAAACGAGTTCGGGTGTGCCATCCACCCCGTGAGTTTAGGCTCGAAGCGGGCGAGCAGATCCGGGCGCACATAGAGGAAGGCTGCTCCCGGTCCGCCGCACAGCCATTTCAGGCAACCGCCGATCGCGAAATCCACCTCGAGCTCTCGTACATCAACCGGAAGGATTCCCGCCGACTGGTAGACATCCAGGATTACCATGGCGCCAACTTCGTGAGCCTTCCGAATGATGGCCCGGGCATCCATGATATAGCTACTTTTGAACAATACGTGACTGATCGGAACCAGCAGGGTCCGTTCATCGATCGCTTCCAACATCCGGTCCAGGTCCACCGTGATCCCATCCGCCGAATCGATGATGCAGATCTCGGCGCCGCGGGCCCTCTGCGCCTGAAACAGGTACATCACCGATGGGAATTCCATGTTCGTATATACGACTTTGCGCCTCGGCCCGCTGAAGTCGAAACATGACAGCACGATGGCTTCCGCCAGGGTGACATTCTGATGGAAGGAGACTTCCCCCGGCCCACAACCCAGGATCGGGCCGAGCAGGTCACCCAGCCGGACCGGCATCTCCCACCAGCATTCTCCCCATGCGCGCACGCCCCTTGTTGCCCAGGTATCGGCATATTCCCGGAGAGCATCATTCACGCCGCGCGGCATGGCTCCCAGTGAGTTGCTGATGAGATAGACCGTCTTCTCGAGTATGGGGAACTCGCTGCGCCAGCGGAGCAAGTCGGCGTTGTTGGAAACCATTCATTCACCTCAAAAGTAAAACCGCGAATGCCGCCGCGGCTGCAATGTTTGCGAGGCGGCCCCGCGAGGTTTTGTCGTTTTCACGGCCGGTAGGATGAGCTCAAAAAGTCTTCCGCAAACAGGTCATTATAGCTCATACTTTAATGAGACAAGCTCTGCTTTCCGGAGAGGGTGGAACATGCTCGAACAGCGAAGGAAGAAATTCGGCCCATGGAAAATCCTGGGGATTTCAGCAGTGCTCATGGTGGCTGCGATCGTTGCACTCCCCTTCGTCCTTGATGCGAATCAGTTCCGACCCGCGCTGGAATCCAAGCTGACGCGCGCTCTCGGCCGTGAGGTCAAGGTCGGCAACCTCAGGCTCTCCCTCGTTACCGGCAGTCTGGAGGCGGATGATATCGCCATCGCAGACGACCCGAAGTTCAGCCGCTCGCCTTTTGTGCATGCGCAGTCGTTACATGCGGGCGTCGAGATGAGGCCTTTGATCTTTTCCCGGATGGTAATCATCACCTCCATTTCGCTGGAAAAGCCCGAGGTCACCTTGGTGCGCACCGCCTCGGGCGATTGGAATTTCTCCAGCCTTGGGAATGGTCCAAGTGCGAAGCCGGGAGGAAAACCCGGAGAAGCTGGGGTTCAGGCTGCCGCCGCCAAAGTCTCCATCGAGTCGCTCCGCGTCGCCGGCGGCCGGGTCACCGTAGTCCGCGGCGGCGGGCGTCTAAAACCTTACCGGTTCGACAAGGTCAACATCACTGCGCGCAATCTTTCCCTCGCCTCGGTCTTCCCATTCACGCTGACGGCAGTAGTGCCGGGCGGAGGAAATGCAAAGCTTGACGGCACGGCAGGCCCCTTGAATCATTCCGACCTGTCCCTGACTCCTTTCGATGCCGCCTTCGCTCTGGATCATTTCGATCTTGTCGCCTCAGGATTTGTGGAGCCTGATGCGGGTCTTGGGGGGCTTTTCGATTTCAATTGCAGCCTGGTTTCCGATGGCAAACACGCACAGAGCAAGGGAAGAGCCATGGTAGACAAATTGCAGCTAGTGAAGGCTGGTTCCCCTGCCGGCCGGCCAGTTTCCCTGGAATATTCGCTCACTCACGATTTGCCGAACCAGTCCGGGATCTTCAGCGATATCAAGGTCGCATGCAACAAGGCGGTTGCCCGCCTCAGTGGAAGTTACGACATGCGGGGCGATGACCTTGTCTTGAAAATGAAGCTCCGAGGCGAGGGTATGCCGATGCAGGACCTGGAAGCATTGCTGCCGACAGCGGGTGTCGTACTGCCCCGTGGAGCTTCTCTTCAGGGTGGGACCCTGAGCCTCGATGTCGACACGGAAGGCCCGCTGGAGAAAATGGTGACCACAGGCACCGTAAACCTTGCCGGCACCCGTCTGTCTGGTTACGACCTCGGTGCGAAGGTGGCTACCGTAGCTTCGCTGGCGGGAGTCAAGCCCGGCCCGGTTACCGAGATCGAAAAGCTCGCCTCCGGGGTGCGGTTGACCCAGGAAGGTATCCAGGTAAGCGGCTTTACATTAATCGCTTCCTCATTAGGTGAACTGACCGGGGAAGGCGTTGTGGGTGCAAACCATTCTTTAGAATTTAAAATGCTGGCCCGGCTGAATCCATCGGGAGGGATCGGCGGAGGTTTGGCTTGGCTCACGGGGAGCAACAGGCTCAACGTGCCTTTTTTCATCCGGGGCACCGCTTCGGATCCGAAATTCGTGCCCGATCTCAAGGGGGCCGCCGGCGGCCTTCTGGATTCGATTACAAAAAAGGACGGGAGCAAGTCCCAGGGCGCCCCCGGAGGTGTATCGCAGGACCTGCCAGGCAAAAAGAAAAAATGAGCGCGATGGTTCCGGATTTGGCAGCAGCCCCTACTTTGCCGTTTTCGCGCGATCAACATAGCGCATGGTAGAGATCTCGATCCGGATGGTGTCGCCGGATTTGATGAACTGCGGTACCAGCAGTTCCACTCCATTGTCCAGGCGCGCTTTTTTCCAGTTATTGTCCTGCTGCTGGTGCATGCCCGGCGCCGTGTCCACGACCCGCATTTCCATGATGTCAGGGAAAATGACGCTGATCGGCTGCCCATCGAGGAATTCTATGGGCAGCTGCATACCCGGCTGCAGGAAGCGGCTCCCCGGACCGATGATGGAATCGTCAATTCCAATCTGATCGAAACTGACAGGGTCCATGAAATAGCTGCGTTCGGCATCCGCGTAGAGAAACTCCAGCGATTGCTTCTCCACCGGGATGAGCTCCAGTTTCAGTTCAGAACGAAAGCTGTGCTCCCACAATGAGCCGGAAGAGAGATTTTTGAGCCGGGCATGAACAACTCCACCCATTTTCCCCTGGCCCCCATGATGCTCGCAACTTATGATTTTATAGTTGTTGCCTTCGAAGCGGATTGCCATTCCTGGACGCATTTGGGAAGCGATCAGCATAGGGATCCCTCCGTATTTAATGGCTACTATAACCCCTAAAATTCATTTTCGTGCGGCCAGTTTTTTTGCGCTCTTACTTCTTCACATCCAACAGGCCGCGGCGCTTCAGCAGCGGTTCAATCTTCGGTTCGGCACCGCGGAAGGCCTTGTACTGGGTCATGAGATCGAGGGCGCCGTATTGCTCAAGTATGTTTTTGCGGAACGACTGGGCGGTCGCCTTGTCAAACAGGCCCTTTTCCTTGAAGGCTTCAAACGCGTCGGCATCGAGCTGTGCGGCCCAGATGTACACGTAATAACCGGCAGAATACCCGCTGTTGAATATGTGGTTGAAATAGGTGGTCCGGTAGCGGGGGGTGATCTCCGGGATCAGGCCGATGCCGGTCATGGCCTGGGTTTCGAACTTATTGATATCGAGATTGGGCTGGGGCGCCGTCAGCTCATGCCATTTCATGTCGAGAATCGAGGCCGCCAGGTATTCGACGGTTTCGAAACCCTGGTTGAACAGGCTGCTGTTCTGGATTTTCTTGACGAGATCGGCCGGAATGACGGCGCCGGTTTTGTAGTGCTTGGCGTAGATCGTAAGCAGCTCCGGCTCCAGCATCCAGTTTTCCATGATCTGCGAGGGGAGTTCCACGGCGTCCCGCGGCACGGAGCGGCTGCGGAAGGTGCTGTTCGACAACAACGTTGCCAGCGAGTGCCCGAACTCGTGGGCGAAAGTTTTCGCTTCGTCCAGACTGAGCAGCGATGGGGCGTCGGCCGTGGCACGCGTGAAATTGCAGGTAATGGTGGAGAGCGGCGGCACGCGCTTGCCCTGGTCGTAAGACTGGCGCCGGAAAGCGCCGGACCAGGCGCCGCTGCGCTTGCCGGGCCGCGGGTGGAAGTCCAGGTACAGAACCCCCACATAGCTGCCGTCAGCCTCGCGCACCTCGAACACCTGCACTTCCGGATTGTATACGGGGATGTCGCGCCGTTCGGTGAACTTCAGGCCGTAGAGCTTTTCGCACAGCGTGAAAATCCCCTGGCGGACATTTTCGAGCTTGAAGTAAGGGCGCAGGGCGGCGTCATCGAGAGCATATTTTTCCTGACGGACCTTTTCGGAATAGTACCACCAGTCCCACGGGGCGAGCTTGAATTTGCCGCCTTCGCGGTCGATGATGGCCTGCATGTCGGCCACTTCGCTCTTGGCGCGCGCCAGCGCCGGGGTCCACAACCTCATGAGAAAGTCGTCGACGGCCTTGGGCGTCTTGGACATGTTGGTTTCTTCGATGAAGGCGGCATGGCTGGTATAGCCGAGCAGTTTCGCCTTCTCGACCCGCAGGTTGATAATCTGGCGGACGACATCTTTGTTGTCACGCTCATTGCCGCGGTCGCCGCGCATGATGTAGCCGCGGTAGATTTTTTCGCGCAGGTCCCGGCGCGTCGAATACTGCAGAAAAGGCATCATGCTCGGCACCTGGACGGTAAAGACCCACTTGCCGGGCATCTTGACCTGCTTGGCGGTCTCCTCAGCCATGGCCAGAACCGACGGCGGCAGCCCGGCCAGGTCATCGCGGTTTTCAAGGACCAGCTTGAAATAATTCGTTTCTGCAAGAAGGTTGTCGCCGAATTTGAGTGACAACATCGCCAGCTGCTGGTTCAAGTCCCGGAGCTGGGCCTTCTGCTTTTCGTTCAACAGGGCGCCGCCGCGGACGAAGTCCCGGTATGTGTTTTCGAGCATGAACTGTTCTTCAGGCGTGAGCTTCAGCTTGGCGCGCTGGTCATACACCGCCTTCACGCGGGCAAAGAGTTTTTCGTTCAGCCGGATGTTGTCGCTGTGTGCCGCCGCGAGCGGAGCAATTTCCTTGGCCAGGGCCTGGATGGCGGGGGTGGTATCGGCGCCCTGCAGCGCACCGAAAACAGCGTTGACTTCCGACAGCAGTTGCCCGGTGGCGTCAAAAGCCCCGAGAGTGTTGGCAAACGCGGGCGCAGCCGGATTGTTGACGATCGCATCGGTCTCGGCCTGGTGCTGCCGGATGCCTTCCTTGATGGCCGGCAGGAAATGCTCATTCTTGATCAGGTTGAATGGCGGAGTGTTGAGCGGCGTTGTGTAAGGCGAGAAAAACGGATTTGCCTTGTCGAGGGCTGCGTTCTGGTCATCCGCAGCAAACGATAGACAGGTCATAGATAACAGCGCACAAAGAAAGATTCTAAGATAAAACATGGATGGCTCCCTCCTCAATAACCGCAGATGTGGGCAGATTAGCGCAGATAGGGGCGCCAATCAACCACAGCGCACGAAAACATGTGATTCAGACCGCACAAGCTAAAAGCAGCCACGAATGACACGACAAGAATGGGTAAGAAGTTCGTACTACTTATGAGCAGATCCTCGCCAGGCGGGAAAGGAAATACGCTCCGGTGAGAGAAGACAGAAGTCAGAAGTCAGAATAAAAACTAGTGTAGTGTCCTAGAATTAGCTGGACAGGTTACTCATTGCTTTCTGCTGCGCCGCTGCTTACGGCTGGGTAACTGAACCCTTGTCATCTGTCCAGTTAAATATTGGACACTACACTGGATGGTCGAAGTTCTCTAGTATCCATGTGCCGCAGCCCAAGACTGCGGTGCAGTTCATTCTGGCTTCTGTCTTCTGACTTCTTCGGTTTGGTTGTGGCCGCCGGCCACGATGTGGGATTCGTGGCTGGATTTTTCGACTGTCTAAATCGCAGCTGCGGCTTTGTTTGGAGCCATGACAAGAGTATTGTCTTTCCATGCACTTACGATAGGACGCAGATTGATTGTCACTAAACCCGCCCTTCGAGTCATATCCAGGTAACAGGAGGATGGATATGAACAATGCAAGCGTTATGACCAGCACAGTTTCGACGCGCCCCGCGGGACTCGTTTCCGTCGACGGCCGGACGTACCCTTTGAAATCGGCCCGGATTATGGCTCGCGCCGAGGGGGGCGTGTCAGCTACGACCTTGACTCAGACGTATGGCAATCCGTATGAGGAGCCTTTGGAGGTGCTCTATACTCTGCCGCTGCCGGCGAGCGGAGCCGTGATCGGCTATGCGATTCGCCTCGGGCAGAAGGTGGTGCGGGGCGAAGTGCGCCGGCGCGACGAGGCCCGGGAGGAATATCGCAAGGCCCTGCTCGAAGGCCGTACTGCAGCTCTTCTCGAGCAGGACCGAGCCGATACCTTCACCCAGAAGCTTGGCTGCCTGCCGCCTGGAGAGACAGTGGATGTGGAGATCGAAGTGCTGCAGCCTCTGGCATTCCTGCCGGCAGATGATAAGGAGGCCGCGCGCTGGGAATACCGCTTCCCGACCGTTGCCGGCGTGCGCTACGAGGGTGCTCCGGGCAGGGTTCCTGACGCCGAGCAACTCGATGTCGACCGCGCCGGTGGTATGGGCACACCGGTTCGGCTGGAGGCGACCCTGGTGGTGGCGGATGGCCCGGGAGGGGCGATCCGACCTCATGCATCAGGCCAGGAAGTTGATCTCGAAGACCGCGATGGCGGTGTGTGTGTCACGCTACGTGAGAAGATGAAACTCGATCGCGACCTGGTAATCCGCTGGTCTGCCGCTAAATCCGAGGTGGGGGTGCGAATCGTCGAAGGCAAGGGGCTCGCTGGCGACGACGGGCGTTATGTTCTCATCACGCTCACACCTCCTGCTGCAGTCACCCATGCCCTTTCCCGTGATCTGACGATCCTCATCGATGCCAGCGGCTCAATGTCGGGAAAACCGCTGGAACGGGCCAAGACCGTCGCCGAGGAACTGCTATGCAGTCTCGACCCGGGCGACCGGTTCGAGATACTGGCCTTTTCCAGCCGCGTGCAGCGCCTGGTTTCTGGGCCGGTGGAGGCAAAGGAAAAGAATGTTCGTGAGGCGCTGACGGCACTGCGCCGGCTCGAGGCAGACGGGTCGACGGAAATGACGCAGGCCATCGTGGAAGCGCTCGCGCCGCTGCGGCGGGATTCCCAACGCCAGGTGATCCTGATCTCCGACGGCTACATCGGCTTCGAGAGCGAAGTCATCGGCGAGGTCCTGAATCGGCTGGTTCCCGGCGCACGGCTCCACGCCGTGGGCATCGGCGCCGCGCCCAACCGCACGTTGACCCGCGGCGTCGCACGCGCAGGGCGGGGCGTCGAAATCCTGGTGGGCGATGACGACGACGCGCGCACCGCTTCACGGCGCCTGCTCCAGGCGACCGTGAGGCCGGTTATAACCGATGTGGAAGTAAAAGGAACGGCTTTCATCTCTCTGGCCCCGGAGCGCCCGCAGGATGTACTCCAGGGACAGCCTCTTGTGCTGCTGGCCGAGATCGCCGCCTCCGGCGGAAAACTGGAGATCATGGGAAAACAGGCCGGCAAATCCCCCGCCTGGATACGCCACGTGGAAATTCCGGGCGCTGGACAGGGCGGAGATGCCGCATCGCCTGCCACTACCCTTCCGCTTGGGGCTCTGTTTGGCCGCGAGGCGATCGAAGACGTCGAGTTGCGATTTGCGGCCGCGGGCAGAAGCCGGGAAGCCGGGGCATTCGAAGCCAGAATAGAGAAGCTGGGACTGCGGCATGGGATCGCGAGCCGGAAAACCAGCCTGGTTGCGATTTCCGAAGATCCTACCGTCGATCCCAAGGATCCGCGCCGGCGGGAACGGCTGGCCGTAGATCTTCCTGCCGAGGTTTCGGCGGAAGGGGCAGGATTGGCATCGCCCGTAATGATGCAGCTGGCGGCTCCGATGCTGCGCAGGGTCTCAGCACCCTTGGCTTTCCATCCGTCCTCTATGGAAATGGACCTCACAAGCATGAAGGAAGACAGTGCAGATGCAGAGGTCAGGTATGAGTATGCACCGGCCGATGAATTCGAAGTGGAATCGCCAGGCCCGTCCATCGAATGGAGCGGGGAAGCGCATGGGCTGGAGATCTTCAACGCGCGTGTGTTGTCGTTGGTCGGCCCGATGCTGATTTTCGAGTTTGAAGTGCCGGTCCCCGGATTTGTGCTGCCGGGCGACGGCGAAATTGTGCACGTATATTTCAGCGACGGCAAGGTGTGCGACGCAGTGGTGCAGGGTGAAGAGACCAGCCCGCTGGGGCCGCATCATCAGGGCCTCACGATTCGCATGGCTCTGAAGCTCGCGGATCAATACAGCTGGCAGCACGACGAAGCGCAAATCACCTGGCATACGCCCGTAACCGGCGAGGTCAATCTGCATATTGCGCTCCGATAGAGGATGCGGAGACGCACCCTACGACACATGAAAATGAATGACTGCGGTGTGCCAATATGCGGGCTAAAGCCCAATGCCGCATAGTTTTTGATATTTGGCCACGGTCACATGGTCTGGCAGGAAAACAGAGCCGCGCGCGTAAGCAAGCGGATATTTG
>Ga0315284_10016586_pt1 | contig 10453 bp, 9 predicted proteins | sample YL17G09_16_MG_FD_203696 | JGI IMG/M metagenome (GOLD analysis project Ga0315284, IMG submission 203696) | Sediment microbial communities from Yellowstone Lake, YNP, Wyoming, USA - YL17G09_16 | ecosystem: Environmental > Aquatic > Freshwater > Lake > Sediment | place: USA: Wyoming | collected...
CGCAGCGGTAATTGTGCCAGCTGCCAGCGGAAGGTAAAGAGAGCGATTAAACGTGCCAGGTATATGGCGCTGTTGCCGTTCACTACGTAACTTAAGTTTTGAGTTTTTAGTCCGCCGAAGGCGGATAAATGTTGAGTTTTGAGTTAAAAAATCAGGACTCAAGACTGCATTTGTGGAGATGGAAATATGAAGGTTTTGCTGTGCCAGGATATCAAGAAATTAGGCTGGCTTGGTGATGTTGTAGAAGTCAGCGAGGGATATGCAAGGAATTATCTGCTGCCGCAGGGTCTGGCGAAGGAGGCGAATGAGGCGAATTTAAAGGTGATAGCCAAGGAAAAGGCCAAGCGGGCGGAGCAGAGGATAATGGAGAGGAAGCGGCTGGAGAAGGCAGCGGCGGCGGTGAACGGCGCCGAAGCGGTAATCGCATCCAAAGCGAACGAGCAGGGGCACCTGTTCGGTTCGGTTGCCGCCGGTGATATAGCGGCCAACCTGCGGGAGCTGGGATTCGAGGTTGCCGATGAGGTTGTGCAAATGGCTGAGCATATAAAGCAGGTCGGGACATACCCGGTTACGCTTAAATTTGCCGATGACCTGACCGCCACGGTCAACGTTGTTATCGTAGCCAAGCAGAGCGAAATCAAGACGGATAATCCATAAAGCCGGTTGTTGCCCCATACCAGAGCGGTATAGGGTTACCGACCAGGCAGGGAAACAGAAGTGGACCAGCCGACAAGGACAGAAAAGGGAAGAAATTTTGTGGCAGGAGGCGTCAGCGGCCCCGGCATATCTGAACTGGCTGCACGAAGTATGCCTGAATCGCTGGCGGCGGAGGCGGCTGTTTTAGGCTCGATGATAATTGACCCGCAGTGCATAAGCCAGGTTGTCGACCTGCTCAAAGCGGAGGCCTTTTACCGAATCGAGCATCAAATGATGTTTGATGCAATAATTTCGCTTTATGAGAAAAATAAAGGTGAAGGATTAGATGCGGTACTGCTTCGCGATGAACTCGAGAAACGCAAACAATTAACTGAAATTGGTGGGGTGGAATATCTTGCAAAGATCATCGACTCGGTGCCTTCGTCGGCCAATGTGATGTATTATGCGGGTGTGGTCAGGGACAAACTGCTGCTGCGGGAGATTATTACCGCCGCCGGTGAAATTCTGGAAGGGGGATATAACCAGAGCGGTGAGGCACACGAAATATTAGACGAGGCGGAGCGGAGGATATTTGCAGTTACCAGCGACAAGATAAGAGGTGCGGCGGTGCCTCTCAAAGACCTGGTTACCCGCGCTTATGAGCTTATAGAAAAGCGAGAGGGCAAGCATGTTACGGGTCTGCCGACCGGTTATTTCGAGCTTGATGAGCTGACCTGCGGCCTGCAGAACGGGGAAATGATAATCATTGCCGGCAGGCCAAGTATGGGCAAGACCAGCCTTGCGCTTAATATCGCAGAGCATTTAGGCGTGATAGAAAAGATTCCGGTCGCAATATTCTCGCTGGAGATGGGCAGACAGCAGCTTGCGGAAAGATTTCTGTGCAGCAAAGGCGAAATCGATTCCCAGTTAGTAAGAAAGGGGATGCTTACCACCGAACATTATCAAAAGCTGGTTGAGACCTGCGGATTACTTTCTGAGGCGCCAATCTTTGTTGATGATACCTCGGTGCTGTCGCCGCTTGAAGTTCGGGGCAAGGCAAGGAGGCTGGCAAGCCAGCACAAAATACGATGCGTAATAGTGGATTACCTGCAACTAATGGGTATGGGGACTAAGAGGGTTGAATCGCGTCAGCAGGAGATAACGGAGATTTCGAGGTATCTGAAGGCCTTGGCGAGGGAGATTAACGTTCCGGTGGTTGTTTTAAGTCAGCTTAATCGTGCGCCGGAAGGCAGAGAAGACCACAGGCCGAGGATGAGCGATTTGCGTGAAAGCGGCAGTATCGAGCAGGATGCAGATGTGGTGATGCTGCTGCACCGTGAAGATTATTACCACAAAGGAGAGGAGGGCTACCAGGGGGACAACGCCGCGGAGGTGATAATAGCAAAGCAGCGTAATGGTCCTACGGGGAGCGTGAAATTAGTATTCAGAGAGCACATTACCCGGTTTGAAAACGCCTCTTTTGCGGAAGAGCCTTTTTAGGAGCAAAAAATGAAGGAAGCTAAAAACGAAAAACGAAAAGCTAAAAACCACAATTCAAAATTCAAAATTTTCAATTTTAAGCTTTGTGTTTACATTTTTAGCTTTTCATTTTTGGCTGTTGTCTTTGTATCGACTGTGCCTTTGGCTTTTGCCGATGCAGGAATAATAGAAAAAGCCGGGCCGGCGCAGGCCGGCAGCGTCATAGGCAATATCCAGACCAAAGGCAACATCAATGTAAAAAGCGTGGAAATACTCGCCAAAATCCGCAGCAGGGTCGGCGAGACATTCGACCCCAATACGGCCTCTGAGGATGCGAAGCGCATAGCAGGATTGACCGGCGTGGAATACAGTTATTACAACACCGCTGTCGTCGACGGTAAAATACAACTGACATTCGTTGTCGTCGAGAAAAATTTAGTCAGGTCAATCACCTTTACCGGCAACCGTGAATATAAATCCGACACTCTCCGGAAAAAACTGGACTTCAAGGTCGGCGACTACCTTGATGCGGTCGTGGCCGAGTCGGGAAAAAAGACCCTGGCCGAGTTTTATCACAAAGAAGGGTACGTTTTTGCCGAGGTCACTCTTAATAAAGAGCAGATACCGGTGGGCAAGGCAGCATATACGATTGAGGAAGGGCCGAGAGTCAAAATAAGCTCGGTGAAATTCAGCGGCAATAAGGCCTTAAAAACAGGCGCTCTTAAAAATGTTGTTAAGACAAAAACAAGGAAATACATTATCTTCCAGAAGTATTACGACAAGGAAGAGATAGCTGAAGACGCAGCAAAGATTCAGAGTGTTTATTACGAGAGAGGTTATCTCAATGCCGACGTAACAACGAAGGAGGAGTTCAGCGGAGATAAAATCAAGGCCCGCATCACCTTCGTAATCAATGAAGGCCCGGTTTATACCGTTGAAAAGGTCGCTATTTCCGGCAACAAGCGATTCGACGAAAAAAATATCCGGTCGAAACTAAGATTAGAGAAGGGACAGGTTTACAGCGAGCGCAAGGCCGACTTGGATGTAAAGCATATACTCAAGCTTTACCGCGAGGAAGGTTATATAGATGCAAAGGTCGAGCGTAAGCGTGAATTTGCCTCCGGCAATACCGTCAATGTCGGATTTGAGATAACCGAAGGTGAGCAATTCCGGATAGGGCAGATAAATATAACCGGCAACGAACAGACGCAGGACAGGGTCGTTCGGCGTGTGCTGGACGAATATGATTTTCTGCCCGGCAGGTTGTATAACGCCGATACGGCGCGAGGGGACGGCAGCGGCGAGCTGGAGAAGACCGTCAAAAATACTACGGTAATGGAATCGGTAACTATCACGCCCACCGGCCAGAAGCCGGGTCAGAGGGACGCACAGGTAAATGTTACCGAAGGCCAGACGGGAATGATAATGCTCGGTGCAGGTGTGGCCAGTGACAGCGGCGTAATAGGCCAGCTTGTTTTCGAGCAGAGAAATTTCGACATTAAGAACAAGCCGAAAGATTTCGAGGAATTTATAACCGGCCGGGCATACAAGGGAGCGGGACAAACCTTCAGAATCGCCCTGCAGCCCGGAACAGAGGTCAGCGAATATTCGGTCAGCTTCAGCGACCCTTATTTCCACGATAAGCCCATAACATTCGATGTGGTCGGCTCAAGCTATGAGAGGGAAAGAGAAAGTTATAACGAAGAAAGACTGAAAGGGTATGTTGGGTTTGAAAAGCGGTATAAAGACCACTGGCACAGAGGTATCGGCTTTAGAGTAGAGGATGTTACTGTCGCCAGCGTCGAGAACGACGCTCCAAAGGAAATAAAGGATGTTGAAGGCGGCAATGCTCTCGCCGGCGTTCGGTTTAACGTCGGAAGGGACCTTACCGACAGCAGATTCACTCCGACCACAGGAAGCAGTTACGATGTCGGCTATGAGCAGGTTGGCGGTGACTTCACGTTCGGGATATTGAGCGGAACTTACAGGCGGTATCATACGCTTTATGAGGATTTGACGGAGCGCAAGACCGTTTTGTCGACGAGGCTGTACGCGGCGACAGCGGTGGGCGATGCGCCGCCTTTCGAGAAGTTTTATGCCGGCGGCTCGACCAGCATCAGGGGTTTCGAGTATAGAGGTGTAAGTACGAGGGGATACCCAACAACTGTTGGCGGTGTTCCCATAACCAGCGCAAAGAAAAAAGACCCGATAGGCAGCGAGTGGATATTCCTGGCCAATGCCGAGGTGACCGTGCCTATGGTGGGTGACAGTCTTGCGGGGCTGTTTTTCATCGACAGCGGAACCATCGACACAGGCAATTACCGTGTCTCAATAGGAACAGGTGTACAGATAATGCTTCCGCACTGGTTCGGGCCTGTGCCGCTGAGGTTTGAATTTGCCGTGCCGGTAATGAAGGACAGTGAAGACGAAACGCAGGTTTTTAGCTTCTCCGTAGGTCGGCTGTTTTAAGTGAATTTCTGGTTCAAAAGACATAGCTTGTAGTCAGCAAAGAAAGGGAAGATTTATGAAGACCAAAGTCGTGATTTTGAGCTGCCTGATGGGCGCTGCGGTTTTGTTTACAGGATATGAGTATAGCCGGGCGGAGCCGAAAGCGGACAAGCCATCTTTGAAAATCGGCGTGGTCAGCATTCGGAAAATCTTCGAGGAATGCAAGAGAAACGCCAGATATAAGGAAGAAGCCCTCGCCGAACAGGACAAACTCCTGGCGGAGAATGAGAAGCTCTCGAAGGAGATAGATGCGGAAAAGGCTGGGTTAAAGACATTGAAGGCCGGCAGCAACGACCACCTGGCAATGGTCAAAGGCATACTGGAAAAGCAGGCCAAACTGGAGGCCCAGCGGGAGTTTAATAATCAGCAAATGGGACTGAAAGACCAGAGATGGACTGAAAGCTTTTTCAAGGATGTCCTGCAAAAGACATCAGAGGTCGCAAAGCAAAAGGAGCTGGATTTGGTGTTTGAAAAGGACGAAATCGACTTTCCCGCATCGAGCGCCAACGAACTTATGCTGACAATCAGAACATTTAAGCTGCTGTACAGCGGCAACTGTCAGGATATTACCGATGATGTGATAGCCAAACTTGATGCGGAGGACAGCGCAAAACGCAAGGCAAAGAGTGAAAAGCAGCAGTAAAAATAGTTTTAAGTTTTGAGTGTTGAGTTTTGAGTTACACACCTAAAAACTTAAAACTAAAAAGTCCTCTTACATCGATTTTTGGGATTTAATTATTTATGGAGCTGACGATTGCACAATTGGCTGAGCGGATTGGGGGAAAGCTGGTTTCGGCGGACCGGGATGAAAAAAGGAGGCGGATAGTTGCCGTGGGAGCGATAGAAACAGCCGGCGAAGATATGGTTACTTTTGTGACAGATGCCCACCATATACCAAAACTTGAGAAGTCACGTGCGGCGGCGGTCATCACCGCCAAACGCATAGAAGGTCTGAACAAGCCGCAGTTGATTGTCGGAGATGTCAATGCCGCCCTGATAGAGGCATTGAATGTTTTTGCACCGCAATTGAAGGCTGTGCCGGAAGGTATAGACCCGACGGCAAAAATCGGCCAGGATGTGAATATCGAAAAAGGCGCTGCCATTGGTGCTTATGTAATAATCGATGACGGGGTTCAAATCGGCGAAAATACCGTTATCGCCGGCGGGTGCAGAATAGGCCAGAATTCAAAAATCGGGAGGAACTGCCGGCTGGACAGCAATGTTGTCGTTTATCATAATTGCATAATCGGTAATAATGTAATCATTCAGGCCAACACCACAATCGGCTCAACAGGGTTTGGCTACCGATTTATTGGCGGCGCTCACAGACTCATACCGCATAATGGCGGAGTCATAATAGAAGATTTTGTCGAGATAGGAGCAAACTGCTGCGTCGACAGGGCGAAGTTTGACAACACAATAATCGGTGCGGGGACAAAGATAGATAATCTTGTGCAGATTGCTCACAATGTGATAATCGGCAAATGCTGCCTGATAGCCGGACAGGCAGGTATTGGCGGCAGCAGCAGGCTCGGCGACGGTGTTGTGCTTGGCGGAGCGGCCGGTGTATCAGACCACGTGGATGTTGGCAATGGTGCAATGATTGGCGCCGGCTCGATTGTTTTCCACAATGTGAAAGCAGGACAACAAATGTTCGGCACGCCGGCAGTTGAAAAAACAGCAGCAATACGGTCGGCTGGTATGACCAGGCGTCTGCCGAAACTGGCTGAGCAGTTAAGGCAGTTGATTGCGAGGGTAGAGAAGCTTGAAGCTTCAAAAGACAATAAAGAATGAATGCCGGATAAGCGGCAAGGGTTTGTTCGGCGGTGCGGAGGCGAAGGTTATATTTCGGCCTGCGCCGCCGGATGCCGGAATAGTGTTTGTCCGGACCGATATGCCTGAGCCGGTCCGGATTAGCGCCACTGTGCCTAATCTTGCCGAGCGCAGCCGCCGCACAACAATCAAGAAAGGCCCCGTCAGCATAGAGACAATCGAACATTGCCTTGCCCCGGCAAGTGCGCTGGAGATTGATAACCTTATTGTAGAGATTGAGGGTCCTGAACTGCCCGCACCGGATTGCAGCAGCGCCGAGTATTTTAAAGTTCTAAAGAAAGCGGAGCCGGTCGAACAACAGGCGAAGCGAAAAGAGTTTGTTATCACTGAGCCGATAAGCCTGATTTCCGGCGATGCATCGATATATGCTCTGCCGAACAGCGATGATGAATTGAGTATCACATACGACCTCGATTACGGCGGACATACAGGCATCGGAAGGCAGATTTATAGCTGCCGGATTACGCCGGAGAACTTTGAGAAGAACCTTGCCTCTGCCAGGACGTTTCTGCTGGAGGTTGAGGCGAAGCAATTTCAGGCCCACGGGATAGGGACGCATCTTGGCCCCCGCGACATCCTGGTCATCGACTCGGACGGCCCCATCAAGAACAGCTACAGATTTCCAAACGAGTGCGTAAGGCACAAGATTGTTGATTTGGTCGGGGACCTTGCACTGATAGGAAGGGCACTGAAGGGCAGAATAGTCGCATACAAAAGCGGGCATTCTTTGAATCAGCGGCTTGCGAGGAAATTGTACGAAGCGGCTGAGCAGCAGGAGAGGGTGGAGAAGTCGGGCACGAATGCAGTTTTGGACATTCGGCAGATTACAAGAATTCTGCCGCACAGGTATCCGTTTCTGCTGGTGGACAGGGTCGTCGAGATTGAGGGTGACAAGCGAATAAAGGCCATAAAGAACGTGAGCATCAACGAGCATTTTTTCCAGGGACATTTTCCGGGGACACCTATTATGCCGGGCGTCCTTATCGTGGAGGCTATGGCACAGGTCTCGGGCCTGCTGTTTGCCCAGACGCTGGAACATACCGGCAAGCTGGCAATGCTTCTGTCTATGGACGGAGTGAAACTGCGCAAGGCGGTGGTCCCCGGCGACCAGCTTATCCTGATTGTTGAGGCGGTAAAGGCAAGACAAAGGATAGCGGAATGCCAGTGCAAGGCAATGGTGGGCGAAACGGTAGTCGCCGAAGCCCAAATCAAGTTTATACTTGTGGATGATAACAAGATATAGAATTATGAATACTATACATCCCAGTGCGGTAATCGGTAAAAATGTTCAATTGGCCGACGGGGTAACCATCGGGCCTAATTGCGTCGTTGAAAGCGGCGTATCGATAGGTGCCGGCACAATATTGATGGCCAATGTGGTTATCGGCCCGAATGTGAAAATCGGCGAGAACAACCGGGTCTTTTATAATAGTGCGATTGGCGGCAGACCGCAAATACTGGGTCTTAAAACGAACGCTGAAATAGGCGGACTTGCGATAGGCAATAATAACGTCATTCGCGAACAGGTAACAATCCATCCGAGCATTTATCCGGGAAAATCTACAACAATAGGAAACGATAATCTGCTTATGATAGGCGTTCATATCGGCCACGACTGTATTGTTGAAGATAAGGTTGTTATGAGCAACTATACCCAGTTAAGCGGGCATTGCAAAATTGAGACCGGGGTGTGGCTGAGCGGGATGGTTTTAATACATCAGTTTACAATTATTGGCAAGTGGAGCTACGCAGCGGGAATGGCCGGAATAAATCACGATATACCGCCGTTCCTGATTGTAAGCGGGCATTATCCGCCGAAGATTCGCGGCGTCAATAAAAGAGGTCTGATGCGGGCAGGCCTGGACGAACAGCAACAGAAGGCCGTGATGGAAGCATACAGAAAACTCTACCGCAACAGCAACCGTCCCCTGCTGGAGAATGCAAAGGCCCTGTCGGCGGAAGGCGGGCTTGATGAAAATGTCCAGGCCATAGTTGACGCCATAATGAGAAGCAACGAACACCGCTTCGGAAGATACCTCGAAAGTTTCAGGCACTAATAAAGAACACAAGTGCATAAGTGCACAAGAGCACAAAGAAAGAATTGCTATGGATAAGATACGAACAGCGGTGGTAGGCGCCGGCAAGATGGGGGCGATTCACGCCAAAGTCTACAGCCAGTTGCCGCAGTGTGATTTTGTCGGGGTGGTCGATATAGACGCCCAAAAAGCAGAAGCCCTGGCGAAACAATATAACTGTGCGGCCTTTACCGATTGCAGGGACATACTGGGTAAGGTCGATGCGGTAACGATAGCGGCCCCGACCATGCATCATCCGGCACTCGCTAAGCTGTTTATCAGCAATAAGATTCCGGTAATGATAGAAAAGCCGTTAGCAGCAAATGTTAAAGAAGGCAAAAAAATCGTGGCTCTGGCAAAAAAATATAATGTTGTTGTGGCTGTTGGCCACTCGGAAAGATGCAACCCGGCGGTGCAGGCGATGAAGCGGCTTGATATTGAGCCTAAATTCATCGAGGCTCAGCGCATCAGCCCATACCCGTTCCGCTCGACTGATATTGGGGTCGTGCTGGACGTGATGATTCACGATATAGACATCGTCCTTTCTATGGCTGCGAGCAAAATCAAGAAAATCGATGCTGTAGGCGTCAGTGTCATCGACGAAAAGGAAGATATTTGCAACGCCAGGATTATTTTCGAGAACGGCTGCATCGCAAATATCACCGCTTCAAGACTTGCGCTGAAGACCGAAAGAAAGGTGCGGGTATTCAGCAGGCAGGCATACCTGAGTATAGACTACCTCAAAAAGACCGGAATTATAATCAAGGCAGCCCCCAATATCGACCTTGTCAAGTGGATAAGAGAACATAAAGAGGCAGGGGACTTTAATTTTATGACGGTCAACTGGCCTGATTTGCTGCATATTGAAAACCTTGAAATAGACGACAAAGAGCCGTTAAAGCTTGAGCAGGAGGCCTTTCTGCGGGCCGTTGCAGATAAAACATCAAAGCCGGAGGTCAGCGCCGAGGAGGGATTAGCCGCAATGGAATGCGCGGAAAAAATCCTGGCTGCCGTAAGAAAACACAAATGGGACTAAAGATAACGGATAGGCCACATATCTTATGATGGATAAGGAAAAACTTAAAAAAATGGCGGAGAATCCTGGATTTATTTCCGGGATATATAATTACTGCGACAGGTGGTGTGAAAAATGCCCCTTTACATCTCGATGTATGAATTATGTGCTGTGCGAGGGGCAATTCGGCGACCCGGAGGCCAACGACATCAATAATAAAAAATTCTGGGACAGGCTGTCAGAGATTTTTAAGCTTACATTAGAAATGGTAAAAGAAGATGCTGCAAAGATGGGGGTTGATATTGATGCTGTTGATTTGGAACAGGTAAAAGAGGAAGAAAAAAGAAACGGAGAAACCTGTGAAAACAATAAATGTGTTCAGGCAGCCAAAGCCTATTATGAAATGGCAGACAAATGGTTCAAATCGAACAACAGCTTGTTTGAAGAAAAGGCTGACGATATCAGGGCTAAAATAGAGATGGTTTTGCCCGGTGCGAACCCTGAAGCGGAATTTTTGGAACTGAAGGACGCTGTGGAAATCATCGGATGGTACGAGCATCAGATATACATTAAGCTAAAAAGGGCGGTGTCAGGCACACTCAGGGACACCATAGATGAGGACATAAGTGATGCAAACGGTTCAGCCAAAGTGGCCTTATTGGGCATCGATAATTCAATAGCAGCGTGGGGAATATTGCGTAATCATCTGGAAGACCAGAGAGACCGGATATTGGATATTCTTCTTCATCTCAGCAAATTACGCAAAGAAACAGAGGGAACATTTCCGGGGGCCAGAACATTTATACGCCCTGGTTTTGATAAGTAAATTAGTTTTCTACTTTAATGTTTTTTCTCTGCTGACTAATTGGTGTGCAAGTCTCGTTGGTTCGGGGATGCGGTATTTGGT
>Ga0315284_10016587_pt1 | contig 10453 bp, 19 predicted proteins | sample YL17G09_16_MG_FD_203696 | JGI IMG/M metagenome (GOLD analysis project Ga0315284, IMG submission 203696) | Sediment microbial communities from Yellowstone Lake, YNP, Wyoming, USA - YL17G09_16 | ecosystem: Environmental > Aquatic > Freshwater > Lake > Sediment | place: USA: Wyoming | collected...
CATCGGGAAGACGGTCCCGCTTGTGAGTGGGCAGATGGAGACAAAGAATGGTACATCAACGGCCAGAAACTAACCAGGGAGGAATTCAACAGAAAGAAACCTAAATGTCGGCGGAGGAGTAAATGATTACGGTAAACGGAGAGGAGTCTGGCTACACTCAAGATATGACGGTTCAGATGGTCTTAGATTCAAAAAACTTTATCTTTCCGCTGATAATCGTGATGGTAGATGGAGTCTTTGTGCCAAGAGAGGAGTACAAAGAAACCGAGGTTCCAGACGGCGCGAGGGTGGAGGCAATCCATCTTATGTCTGGAGGATAGGCAGGACATGTTATGTCATCGCGGACCTCAGCCGACATCTGTTTAAAATTCGCTGTAAACATTGTGGCGGCAAACAATAGATAAGATGTGGGAAAAAGAATAGTAAGTTTTGAGAATGCGAATAACCAAAATAGAGGAGACGAAATGAAGTGGATTGTATTTGTGTCTTTGTTTCTTTTCGCTTGCACCAATGAGCCAAAAACTATGGGTGAAGCCTGTGATATTCTAGGAAAAGCTCTTTGTGGAAAGGCAATATCATGTGGTCTAACTGAAGACCTTGATGGATGCCTACAGTATTCTAGGTTTAACTGTTGTGGTAGGCTGCAGGGATTTTGCGCCATCCCGCCCGCCAAAGAGGTGTCGCTGTATGTAAACGCCTGCGCGAAAGCCCTTAAAGACTTTTCTTGCGAGCTTCTGGGCCAACAAGAGGTGCCGCCCGACTGCAACAACTGAAGGGCATAGGCCAGTATAAACCAATAGTTTACAGGGCGCTCGAATCTGGGCGGCACTTTGATAGGTAAGGAAATAGACAAATGAATACATGGATAGATGAGACGTGGCTTTTCCTAGAACCCAAGGTTCATAAAACGGGCGCACAATATGTAGATTTTCCATACCAAGTGGGGTTTTCCACTCTGTATGATTATACCGCAGTAGTGGAAGCATTTAATTTGTGCATGGAACGATAGAGGTATTGGGATCTGGGAGCCGGAGGCTCCGTAAGTGATTAAGGAAAAGTCAAGGAAAGATTAAGATAAAGTAGGATAGAGCGGCGGGTTTATCCCGACGCTCGATTGATGAGTAAGTAATTAAGTCTTTAGAACGGCTACCACTCTAACCAAAAAAAGGTTGGTTAGTTAAAAAATCCATTGATTTATAGGAGCAAACATAAATGGAAGACTTTAAAGATGGAGTAGAAGAAGAGGTAGAATTCGAGGTAATACACGATGGTTATGGGATAGAACAACCAAGGTATGATGTAGAAATAGACTGTTTGTCCTCAATGATAAGATACAGTCCTCCAAAATTTGTTAGTGGCCTTGTCGTAAGAACAACCGCAAAATACGTACTAGTTGAGTATGTGTTAGAAAATGTAACTAAAACTAAGTGGGCTTGGCCTCAGCCATCATCAATGCCTATGCTGTATTCCAAAGAAGGATTTCTTCGTAGAGTTTCGCGGTCAATTAAATCAAGTGCAACAAACAATGATGGCAAAGATGCCTGCTATGCATGTGGGGAGCCTACCAGGGTATGTGGTGGGTGGAGTTTCAATCACGATTACCGCGTTTGCACAAAGTGTGGAAAATAACTAATGTTAACAAGGAGTTTGTCATGAAAAAAATTATTGTTTCCTGCTTGTTTGTTTTGTGTTCGTGCGGAGAGCAAAATCCGCCAGTTCCAGGCTTGTATGATTTGACAAACACTTATACCAGCATTAACTGTGTTGGTTCAGGAAGGTCTGTCGGAGACACCGAGCCATTGGTAGTAGATATTGTTAAGGATGGTGGTGAATACATTCTTTATATGTGTGATGAGCAGGGAAATCATATGTTGCAATATGGTACCTCTCGTGATGGGCACACTTTTAGCGCAACGGTAAGTGGCGCATTCATTGTCTCTACCTGTACCTTGACCCAGACGGCAACTTTCAATATTGATTATGACAAAGATAAGTCTACCCGTCTAGTTACCGCATCTGGAGTTGGACACACCAGTCTGACTATGTCGCAATCGTGCGGAGGCCAACACAATGTTTGTGAATGGGATACTTCGTTTACAGGTACTCGTCGAATTGGTGCTATTGTTTCAGAATAGCGAATAATTGACAAAAAAGCTTCCGACCAAAAGCGCAGCGTCTTATGCCTTCTATCGACTGAGAACGCCTGTCGGAATGTCTAAAAGAAGGCGATAATGCTGCTGGTGATACCAACCGTCCCAAGCCGGTGTAAAAGCAGAGGGATTAACCAAAGGAGATATTATGGTAGGCAATACACAATCTGATTCTGCGGCAAATACTTCGACAAAGTTTGGAAGAAATCAAAAAATTGGCATGATTTGGATCACGTTGCCTTTCGTTGTTGCGACAGCGTGTCTGTTCTCGAATAAGTGTAACTTTGATCAGTGGGCGTTGTTTATGAGATTTTTGGTGCCCATCTCTATGGCAATCATACTTGGTTTTAGTGTTGCTCTTGACAGCTTCTGTGCATTTGCTGCCTCCAGAAATACAACAAAGTGATCGAATAGTAAGGCCGCAAGGTGAGGTGGTGTGCCCGAATCCCCAGGACGCATGTGACACTATATTACATTTTGTAGTCCAGTTGTCTATAGTTGTATATACTATAGAAGCATGCCTTACAGTAAACAAACGTTTTGTAAGAGTGGTTAAGACACACTATAGCTTATGAGGTCGGGTGTTGCCTCGTCGGCGTTCCAATAAGTCCAGTGGAACACAGAACGGTATATGTGGAGCCGAGACGCTAGGCAATGAATCATATACTGGCCCGCAAGGGATGGCGGCACAGTGAAGCACGACTCACGGGCTCAAACCTGGCAAGATAGGTGGAAAGCCTATCGGTTCGAGAAAAATTATCAGACCTAGGATATGACACAAGGTCTCAGGATAACAATGGAGGAAAACATAGATGACTGGCAATGATATAAAAAAGTTTGTTAAAAGTCTGCGCGATGACAGCACATCGTTTCCGTATGATGCCCTCGACGAATCTCTTGACATTATCGAGCAACTGCAAAAGGATTTGGAATCAGAACAAACGTCTAATAATTCAAAAATTGAGCTAGTCAAAGCTTTATATGAAGGAAGGGTGGCTGAGCTGCAGGCTGCGCTAAAAGCCATGTAGGTGAAAATAATGAATACCTTTTTGATTATTGCTGCTATTTTAATATTTATGGGACAGCTGTCACAGTCGGTGATAATTGACAGCTTAAAAAAGAAAATCAGTGATATGGAAGACGACGTTAAACTGATTAAAGCAAACCAAGTTAAAAGTGCGGAAGATGAATTGTTAAAGAACCCTGTGTTTCAAAAAGAAGAAGATTTCGGTGGAACCTATAAAGACGATTGAAAGGATAAAAATGAATTATTGGTATGTTGCTGTTTTGATTTCCATGTTTGGTTGTGGCCCCGCTGCTGACGTTTTTGTAAATAGTGACGGAGTTCCACACGCCATTATGCGGCCAAGCCAAGAGATGATGGATAGTTTGTTGTTAGAGCGCAAAGCTATTATGGAAGAAAAAGTACAGATGCAAGCGATGAGTACGTCTGTTGTTGCCGAAAGGGTAGACTTGTCTTCACTATTGTCTTATCCTGATTCAGCAAGAAGTCAAGGCAGTTGCGGAGACTGTTGGGTGTGGAGTAATACCGGGTCAGTTGAAATTCTTCTGGCAAGTTACGGGGCCAGAGACCCATTGTCTATCCAATATATTAATTCCGGATATGTTTCTGGAAGTGGAAACGGAGCTTGTTGCGGAGGTCTGACTTCAAAGTTTATTGATTGGTATAACTCTAAGGACATCTTTATCTCTCGCAACAACACTAACGCCGACTTTGTTGACGGCGATATCAGGTGCGGTGATGCTAGCGGAATGTTGTTCTCGAATATTTCTACTACACCAAGGCATCCATTCGTAAACCTTACAATGAGGAATATTTCAACAAGGGGAGTATCACAGCAATCAGCTATCGACAACATTAAGGGTGAACTATCTAAAGGCAACTCTGTTGTCTATGATTATTATCTTCCGAATAGTTCATCTTGGGGCGATTTTTATAACTTCTGGGATAACAGTGAAGAAACTTCGTTGTGGGGTACTGATGACTACAACGGACTTACTTGGGATGCCGACAGCGGTGGTGGACATTCAGTTTTGATTGTTGGATACGATAGCAACTACTGGATTGTCAAAAACAGTTGGGGGACATCTGAGAAAAGGCCGAACGGTGTATTTAGGTTGCGCCAAAATCTTAACTATGATGCGTCGCTACACTATTATGGAAGCAGTCTTGACATCAATTGGTTTACCGTAGTCGGAATTTCTTGGAACCAGGTGGTAGTTACGTCCAGTCCTCAAAGCGTAATCATAAAGTATGGTGCAGACACAGAGCTTAGCGTTACTGCAGCCGGTGGAAATGAACCATATAGATATCAGTGGTTTAAGAACAACTCCGTGGTATCAGGGGCTACGGCGAGAGTGTACAAAATTAAGTCGGCAAAAGAGTCTAACTCGGGTACGTACTTTGTGTCTGTGGCAGACGCAAACTCATCTAATGCCAATAGTGATGCCGCCACAGTAACCGTCCTTCCTGAGTCGTGCAACAGTTGTTCGGCTACCGGCCCAGAGTTTATGGCTTCGTTGATTATGATGGGTAGTTTTTGGTTCTTCGTTCGCCGCCGGAGGTAAAACGCTCATCACTATATTAGTTTTGATTGCGGCACTGGCACCTGTCATCTTTGCTATATTGTGCGATATCGCTTCACACAGGAATGAGCTTAATATTTGCAAATATGGCATATCGGAAAGAAAAGGGTTGGTTAAGTTTCTTACAAAGATTCACCTTTACTAAGGAGTTTATGGCATGATAAGTAAAAATGAAAGAGGCGAAGGCGAAATGGGTTTTTTAGGGTGGCTAATCTTGGCGCTCATTGTATTGGGAATACTTGGGTATGGTCCTTTCGCAAGTTGTTTATAACATCGTGGAAGCGTGACAATAACACAAGTAAGTAGTTTATAAAAACGGCTAAGACGGTCTCAACCCGTGTAAACGCAGATAGGGAAGATTAATTTCCAACCACAAAGGACGGCAAATGAACTCATGGTTTAGCCTGTTGCAAGATTTTGTTGAGGCATTCAAAAAGATTGCATATGATGGCATTAAGGTTTCATATGTTTCTCCTGCCCCATTGCCAAACACTCAAGAAACACTGACAAGCACTATAGTTGCTAAATCTTTTGAACCAACTGCGCTGAAAGGAAAAAAGAAGGCATTGGTTCGTGGCGTATTTGAAAAGTTCCTGGGTGGGTCTCTGGCGCATAGCCCGGAAGGATTTCGGCGAAGGGATTTGGACGGACTATTGCAGCAGGTAGGAATTAACTATGAAGACCAGGCTGTAGGATTAGTGTTGTGTGAGTTGCGTAAACAAGGCGTGCTGACCAAATCTTCTAGCACAAAGCAGGCGCGATATATTATGACAAGGATTAACAATGAACAGAATAATTTTTCAGCCGTTACCGAAAGCAGCGAGGCAAGCGGCGAAAATGATTCAGTCCCAAAGGCCAGTGTTTAATAAAAACGGATTAAAAAGAGAGGAGAAAGAAATAACTTACGCCAGAATACTTTATGACATGAGAGGGTTTTTTCCAGACAATGGCGAAAGCGTAAGGTACTGTGGTCTGACTTCGGCAAACTTAGACAGGATATATGTTTCTCTTTATCCGTATATACGCGGCATGGATTGCTACGAAAACGATAAAGAAAACATGAAAGGGCTAGTTCACATCGCTGAGTTAATAAAGATTACGCCATTGGCCGACCTTATGGGAACGATTAAGTTACATTTTGCAAACATACTTGACCCTAGCCAGTATAACGAAGACGATAGGTTTGGTATCTTTGATTTTGATTTCAACGGCAACATAAAGGAGCGTGAACCTCGGCAGGTAGCCGATATAGTCATTGGGCATTCCGCTGTGAAGTCTGTTGTTATGATATGGAATACAGTTGGGAGAGGTATTACCAAAAACAGACACACAGAGATTGTAAATTCTCTTGACGGTATTCTTGAGAAGTATTTTAGAGTTAAAAGCTATAGTGATGAGTATACCGAGTCATCACCAATGTATTGTAAATATCTACTTTTAGAAAGGAAATGAAATGACAAAGACACAGATTGCAAAGAAGGCAGTTAAGACGCGCAACGCACGAGCTACGTTCACCAAGAGGTATGGCGCCAATACTCTTGATGTGATTCGTTTGTCGGCCAAGGGTGTACCGTCTTCGGAAATTGCTGCCAAGTATGGGATTTCTGTTGGCAAGGTTGCGGCAATTAAGGCTCATATTAGTATGGGTACGTATCGTACTTCGCTTATCGGCTGTAACGTCTAACAAACTAGGGAGAGGCCACCCATACCTCTCCCGCCTAATGCGAGCTAGTTAACACTAGGCTGTCCCAACTCAGCATAAACGCAGAGGGTGGCGCGCGATACAAACAACCAGAGGAGAGCAAAATGGAACGTGTAACCTGTATGTCTCATTGTGAAGTAGATTTTCGCGTCTAATAATCATAAACAATTTGCACGAGGGATTAAAAAATGACTTATTTGCCAATCGTTTTAGAACATAGCAGCAAGGGCGACCGAGCTTGGGATTTATTTAGCCGCTTACTTGTCGATAGGATTATTTTTCTAGGCTCTCCTATTGATGATAATGTTTCCAACATTATTATTGCTCAACTACTTTTTCTTGAGTCTCAGGATTCATGTAAAGATATCAACCTTTATATCAATTCTCCGGGCGGGCATATTACGGCCGGATTGGGAATAGTGGACTGTATGCAATATTTGCGGTCGCCTGTTTCGACTATTTGTATTGGTCAGTGCGCAAGTATGGCCGCTGTTCTTTTGGCGTGCGGAACGCAAGGAAAAAGATATGCTCTTCCAAACAGTAGGGTTCTTTTACATCAGCCACTTGGAGGGGCAAGCGGGCAAGCAAGCGATATTGAGATTGAGGCAAAAGAGATTCTAAGAATGAAGGATGTGCTCTACAAGATTTTGTGCAAACAAACAGGCCAGCCTATGGAAAAGATTATTAAAGATTGTGATAGAGATTTCATTCTTACGGCCGAAGAATCTAAAACTTATGGGCTCATTGACGAAGTTATGGCCAAAAAATCTTAGGAGCAATGCGATGATGACATTTATAATTGTGACACTTTTGTGTGCTTTATTTTTTCAATATTTGAATGTGTTTTGCGCTTTCATAAATAATTTTTTTAGTGAGAAAAGACAGCTGTTGTTTTGGTCGATGCCAATCATTCCAATCCTATATGTGATTTTTGTACTATTTCCGCTAACCATTAAAAAAAGATGGGACGAGTTGGGGTAGAAACAGAATGGCAAACAGAAAGGTAACAGAGCATAATGGATAAGAAAAGCAGAGAGTTTCTTTTTAAGTATTTGAATAGCTTTTCCCCTGTCGGACATGAGTATACTGGACAACAGGTATGGCTAGATTACATTAGTGAGTTTGTAGATAAGAAAACGTCTGATGTGTATGGCAATACGGTTGGTATTGTATACGGCAAGCGTGATGGTGTTTTGCATCCAGAAAAGCTTGAGTCCTCCGCCTACAAGGTTGTCATCGAAGCACACGCCGACGAAATCTCTTGGTTGGTAAATCGAATTACTGCCGAAGGTTACATTTATGTGATAAGGAATGGTGGCTCTGACCACCAGATTGCTCCTTCGATGCGAATAAAAATTCATGCAGACGACGGAACAGTCGCTGGAGTATTCGGTTGGCCAGCCATTCATGTAAGAGACCGAGCTAAAGAAACTGCGCCAACAGTACAAAATCTATTCATTGATGTCGGACTTTGCTCTAAAAAAGAAGTTGAGTCTTATGGAATCCATGTTGGCAGCGTGGTTACTATGGACGGAGACTTGATAGAGTTGGGAGAAAACTACTTCACTGGCAGAGCTTTAGATGATCGTATCGGTGGTTTCATTACTGCTGAGGTTGCTAGGAAGCTGAAAGAAGACAAGGTATCTTTACCATACAGTCTATATCTAGTCAACTCTGTCCAAGAAGAAGTTGGGTTGCGTGGCGCGGCAATGATGGCCAGACAGATTCAGCCCAATGTTGCTCTGTGTATTGACGTTGCCCATGATACCGGGTCACCTATGTATGGAGTAGACCATGGTGATATTAAGTGTGGTCTTGGTCCTGTGCTAAGTTATGGAGCACCCGTGCAAAATAATCTACTTAGGCTTATTGAAAAGGTGGCAGGGAAAAAGAAGATTAAGTTTCAAAGACAAGCGGCATCAGGAAGCACAGGAACAGATACGGATGCCTTTGCTTACTCTTCAAATGGGGTTGCGGCCGCTGCGATAGGAATACCTTTGAAATATATGCACACAACAGCGGAAACGGCACACAAAGATGATATTAAGAATACAATTGAATTGGTTTACAATGTACTCTTGAACATTAAGGATGGCCAAGACTTTAGGTATTTGAAAGTTTGAGGCAAAATATGAAATGGCACAAATATAACTGTGGAGATACGCGAATCAGAAAAGGATTTTTGTTTATTCCTCGCTGCACAACTTTCACTTGGAGGTGGCTTGAGTGCGCAGAGTGGGAAGAAATATATGGATATAACGTCTGTGGTATAAAGACGTGGAGCGTTACTGAATGGATTGATATTCAACCGCTTGCATGAGTAGATTGCAAAAAGAAGCTAAGAAATAACTATAAATAATTTGGGAAACCACGCCTAAGCGTCCTTTTAGCCACCCGTGTGGATTGTTTAGGCGCCCATCTCAGATAGGCAATCTATCTGCCAGTAAAATACCACGGGGTGGCTAGGTCGGCTGAATGGGACCGCGGGCGATTGTTCTATTCCGCTTCTGCTGTAGAAAAGAGGATAAGCTCCTCCCAAGGTAACGGCGGAAAAATTGCAGGGTAGCAAAGGGTAGCAGACTTTCTTTCTGCTGAAATGGGCCTAAACCCCGGCCTGAACAATTTAACTATTAGGAGGTTGGCTTATAAAAAAGAGTTAAACTCTGTTTCATAAGCAATGGGCACATGAAAATAAGCAATCTGTATTGGTCTTTGAATTGGTTTTTTACCATCTACATACCAAAAGTTTTTGATTATGCAAAGATATTGTTGCATGATTACGATTTCGAGTTTGAGTATCTGTTGCCATTAATTGAGCTTAAGACTAAAAGAACCAGAGAATATCTTGTAAAAGAAAACGTTGTGCATGTGGACGAAAAACGCATGAAAGAGGTAGAGCTGTTGTGTCATAGAATTTTTAAAGATGAGTATCTGCCAGAAGAACGTGCAAATCTTTATAGCAGATATCCTGTTAGAAGCGTTGCAGCCTCTTTTTTTAATCACAGCAAGCATCCCTTAGAAGATATGTACTATAATGAACTTAGAATTATTTGCGAAAAATGCGAACAAATTAAGAAACAAGATAAGGAAAGATTGTTTTATTTATTGCGCAAGAACATAAACTGTTGGTGGTCATGAGTGTGGATTGTTGTTCCTGAGTAGCTCAGTTGTAGGTTAACCAAGAAGTCGTTGGTCGAGCCCAACCTCAGGGCCTTTACTTACGCGAGGAAACATGAATATTGCGTTAATAGATATGGACCAAACTCTTTGCGATTATGAAGGCGCAGTAAAGAACAAGTTAGTAGAATTGTACGGTTCCAACCTTAAAGAAAATATATGGGAAGCCTACAAGCCTGCTATTGACATGATTAAACAAACGCCAGGTTTTTGGAGAGCGTTGCCAAAGATTGAGCTTGGGTTTAAGATTGTAGACATTCTGCAAAATTGTGGATTCGATGTTCATATCTTGTCAAAAGGCCCACACAAAACTACGCTTGCGTGGACTGAAAAAGTAGAGTGGTGCAGAGAACATTTGCCAGAAACGCCAATTACTATCACGGAAGATAAAAGTCTTGTATATGGGCGCGTCCTTGTTGACGATTGGCCTTTGTATTGTGAGCAATGGTTACAATGGCGCCCAAGAGGAATGGTAATAATGCCAGCCTACGAATACAATGTAGGGTTTGAGAATAAACATCCTGGCCAGGTTATTAGGGCCACTGGAAAAAATTGGGTTGAGGTGGGAGAGGCTATCTTAAGGGTCTCTGAAAGAAAGTTGACAGAAGGATGAAAGCATTGCCTTGGAAAGAAATTGAACGTAAGATATTTTCTCCGGACACTGTGAACACTTGGGTATTACAACAGTGTTTTGACATCCTCTCCTAGCTAAAGCAAGGAGATTCCCAGTTGTGAACAGTTTGGTATGACTGGTGGCCTTCCGCTTGTGCGACTTGACATTTACTCTCTAAACGGCACCACGTTGTGTCTTGGTGCA
>Ga0315284_10016588_pt1 | contig 10451 bp, 7 predicted proteins | sample YL17G09_16_MG_FD_203696 | JGI IMG/M metagenome (GOLD analysis project Ga0315284, IMG submission 203696) | Sediment microbial communities from Yellowstone Lake, YNP, Wyoming, USA - YL17G09_16 | ecosystem: Environmental > Aquatic > Freshwater > Lake > Sediment | place: USA: Wyoming | collected...
GGATGGCGAAGACGACGATTTTCAGAGCTGTGACGAAAGAGGTCGCCGGAAAGGTGACCGTCGTTTGGTGCACCGGGAAGAGCATTCAGAGGTCGTCCGACGTGTCTTCGCTTTTCCAAGCAGCACGATCCATGTCGCCTTGCATTATCTTCATTGAGGATATGGACCTCTTCGGTCGCGATAGGACGAGTGGTATGTATGGTTCCGACCCGCACGTCCTGAATGAATTCCTCGCGTGCCTTGATGGCGCTCAAGAGAACTCAGGAGTCGTTGTCATGGCGTCGACAAATGATATCGCCTCGATGGACGAGGCCCTCGTCAACCGCCCGGGGCGATTCGACGTGAAGGTCGACATTCCATTCCCTGACGACGAAGATCGGTCGAAGATGCTTCAGTCCTTTCTTTCGTCCTACCACGCCACGTTGGATGGAACCGTCACGAGAGATACGGTCCAGAACGTCATCAATCTGACGGCTGGTCTCACGGGCGCATATATCAAGGATCTCGTCAAGACCGCCGTTATTCGAGCTGTCTCGTTCGGACAGGTGTCGCCTGACGGTATCACTGTGTCGCTCTCGTCCGACGATCTGACTATCGCAGCCGAACAAGTAATCAAGAACTTCGCCATCGGACAAAGGGCGAAGAAACATCACGTCGCGGACCCGGAGTTCGTGAAGCAACTTTAAACCGTTAGTGAGATCCGGAGGAAGCATGGACTATAACATCCGAGCCGTCGTCGCGTCCGTTAAGAAGCTTGCCTCGATGGATCCATCGGATCCCGGGGTCGTCGCAGAGTCGGATGCACTCGCTGCCGCGCTCGGGATCGAACCTGGCCAGCAGGTCGCGTCTGAGCCGGACGAGTCCGAGTTTCTGCTCGATCAGCTGAAGAAGCTGCATCGCGCCGCTGAGATCCCTTCCAAGAACTATGGGAGGATTCTCGCGATCTCTGCTGCGCTCGGCAGGGCTGTCCAGATCGCACGTCGTCCACAGAATGCAGAAGTTCGTCCGAAGATCGCTTCCATCGTCAAGAAGGTCGCCGGCCTCTTCGCTGAGGTCGACACCTCCGAGGATCTCGACAAGCCCCTCGCCGAGATAGAGAGAGCCGTGCACGGCCTGTATGGCGACCAGGGTCAGAACAAGACATTCTATTTCGAACGCCGTGGCAAGGGTCACCACAGCGATCACGGCTGATTCTGACTAGCTATGGAAGCCGAGCCGTCTCTACAGCCAGGCTTCGGATTTAGGCTTCAGCCGAACGGCCAGTGGCGCACCGAGAAGATTCCGGCGGATGTCCTTGACTCCGCCGAATTCTCCGGTTACCTCACAATCATGGGGTACCGTTGCACTGTGTTTGAGACTCCGGAGCAAGAGCAGTGGGCACAAAAATCCGTCGCCACTGCTGCACCCCCTGAAGAGACGCAGATTGCCTCCCTCATGGCGATAGCGTCGAGAATAGCCTCCGGCTAACCCTTCAGCCCGAAGGACTCCGGAGTGAGGACCCACCTCTTCTTGCCGAGGTCCCACATCCTCCTGTATCCCTCGGCTTCACGGATGACCGTCTCGGTCCTCGTTTCGCCCTTCGGCTTCCTGAGGCCGGACTTGTGGTGCCTCTTCTTGCCCTTCACCCAGCAGTAGTCGCTGATTATGTCCCCGTCGTGTCTGAACCCGATCTTCTCGTACACCCCGCCCCCGAACAGGCGGTTGTCCGAGAACGAGACGACCGACGTCGGCCGGTGCTCGCGCAAGAATGCCCCAACGAGCCTCCTCCACACCCCGTGGGCTCTGAACTCCGGATCGGACACCATCCTGACTAGCTCCCACGGATGTGAAGACTGCCTGGTCGGAGCCTTGAACGAGACGCATGCCAGGAGCCTTCCGTCGAGGAACGCCCCGTAGCCCGTCCTTGACTTGCACGGCCCTATGTAGTGGTGCCTGGCGTACAGGCCATCCGCCTCCTCCAGCGTTACCTTCCTGATTTCGCAGGCCGACGCTCGGATCGGCTTCGGCCTGTTCCCTCCCGTCCTGTTCCTCAAGAGTTCGACGACTCTATCCCTGCTTCCCTTCCACTCGTCCTCATATATGCACAGGAAGTCGTACCCGCCCGCCACGGCCGCCCTGTACTTCCTTCTATCCCTCTGCCTGGCGCCCGGCATTGAGTGCCACTTGAGACCGTGGTACTCAATGAGGAGGTTCGCGGATGGGACGAACACATCGTAACGAAGTCCTCCGGCCTCATGCTCAACCTTCGCATCCGTCCCGAAGGACCTTATGGCTGAAGCGATCTCATGCTGCGCCAGGGATGTCTGGCCTGACCTACACCCACAGGTCAGGCCTTCGCCGGCCCTTACGTATCTGAACTTCGTTGAGTGAGCAGCTCCGCACAGCGGGCACGTTAGCCTTAGCGCGCTCGACGGCCCGATTACGTCGTCCAGCGGCTTCAGCGGTTCGAGGAGCGGATCGTCCTTTGAAATTGGGAACGCTGCGTCCTTCAGTTCCTCCCTTGCGGAGGAATACCACAATTGGATTCCGTCCCTACATCTTCCGCAGCTTCTCGTGGCTCCGTTGAAGACGCTCCTGAACGCCGCCGACAGCTCGTTCCCGCAATCGCACTCGAACTCGACGAACCTGTCCGAGTGCCTCTTCAGGGCGAACGCGGGCCGCCCCTTCAGCATGAGGCTCCCGTATTTCTTCCCCAATTCTTCCGGACTGACCTCTCCGCACCTCCCACACGTGGCCTGAATGCCCTTCGTCACGTTCCTCACCCTGACATGCTCGCGCCTCCCGCACGGACAGATGAACCAGTCCCTCCCTGCCGAGTTCGAGTCCATCTCGGATCCGTCCCCGTCGTACGTAAAGCCGTTTACGACGTCCCCTCGGGCGATCGGGACAACTCCGCACCTGCCGCACGTCGAAACCCCAGTCCTGAACCTATTAAACTTCCGCTCATATTCTCTGCCGCACCTGCATAGAAACCAGAATTTGGCGTTTACGCCGCCGGACCATGATTCCGGGAGGCCCTTGTCAATGAGCTCCGGAACTGAAGCCATCCATTCCGACATTGTCTTGGGCTCGGCCCTCTCCACCGGCGTACGTGACGTCCTCGCTGCACACCCGCAGCTCGTCGTCTGCTCGTTCATGACCGAAAGAAGCGATGCTGTCTTCACTCCCCCGCATTCGCACGCCCACTCGACTCTCTGCGTGAGCTTCGTTATTGAGTCCGGTTGGGACGTCATCCTGAGGCGTCCGAATTCTGTCGTGCTGTTTTTCCTCCAGAGGAAGAGCTTACACGATCCGCACGTCTTCGTCTTTTCGGACGTGAACGAGCTCCATGATGTTTTAAATTCATTCCCGCACTCGCAGAGAAACCTGAGCTTCCGATGCGAGTATATCTGAGCCGGAAGCTCCTGACCTTCGACTGGAGCAATCATTCTTGCGATCTTACATTAAAGTTCTTCCGTGTAGTCACCGAAAAAATTCATCCGGAACGTTAGCTCTTTTTTTGTGTTCTTGATTACGATGGCCAGAGGCAACGACACATACATCTACACTGTCGGAAGCTCACCCAACACGCGCGTGGCTATAAGCCAAAAGAACCGCGTGTTCAGCAAACCTTGGACGACAGGAGCGCCATCTCTCAAGCAGGTCGGGGTCCTATCAACCTTTGACTATAGCGAAGCCCGTGCCGTGGACCCGGTCCGCGGGGTAGGATTCGGCGATAAGATTGCCGAGCTCGTGCCTGGTGTGACCGAGCCGATGTCGCTGACGCTGAACAGGACGCTCCTGTACACTGCCGGCATCGTCCAGGAACTCGGCTATCGTGGCGGCGTCGACGGTCTCGTCCGTTCGCTCCGTGCCCACAAGTGGCCATTCGACATTCAGTCGGAACTCGTGTTCTCGGAATTGGTTCGACAGAAGGATCAGAGCCAGATGGGTGAAGGTGTCACTCAGGCATCTGACGGCGTGAACCTCGCCATCATCACGTACTTCCAAGCGTGCTGGCTGAACAACTACTCCGTCAGCTTCCCGTCCGACTCGGCCATCGTCGTCGAGGACGCTTCTGCGAACGCGACGGACGCGACTGACGGCACGCACACCTACGGCAACACGGCTCAGGACTACGGCGAGTTCCTGGATTCGGGTAACAACCCATTCATACAGCCTGGCAGCGGGTCTCGACTCTACAATGGGAATTTAAGGCTTTTATAGGACCGTCAAAAGATAGCCCAAGGCCCGGTATCCCGAAAGGGTGACCGGGCCTTGTCGTATTCGGGTGGTAGGGTCGTCCAATGGGCGACTTTATAGATGATCTCGAGAAGAGTATGTCGGGCGTCGGCGCCTCGACGGTCTGGAAAAAAAAGTTCGGGGATACAGTCATGTGGCTTTCTCCGATCACGTTTCGTGGCCAGGAGGCAATTACCGAACTCCTCGGTCAGGCCGATAAAGTCGGCATCAACATCATCAACGAGACGAAACGTATGACCTTGTCACACACTATCGTCGGGATAGGTGATACGGACCTAACTGCATATCGCGATGGAGACCCAATCTTCCCGTCCGTTGGAAGAGATGGACGCCCGGCGAAAGTCCAGTTGGATAGGTACATACACCACAAAATCATGAAGTGGAGCTCACAGCTCGTCGACGACATTTTCAATGTCCTCGGTGATTTGATGGAGACGCACAGCAAAGAGAACCTTGCTGAGATCAAATTCGAGAACGCCAAAGATCCTGAACAAGAGCTCAGGGAACTCGAAGATCGCGTTGCAGAGCTCCGAGAGAGTCTCGGAAAGCCTCAGCTTGTCGAAAAGTCTTCTTCTACTTCCAGCTCGGTCAAGGCCCAGGAAGAGGCTCCCGCGGACCATCCTGAGGCTCAAGCAGGACCTTCCGTGCTCGAGGTTCCGTTCGATCCGTTCGCCGCCGTCGCTGCTAAAGAAGGAGCGCGCGACCGTCAGGTTCCGGCTCCGAAGCAGCCGGCTCCGGCTCCGGCTATGACTGTCGAGGATGGCCCGACTGATCCATTCGAGACGGTAGAAATTGCCTCGGAGCGTGAAATCAATATCCCGGGAGTCGGTCCTGTGAAGGCTTATGTTGCCACACCTTCTGTTCCAGGAGAAGTCGTTGAATCACGTGGAGAGCAATCAAGAGTGGCTCCACCCATTATCGACCCGGTATCTGACAACAGGAACCCGAGGTTCAGTCAGCAAAAGTGACGGATATGACCGAGACCCGTCCGCAGGAAAGGGTCGAGATTCATGTCCCGACGAACTACGTCCAGACGGATGAAACTATTTGGGAAGACCTCGAGAAGCTTCTCTTCACAGGCTTCCTTACGAGTCATGCGGAATTTCAGGGTCATCACTTCGTTTTCAAGACCCTGAATCACCTCGAGTTGAGGTTCATAGACTTGATGAGGTCTAGCTCGTCCTCATCTCCTGAGGGCCGTCTTGCTTTCAGGTCTGCCTTCATAGCCCACAGCGTTGTCATGGCAAATGGCAGTAGCGCTCTGTGGGATAGGCCAAGGCACATCAACAGGCTCGTGAAGCTGTTCTCAAAAATGCCGGCCAGCCATCAAGATAAGGTGGTCGAGAACCTATCTGCCTTGAACGACAGAGCCACGAGAACTTATCCACTCACCGAGGTATACGTTCACGAGAACAGATCAAAGTTCCGGTGGGCCCAGTTCAAGACCACCCCCTTGAATTCTCCGACTGTCACCGGTATGCCTGGGACCGAACTCATCGGCATGAACCACTGTCAACTGACGTGGACTGCCCTAAACAGGTTTCTGGATAAGTACGACGAGATGGAGAAAGACTGGGCGAACGCCAAGTTCGTCGGATCCTGCATGGCTGGAAAGGGTATCCGGTCAATCGATCAGCGCGATCAATCGCGGCACGAGAGGGAGAGGATCGACCGTGAAGAGAAGAAGATGGAAGTCCTTCGGACTTACCTCAACAGGACGGTTGGTGGACCGCCGAGAGGCGCAGTCGAAACCGTTTCTCTACCGGACGGAAGGACTGCAGAAGTTGTCGGACGTTTCAGGGCCGATAGTGCGCAGGAGCTTGCGGCTCAGCTGACTGCGGCTCTGAACGACGAGAAGGACGCACACGACCTTGCGGTCGAATCCCAGATCCAACACATACGCAGGAGGTCCTTCGAAGTCGAAAGAGAGAGGCGTTCCATGCTCTCTTCAGCTCTCGTTAGGCCGCCCGACGGGGACTCCGGTTCCAGAGCGATATCCAGGGGCGAAGTCGACACCAGAATGAAGCGCATTCGAGACTCGATGCTCGAGACGAGAATTCGAATCACCCCGGACTCAGAGACTTCCGATGCTGGATCCGATGGAGACGACTGAACCATGGCGAACGAAGCTGCAAGCATCAAGATTTCCGTCGTCCCGACGCTGGACCAGCGTGAGACTAAGAACCTCTTCAAAGAGATTAAGGACCTCGAGAAGCGGCTCAAGAAAGTCGACGTCGGTTTTAGTAAAACGTCGAAGACTGCGTCTCAAAATATTCAAGAACTGAAGCAGCTGTCAAAGTCTGCTGAGTCTTTCGGGAGCGCGCTTTCCAGCGGAACTCAAGCCGTCTACCGGAATCTCGGGAAGCTTTCCAAAAAGCTCGAGGCCGAACAGAAAAAAGCTGCGAAGGCCTCGTCCGGAAGAGAATCAGCTGGCTCGAAGGAAGAGGCTGATAAATTCACTGCTGAGCTCAACGCTTCAATGGAAGCGATGTCGAGGCTGAACAAGCAAATCGACAGTGTTTCGTCCTCGACGAAGAAGCATGCAGCTTCGCTTGAGAAAGCTCAGAAAGCTCAGAACAAATATGTCGCCAGTATTGGACAAATGGCCGGTAACACTAAGACTGAGGCCGTGAAAGGTATTGGATCTGGGCTCGAACAGGCGTTTTCCGGTGGAGCCGCCGGTCTCAAATCCGGTCTGTCCGCCGCCGCCGCCTCCCTCGGAAAGGGAATGCAAGGCTTTCTTGCCAGGAACGTCCAGGGCAGGATGGATAAAGCCAAGGCTGCCGGCGACGCGAAGGGTGTGGACTCCGCTGGCAGCGATGCCAAGATGCTTACCAACATGTCCTCGGCCGTTGGTGCACTCGGCGCTGCCGTCGGTCCCATAGCCGTTCTCGTAAAACTAATGATGAAGGCTAGTACCGCCATGACCGATCTCAACAAAGCCATGATCAATGGTCAAGGGTTCGCAGGCGACATGGGGGCTAAGACGGGCGATTATACGAGAGCCCTTAAAGAAATGAGAGAAGCAGCTATCGATTCAAGCGCCTCCATGATGAAGTATGGTCTAGACTCGGAGAAGTCTCTCCAGATCATCGGATCCTTTTCGACACAAGCATCCGGTTCCATCATCAGGACGTCCGCGCAACTCAAAAAGCTCGGTGATGGAGATCTCCAATCCGGTCTTTTCCAGATGGCGACCCAGGCTCAGCTCTATGGGAAGGCACTTGGGATGGAAGCTACGGAGGTCGCTAAACACATGGGTGACCTCGTAAGCGAGGTCGGAATGAATTCCGATCAGGTCCTTGGCACCATGGGTGATGTTGTCAAACAAGCTTCACAGGCGAACCTTCCTCTCAGCAAGTTTACCGACATCTTCCGTCAAGCAGTTCCGAACCTCGACATGTTCTCAAACAGGATCGAGGAGGTCACTGGCATGGTCAAGCTCATGTCGAAGACTATGGATCCGAAGTCCCTGAAGAACTTCATGAACGCATTCGGGAAAGGCTTCGATCAGCTGGACTTTAAACAGCGACTCAAAATGGCTCTCGTCGTCGGTCCGGGCGAGATGTCCAAGATCATGGAGAAGGATATGAGTCGCGCCGGCGCTGCTATAGAAAAGGGTTTGCCCGCCGAGCTAAAGCAAAAATTTGCGGATGCCATGAAAGGAAAAGGGAGCCTCGGAGATGTAGCGGCTCAGGCCGCTGCTAGTGGGGCTAACGGGGCCGTCGTCGGGAATATTAAGAAGCTCGAACGCATGAAGAAGCTCTCCGGTGGAGGCGTTCTCAAGCAAGCCACCGGTATGCGCGAAATGGGCATCATGGGCCGCATGGAGTCTCTCGAGAAATATGCCGGAAAGTTCACTGGCGGAGATATCACCGGAATCGGAGAGCAAGTCGCTAGTTCACTCGGTATCACCGGAGATCAGTATCAGGCCATCCTTGATATGAAGGCGTCTATGGAGGTTCACATGGACTCCGTGAAGGCAACTGGGTGGACCGGCAGCAAGAGTATAAACGACAGCCTCAAGATTCAGTACGGAATGCAGGGTAAATCTGACGAAGAATTCAGCGCCTTCATGAAGGTCCAGGCAAAAAGTAAGCCGGGTGAACTCGCTGAGAAGATTAAGGAAGCCGCTACTGTCCAGGTTGCAGAGGCCGAGCAGGTAGCCGCAGACAATAAGAAAAAAGCTGCTTCTATCGAGGAAATCGGCATCGAACAGGTCAATGCCACGATGTCCATCACCGATAAGATCGAAAGTGTTGTCGGTATGCTTCTTGAGAAGCTTTACTTCGTACTAAATGAAGTCGTCGACATGATTGGAAACATTTACCACTTCCTTCCAACCTTTTTCGGTGGTGGAGGTGAAAAAAATGCCAGAAACGCCAAGGATCTTAAAACAGAAGCCAAAGCTAGAGAGGGGGAAATTCAGTCTAAAACCGGTAAGAAAAATTATGAGACATCTACTAAATCCATATCAGGAGTTCTTGAAGCCGGTGCTGGTAGTAAGAAGCTGCTCAGCATGTTCGGAGACACTCTCGCAGGTTTGAATGAGAATCAAGAGACTGAGGCTTATCGAACAGCTTTCCATGGTGAGGACCTCACCAAATTCGAAGAAGCTAGGAAGAAGGGGGATGTCCAAACAACTCAGGGTATGCTTGAAAAACTAGATCCGGCGACTTTGGCGAAGCTTCTTGATACGGCCGCCTTTGCGAAAGCGAAGGATACTAAAGACTTTGAGTCTCAATATGGTAAAAAAGAATCAAAAAAGACGGGGCTTCAATCCCTAAAGGAACTCCAGGCTGCGTCTGACACTAATATGGGTGACAAAGACTCACGAGCTGAAGCGGGCTATGCTGAAAATGATATTGAAAAAGCGAAGATCAAGGCATCTACGGCCGCGTCTGTACGTGATACCCTCAAAACGGGGGTTGGGAAGGGATCTGCAGCAAATCAAGAGGCTGTCGCTAAACACATAGCCACGGCTGAAAAGTTGGCTGCGGAGGCCGCGGCTGAACTCGCCGCGGCGATGAAAAGAAAGCAAACATCAGACGAAGAGATAGCAGCCCAGTCCAAAAAAGATGCACCTGCCGGACCCGCCGGTCCCACTAAAGAAGAGGGGGTCGCAGCATCTCTCGGAGTCTCGAGTGATGAACTTAAGGAAATAAAGAAGGCTAAAGAAGCAGCTGGGACTCCTGCCGGTCCCGCCGGTCCCGCCGTACCGGCCGTACCGCCTGCGGCTGCTCAGGCGGACCAGGCAGCCGTCCAATCCGCCCAGACACAAGAAGACATTAAGAAGAAGACCGAGACGGCCGTTGAGAAGGCTGAGCGCGAATACCAGGCAACATCTGACACGCTTGGGATTCTCAAGAAGGGTATTAAGTATGAACAATCCTGGATGAGCTCGAAATACAAGAGAGTGGTAGCTGAAGCTGTTCAAGATGGGGTGTCTCAGCCGATCAAAGACCTCGGCATCATGATGGCCAAAATATGGTATGATGACGACTTCGGGAAATCTCTCGCTGCATCCGGTTCAGACGCGCGTAAACTTGATGTAGGCGATCTAATAGGAATGGGCGGTGATGCAAGCGAGTTGATCAGGCAGAAGGCCGCCGGTAAAGGTGACCCTCTTCGTGCAACGCCGTTCGCCGATGGCGGGAGCGTCACTAGGACTGGTCTAGCTCTCGTCCACGCCGGAGAGGAAGTCGTTTCACCTGGCAAGGGAGGTGGCAAGGGAGGTGGAAAGGTCGTCAACGTCGTAGTGACACTGAATGTGCAGACGGATGCATCGCCTGAGCAGATCCGGGATGCTCTGTACGACATCGTCAACGTTCAATGACTGTACTTGTGTTCAGTATGAACGTACGGCATTTAAGGCTCTATCGGCGTAAGGTTGGAGAACGGGACATGCCTAAGAAGATCTTCCTCCAATATCCACCGAACCCCAAGATAGAGGAGGCGGCTGACTATCAGTGGAAGGGCGGGAGGCCGTTCCTCTTCACAGTCTCGGAGCCGACGAATCCGCTCTCCCCGATGTTCGATGTCGCTCTGGCTCTTAGCACGAATCCCGAGTCGATCGAAGAAAAAATGACGAAGACTAAGAGTCTCGTCCAGACATACGGGGGGTTCGTCGAGTATATCTGGCCGGACGACCTGGATTCAATCTCTGGAACCGGTTCTACTGGCGGCTTCATTAGTCCGAAGCTCGGCTA
>Ga0315284_10016589_pt1 | contig 10451 bp, 11 predicted proteins | sample YL17G09_16_MG_FD_203696 | JGI IMG/M metagenome (GOLD analysis project Ga0315284, IMG submission 203696) | Sediment microbial communities from Yellowstone Lake, YNP, Wyoming, USA - YL17G09_16 | ecosystem: Environmental > Aquatic > Freshwater > Lake > Sediment | place: USA: Wyoming | collected...
AAGCCCAAGGAAATGACCAATTCCATGAGGAAAATATTTATCATAACCACGCTTAGCTAAAAACTTTACGGCTAAATGATGAAGTGATTGTTCAACGTTATCTTTATTTTTAAGCCACATACCAGGCTTTGCCAACGATGCAATGTGCGCTTGTGTTTCAAGAACAATAGTATAAAGCTCTCTTTGCCGCTTGGTAAACGTACCTGATACGGGATATGTACGGGTTAAATCTGCGCAATAATTATTAAATTCGGCACCAATATCAATAACAACCAAATCGCCATCTTTGAGCGTTCCGCTATTTTGATTATAATGCAATACGGTTCCATTTTTACCACTTGCAACAATACTTGGGAACGAAGGTCGTGCATGCGATGCAATCATCATGTACTCAAGCGAAGCTTGTACTTCAGCTTCAAGAGCGCCATTTTTAATGGCCTGCACTGCAGATTCATGCGCAAGTTCAGTAATTTCTACCGCGCGGTACACATGCTCAATTTCACTCACGTCTTTGCGACGCCTGCTTTGTGCGACAAATGCTGCAATATCTACTACCGATTTTTGCACATCAGGAATAAACTTTTGTAGATGATCTAAAATAAACCGTGTGTTAATATATTCATGGCCATTATCTGGTGCTGTAGTAAAAACAGATCCACCGCTTGCAACAACTCTCTGTATCAATCCGATCATATGAGCATATTCATGTACAGAAAAATAAGGATTTAATTCATAACCAGCACACTCGTCACCCAGCAATTCAACTGCAGCAACTCCTAATGCTTTTGCATCACGATTAACCAATGCTACAGGTAACGTCATCCATTGTGCACGTTTTTCAAAACAATTAGGAATATACAAGGTTGATTTTCCTGAAAGATCAATAACCAGCGCAGTACCTGGCTCATTAATACCAGTATAATAATAAAAAGTTTTATCTTGTCTAAATCGCTCAGAACCCTGCTCAAACGCAGCAAACAACACAACAATCCCTTGTGAAGTTTGCGGAAATTCTAACTTAATTGCTTCAACAAGTTCTTTTCTTCGTAATGGATGAACAGACGCTTCGTCTGCACGTGGCGCTAAACCGCCAAAAAAATCTGATTTCATAAATAAAAACCTTTAATTTTTGTTATTAAAACGGACGACGTTCTGACAATGCTTTAAATACCGTTAAACGATCCATACCTTCAAGTGATGACCCTACTGGCAATCCGCGCGCCAAACAAGAAATCGCAATATCTGCACCCTTCAATTTACGCGCAATATACGTAGCAGTTGCTTCACCTTCCGGAGTTTGATTAGTTGCTAAAATAAGCTCTTTTACAATCCCATTTTGAGCACGCACCAACAATTGATCAATGGTCAAATCATCCGCACTAATACCCTCAAGAGGAGAAATAGAACCTCCTAACACATGATACACTCCAAGGTATCCTCGTGTTTTTTCTATTGCAAGTATTTCCTGCCACGTCTCAACAACACATACAATCGTTTGATCACGCTTTGATGATGAACAAAATATACAGCCTGCGGACGTCTCTTGCCAATAAAAACAGTTTTCGCATTTTTTAAGTCTTTGTTTTGCAACCTCTAGCGCTGCACAGAACTGCGCTATTTGTTGTGGCTGCATTTCCAAAAAATGCGCTGCAACACGATATAAATTCTTTGAAGCAAGATAAGGAACTTGCTGTAACACTTTTAACAAATGAGCAAGCGTAGGCAACTCTTCTAACATAATTATACCAATTTAAAATAGTTCATTATTTTAGCTTGAACAAAACCAAAAAATCTATCTAAACAAATATACAGCGTAAGCCCTGCCGCAAAGGTTGATGTAATCGCTCCAAATACAAATGCCATTGCAATCTTACTCATCCGCTGTTGAGGATCACCCTTGATATCTTGCATAAACATAGTAAGCACAACCAACACTGGAAGTATATAATAAGGGTCTCTTAATGAAAGGTCTGGAATCCATAACATTGGTGCTTGATACAACTCAAATGAACTTGAAAGCACACGACTCAACGCAAAAAATAAAGGTAACCGAATCAGTATTGGCAATAAGCACCCAAGACCTGGCAACCCATTTTTACGAATTAACTCGGTACGTTCAGCGAGCAACTTTTCTGGGTTTCCTGCAAATCGTTGTTCGATAGCTGCCATCTGTCTTTTATAATCTTCCTGTTGTTTTTTAAATTTTTCTTCACTGTTACGTAAAGAAACAGGCAATAAACAAACCTGAATCAACAATGTTAATACAATAATCGCCAAACCATAATTATGTAAATATTTATACAACCAATTCAAAATATAGAGCATCAACTTAGCCAACGACGAAAGAATGCCAGAATAATCTAATGTTTTTTCTAAACGCGTATCTACCGCTGCAAGGGCATTAAGCTCTTTAGGCCCAAAGTAAAACGATAAAGTCCATGATGTTTTTTCAGTAACTGTTGGTCCCTCAAGAACTGAAAACAAATGCGTTCTTTCTTCTAACTTATAATATGCTCGCTGAGCAAAATGATTTGGATCATTAATTAAGGAATGAATAAAATAACGGTTATCGGCGCCAAATAATGCTGGCTTAAACCACCCACGATGAACATCCAGTTGGGCTATTGCCTTTTTTGCAAATGTATCAGTTTGATCAATAACAATTGATGAAACAATATCGTTTTCCTTAAGGCCTGGCATTAATGGTGCGGGAAAGAAAATACGCGGTTCTATCGAATCATAATTGCCATTCTTTGGCGCAACTTCAATTGATAAATCAATTTTTGGTACCTGTTTATCAATATCAAACCGCTTTTGCACTACACATGCATCATTGCCACCAACATAAATTAATTCATATGCATTATCGCTTTCTTCAAGCGATACAAGCGTATAATAAAATGGGCTTGCATTTTGCAGTGCAACAAGTAAACATCTTTCAGCTCGCTCAGTATCGGTTGCCGGAAACACCGTACGAATAATTTGAGCCTGACCATTAGACTCTCTTTTAAAATCAACACTATCAAGCGCTGCGCCATCAGTTGAAAAACTTAAATATCCCCATTCTGTTTCAAAATCAGTAATTTGCACCTCAGAGGTGCGCTTTTGATCATAAAAATCAACTTCCACATTCAACGGTTTGTACTCTTTTTTTTCTTTCGGCGCAATAAAACTTGATTCCACTACTTCTTTAGCAGTGCCACTAGGAAAAAAATAGTTTAATGCAATCATACTGATCATTGCAAGGCCAACTGGCAACATTAAGTCTCTAACATTCATACACGCACCTCATTAAAAATATGATTAGGAAAAACCACTGATGACCAACTATCACAACAACGCAGGCCATACGAATACAACTTGCAATTGACTAATTTAGCATAATAATGATACCATAAAAATGATTTTTCATCTAGCGCACGACACAACTTAAAAGCATTAAAAAATTAAAAAAAAGGAAGAGTTACTATGAAAATGCAAAAAAGAAAATTTCGCATTGGCGAACTTGCAGAAAAACTTGAACTTGAACGTTTTGTTGTACGTTTCTGGGAAAAGGAATTTAACATAAAAACAAAACGCTCCCAAGGAAGCCAACGTTTTTATGATGAAAATGATTTAAAAAAATTCGAATCAATCAAACGACTTCTCTATGAAGAAGGCTTTACCATTGTTGGTGCAAAAAAAAAACTAAAAGAAAAACCATCAGTAAAAGGTGAATCTATTATTGCATCACAAAAAACAACCATGGAAGAACCTACTAAAACAATTAACAAATCCCCTGAAAATGAAAAAATTGAGCACCTCTCGCAGCAAATTATCGATTTAAAAGATAAGCTACGTAAATTACGCGAGATGCTGTAATAACCCCACTATATGTACACAAAAAAATCACATATTCATTTTGTTGGTATTGGCGGAATTGGCATGAGTGGCATAGCAATCATTCTCAAGCAAAGTGGCTACACTGTTTCTGGATGTGATCCCGATACAGATCAAGATACAGTAGAACAACTGAGGTCTTTGGGTTGTTCTGTGCATACAGGCAACAATACAGACTCCTGTAATGATGTGACGATCGATGTTCTTGTGTACATCCCAATGTATGCCACAACAATTCCAGCAGTCTCGACAGAAATTGCTCAAGCGCAAGCTCGTGGGATTCCAACGATTTCCCGCGCGCGCATGCTTGCAGAACTTATGCGCACGAAATATAGCATAGCTATTGCGGGGTCACACGGAAAAACAACAACCTCCTCTCTCATTGCGCACATTTTAATTGAAGCCAATATAGATCCAACGGTGATCATTGGTGGACAATTAAAAAATCTTTCCTCTAATGCTCGCAAAGGCAATGGAGATTTTTTAGTTGCAGAAGCAGATGAAAGCGACCGATCTTTTTTGCAACTTCATGCAACACTCGCGGTGATTACCAATATTGATTTAGAACATCTCGAAACATACGTTGATTTGGACGACATCAAACAAAGCTTTAAACAATTTATCAACAACCTCCCTTTTTATGGCAAAGCAATCGTCTGCATTGACGATGAAAACATCCAATCATTACTGCCTATTAAACATATTAAAACAATATCCTACGGCATAGAACACCAAGCAGATTTTTATGCACGCAACATTACACTCAACGCCGACCACTCACTATTCACCGTATACACAAAAAATAGCCCTATACCGCTGGGCAATATCATGTTACCTATGCCAGGAACTCATAACATCTATAATACACTAGGAGCAATTACGCTTGCGCGAGAACTTGCTATTGACTTTGAAACAATCACACAAAGCATAGCTTCTTTTGGTGGCATCGAAAGACGATTTTCATTCGGAGGAACTTACAAAGGAGCTGAGATTTTTGATGATTATGGCCATCACCCAACCGAAATTAAAAACACACTCATGGTAGCGCGTAAACGAGCGCACAATAAATTAATAGTAGTATTTCAACCACACCGATATACACGAACCCAAAACCTGTGGGCTGACTTTCTTACCACTTTTGCCACAAGCAACATAGACTCTCTCATTATTACCGATATCTACTCTGCCGGCGAATACCCGATTGCAACAATCACCAGCAAACGCTTTGTTCAAGAACTTGCATCTCTCAATCCCCCTTTTACCGTCCATTACATCCCATCTGACGACAGCTTTGATCACATAAAACAAAAAATAACCCGCTCTGTTGGCAAAAACGACCTTATCTTATTCCTTGGCGCAGGAAAAGTACACACCATTATCCAAGAAATTGCTGAATAAAACACCTCACCCAATAGCTCTTTCCATGTTTTTTTACATTAATTAAACAATAAACCATTGCTTTTGCTATGTTTCTAATTGTAATATTATAAAGAAGTTAAAACAGTACAAAGCAAAAGCGTTTTGTATAAAAAATACAAAAAAGGAGTTTTCTCATGATGAACAAAAAATTAATCGCAATACTCGTTGCCGTAACAACTATTGCCGCTATATCTGCAGAATATTACATAGATAGAAATGGTGTTGAACGCCGTGATGGGCTTGTTAGAAATACGGGTCGCGCAACAGGCGACGTTGTTGAAGGCACTGGTCGAGCAACAGGTACTGTTGTTGGCGGCGCAGCTGATATTACTGCAGGCACTATTGGTGGGCTATTCGGTGGACGAGGCGTTGGAGAAAGAATGGACGACCGTAAAGCACGCAGAGAAGAGAGAAGAAATGCTAGAGACGAGAAAAGAAATACTCGCGAAAGCCGACGCAATAGCGACTATGCAGGAGAAGCAAGAATCCAGCGCAACGGCAATAGTCGTAACCAAACATCAGGCAACCAACCGTAAGTAAGGATTAGCATATGAAAATCATGAAAAGAATTACTTTTTTTCTTGTCAGTTGCATAGCTTTTTCTCATATACCAACCCATTGTTTTTCTAACGATGGCAACAACATCATGGGTCCAGCTCTAACCGGTGCCGCAATTGGCGGAATTGCCGGTGGCAGAAGAGGCGCTGGTATTGGCTTAGGCGTGGGATTATTAGCAGGCACAGCGTCTAACGCTGCAGCAAATAATCGTCGTCGTCGCTACGATGATGATTATTACTATGAAAGACAGGAAAGAAAAAAATCTCAACGCAAAAGTCGTTCACGAAAACAAAACATTGAAGAACTTGAAGAAGAAAACAAAGCATTAAAAAATCAATTGAGACAACAGCAAGAACGAAAATAAAAATCACTCATCCCAACCCACTATTAAGGGCAAGCATCCGTGCTTGCTCTTTTTATGTAGATAAAAATACATGATCCATTGTTTTCAGAATTTTTTATAACAACCGTGCAATAACGATCAGGGCTTTCAAATTGCAACAATGATTCAACGCAATCAAATGAAACTAAATGCTTCCAGCCATATCGCTCCATCTGATTAAGAAAAAAATCAATTACTTGAATCCGTGAGAGCGGGCTTTTGTACCCAAAAGTTAATGTATCAGATTGAATTGCGTGAGACGAGAATGGAATAATCCGTTCATCAAAAAGAGGAATTGGGACATCAACCAGCATTGCTTCTTGTTGAATAATAACATCAAGAACAGTATCTTGACCACTATCAAACAATTGTTCAACACCTTTTCTATGCCGTGATGAATACTGTTTTGTGCAAGAGGAAAGAAGCAGACAAAACATAATCATACAGCACTGTACAATTCCCAAATCCCCTTTGATAGGATTCATAATTACTCAGCTTTAGTTGCTGCGCTTTCTTGAGCTTCTTTACGTTTTGCAATCGAAGCTTTTGTTTCAACAAGTTGCTTAACGCGTGCAGCTTTACCAACTTTTTTACGAAGGTAGTATAACTTAGCACGACGAACGTCACCCTTACCAAGTACTTTTATTTCTTTAATAAGAGGCGAAAAGAAAGGGAAAATACGTTCTACGGCAATTGAGTTATCCGCAACTTTACGCACAATAAAGGTGCTCGATACGCCTTTTTTGTGAATAGAAATTACGTTACCTTGAAATGCTTGTAGACGTTCTTTGCCCGCTTCTTTAATACTTTGTGATACAACAACCATGTCTCCAATACCAAATGTTGGAAGTTCACGGTTTTTCATACCGATACTGCGGATTGTTTCTTTAGTGTAAAATGCTGCTTTCATGCGAGATTCCTCTTTCGACGTGTTCGTATAAATATTTTTAAATATAACCCAAAAACGGTATTACGGCAACTTATCTGTTATTCGTTGTTGGTTAACTCCAAGCCATCTATCAAGAATGATTGCAACAGCTGATCGTACTGACAAATGATTAAACTCAGAAAACCCATCAATCGGCAATAAAAGATAGTCGCATTGCTCAATTACTGATGATGAAAGACCCTGTCCTGTGCCAAAAAGCATCAATACCGGCCTATCAATTGCCCATACCTTTTTTTGATCGTAAAAAGAAACAACCTGTTGTGCATCCGTTAACTGAGCAGATGTTGCAATAACAAGTGGTTTTTTGCCTTCACGCTCTTCTATTTTTTTAATAACTTCATTCAAAGACCCAATAAGCTGTACCAACTGAATAGCGTCATACCGGCATCTATTGTACTCAAAACCAATGCCCTTTTTCCAAAAATCGAGCATCTTTTGCACAATTTTTTGCTGATCAAGCAATGGCGTTACAATAAAAAATCCGTCTATACCGTATGTTTTTGAGGAACGGGCAATATCATGAATATCAATGGACGTTACCGATGTTACGCCAGGCTTTCTTTCTTCACCAATAAGAACATCACTATGCATAAGCGCTACATAATGAGATGGAATGTATTGGGACGCTAATTTTTTATCATTATGTGTTAAAGCCTGTGAACGCAACCATAAAAAATGATCGCATACGGTTGTTTTGACTGCATGCTCATTGCGCCATTTTTCAATAGCACCATGATTTCCAGAACGAAGCACATCAGGAACGCGCTTGCCTTTCCACTCAACAGGCTCAGTATATGAAGGAAAATCAACGAACGGGCCGTTAAACGACTCACGACACACTGACTCTTCTTTTCCCACAACCTGTGGCAACAGTCGTAAAACACCTTCAATAAGTAACATTGCCGGAACATCTCCACCCATGATAACAAAATCACCCATGGATAAAACCATATCAGCATATTCGTCTTCCACACGAGCATCCATGCCTTCATACCGCGCAGGGATAATCATCACATGTCCACATTTCTGCCCACGAGCTGCAATAGTTTCAAAAACGCGCTGATCAACTTTTTCACCGCGTGGCGAAAAGAAAATCTTAAACGCCTTGCCATAGAGAGCCTCTTTATCCTCAATTGCTTTTTGAACAACATCAGGACGAATAAGCATCCCTGCTCCAGGGCCAAATGTAGGTGCATCAATACGTTCTTTTGGTTGGACATACGTAAAAAACGATTGTACATCTATATGTACAATCCCTTTTTCCTGCGCACGTCCCACCAAGCTTGTATGCACAAATGGCTCATATAAATGATCAAACACCGTAAGAATTGATATATTCATTATATTAGAGACAGTTTACCGAGACAGTTCAAGTGAAACTCTTTTTCCGTTAGGTACTGCTACGTCAATGAGAGCACGCAATGATTTAATTGTATGCCCTTCTTTTCCGATAACACGACCTCGGTCTTCTGGTGCTACTTTAATTTCAAGAAGACTAGTATCATCTTTTTCAGCAACACTAACTACAACTTCTTGTGGATGCGAAACCAATTGCTGCACTACAAAAGTGACCAATTCTTTTATCATGCTCCGCCTTATACTGCTTCTTCTACAGCTGTTTCTGTTTTCACAATATCATCAACTTTAACAGAAGCTGCATCATGAGAAACTACGGTTGATTTTCCAGATTTTTTGTACAAACGATAGATTTTTTTTGCTGAATCTGTCGCGATTGCACCTTTAGCCAACCATGATTGATAAATATCTTCATGAAATTGAACAACTGAACCAGCAACTGGATCATATGTTCCAACATTCGCAAGCACAGAACCATCTCTCTTGCTACGTGCATCTGTTGCTATAATACGATAATAAGGTCTATTAGTTGTTCCGATTCGAGACAAACGAATTTTAACTGCCATAGGAAGTAATCCTTGCTAAAACTGACAAATATGTACATATGTTCTTATTAATCAGGCCTTTAATGAGCCCAAACTTATTTTATAGCTTAACATATTGTTTCGCTTCTTCAAAGCGTTTCAATAGCTTAGCTACATCTAAAACGGTTACACCTGCACCTTGGGCAACACGCTGCATCCTTGAATTATTCAGAATGCTTTCATTGAGTCGCTCTTTTCGTGTCATTGAAGAAATAATTGCACGAAATCTTATTAATTCAATTTCTCCTCTTTGAATCATTTCTGGAGAAATTTTTGCCCCCATACCAGGCATATATTTTAATAATTGAGAAAGAGAACCCAATTTATTCATCATTGACATCTGATCAGCAAAGTCTTGCAATGAAAAAGATCCTGAATTAAGAGCTTTTTCTGCCTTTTCTTGCTCAGCAGCAGAAATTTTTTCGTCCGCTCGTTCTATAAGGGTACGAATATCTCCCATGCCAAGCATACGCTCTGCTGCTCGATCAGGATAAAAAACATTAAGATCGGTAGTTTTTTCACCTTCACCAACAAAAACAATAGGTTTCTTTAACACAAAACGGAATGCAAACGCCGCTCCACCGCGCGTATCACTATCCATTTTGGTCAAAATAGCACCATGAAACCCTATTGTATCATTAAAAGCTTTTGCCACCGACAAAGACTCCTGCCCTGTCATTGCATCAAGAACCAAAAATTTATACGCTGGACGCAGCATTGAATCAATCTCTTGCAACTCTTGTAACATGGTATTATCAATGTGCAAGCGACCTGCGGTATCAAGCAAAATAACGTCATAGCCATTGCTTTGTCCAAAATAAAAAATCTCTTTTGCTGCTGCAACCGGATCCTTACTTTGAGCACGATAGAATGAAACATCCACCTGACGCGCAAGAACTTCAAGCTGATCTATTGCTGCAGGACGATAAAAATCTATTGACCCAACAATAATTTTTTTTACAATCTTATTTTTTTCAGCATCTTTTTTAATTTTGTAGGCCAACTTGCCAATAGTTGTTGTTTTTCCTGAACCTTGCAACCCCATAACCATCACGGTTGATGGAAATAAAAATGAAGACTCAGAATTGCTACCACCAAGAAAATCAACAATTTTATTCTGAACAACCATCATAAGCTGTTCTGCAGGTTTTAACGCCCCTACTATTTTCTGACCAACAACGTCATTTTTTACAGACTCAATGAATGTTTGAACAACACCATAAGGAACATCTGCCTCAATCAACGCTTGTTCAACCGTCTCAAGCGCTTCCTGAATATTTTGTTCAGTGATTTTTTTAGTGTCTCCAAGATGAGAAAACAGCGA
>Ga0315284_10016590_pt1 | contig 10450 bp, 8 predicted proteins | sample YL17G09_16_MG_FD_203696 | JGI IMG/M metagenome (GOLD analysis project Ga0315284, IMG submission 203696) | Sediment microbial communities from Yellowstone Lake, YNP, Wyoming, USA - YL17G09_16 | ecosystem: Environmental > Aquatic > Freshwater > Lake > Sediment | place: USA: Wyoming | collected...
ACTCCGGGCGTTGGGTAACAATTACTCGTGAGGCAACGATACCCGTTTCGGTAACATTTATCCATGAGGCATCACGCCACCGTCTGCTCAGCGCCCCCGTTGCCGTTCGCTACTGACCCCTGCCAGCCTTCTCCAACTCAGCCTAGTAGCGTGCGATTCGCTTTGCCACGACGCCGCGTTTCTGATGCTCCTGGTGGAAACCCGGCGCGTGAAGTACCACAAGGAACTGAACTTGCCGCTAACCATGAGCTAACATAGTCAAGTGCTCTTGGCCGGAGACTTCGCTTCCTGTCCTCCAAGTTGCCAACGGGCATTGGCGAGTGCGGCAGACAGAGGTCAACCAGAAGGCAATGTGACGTGAGGAGACCTCAGCTGGCGAGCGCACGATGTGCGAACCGATCAGAACTGAGTCACTTTATTCGTCGAATCAGCGACGGCGTCATCGCGGAGATTCAGGGAAAAGCAAGGCGTGCGGGTGATCTGAGAGTCGTCCTATTCCCAAGCAAGGATTCGCGGGTTCGAATCCCGCCACCCGCTCACACAGCCAAAAACAAGACTGTCCGGCCCGCATTGGAGGCTGGACAGTTTCAAACTCGCTTACCCTTCAGGCAAGGATTCGCGGGCCTCCACTCCCTCACCAGGCAATTTCGCGTCGAGCGAGCTGTCTGATACAAGTAGCACTCATCCAAGGAAGTTGACTTCCAGTCGAGAGTCGCTTTGTTCCACTTCTTCCCTCATCCTCGCTTGCCTGCACCCCATCCTTCACAGGCAATTGCACGTGGCAAGCATCCTTCTCAATCCACCCTGATCGGGTGATCGTGGACTTGGTCTCTCCCCAGGCAAGTACAGCACGTGGTCACTGCGACTTGGTTTACCCAGCCGCACAGTTTTGAGCATGCTCGGCAACTAGACAGGACCATCAACCAGGACAACCGCCTCACCCTCGAGCACGAGCTTGGCCTCCTGGTTCTCACAGCGGGTCTTGAGTCGCGCAATCCGCCTGACCTCGTCCCAAGACAGCACCTCCACCCGCGCCGTGATCACATCTCCAATGAAAGCCGGACGCATAAACCTCAGGCTCTGCTCAAGATAAATGGTGCCGGGACCGGGGAGCTCCGTGCCCAGCACCGCCGAGATGAGGCCGGCGGTCCACAACCCGTGCGCAATCCTTGCCCCAAAGCGGCTTTCACCCGCGGCGATGGGATCCATGTGCAAGGGGTTGCAGTCGCCCGTCGCCCTCGCAAACAGCTCGATGTCCTCTCCTGTAACGGTCCTCGACAAGGATGCGCTCTCCCCTACCTGCACCCTCCTGCTCATGACGGCCGTCCCTCCTGCAGCAACTCGCGCGCGATAACCAGCCTCAGAATCTGGTTCGTCCCTTCGTAGATTTGCGTGATCTTGGCATCACGCATCATCCGTTCCAGCGGAAGGTCCGTCATGTACCCGTAGCCCCCCGCGATCTGCACTGCGTCCGTTGTCACCCGCATCGCCGTGTCTGAGGCGATCAGCTTCGCGGCCGCGGCGAAGTAGGAAAGGCGCGGCGACCCTTCATCCGCCAGCCTGGCGGCATAGTAGGTGAGCGCTCGGGCCGCCTCCAGCTCGGCTGCCATCTCCGCCAGCATGAACTGAATGCCCTGGAACTCGGTGATGGCCCTCCCGAATTGCCGCCGTTCACAGGCATAGCGACGCGCGACGTCCAGCGCCCCTTGCGCAATCCCAACCGCCTGGGCGGCAATCACGGGCCTCGTGCGGTCCAGCGTTCGCATGGCCAGGGCGAATCCTCCGCCTTCTTCACCCAGCAGGTTGGCTCGGGGCACGCGGCAGCCCTCGAGGACAATCTCGGCCGCAGGTGACCCCCGGACTCCCATCTTCTTTTCGATTCGCCCGACGCCGAAACCCGGAAAGGACTTCTCTACAATGAAGGCACTCAGCCCTCGCGCTCCAGCCTGGGGATCCGTCTTGGCGAAGACAATCACGACGTCCGCAACCGACCCGTTCGAAATGAAGCACTTGCGCCCGCTGATCTCGTAGCCTTCCGGTCCTGGCTTCGCCAGCGTGCTGATGGCCCCGACGTCGGACCCCGCACCCGGCTCGGTGAGCGCGAACGCACCCAGCCACTGGCCGTTCGCCAGATTCGGACAGTAACGGTTCTTCTGGCTTTCTGTGCCAGCGAGCAGGATTGGCTGCGCTGCCAGATGTTGGACCTGAATGACCAGCGAAGAGGAGGCGCAAACTCGTGCGATTTCTTCGACGGCCACGCACATGGCCGAATCATTGTCAGCGTCTACACCCCCGTACTGGCTGGGAAAGGGGATAGCCATGAGGCCTGATCGCGCCAGCTCCTCCTTGACGCCCCAGGGAAACTCCCCGCTCGCGTCGATCTCCGACGCAAGCGGCAAGATCTTGTCTTCAGCGAGTCGCCTTACCGACCTGCGGAGTTCCTCCAGCTCGCCTGAACCGCATTCCATTTCCATCCTCCCGTGACCTGTCGTTCGCCCTTCGATTGCGAATGTGGTTTGTCTCCTGCGTGTCAGTCACGCACCGGGTCCCCTTGGCTTGGGTGTCTATGCGCGGCAAAGGAGTGCGCGCTGTGTCCGTGCCTTCCGTCCGATCGCTTCCCGGCCTCCGCGCCCACTCCCTCCAGCTGCTTCTTTCACAAAGGCGGTGTGGACTCACGTCGTCGGGACGGGTTCGGCGCTCCCCTCAGTTGATCATCCGCCTTGTTGCAGATCCACACCCCCACCGGAGCGGAATGCCATCTGGCGTACAGGGCGGCCCATCCTGGTGCCAACCGTCGGACCGGCACTGTGAACATAGGGCAGAGCGCTTGCACCGGGGTAGAACACCTACACTGCGTAGGCCCAATGAGCTGCGGTGGCCCGGGCCAATGCACATCCCAGGGCCAATCCGGTGCGCGCACCGCCGGAGCATGTGCTGTCGGATTTCAAGGCGTGTGGGGTGCGCCGACTCCCTGCTCCCCTGCACGCTCCCGCTAAAAGATGGCAGCCGGCATCCACGGGTGCGAAAACCCCCGCAACGAGCTGCCGGGGGTTCCGCACGCCGCGGCTAACGGCGCATGACTGCGTCCACTCAGGCCAGGGCTTTGTGCGGCACCGCGAACCCCAGGGTATCACTCCCCCGGCACCCTCCCATCCGGTTGCCCTCGAGGAGGCGCCCGCCGGCCCGGGCCGGGCCCAATCGGACACTGCGGGTCGCGCGCTGCCTCAAATCCGCGAAACCGGCGACAGGGACAGCCCCACGACGATGTCTCGCAGAATGCGAATGTGCTCTCTCGCCGCCGCCTCCGCTTGATCAGGCTCCCCCGATGTCACCGCCTCGAGGGTTCTCTCGCGCCCCTCGCACAATTCCTCAATGTGACCGGAAAGCAGGATCTCCGATCCATACTGCAGCAGCCGGACTCTTCCCGCCTCGAGTGCTGCCCCCAGGTACTCGTTTCGCGCCGCGGCCAGGATGATGGCGTGGAATCTCCGCGTGTGCTGAGCGTAGGCGAGATACTGGCGGTGCTCAAAGGCGTTGCGAATCCCCTGGGCCTCTTGCTCCAGCTCTTTTCTTTGCCCTTCGGTGGAATGCGTCGCTGCCAGCCTGGCCGCATTCCTTCAAGCGCCTCGCGAACATCGAGGACACTTGGGGCGCCCGCCGATCCCATAGCTGCGACAAACGCACCCTCACTCGGCCTCAGTTCCACCAGCCCTTCTGCGGCCAGCCGTTGGAAGACCGATCGAAGCGTCGAACGGCTCACACCCAGCTATCGGTGAACTTGCGCTCCACCAGCTTCGCTCCAGGGAGAAGGCCACCGGTGCATAATGGCGTCCCGCAGCCTTCGGTAGCACGCCATCCACTTGAGTTCTCTGTCTAAGGCCATTCCTCCCCCGGCTGGATCATGACCCGATGTGACTGGCATCTTCGCGCCATCCGGAGAGTCGGCACGATTCTCCCCTGGACACCTCCAGCGCACGGTCGCCGGCACGTCTCTTCTGTATCGAGCCGACTCTCGCACCCGACTAGAACAGGTCCCAGAGGCGCTCGCGCTTTGCCATGGCAGCTGCGTTCTCCTCTAGGATCATGTGCCCCGCCCGCATGATGTACACCCTGTCGGCGATCTCCAACCCAAGCCCAATGTGCTGCTCCACGACAACGGCCGAAAGTCCGCCCGCATTGACGAGTTGCTTGACAACCTGCATGATTTCCTGGGCCAGTGTTGGCGCCAATCCAAGTGACGGTTCATCCAAGAGCAGCAGTGTCGGATTCGACATGAGCGCGATGCCAATGGCGAGCATGCGCTGCTCACCTCCGCTCAGAGTGCCCGCCAACTGATCGGACCGTTCCGCCAAGATAGGGAAGAGACCATAGACGCGTTCCAGGCACTCATCCCGCACGCGCTGTGCCTTCTCTGGCCGAGCTCCAAGCCGCAGATTGTCAATCACGCTTAGCGTCGAAAAAGTGAACTGCTCGGAGGGGATGAAGACCATGCCCTTGGCAACCTTCCGGTGGCAGGGTACGTGACTGACATCTTCACCGTGATATGTTACACAGCCGCTGGAGGGAGTAAGGAGGCCACAGATGGCTTTGAGAGTTGTCGTCTTGCCTGCGCCGTTGTGCCCCAGAATCGTTATTGCCTCACCCTCGGCCACGTGCAGATCCACACCGAACACCACCGTCCGATTGCGGTATCCGGCCTGCAGGTTCTCGACCGTCAGGACATCAGGCGAGACTGGCGACACCATCGATTCTGATCGGACGTCAATTGATGCGGCCAAAATACACCTCCGCAAGCCGCTTCTGTCCGACGAGTTCTTCCATGGTGCCGGACGCAGTGATCTTGCCCTGCTCAAGGAAATACACCTTCGCTGCTAGCGCCCGCACGACCTCCAGGTTGTGTTCTACGATCATCACCGTCTTGCCTAGTTGCGGTAGTCGGAGTATTACCTCCAGAGTCCGCTCGAGCCAAGCTCTGTCGATCCCGGACGCAGGTTCGTCGAGCAGCAATACAGCAGATTCTGTGGCCAGGATCCGGGCAAGGGAAGTAAGCTTCTGCTCGCCGTATCCAAGTTCCCCGACGAGGGCGCTTGCCTTGTCCCCAAGTCCAACGAAATCCAGATAGCGGCGGGCCTCTTCCTCGGCACGTCTCTCGAACCTGCGAACCGTCTTGGGTCTGAAGAACAGGGGGACTATATCCTCCCCGGGGTGATTCGGTACCGCCAGCATGACATTCTGAAGAACAGTCATTCGATGGATCAGGCGAACGTCCTGGAATGACCTTACCATCCCCAGACCCGCCACACGATCAGGCGTGAACCCCGTGATCTCCCTACCCCACAGATAGACCTCCCCTTTGTCGAGCGGCAGTGCTCCGGTGACCAGATTGAACAGCGTGGTCTTGCCCGCGCCATTCGGCCCGATGAGGGCCGTTATCTGGCCGCCCGGAAGGTCCAGGTCAAGCCCGTTGACGGCCTTGAGCCCACCAAAGGACTTGACTAGTCCTCGCATCTTGAGGGCACATCCATCGGAAGAGGTAGACTCCTTCGGACGCCCGGGTTGGGCGACAATCACCTCCGGCCTTGCAGGGCGACCAGAAGGCATACCCCCCTCTTCGGGGTTCCTGCACCGGTCTTTTGCAGTCTCTCTGAGATCACGCCTCCTCGGCCTCCCCAATTGCCACCATCTTCGGATCGAAGACCCTTCGGGTGCCAATCCCTGCGGGCGCAGCCGAAACACCGCCACCAGCAGGACACCATACAGCATCCAGCGCAGGATATGGAGGATGCTCAGATCGAGATGCACAAAGCGCTCGAACAGCGGGCGGAAGAGGCTGGCCGCAACCGCTCCTACGACGGGCCCCAATGGGTTCCCGAGACCTCCTAGAACGACTGCGGTGATGATCGTCGTGTTTATGTTGAAGTTGTACATTGCGGGGGCCACGATCAGCGCATCCCATGCCAGCGTTGCGCCGGCTGCGCCTGCCATGGCAGAAGTCACCGCAAAGGTTATGACATTGAACCGAATCGTGTTCTTCCCCAGGGCACGTACGGCGACCGCGTCTTCGCGCAATCCTTTGAGCACACGTCCGAATGGGGACTCGCCCAGCCGCCAACACACAGCGAAGATGACAGCGGCAATCGCAGCGAATACAGGCAAACGTTGTGCCGGGCTGACTAGATCGACGCCAAACAAGGACATTGGCACCGGGGGACTTCCCGTGGCGAAACCCCGGCTGCCACCGAGCGGCGTGTAGGCGAAGATGGCGGCCACGATCGCACTGGCAAGGGCGATCGTCATGAGGACCATGTACTCGGGCGCCAACCGCATGGCCGGAATGCTGATAATGATGCCGACAAGCAGCGTAGCCGCTGTCCCCAATAGCATGCTAGGCAAGAAGCCATAGCCATGGTAGTAGGCAAGGTACACCGCAACATACCCGCCGCACGCACCGAGCGCGGCATGCGCCATCGACAACTGCCCTGCATATCCCATCAGGAGATTCAGGGACAGGGCGAACATGATCAGGATCAGGGCCTGATTCACCGTGTTGACGTAGTATGCCACGCGCCCTATCCCTCCCTCTCGACCCGACGGGTGAGTCTCCGAACTGCGCTCCGCCAAGTGGCTCGCCCTCCGCGAGCGCCAACCAGAGCGCGTATCGCGATGTAGAGGAAGAGAACAGCAAAGACCATGGCTGGCGCCCAAGCAATACTGATCCAGTTCGTGGAAACGCTCGCGAGCAGTCCGACCAGCAACCCTGCGACCGCAAACCTAATGGGCCCGCTCTGGGAACCGGCAACGAAAGCCGCCACGAAGGCATAGAACATCGGCGAATTCCCCATGTCTGCCAACACCGATTGGCGTATCCCGGTCATGATCCCCGCCGCGCCAGCCAGGAGCGAGCCCAGGATGAAGACCCACATGTACACTGCATCAGGGTCAATTCCCACAACGCGCGACATGGTCGGATTGGCACGCACCGCGCGTATCGAGCGCCCCCAGGACGTGAAATTGAGTGCACCCCATACGATAGCGATCAGCCCACATGCAACCAGGGCAAACACAGCATCGAGTGCTGCAAAGGAGATGTCACCTATGTGGATGCCAAGGGACTGAATCTGCTGGAATCCACCCGTGATGAAATATCCCGCGGAGCCGAAGAGTATCCGTGTCCCATTCTCCGCAATGATGACGATACCGAGCGAGGTAAGGAAGATAGACATGAACGCCGGCCCGGTTGCCCGGGCTAGCAAGGGTCGATAGGCGAATGTCTCGATGGCCATGCCCAGAAGGGCGGCCACGATCAGTCCGGCTAGGGCAGCTATCGGGAAGGCGACGCCGGCCTTTACGGTGAGGAGGGCCGTGACCAGGGCAGCCCCCATGAAACTGGCGGCCATCGCCCAGTGAAACCTTCCGGTCGTCCCAACAACCAGACCAAAGGCGAGGGTCAACAAGGCAAGCAAGCTGCCGTTGACGAAGCCGTTTACGACGGTCTGGAGAAACACCTCCATCGCGGATCCTTCCAAGAAAGATGGGTTTGCGGGGTGACCCAGTACACTACAGGAACAGGCGGGCTCCCGGCAACGTTGCCGGAAGCCCGCCGCAACGCATGAGGCACTACGGCTTCGAGATAACCCTCAGATCCGTGCCGCTCGGGCCAAGGAAGGACGCGAAGGGAACGATCTTGGCGTCCTCCACAGTGCACAGGTAGATGGTCTTCGCGGCCACGTTGTGGTTACCCAGATCCAAGGTGTAGGTCCCGACGGCCGTTGGATCCCCGCCGTATACGCTCTTGAAGACCGGATTGGCCATCAATTCGTCTTGGAGGGCTTTGCCGTCCAACGGGTCTCCACCCTTGGCGGCCACGCGGCGCATGAGGTCCCAAATGGTAAAGAGATCCTCATAGTAGTTCGCAGAGAACATTTCGGGGTCTTCACCGTGGGCCTGGCGGAACTCCTCAATGAACCATTGGCCCCAGACACTGTTGGCATCTTGGGGGAAGAACTGCTCACCAGCATACCAATAGGTGTCGTAGGCGCTGCCAGCCAGTTCGGCAGTCTCGAAAGTAAACGCGTTCCCAATCACCTGGGCTGTCATCCCGGAGGTGACGTACTGCTTCATGAAAGTGACGGGGGCCTGCCCGTCCAATGGTGTTAGAGGGATTACATCCGGATTCAGCTCTTTGAGCTGGGTGATGGCATCGGAGAATTCCGTCGCCTCGATCGGAACCTTCACGTAACCCGCGAACGTGAGGCCGGCGCCCTCGATAGCCGCCTTCCAAATAGAGACAACGCCGCCCGGTGCCTCCTGGTCTGCTCCGTAGTCATGCATGAGGAGCGCAACGCGTTTGGCCTTCGGCATCTCAGACTTGATGTAGGCCGCTACTCCCGTGGCGTGGTCGGAAGCGTTCAACGTACGCGTCCCCCAGAAGTAGGGTTGTCCTCCCCATACGGCAGCCCCGATGCCGCAACCGCCGTCAAACATCAGGATCTGGTTGCTCGCGGCGTCCGGCTGCTGAGCATCCAAGAGGGCGCACCAGGACACCAGAGCGGCCGGGTTTCCAGCTGCGCCCATCTTGCGGATGGCATCCAGCCCCCTTTCCACAACACCCATCTCAATGTCGTAGAAGGTGACATCGAACTCTGGCCCGCCTAGCTGCTTGATATGCTCAACCGCGAGCCTGATCCCCTTGGCCATGTTGTTACCCACAACCGTGTCGCCGCCCGACAGAGGAAGCGAAGCTCCCAGTGGGATCACCATTCCTTGCAGGGCAGCCTTCCCCGAGGGAAGGTCTAGAGCAGCCTTGACCGCTGCAAGCGGGTCGGCGGTGGCCGCCGCCTCAACAGGCGGTGCGGCCGTAGGCGGTGCGGCCGTCGTGGCTGGAGCAGGGGCACATCCTGCCAGACCAAGCCCGGCGATTACCGTGAGACCGACTACCATGAATCCAAGGCGCGCAAGCTTCGATCGGACAGAGCGGTGTTCTTTCATGGCCTCCTCCAAGTCAAGTGACATGACCCCACGGTGACAACACAGCCGCGCCGTGGCCGGCCGAGCAAGCGCTCGCTCCGGCCCCTGCCGCGGCGGCGAGATCCCTTGTCACCCCGGGTGGATCCATCGCAGGACCTCTGACATGCAGTATGCGCTGGATGCGCGAGCATGTCTATGTCACTTCGTGACAACCGGCTGGCGGGGTTTTGTCACGACGCAACAATTGCGATTCCGATCCCGCAAGTCGGTGGGCGAGAGCCCGAATGAAGAGACCGCGCCCACCCCCCCAAGTCCGGTGACGGGAATCGGACGAAAGCATTCAAATGGGCGCATCCCCAGGCCAACCCGGTCGTTCTATGTATCCGAAGGGATGGTCAAGACGCTGGGGGAGCCTGTGCCTCCCCCAGCACATGCCAAATCCTCAGTGCGAAGAGCAGGCCGAGCTTGACTTCCAGGGATCCGATGTCAAGGTGGAGGATCTCTTCGGCCCGACCGAGGCGATGACGCACAGTGTTTGGGTGAACACCCAGATCGGACGCGGTCCGGCGAAGGTTGCAGGAATTCTCGAGATACCGGTCCAAGGTCGTCGTCAAGGATCCCTGATGGACGTGGTCGTGGTCCAGCAGTGCCCCAATCGTCCCCCTCATCTGCGCGTTCAGCCCGTCGCGGTCCTCGGACCCAAAGAGGATGCCGTAGATTCCCAGTTGCTCATAGCGGATCGCACCTTGAAGCTGTCCAGACATCTCGGCTACTTGCAGGGCGATACGGGCCTGTCGATAGGACCACGCGTAGGCGGAAACGTCGTCGGCACATTTGCCGATGCCGACGAGAAGCTCCAGCTGCGGAAGCCATCGTGCGACCTCCGCGAGAATCTTATTTGCCAATCGCCAAGTCTCATCAGCACGGTCGGGTTCGCCTTTGGAGCCGATCTTGGCGAGCACAATCAACTCCTGGCCTTTCGTCGCCAGGACATCCTCGCGAAAGGAATGGCGAAGCAACCTCCCCACGACCTCTTGAAGCATGGAGTCGGAACCAGGGCCTGCACCGCGGAGGTCCGCGTCCGGAGAGGAGCTTGGCTGCAAGCCCGATCGGATCACAAGCACCGACCTGGGCACGCGCAGATCGATTCCTAAGTAGGCGCCTCTTGTCCGCGCTGCCCCCACAGACGAAGCATCGCCGCTGAGCAGTTCGGACACAAAGTCACCTCGCAGCCGATATTGAGCCTGTACCGCGGCTTGCTCTCTTAGCATCTGCAACCCGATCGAGACGCATCCTCGCTCCAACATCATGACATCCGTCTCGTCGAGGCTCCGCGCGCTTTCCACCACATACACGTGTCCGACAACCTCATGTCCTCCCGGAATAGGAGCGACAATCCACGGTGTTTCGAGACCGACGTCGGGTCTGGCGGGTAGACGCGCTGCCTTCCCCTCAAGGTCCGCCTCGGCGAGAAGGGCGTGCA
>Ga0315284_10016591_pt1 | contig 10449 bp, 8 predicted proteins | sample YL17G09_16_MG_FD_203696 | JGI IMG/M metagenome (GOLD analysis project Ga0315284, IMG submission 203696) | Sediment microbial communities from Yellowstone Lake, YNP, Wyoming, USA - YL17G09_16 | ecosystem: Environmental > Aquatic > Freshwater > Lake > Sediment | place: USA: Wyoming | collected...
TGGAACTTACTTTCGCCGATGATAGGCGCCATCTCGGTGCGTGTGGGCAGGTCGGCGGTTGAGATCGCCATGCGCGAGTCGGCGGAGAAGTTGACGGTCAACCGCTCGGCGGGCAGATCGTAGCGATAGCCCGTCACGCGCGGGAACGTGATCTCGCAGGCGAGGCGGTCTTCCAACGCTCGCACGCGCGTGGGCGTTGGCCCGGGCTTGGGGTTCGGGTTGGAGCCGGAACACGGGATGAACGAGAACGGCACGCCATAGACTTCGGCATATTCCGGCTCGAACAGACCTTGCGGGTTGGTGGCATAGCTCATCCGCCGCAAGCCGCGTCCCACCACTTGCTCGCACAACAGTTGCGTGCCGAACGCGCGCACGCCCAGGATGTGCGTCACGCTATTGGCGTCCCAGCCCTCGGTGAGCATCGAGACCGACACGACGCACTTGATCTGCTCGCCCAGCTTGCCAGCCTTGCCCACGGTGTTCATCACCTCGCGCAGCAGGTCTTGGTCTTCCAGCGCGTCGGCATCGCGGCCCGGAAAGCGGAGGCGATACTCGGCTTTGAATTCTTTAATCTCGCGGGCGGCAATCTTTTTAAAATCGTCGCTCATCGCTTCGCCGGATTCCAATTGCTGGCTGTCCACCAGGATCGTGTTGGGGCGCGGCGTCCATTGCTCCCCCGCTTCCGCGACGTTGCTAAAGAGCGGCAGCTTGCCTGGCACGATCACCGTGTCGCCGGTGGGCAGCGTCTTTTCCCACCCGGCGATGTAATCAAACACCAGCTTGGAGACGTTGGTGTTGTTGCACACCACAATAAAGACGGGCGGGGTCAGCCCTTTGCTTTGCGCTTCAGAGTTGGCTTCCCAAAGACGGTAATACTTTTCATAGTTGCTATACAGGCTTTGCAGTGCGCCTTCCAACTCGGTGGGCAGATTGGGCTCACCGGTCACGGCTTCCGTTCGCCGTCCCTTCTTGGGCAGGTGCTCGCGGATGAGGGGCCAGATGTCGCGGTAGGCGGGCAGTTCGCCCTTCACCCAGTCATCGGCCACCGGCACGCGCGGCACTTTGACAATGCCGCACTCGATGGCGTCAATCAAGGCAAAGTCCGAGACCACCCACGGAAAGAGTGTGCCCTCCTCATAGCCCGAGCCGCGCAAAAAGAACGGCGTGGCGGAAAGGTCATACACCACCTTGAGGCCGAGCTTGGCCTTGACCGCTTCCAGGCCCGAAATCCAGACGCGCGCTTCTTCTTCGCGCTTTTCGGCCTCCTTGCGCTCGTCGCCTGTCAGGGGCGATTCGCGAATCGCCCCTGCATCGTCGTCGGGCTTGCGGCGGTAACAGTGATGCGCCTCGTCGTTGATGACGATAATGTTCTTCTTGTTGCCCAGCTCGCGGCACACACGGCGCACCATCTGGTCGGGCGTTTCCAGAAACGGACTGGTCTCGCCTTTGGTCAGCAGGCTCTTGGTCAGCTTGCCTGCGGCGATGCGCTCGCGCAATCCCAGGGTGTGAAAGTTGGTGATGATGAGCTTGGCCTTGCCCAACTCGTCGCGCAGATCGGGCGGCACAATGTCCATCACGCGGTAATAGTTGTTCGGGTCGTTGGGCAGCAGCACGCGCAGCCGGTCACGGATAGTGATGCCCGGCGTGACGATCAAAAAAGCGTCGCTGAAAAGCGCGCCCGAAGCGTGTGGATCGGCCAGCTTGTTGAGTGTGTGCCAGGCGATGAGCATCGCCATGACGACGGTCTTGCCGCTGCCAGTCGCCATCTTGAAGGCGATGCGAAACAACAGCGGATTGGAACCGGCGTTTTGCGCGCGCAGGTCATTGTCAATCCAGGCATCGCCAAACTTGCGCGCCACCTCGGTGACATAGATGGCCGTTTCCAGCGCCTCGATCTGGCAAAAGAACAGCCGCCGGTCGCGGTCGGGCCGCTGCCAATAGTCCAGCAATCGTCGCGTCGTGCTGGTGATACCCTGATAGCCGCCTCTGCGCCAGAGCGCCACACGCCCGCGTACCTTGTTGATAAAATCGTTTTCCTTGATCCGGTCTTGCGTCCATTCGGTCTCAAAGGCCATCTGCTTGGGATTCTTTTTTCTGGCGCGTGGGATGGGGATGAAATACGAGCTGACGCGGCGGCCCTCGTCAATCTCGCTGGTGATGCCTTCGTCGGTAAAGTGGAAATGCCGCGTAGGCTCCGAATAGGGCGAGTTGAGGATCGGGTTTTCGATGATGACTTGTGGCATCGGCTATGGCCCTTCTGTATGTCTTACAAGATTGTATGCCACACGTGGGGAAATGTCAAAAGGCGCGGCCCGCTTTAGCGTGGGAGGAAAGTAAGAAACAAGTGGAAAGGAAGGCGTCAGCCGCTAGGCTGCGATGGAGGCTCTTGCGATTTTGGCGGCTCGCCGATGTTGCCTGGCGTCAGATGGGTTGCAGCATCGTGTTGCTTCTTGGCGGCGACGAATTCCGCCGCGTCAAAGCCATACCACACCAGGCAGACGAGAAGGAAAACCGGTTGAGAGAGCCGGACTCCAAACAGGGTGATCACGCTGCCTGTGGTGTATGCGCCCAGCCCCCAGAGCAAGATGCCGGTGGTGATGAGAAAGCCGACAACGGCTCCGGCGATGCGCGATGCCTTGGCAATCAAGACTTGGATGATGATGGCGCCGAGAATCACAATGTTCATGGTCGTCTCCTGTAGATTCCAAAGGACCTACGTCGGCAGATACTCCCACTCTACCTTGGACTTACAGCCCGGGCAGCGGATGACGATCTGCTCCTGGTAGGGCTGGCCCTCGGGTTGGACGGCTTCCCACTCTACAGACTTACCGCAGGTGGGGCACACAGCGTGGAGCAGCCATCCAAAAATGCCGGGGGGGACGATCCAAGACATGGCAGTGAGGACGAAGATGAAACCGAGCAAGACCTGCAAGCCGACGGGGAGAAGGAAATAGTAGAGGCTCGCTGCAATGACCGCGCCGATGGCGAGGATAACCCAGCGCACAAGAGAATAGCACACGGGAATCATGGCGCACCATCCTTTCTGGCTAACAACTGCCCTGCACTTATTATACACCCGCTGTCAAGTGACCCGCCGCGTGTGATTTCCCATTACGCAAATAAGTTAGGGCACGGTTAGACGTCGGATGATCGCCCATTTGTGTGCACGCAAGAGTTGTCAGGAGTGTCATTCTGAGGGCGCAAAGCGCCCGAAGAATCTCGGCTTGGAGATGCTTCGGCCCGCTACGTGGGCCGAAGCATTACAACCTTTGCGTGCACACGCCCATTATTCCCGGTTCACAAATTCCCGCTTTTGTTGTATCATCTCTTGCGTATGTCCAAGAATCCGTTTGCCGAGACCCCCAAAGTGGCGTGGATTGGCCTCGCCTGTGTGATCGGAATTGCGCTGGCGGCGATTGTTGTCCAAGCGCAACGCGTCGTGGCGCGCGACCGTGCTCCGGGTGACGCTCAAGCAAGCTTTGTCTCTAGTACTAGCTTTCACACCACGACAATCTCTATCCCCACTTTTCCCTATGCTCCATTTCTCATTCTCCGGCACGATGGCCCCTATGATTACCGCCAATTGGATTGGGGCCGGTATGGGAACACCGCGCCTGTGCCTCAAGACTATACTCTGCTGGTGATGGAGAACGCTTACCTCCGCGTGACGCTGCTGCCGGAATTGGGCGGGCGCGTGTACCAGATGATCTTCAAGCCCACCAACCACAACGAGTTTTACCAGAACCCGGTCATCCAGCCGACGCATTGGGGGCCCAAGAATCAACAGTGGTGGCTGGCGGCCGGCGGACTCGAGTGGTGCCTGCCGGTGGACGAGCACGGCTACGAATGGGGCGAGCCGTGGATGTGGAGCGCCGTTACCTCCACGGCGGGCGTGACGGTGACGATGCGCGATAGTCTAGCCTCCAACCGGCTGCGCGCCGCGATTGACGTCTTTTTGCCGAACGACCGCGCTCATCTGATCGTCATGCCGCATCTGGAAAATCCGACCGGCGCGAATCTGGGCTTCAAGTATTGGACGAATGCGATGCTGGCCCCCGGCGGGACGAACACAGTCACTGCCGATTTACGTTTCATCTTGAACGCCGGCCAGATGTCGGTGCACGCCACGCCGGACGTAAATCGCTTTCCTTGCGCCTCGCCATCTCCCACTGGGCCGACCTGCCGCTTTCCCTGGCCGATCCACGAGTCGCACGATTACTCTCGTTTGGGAGATTGGCACGACTGGCTTGGCTTTTTCGAATATCCCCAGGCCGCGGGTGATTTTGTCGGCGTCTATGACACCGCTTTGGACGAGGGCGTGGCGCGAGTCTTTCCTCCCGAAACCGCGCGTGGCGTCAAGGTATTTGGGCTGGGCTGGTCCAAGCCGATTCCCCCGGAGACGTGGACCGACGACAAATCTACCTACGTCGAGTTGCACGGCGGAGTCGCGCCGACGTTTTGGGACACGGCGGTGTTGGCTCCCGGCGCGACGCTGGCCTGGAAGGAATACTGGTACCCGGTGATCGGCATTGGCGTTTTTGCGGATGCGACCGCAGAGGCGGCGTTGGCCGTGCGCCAAGAGAGCGGCAGCTTGTCCATCGGCGCGCATTCCACCGCGGCGCGAGCGGCCGGCGCGAGCGCGCTCTACGTTTGGGAGAAAGCGACGTGCGCGCCAGTGGCTCGCGTGGATTTTCCCGCGATTGATCCCGCGCATCCGTTTACGACCTCTGTGAGCGCAGGCGGTCGCGCATTGAATCAGTTGACGATTGTGTATGCCGACAACGCAGGCAACTTGCTGGCAGGCCACGACCTGACGCGCTGCCTCGCTCCACATCCGCGCATTGAGCTGCAGAGTTGGGTAGAGACGACGTCATTCACCGTCGCCTGGGCCAGGCCGGGCGATTGGTGGGCCGGCGTCGCCACGACGCAAGTCCAATTCCGCGATGGCTACGAGGGGACATGGACGGATTGGCTTACCACCCAGTCCATCTCGGCCACTTTTTCCGGCGCGCATGGTCACACCTACTTTTTCCGCGCGCGCAGCTTGTGGGGCAATCCGGCCGACTGGACGGATGAGGAATGGGGCCAAGCCTTTACCACCGTGCTGACCGAGTCTGCGCCAGTGTTGGTCGCTTCGCGCAAGCTGGTCAACGGCAGAGGCGTAGACTCGCGCGCTTCGTGGTTTCTCGCGGGTGAGGCGTTCTCTTACACCTTGCTCATCAGCAACACCGGCAACTTCTACGCAACAGCCATCGTCACTGACCCGATACCGGCAGAAACGATTGTCTTGACCAAGACACTCGCCTCCGATTCCGGCCTGCCGCCCAGCCTCGCGGGAGACGCTATCGTGTGGAGCGGAGCGGTGAGCGCGGGCCAGTCGGTGCGGCTGACCTATGCGCTTTCGCCCACAGCGGAAATTCAGTTGGGAGAGCGAGTCACCAACGCAATGCAAATCGCGGGGAGCATCCTGGGGCCGCTTGAGCGGCAGGCGGCGGCCTGGCCCGCTTTCGCTTGCTGGCTGCCGGTGATCTTAAAGTAGGTCGCGCTTCATTTGACATTTGATATTTGATACGCTACAATGCCCGCCGATGATGACCGCATACCGCAAGCGAGTCCCAATGGGAGAGTCTCGAAAGTGGAAAAATCAGTCGTGGGGGATGTGTGGCGATAAGCCATACGTCCCCTTTTGCATTCTAGATTTCGGATTGCGGCGCCTGAGGCGCGCGCCGAGATCCGCAACCCCCTAACCTCGCAAAGAACGGCGGGGCAGGCGAAAGAGATTCCGAATTCCGAAATCAAAACGGGAGGAATTGCCATGAAAACTGATCCGAATGCGCGTTACGCCAAGACACACGAATGGGTGCGAATGGAGGCTGCACGCGGCGAAGCCGTGGTCGGCATCACCGATCACGCGCAGAGCCAGCTTTCCGACTTGGTCTATGTAGAGTTGCCGCCGGTCGGCAAAAGCCTGAAGCAGGGCGAGACCTTTGGCGTGGTCGAGTCGGTCAAGGCTGCCTCGGACTTGTACATGCCGATGGACGGCACGATCACGGCCGTCAACACGGCGCTGCCCGACGAGCCGGGGCTGATCAATCAGGACGCTTTTGCTGCGTGGATATTAAAGTTCGAGCCGTCTAACCCGGCGCAGTTTGACGCGCTGATGGACGCGGCCGCGTATGAAGCGTTTGCGGCATCGGAAGAACACTAGGAGGTTGTATGACCTACTTTCCGCATACCGACGCCGAACGAGCCGAGATGCTCGCTGCTATCGGCGTCCAGAAAATGGAGGACTTGTTCCGCGATGTGCCGGAACGAGTCCGGTTCCCCAGTCTCAATCTACCCGCTGCCATTTCCGAGATGGAAGTGATGTGGGAACTGCAAAACATCTCGGACGCGAACGCCCACGTGGGCGAGTTCCACTGCTTTCTGGGCGCGGGCGCGTACCATCACTACGTTCCGACGACGGTGGACTATGTGCAGAGTCGCGGCGAGTTTTACACCGCCTACACGCCGTACCAGCCCGAAATCTCGCAAGGCACGCTCCAGGCGTTGTTCGAGTATCAGAGCATGATGTGCGCGCTGACCGGCATGGAGGTCTCGAACGCCAGCCACTATGACGGCGCGACCTCGGCGGCCGAAGGTGCGATGATGGCGGTGGCAGTCAGCCGCGGCGCGCGGCGCAAGGTCGTCATCAGCCCGGCGGTTCACCCGCAGTATCGCCAGGTCATCCGCACATACACGCAAGGCATGGAGCTTGACATCGTCGGCGACGAAACGCTTCGCGTGCAAGCAGAGATTCCCGACCTCGTCAAGCTGCTCGACGACAAGACAGCGGCGCTCGTTATCCAGAACCCCAACTTTTTCGGACAGATGGAAGACGTGGCGGGTCTAGCCGATCAGGTTCATGCTGTCGGGGCGTTGCTCGTCGTCGTGGCCGATCCGATCAGCCTGGCAATGTTTACGCCGCCCGGCGCGTATGGCGCGGACATTGTCTGCGGCGAAGGCCAACCGCTCGGCATCCCGTTGAGCTATGGCGGGCCGTACCTGGGCTACTTTACCTCGCGCAAGGCGCTGGTGCGGCAGATGGCCGGGCGCATCGTCGGCGAGACGGTGGACGTGGATGACCGGCGCGGTTACGTGCTGACGCTTTCCACGCGCGAGCAGCACATCCGCCGCGAAAAGGCCACTTCCAACATTTGCTCCAATCAAGGCTTGATGGCGCTGGCGGCGGCAGTCTACATGTCCACGATGGGCAAGTGCGGATTGCGCACCGTGGCCGAGTTGTGCTATCACAAGAGCCACTATGCTGCCAAGCAGATTGATGCGCTGCGCGGTTACGTGGTGGACCAAAGCAAGCCATTCTTTAAAGAGTTCGTGGTCAAATGCCCGACCAGTGTAAAGCGGGTCAACCGTCACTTGCTGAAAAAGTGGGGCATCATCGGCGGTTATGATTTGGGCCAGGACTATGCTCACTTGAAGAATCACGTGCTCCTCGCCGTGACGGAGATGAATCGCAAAGACGAGATTGACGCGCTGGTCGAGGCGCTGAAAGAACTCTCGCCCAAGCCAAAGAAAGCGGCAAAGAAAACTGCGCCGAAGAAGGTCAAGGCGGCATCCAAGAGGAGGGCACGATGAAAGAGCCATTGGTCTACGAGATGTCCGCGCCGGGTCGCTGCGGCGTCGAGATGCCCGAGCCGGATGTGCCGCTCGCCAAGCTGCCCGAAGGGATGCTGCGCGACGACTTGCCGCTGCCAGAACTGGCGCAGGTGGACGTAGTGCGCCACTACCTGCGGCTTTCGCAATTGAACTATTCGGTGGACCAGGGCTTTTATCCGCTCGGCTCGTGCACGATGAAGTACAACCCCAAGGTCAACGAAGAGGCCGCGCGCTTGCCGGGCTTTGTGTTGACGCACCCGCACCAAGACCTGGAAACCGTTCAAGGCAACCTGGTGCTGATGTGGGCGCTGCAAGAGTTCCTCAAAGAAATCAGCGGGTTTGCGGCGGTCAGTCTGCAACCGGCGGCCGGCGCGCACGGCGAGCTGGCGGGCATCCTCATCATCCGCGCGTATCATCATTCGCGCGGCGATACCAAGCGTACCAAGATTCTGATTCCCGATAGCGCGCACGGCACGAATCCCGCTTCCACGACGATGGCTGGTTACACGACGGTCGCCGTCAAGTCTGACGCGCGCGGCAACGTGGACTTGGACGCGCTCAAGGCCGTGTGTGACGACACCGTGGCCGGCATCATGATCACCAACCCGAACACGCTGGGCTTGTTCGACGAGCACATCGAACAAGTGAACAACCTGGTACACGACTGCGGCGGGCTGGTGTATGGCGATGGCGCCAACCTCAACGCGCTGTTGGGCGTCGTGCGGCCTGGCGACCTGGGCTTTGACGTGATGCACTTTAACCTGCACAAGACGTTCTCCACGCCGCATGGCGGCGGCGGGCCTGGCTCCGGGCCGGTCGGCGTGGCCGAGGAATTGGCTCAATTCCTGCCTGGCCCCATCGCGGCGATAGATGAAGAAGCGGATGAGGACGAGTTGCTGGTCAAGCTGGTCATGCCGGAAAACTCGATTGGCCGCGTCAAATCGTTCTACGGCAACTTTGGCATCCTGGTCCGCGCCTACACCTATATCCGCGTGCACGGGCCAGAGGGCTTGCGCCGCGTGGCCGAGCATGCCGTGCTCAACGCTAATTACTTGCAGGCGCGGCTCAAGGCCACGTATCCCATCCCGCACGCCGACCGCGTCTGTATGCACGAGTTTGTGGCGCAAGGCATCATCGAGGGCAGCGACGCGCGCGCGCTCGATATTGCCAAGCGGCTGATTGATTACGACTTTCACCCGCCCACGAATTACTTTCCGCTCATCGTCCCCGAAGCATTGATGATCGAGCCGACTGAGACCGAGAGCAAGCAGACGCTCGACCGCTTTGTGGAGGTGATGGAGAAAATCGCGCAGGAAGCAAAGGAGAGTCCACAGTTGCTGCACGACGCGCCGCACATTGCGCCGACGCGGCGGCTGGACGAGGTCAAGGCGGCCAAGCAGCTTGTCCTGTGCGCTACATTCCCTCAGGATTGAGCGGATCACGCAAAAGCCAGGCCCCCGGTTTTGCCGGGGGCTTTTTTTCACTCTTGCGCAAATCTCTGAATTCGCACATAATGCCGCTCAATCGGTCGAGTCGGTCAGGTAATGGAGGACAAGGGGAAAATCGTGAGATGGGTCGCCCGTGAGCGGCGAAGCCTCGACTTGGCCTGATGTGTTAAAGTGATGAGGATGCGTCGAGATTGAAGGGAAATGCTCTTTGTTGTCCCAACGCACAGATTCGTCGCCACGGACCAGGTGATAAGCATAATCGGTGTGTTCGCCGTTGCAATACAGACGCACCTGTAAAGCGCCGCTCGCGAGTTCGGCGCGAACCTTGAGCGCAAACTGGCGCTTGGAATACTGCACCGTCTCCATCACGCGCACAGTGCGATACAGAGGCCAGCTCTGCAGTGTAGTGACGACAAAGCTTACCCAATCGGCCAGGTGATTCACGTGCCAGCCTCTGCTAGTCCCAGCCAGCTTTGCAGCATCTCGCAGGCGATCTTCCAATCCAACGCGTCTTCTTCTTCGGCGATCACAGCCTGGTTCAGCGCAGGGGTGGGCTTGGCGGCCAGCATGGCCGAGCGAGACTTGAGATAGTCATTGAATTGCTCATAGGTCATGCCATACTTGGTTTGCAGACTCTCGACGATCGCTCGGTGGCGCTCAATCTGGCGCAGGATATAGTCGCGAGCCATCTCGGTCACAGCTTGTTCGGGGTTAGCGAACAGCCCTCGCCGGACAAAAGGTTCGACAACATTGATGACTCTAGTGCTCATCGGTCAGACTCCTCATCACACAGGTCAATCGAGTCTCAGGCGGAAAAATCGTGTGACGGTATTATAACATGAATTGTGCTTGCGCCCGTGTTGCTTTTGGGGAGTGTTTCGCACTGAGGACGGGTTGCCTTTGGAGACTCACGTGACAATGAAACCCTACACTGTCATCTACCAGGCCGCCAAGCTGGGCGACGTGCCCTACCTGCTCAAGGATTTCGAGATGGCGCGACGGCTCGATGCCGAGGGCGCGCCGATTGGCCGCATCTATGGCAACTCGAGTGGCGCGCTGGTGGCTGTGGCGCATGGCATCCTCCTCGCGGCTCGTGCGCAGCCTCAGCGCTTTACCCCGCAAGCCGCGAATGCTCTGGCCGATTTTGAAGCGTTCTTCCGCAAAGCTACAAGCCGTCCCCTCAAGGGGATCTGCGACGACATTCGCCGCATCAACTGGCGTGGCATCCAGTACGGCTTTTACAACCTCGACCCGCTCAAGCGATGGTTGAGCGGGCGGCTGCAAGCTTACACAGGCCGCGACGATGTGTCCGGCTTTACTCTCGCCGATTTGAGCGTCCCGGTCT
>Ga0315284_10016592_pt1 | contig 10449 bp, 8 predicted proteins | sample YL17G09_16_MG_FD_203696 | JGI IMG/M metagenome (GOLD analysis project Ga0315284, IMG submission 203696) | Sediment microbial communities from Yellowstone Lake, YNP, Wyoming, USA - YL17G09_16 | ecosystem: Environmental > Aquatic > Freshwater > Lake > Sediment | place: USA: Wyoming | collected...
AAAATATTGAAAGAAATTTTTTGGTTCCAACATTATCTTTTTCAAAAAAATTTCATTTAAATGATGAAGATTTAGAAACATACATCCAAAGCGATAATAGAAGAAGATACGTTATCGTAAAAAAAGGGCGTGAATCTATGGTATCTAGAACATATATTGTTGACATGTTAACAGATGTAATTATTTTGGTAAATAAATAAATATTAGATCAAAAAACGAAATTGTGGAAAAACCAGGTTTTGATTTATGGATTATGATAGGAAGCCCTATCATAAACTAAATAAAGGTAAATATTTACCTTACCTTGGTTTTACAATAGAAAACACTATTGTAACCTATAAACAAGCATAAATATGGACCTGGTTTTTCCGCAACTTCGTTTTAGTTCCATCAATGATTCTCTTCTCTTCGATTTTTTCATCGTAAATCCAATAGTACCTACTACCACAATTTCGTTTTGGTAAAGATTTAACTTAAAGTAGACTCGCGAAAAAACGGTCCAAAGTAAAATTAGGTACACGAGAGTATCATAAAATGTAGAAAAGCTGAAAATAGTTTGACGATTCCTAATTTATTTAATTTTTTGTAGTGTTTTCTGCAACTTCATTTTACTTTGGAATCGAAATTATCAAAATTTTTGACTTCATCCTTGTCTCTATTCCATACGAATTTCGACTTGGAAAATTTTTTGAAATTTCGACTTGGAAAATTTTTTGAAATTTCGACTTGGAAAATTTTTTGAAATTTCGACTTGGAAAATTTTTTGAAATTTCGACTTGGAAAATTTTTTGAAATTTCGACTTGGAAAATTTCAAAAAATTTTCCAAAACTGATAAAAAAATTTGTAACTATTACAATTTTTGACTTTTGTCATAAACTTTTCATGCTGAATACTGTTTGTTTAGAAATTATTAGAAGACCTTCGGGTGATATTTTCACCGAGACTTTTAGCAAGGAGACTTTTAGCAAGGAGACTTTTAGCAAGAAAACTTTTAGCAAGAAAACTTTGAAAAATTCTGTTGACATTCTCGTAGAAATTAAAGCAAATATTCTTTTGGATTATCATGGTGTTTACGATACTTTATCGAAAGAAACAATCACAGACATTTCGCGTTCTGTGGAGTGTGTCGTTATTAGTTATGTTGGAAGACAACACTATGAACAAACATCAAAAATTTTGACAGAAGAAGTAACCTTAGGAAATATTAAAGCTGCCGTGTTGGTATTTGAAAGAGGAACTAAAAATAAAAAAAATTCGTTTACCATTCCTGGTTCGAAGGCTTGGGTATGTGATAATTTGAATCTTGATAAAAAGTCTTTTTTTGTTGACGATTCGGAGGATCACATTAAATCAACACAATCTTTGAAGATTAAAGGATTGAGTTGTGTATTAGTAAATAAATCTGCAGAGGAATCCGTTAAATGTTGTGTTGGTTCGCTTGTTTCAGACCAATTGATCAAAAAAGTGATTGATTCGGGTGATTTTTGGGAATTCTTCAGCGTTCAACTTTAAGAACTAAAAATAAAGCAAGTTTCTTCCAAAGAAAAAGTCATTTCCTATCCGAGAGGATTTACCTTCAGCTTACCATGTTAGTTTCTAATAAATAAAAAATATATAACCATAAGGTCATATATACGAAAAATCAAAATAGATACGCATTCGCGTCATAAAATAAAACGAAGTTGCGGAAAAACCAGGTCCAATTTTATGCTTATTTATAAATTACAATAATGTTTTCTAGTACAAAACCAAGGTAAGGTAAATATTTTGGACCCGGTTTTTTCACAATTCTTCATTCAATGAAGAAAAGCTGAAAATAGTTTGGAGACTATTTTAAATCAAAGAAAGATAAAATATTTTGGACCTGGATTTCCCCACACTATAAATAAGAATAAGAATTATCGTTAATCCAAGGTATCAATCACCCCTTTGATTAGTTACTATATTTTCACTTCATTCTAAAGTGAAAAATACTCAGGTACGCTTTACTCCTCTTTATCCATAGTTTTCTTATTCTTTTTTGCTGTGAGGGGAGTAGTACCTACTACCACAATTCTACTTTAAAAGCCAAAAATAGTTTGGCTAAGACCCTTTATATAGATAATCTAAGATTAAACACATTCTTGTTTTTTAATTTAATTTTATCCAAACATTCTACAACATATTCTGCTGCTATTCTGGTTTTTGGATTTGTTACAAGAGATAACTTTATAGCTTTCTTTATACCTGAATCACACGATTTAGTAGAATTTTCCAAATATTTTGACATTATTTTTTGCATTGCATTGTAATTTGTATTATATTTTTTGCCTAATTCTTCTCCAGTTGGATGATCTAAATCAAAAGTAGCCATTTCCAACATTACGATACCTAGTGCCCATACATCACACACTTGCCATAGTTCTGGATGTAATAATATTTCTTTGTTACCAATTTCAGGAGACATACATTCTTTAGTTCCTCTTATGTCATTACATAAGCTGTTTTTCCCGTTTCCTTTCATAAAAAAACACGCATCGCCTAAATCAATAATTTTTAGCTCTTTATCAGTAAACATGATATTTTCTAGCTTGATATCTCTGTGAGCTATTCCAAAAGAATGCATATATTTTATCCCAGAAAATAAGTGGTACATTAAGGCATATAATTGGTCCGTTGATATTTTAACATCTTTTTCATACAAATCAAAAAGATCATGACCTGTTATATACTCCATAATAATTCCTTTACCAAATCGTGTTTTAGCCAAACCATAATAACAAACAATTGAAGGATGACAGTTTGGACTCGAAGATAATTTTTTCATAATATTTATCTCAGTAGTTTGGACGTTTTTTTTATCTAGAGGAATTTTAATTGCATATTCTTTACCAGATTTGCTTTTTACAAAGTAAACCATACCGTTCCCTCCTTTACCAGGAGTTTTGAATTCAGTTCCAGTTTTTACATCGGCTATTACACTTTTCATTGTCCAGTTTTATTATAACAGAAAGAAAATGGTTAAGAAATAAGGGTTGTCTCCAAACTCTTTTTGGATTTTATACCTATACTATGATGTGTGAAAAAACCAGATTTGAATTTATAAGGATTTATAAATTATACACTACAAAAAATAAGAATAAATATTAAATAACTGTGGTATAAACTTTACCTAACTATTTTTCACTTTATTCTAAAGTGAAAATAAAGTAACTAATAATAGGAGTAATTGATACCTTGATTTAACAACAATTCTTATTCTTTTTCATAGTGCCAAAGTAAAAAAACTTGGACCCGGGTTTTTCATCAGAATCCTTTCACAGTAAAAAAGAATAAGAAATCTTAAAATAAAGAGGAACAAAGTGTACCTGATTATTTTAGTATTTTATACTAAAATATATTAACTAATTAAAGGAGTAATTAACGCCTTGGATTAACAACAATTCTTATTCTTTTTTGTAGTGAAACTATTTTTGAGCATAAAGCATGACCCAATCTCTTGCTTTTTGGTTAAACATATTGATATTGTTTTGATACATACTTGCTATATCAGGCATCATTGGGTCAGCAATATTAGGACATAATAATAATTCATAAAGTTCAATCAATACATCTTTGATAGTTAGAGATTGTGTCCATTTTTTAAGAGTACCAAGGCATACTTCGCCTTTAGAACTAACGTTTGGATGGTATATTTTGGTAACAAAAGATACAACAGGAGCTACAAATGGATATTCATCTGTAAATATAACAATAACGTCAAAAATGCCATCTTTATAAGGTGTTGATTCGTGTCCTTTAAAAGAAATATTCCATAATCGCATGTTTTCCTCTTCTGGTATTATTTTAAAATGGGAACATGATTCATTTGTTGTTGCTAGTTTAAATTCTTTTTGAATTCGGATGTTATGCATCAATTTGGTATTATGTTAGGTCTTTTTAAATAAAATCGAAAAAGAGTTAAAAATAAACTGAAATGAGGCTAAACATCACTCAAGGTCTTCCTCGCTTATTTGTATTTACGTTGGTTCATTATAAAAAATTGATATTTAGCTAAGCACTACAAAAAAGAATAAGAATTATTGTGAATCCAAGGGAACAATTATTCCTTTGATTAGTTAATATATTTTAGTATTTTATACTAAAATAATCAGGTACATTTTGTTCCTCTTTATTTTAAGATTTCTTATTCTTTTTTACTGTGATATAATTTAAATATTATCACAATGGATATCACAATGGATATCACCAAAGAAAAACCTTCAGAAAATGGCTTACTAGAATTATTATCAATTCTGATTGTGAAGACAAATCATTACCTCTTACTGTAACATCGGACACTTGTGGCAAACATGAAATTAAATTAGTTTTTGATGGTAATAGAAAATATTCAGAAGATGATGATAGTGAATTTGTAAAGCGAATCAAAAGTTATGGTATATTAGATGATACTGACATATCATTCAAAAATGGATATATGTTTACAAGAGGAAGTTGTTCATGGGATTGTGATATTTCGAGAGATTTTACCTATAAATGGCAATATATTCAAAAAAGAAATAAGATTACAAAAGCTAGTTTACAAGACGATCAAACGATTAGTTTCATATTACAGGGTCCAAATAAACGTTATGAACAAATACCGCCATTTAATTATGATAATTATATGAATACAGCTCAAACTTCTCTTGAACTTAATACCAATGATGAAGAAAGAGACGATTATGAAATGTTATTATACCAAACATTTGTTGATAATGGAATGAGTGTTGATAATTTGGGGCTTGTGTATGAGAATGAGATAGTTTTAAAATGTAGTTATGCAAATATATTATTTTCACATCCAAATTTTAATAGTAATACTGTTTTTACAATTCACGCTGATGATGAAATTACTGGATTTACAATGAAAGAATTGGCATTAAAAACGATGCAAAGATATCATTTATTATTTTTCTTGTTTCAAAATTATGATATGCAAAAAGGAATTATCGTTGATGACAACACCAAACCAATTGATGATTGTTGTTTTAGACCTACTTTATGGAAATCAGAATGGAGTGATAATGGACTATTAAATTTAGTGTATAATAAAAATACAGATCAATGGAGATTTGAATGTTGTGATTATATTTAGTTTATTCGCTAAAGTAGAATTATAGAAAAACAGGTCCAAAATATTTACCTTACCTTACTTTAGTTTATGGCAGTATTCCTGCCATAATTAGCAATAAATATGGATCTAGTTTTTCCCACAAGTCTTTTAAATTTTTTTAAAATTTTTTAAAAAGAGAAGGTTTTTAAAAAGCATCTATGGATATGCAAAAGGTTAAAAAAACTGAATTTGATGTAAACGAATGCGCGGTGCCTTGTGTTTGGTGTGGAGATGGAGTCATGCCTAAAACAATACAAAATGGAAAAAAATACACAAGAGATGGTACCAAATTCGAATGTATGAAAAAAGGATATGGGTCAGGAATGTATTCTGAAAGAAGCAAATATATTCCTCAAACCTCATTGAAGCAAATAAAATATATCGGAGACGAATATGAAGCGAGGTTTATTCAAAAAAAAATCAAAACATTGGAAGATTTAAGGAAAAAAGCCAAAAATGGTAGAAAAAATACTTTAGAAACTTTATTAAATGATGTTTTTACAAAAAAAGACGGGGTACTAGATAAAAGAGCTTATAACGCGACTTTAATGTATTTATATTCACATGGTATAGGTGATATACCAGGATGTTCAAAAGAATGGTAGGTTTAATGTATTATAAGGGGTGAGGTAGTTCTACTTTAACTATGAAGCGGTTTATCTATTTTTCGTATATATGACCTTATGGTTATATATTTTTTATTTATTAGAAACTAACATAGTAATCTGATCTAACTTTATTTGATAAAACGTTCAAATATACATGGTTTTGGTCTTTCATCTGTGCAAAAATTGTTACTGACACTCATAGTGAGACACATATTCATTATTTCATTTATTGTAGGATCTATCTTTTTATTAGACCATAATCCACGACCTTTGAAGTTTGGAAACTTATTGACAGACCAATGTGGATACTCGGCTATATTGGGCCACATTTTTACTGACGGTGAACCACAAATCTCAAAGATTTTAAATAGCTGATCAATTTCACAAGTCCCTCGGAATAAGGCCCTACCATTCATCATTTCCCAAATGACACATCCAAGACTCCACCAATCTCCTCTGTTATCGTATGAACCACCTAACAAGAGTTCCGGCGGTCTGTACCACAAGGTAAAAGCTTCTTTGGTTTGTAATACACTTTGTAGAACCACACATCCTCCACGAACAAGTCCTAAATCAGCAATCTTGATGTTTAGATTTCCGTTTTCATCTTTTTTTACCAATATATTTTGTGGTTTAATGTCCCTATGAATAATACCCCATGAGTGGATAAAACACAACCCTTTTACAAGCTGGAGGATGATGTCTAAATACTCTTTTTGGTTTATGTATGTTTTTCTGTAGTAATCATGAAGATCTCCATCCATAAGTTCTGAAGTATATCCACATATTGCGTCTTTATCGTTTAGAACAATGTCAAAAATGCTTAAAACGTTGGGATTATCAAAGTCTTTGAAAAAACGAAGTATAGATACTTCTCTGACTAAACTTTGAGATAATCCGTCGTCATCTTCGTGTTTAAACTCTTTGTAAGCGCAAGGAACGTTATCTTTTTTGCCTTTTGCTCTATAAACGCTACCATAAGCACCTTCTCCCAACTTTCCATAAATTATCATGTTTTGTTTTTTACTATTTGTTTGTTGGACTTGGAATGACACACTCTTCGTGGCGGTTATCCTTTTTTGGAAATTTTGGTTTCCTACATAATTAACTAAGTAGTTCCAACTGTTGTTTTTGCCTAGTTCACTCGAAAACGATTTAAAAAAATCCAATGTACTATTTTTAACTTTCAAAAGAATATCTTTGATGTTAAAACAACACATTTCAAGTTCTTCTTCGCTGTGACCAAAAGGATTTACAGGTTCAACCCCTTTCATATTGCTTATAATCATGTGAGCCGATGTAGCGATGACTGAAGGTAAAAAACGGGAATAACCAAGACTTAAATACATCATTCTAGCCAAAACTCCTGACAATTTGTGCACTTCACCGTCACTATTCCCTTCGTACGAAATATACCTCAAATACTCACATACCAGAGGAAATTCGACACATCCATTCAGGTATCCAAATATTTTACTTTCCATTTCTACTATTTGATGGTCAGTGAACTCTTTGTGTGATGAAAGAACGAGCTCAGACAATTCAATAGGACAAACTTCAAATTTTTTGCTCGAAATAAATAAGCAAGATAAATAAACAAGTTGTATTTTGGTTTTTTCTACCTTGTTTCTGATGATATAAGAATCCATCAAAACGATCGCGAGATCTACTACTTGCTTTGATAATTTTTTATAAGAGCTCGTTTGGTATGCCCAATCTACAATAATAGTCCTCACTCCTTCGTTTATTTCGCCATAACTCCATCCAGGTGGGAAAAATGGTAAATTCTTATTTTTTTCTAGATTTTTCAGGTTTTCAAAAGTAGTACAAGACGTGTTTTTAGACGTGTTTTTAGATAACTTTGAGTTCATTTTAGATGATTTTGGTTCAAGATGTTTGATAAAAATCAAAAAATAAAAATAACCCAAAAAAAAAAGTCAGTTTTACAAATAAAAGTTAGTTTTACAAATAAAAGTTAGTTTTACAAAAAATAAAAACTATGACAGATTTTTATGTCAAATCCTTACCAATGATCGTTTTATTATTGGTAGGAATTGGAAAGAAAACGAAGTTGCGGAAAAACCAGGTCCAGATTTATGCTTGTTTATAAATTACAATAGTGTTTTCTATTGTAAAACCAATGTAAGGTAAATATTTTGGACCCGGTTTTTTCACTACCTCGCCTGAGGAGGCGAGGTAGTTCTACTTTAAAGGTGTTCCTGTCCACCACAACATCCTTCGTGGTGACTATTGGATTTACGATGAAAAAATCGAAGAGAAGAGAATCATTGATGGAACTAAAACGAAGTTGCGGAAAAACCAGGTCCAAATTTATACTTATTTATAAATTACAATAGTATTTTCTATTATAAAACCAAGGTAAGGTAAATATTTTGGACCAGGTTTTTTCACAATTCTACTTTGTTATTTAATATTTATTCTTATTTTTTGTAGTGATTCTACTTTCTTCGTCATATCCCAAGACGAACATAGTTACATTTTAATTTGGCAACGATCCCTTACAAACTAACCACTCATATAGTCAACTATTTTTTGCGTGATATAAGGTCTGATGAGTTTTTTATTTAGATTATAAATAGTTTTGACCCATGTTCTAATTTCTAGCGAAATTTTATTTGCGTAAACATTATTTTTGTAAATATAATTCAACATTTCAGCTATAATTTCTGGCTTTTTTTCAACATTTGTTTCCAACTCAATGAGTTCACTATAATCATAAATTTTGTCCGTAAATTTTTCCAATGTTTCTTCAGAAGATACCTTTTTAGAAGATACCTTTTTAGGAGATACCTTTTTAGGAGATACTCGTTTAGGTATAGTGTATTTCATACCTTTTACCGACTTTATATTAGCTAATTCTATCGAAGTAACATTTTTAGCAGGAACACCTTGAAAATCTTCCATAATATCACTCAATAAAATAGACCGCGGATTTGCAGAACTTCGATAATTGTTAAGTTCAGTCATCCGCGGTCTCATGTTGGATTTGTTAAACGCTACATCAATCTCAGCTTCTAATTCTTTATTATTAGCTTTTTCAGATAACCCTAAGGCTCTTTTCAATAAAGATTGAACAAATGAGGTTCCACCACCTGCTACATATACGTTTACCAAAAAATAGAGTACATCATAAGCAGTCGTAAACCAATTTGGAAGCCAAGGCCCGTTTTTATCGAGATTACCTGTCGCATCAGTTTGCCAATAACCTGATCTTAGAGTTATTTCATTTCCTACTATTGGAAGAGAATATTTAACAGATAACCCAAAATCACCTATTTTTACTATCCAAGTAGTCTTTGGTATTACAATAGTGTCCCCAAATATTGTATATTCCCATAAATCTGCCGCGAGCAAGAAATTATTTCCATATTCTGTTTTTTTATCTACTATTTCCAAAAATACGTTATCAAGGTGAAGATCGCCGTGTACAATCCCATATTGTTGCATTGCAGAAATTGCAGAGAGAGTTTGGATACACAAAATGTCAAGCTCTGTGTATTTTTTCCCGTTAAAGTTAATTTTTCCAAATATTGGAGAATTAGTATTTCGGCCATTTTCATTTTCCATAAGCTTTTTTATGGTAGAATCTATTTTGTCCATAAAAACGTATTCTTTGACGTTTTTCATAAATTTACCTTCTATATTTTTCCCTGATTTATCTTTTTCATTTTCCACAGGCTGATCACATGTTGCAAATCCAAACATATCTATAAAATGTGCTGACATGCCTTTTCTAAAAATGTTTCCACATATAATCCCAACAACATACTCTGAGAACCTTTCTACACAAACGTAACTGCCAGCTGGAATGGTGTTAAAATGATTCGGGTCATCAAATCGTTTAATATCTTCTGATTTTGTGGTTTTGCAAATCTTTGCGTTTCCCATAATATACAGTTTGGATTTTTTTTTATAAGCAAGTTCTGAGTTACCTCCATTGAGGTAAATAGTAGTATTATACGGAATACCATAGTTTTCTTGTATTTTTTTAGCAACTTGATCAAGAGTCACTGTATTGCCAGGAGTAATAGCTATATCTATTTTTTCAAGCTTATCTGTAAAAATTTTAGCGACATATTCTCTTCTTCCTGCTCCAGGAACATTTATAAGCCAAGCTGGTGCACCAGCTTGGCCTTCTCCTAACTTTTTAACTAATTTTATAGAATCTGCTTCGAATAAAGGACATTCTGCGCTTTGTGTGGTAAGATATTCCACTAAATTTCCTCCTGTATCTATTATTTTGATCGTTTCATCGCGTCCTTGAAATTCAAAAGAAGTATTCATAGTTTTAGAAGTCTTCATAAGTTATTATTGGGTGATATTTTTTTAATAATTTTAAGTGTTCTCGTAGAAAAAATAATTTTAGGGTTTTTTTAATTTTTGCCTTTTACGCAACCATGAACCCTCACGAAATTTTAATTAAAGAGGGATAAAGTATACCTAAATATTTTAGTATAAAATACTAAAATATAGTAAATAATCAAAGGAGTGATTGATACCTTTGGTTTACAACAATTCTTATTCTTTTTTACTGTGATGTTCATATCCTTCGAACATGATGAAGTCACCGGAAAAAAGAATAAAAAAACTTTAATTAAAGAGGGATAAAGTATACCTAAATATTTTAGTATTTTATACTAAAATATAGTAAATAATCAAAGGAGTGATTGATACCTTTGGTTTAC
>Ga0315284_10016593_pt1 | contig 10449 bp, 6 predicted proteins | sample YL17G09_16_MG_FD_203696 | JGI IMG/M metagenome (GOLD analysis project Ga0315284, IMG submission 203696) | Sediment microbial communities from Yellowstone Lake, YNP, Wyoming, USA - YL17G09_16 | ecosystem: Environmental > Aquatic > Freshwater > Lake > Sediment | place: USA: Wyoming | collected...
AAACTCCATCTTTATACACGCTTCAGTCAACTTTGCTGGATGGAACAAAACCAATTGACAATTTCATTTCATCATTTGGTATCCGGAATATAGCATATGATATAGAAAAAGGCTTTTTTCTTAACGGAAAACATGTTAAGATTAATGGAGTGTGTTTACATCACGATGCCGGTTGTCTTGGCGCCGCAGTGCCGGAACAGGCATGGGTAAGGCGCCTGCAATTACTGAAAGAAATGGGTTGTAATGCCATCCGTACATCGCATAATCCTCCTTCTCCTGAATTTCTTGATCTCTGCGATAAAATGGGATTCCTGGTAATGGATGAAATATTTGATGAATGGGTAGAGCAAAAAGGCCAGGTTGGTTTCAGTTACCATATATATTTTGACGAGTGGTGGAAATCTGATTTACTTTCCATGATACATCGCGACCGCAACCATCCGTCAATTGTGATATGGAGCGCAGGCAATGAGGTTCCGGATCAGGTAGCTGAAAAGGGCAGCGAAGTAATGCGAAAACTGGTTGATACATTCCATAAGGAAGATCCGACCCGGCCTGTAACACAGGCGAATGACAGAATTGCTGCCGGTGACGGTCCTGCTAAACTGCTTTTCCTGGAATTGCAGGATATCGTGGGATATAATTATGTCGACCGCTGGAATGAGCGCAGGGAATTGTATTACAGCGTTGACAGGCACAACCATCCGAACTGGAAAATGATAGGAACAGAAAACGTTTCTGTCGGTGGCCTGCGAGGGCAATATTCAATTGTGCCTGACCAATCAGACAGACGGCCGGGCCGTTCAGGAGATTACAGATTGGGAATGATACAGGCTGAACAGTTATGGAAATTTACCCTGGTAAATGATTATGTGATCGGTGATTTTATGTGGACGGGAATTGATTATCTTGGAGAAGCCAGGTGGCCGAATAAGAACTCAAGTTCCGGAGTTATTGATCTTTGTGGTTTCCCCAAAGATGGTTATTATTTCTATCAAAGCCAATGGACCGAAAAGCCGATGGTTCATCTTTTCCCTCATTGGAATTGGGCAGGCCATGAAGGACAGGTTATCTCCGTAATTACCTATACAAATTGTGACACGGTTGAGTTATTCCTGAATGGAAAATCATATGGTAAAAAATCTTATGTTTTTCCGCAACAGGGTCATTCGAAAGTCTGGAATGAATATGACCGACCATATGTTGCTCCTACTACATCTGATCTCCATCTTTCATGGGATGTTCCGTTCTCTCCTGGAACGTTGAAAGTTGTAGGAAAGAAAGATAGGGAAACCGTTATTGAAGAGGTGCATACAACCTCAGCCCCTGCAGCAATAAGGTTGACAGCCGACAGGAACAGTATACAGGCAGATATGCAGGACATAGTAAATGTTAAAGTTGAAATAATCGACAAAGACGGGCTGGTAGTCCCTACTGCATCTAACATGGTAGAATTTAAGGTTGAAGGTGAAGGAATTCTGATTGGTACTGACAATGGAAATCCCCAGGATAAAGCTCAGATGAAAAGCAAATTGAGGAATGCTTATAATGGATTGGCTCTGGCAGTAATACAATCGACTGACAAGAAGGGGAGTATTCGTATAAGTGCTTTCTCTGGTGAACTTAAAGAAGCAGTTCTTCAAGTTGTTACGAATAAATAGAACCCATCAGTTTAAATAGAATTAGCATTTAAAATAGCACCAATTAATTCACATAACTTATGAAAATTACATCATTATTTTTCCTGGTCCTTAATTTTATTTGTATACATGTCGGTGCACAAACCCAGAAAAACATTTATCAATTACCCGGGAACGGTTTAAAACAACACGATTTTGTTTATGTTGGCGAATGGGACATGCGCAAACCAAAAGCACAGTCGATATTCGTTGTTCGCGATGGCAAAGTGGTTTGGCAATATTCTATTCCGCAGTTCACAGCCACCGGTCGTATTCAGGAATTTGACGATTGTACCATGCTTTCAAATGGAAACATCGTTTATGCCTGTATGTCGGGTGCCGGTATTATCACTCCTGAAAAAAACATCATTTGGCAGTTCATCTGTCCGGAAGGTACTGAAACCCATTCATGCCAGCCTATTGGAAAAGATAGCGTATTGATGGTTCTGAACGGACCTGTGGGTAAAGTGCTCATTTTTAACACAGCTACCAATAATTTACTGAGAGAGATTATTATACCGACTACTTCAACAAATCCTCATGGACAATTTCGCCATGTCAGGTGGACGAAAAACAAAACTATTATGGTTGGCCTTTTTGCCGAAAAGAAAGTGGTTGAATTTGATCTCGATGCGAAAACTTTGTGGTCAGTCGATGCTTCTTCGGCATGGTCGGCGATCCGCCTGGACAATGGCAACACACTTATTTCAGGCGATGGCCTGGGCTACACCCGCGAAGTGAACCCGAAAGGCGAAACGGTTTGGGAATTTACCCGCGCCGATGCCCCTTTTACTATCGGAAACACACAAACAGCCAACCGATTGGCCAACGGGAATACCGTTATTTGCAACTGGATTGCAGGAAACAACAAAACTGAAGAATGGGCTGGTACGGTTCAGGTTTTTGAAGTAACTCCGGATAAGAATATCGTCTGGGCATTGTCATCATGGGAGAATCCTGATTTAGGTCCGGCTACTTACATTCAACTGCTTGACCAACCCGGAGATCCGGATATCGGAGAATTACAACGGTAAAACGTAAATGTAACATTATAAACAAACTAACATAATATTTACTGACATGATTAAAAAAACAATTGGAATAATATCTCTGCTGTTGTTTTGTTGCATTTTACTCAATGCTCAGAAAAATAAAAATTTTGAAATAAAATCTCCTGACGGAAACATCAAATTATTAGTTGAAACAGGGGCAAAGCTCCAATGGTCTGTTCAGCATAAAGGGCAACAAATCATTGCACCATCAGCTATATCTTTAATGTTACAAGGCGGAGAGGTACTGGGTGATAATGCAAAAGTTTCCTCATCAAAAACTATCAGTATAAATACTGCATTCAACGCTGTTAATTACCGGAAAACTGTGGTAACCGATATTTATAACCAACTTACAATGAGTTGTAAAGGTGATTATGGTGTAATCTTCAGGGTTTTTGATGATGCCGTGGCCTATCGTTTCTTTACCAAACGGAATGGAGAAATTGTGATTGAAAATGAAGAAGCAAATTTTAACTTTACTGAAGAATATAGGGCATTTATTCCCTATCTGAGGGATTATCGCGACAAAAAGGTTTTTAATGCTTCCTTCGAATCATTATATACCGAGCATAAAATATCAGAATTTTACCGTGATTCGCTGGCTTTCCTTCCCTTATTGGTTGACCTGAATAACGGTAAAAAACTACTCCTCCTGGAAGCCGATCTGGAAGAATATCCCGGTATGTTCCTTGTTCTAAATGAAACCAACAAAGGTTTTAAAGGACTTTATGCACAGTATCCACTTGAAACAAAAATGAGCGGTTATAACAATATCAATATTATTCCGACAAAGAGAGCCGCATTTATTGCTAAAACCGATGGTATGCGAAGTTACCCATGGCGCGCAATTTTTATCAGTGAACAAGATAAAGAGCTCCTTAATTGTGATATTGTTCAAAAACTTGCTTCTCCAAGCAGGATAGAAGATATTTCCTGGATTAAACCTGGACAGGTTTCATGGGACTGGTGGAACAATATGAACATATCAGGTGTGGATTTCAGGGCCGGAATGAATACTTCATCTTATAAGTATATTATCGATTTTGCTGCAAAGTACAATGTGCCCTATATTCTGCTCGACGGAGGTTGGAACGTACATGGTGATTTAACCAAAGCAATACCTGAGATCAATCTGGAGGAACTAATTGCATATGGTAATCAAAAAGGTATAAGATTAATTTTATGGGCCTCATGGATGGATATTCTTCAGCAAAAAGAGAAAGTATTTCCGTTCTACAACAAAATGGGCATAAAAGGAATGAAAATTGATTTTATTGACCGGGATGACCAGATAGCAGTTGCCACCACGTATGAAATTGCAAAACTGGCAGCTGAAAATCATTTGCTTGTTGATTATCATGGTGTTTTTAAGCCAACCGGGCTGCAACGGACTTATCCAAATGTTGTCGGCTATGAAGGAGTATATGGTCTGGAAAACTTTAAGTGGGCTAATCCGGACGGACCACGTTATGCTGTTACAATTCCTTTTATCAGGAACCAGGCTGGTCCTATGGATTACACTTCAGGTGCGATGAGAAACTCTAACAGGGCAAATTTCAGACCAATAAATTCAAATCCCATGAGCCAGGGCACCCGGGTTAATCAAATGGCTCAGTATTTGATATTTGAAGCACCCATTCAAATGCTATCGGATAATCCTACGATTTACATGAAAGAGTTTGAATGTACTGATTTTATTACAAAAATACCCACCACATTTGACGAAACAGTACCGCTCGACAGTAAAGTCGCTGAATACTTAGCAATTGCGCGTCGTAAAGGAGAAAAATGGTTTGTTGGCGCAATGACCAATTGGACTCCCAGGGAATTGATACTCGACTTTTCATTCCTTGGCCCTGGAATTTATGAAGCAGTGGTTTTTAAAGATGGAATTAATGCAGACCGCGATGCGACTGACTACCAAAAAGAGGTAATTAAAATTACATCAGTTGATAAACTGAAAATACAATTGGCACCTGGTGGTGGTTGGGCAGCCCGTTTAGAAAAGAAATAATAAAACTGGAAACCCAAACTGCTCGATATAAGCTTCCCAATTCTATGGACCACTTGTATACTAGAAATGTGGTTTATTGGAGTATTTTTTGTTTGATGAAGGAATGGAAGCTTTTTCAGCTTCCATTCCTGAAGAAAATAAAAAATGACAGCAGCTTTGCTGCGGCATCATTGGCCTTGTGGAACCCTCTCCATGCGGATCACGAAGTAATCCCTCCGGGGTCACTTGAAAATCAGATAGTTATAATGATTATACCGGATAACTGCCTTTTTATTTGCATACGATTCATGATAAAACAATTCGATTAACCATATGTTTATTCAGTACTACTTGAGAATGGTATTAGAAAAAAGGAATCAATTCAATCCAGGTTTAGCTTCGCTGTTTTTTAATTTATCTAAATTTTATTTATGAAAAAAATATTGGTCCTTCTTTTTTTACCAGTGGCGTAACTATTCACCAATATAGTAAAATTGGGTAGTTATTAACAGTTTATGAGATGCTTTTATTACATGTTTTTCAAAATCAGCTACTTTATTAACAATTGTTAGTTTCTAAGTAACATCTTTTGGCACTTTTTTGATTAGTTATCAGGCAGTTTGACTTCTTTTGATAAAAAAATCAGAATTGAACGCTGATAAGAAACGCATATTAGAGTTAGAAAAAGAGAATAACTTTTTAAGATCTGAATTGGCCGCACTCAAAGCCTTTGTACAGGAATTGCTGCATGAGATTGAGCGGTTGAAACATCCTAAAAACAGCAGGAACAGTTCTGTACCTCCTTCGAAAGATGATAACAGACCTTTTTAAACAAAAAGTTTGCGTACCTCAGAAGGCAATTCACCAGGTGGCCAAACAGGTCATGAGGGCAATACGCTTAAAATGACAGAAACCCCTGACTTCGTTATTGAATATAAGCCCCAATACTGCAACCATTGCGGCAAAGATATTACCTGTATTGAAGCGGAACTTATTACACGCCGGCAAATAGTTGATATACCACCCATCGTTCCTCAATATACCGAGCACCGGGTCTACCGGGTTGTATGCTTATGCGGCCATCAAACAGAGGCATCTTTCCCAACCGGTATTAACTCTCCCATCAGCTATGGTCCCAATATAGAAGCTACCATTGCCTATCTGCATACACGCCAATATATCCCATTCGAGCGCATGGCCGAATACTTTAACGATGTTTGCAACCTCCCCATCAGCCAGGGCACTATTTGTGACATTCTTGAACGTTTTGCCCAAAAGGCAACACCGGCATACAGGCTCATCGGTGATAAAGTTCAGGCCGGACATGTTGTAGGTTCTGACGAAACCGGTGCTAAGGTAAACGGTAAAAATGGCTGGTTTTGGATCCCGATATTCGGGACAGGCTATGGCAAAGCAAATTAGCTACATTTATCGCGTTTTCACTAAATCGTGGTACCGCTACCATCAATGATAATTTTGCAAATGGTTTTGAAAGTGCTGTACTGGTTCATGATTGTTGGAAAAGTCATTTTGAGACAAGTTCGATAACCCATCAAATATGCACAGCTCACTTATTGCGGGAGCTAAATTATTTTGAAGAACATTATCAATCTTCATGGGCAAGGGCGTTCAAAAACATCTTATATGAGGCTATAAACCTGAAGAAAATCCTTTCACCCGCTGATTATTACTACCCAATAAATCAAAGAACTGAACTTGAGGAAAAACTAGGTCTGCTGCTGCAAACTTCAATTCCCCAATACATGAAAGAAGTTTGTTCCTTTCAGAAACGCATAACCCGTTATAAAGACTACCTTTTTATACTATCCAGAGGTGCCTCCGGATAATAACGCATCCGAAAGGGCTATCCGTAATATTAAAGTCAAGCAAAAAGTATCCGGCCAGTTTAAAACAATAAGAGGTGCACAGATTTATGCCATCATCCGGTCTGTTACCGATACCTGTATCAAAAATGGTCAAAATGTCTTGCTGGCTTTTCATACTATCGCTAAATTGCATCCTGAATAGTTACCCAGTGGCTTTATGTGCACAAAATAATACTTCACTTTTTGATGCATACATGAATGGCCAAACCGAGCTTTATGGATTCAATGGCAATGTATTGGTCTCAAAAAATGGGAATGTTATTTATACGAAATCTTTTGGATTTGCTGATTACAATACGAAGAAAGAACTTGAAGATAACAGTGTTTTTGACTGCGGATCCATTGCAAAAGAATTTACGGCAATGGGCATGATTATTACATCTACGGGAGATCTTTTGAAATGGGACCGTGCTCTTAAAAATCACAGCCTGCTCACAGAAACAACACAACGGGAAATGCTTTCCCAGCAATCTGAAAAAACTTTCCCAAAAGTTTCCTTCGGTTACGGAATGATAGTTGGGAAAAATGACTTTGGTAATTATATTTTTCATATTGGTTACTATCCCGGGTATAAAAGTATGCACATACGTTATACAGATGTTGTTGTAACGGTGATTGTTTTATCCAATAATGAATCTCCCTCTGATTTTATTGCCGATGGTTTGTCGGCGATAGTCTTAAATAAGAATATCATTTTGCCCTATGTTCACAAAGAAACAATACGAAGCGTTGGTTCTGACAAATATGGCGGTAAGTATATGATGCAACTCACAAGACCACCATATATGGCTGTCTTTCCAATAGAATTCGTTAAAAGAAATGATACTTTATATGTTCATCCAGGAAATGGCCCCGACATAATGCTGAAGCCCGAGTCAGAAAATTTTTATTTTTTTGCTGATGGAACTGATCAGCAAATAGAATTTGAAACAGCAAACAACGGCAGTCCTTCCAGAGTATGGCATATTGCATGGGGCGTTAAAAAGGAATTAAAAAAAATGAAATGAATTATGAAATAAATAGTCAAAAGTACAAACGCACAAATTGCACTGTCCTTTTTTCTTTACACAACCTCTGCGACTTAACCGGAGGGATCACGAGCGGACTAGTGGTATGGCCTTCGCGGGTGCGAGTAATCCCTTCGGGGTTAAGGATGATGAGATACAATTTTTTTTGCTACTGTTTATAAAATAGTGCTATTTATTAGCATAATATCACTATTACACGTATCTTTGTATCAGAAAGCCGTTAGATTGGCCTCATACCATAACTCGCCCCATGCGGGGGTTGCCAGTATTGGCACGGGTACAGGAGAATCTGACGGTTTTTTTATTTATCAAAGTTGCTGGCTTTCTTAACGTCAAAAGGATTTTGCTTTGTATAATAATTTGTATTTTCTTTTTCTTTTCCCTTATAATGTTCTGTATCATATAAATCAATTATTAAATTGTATTTGTCTCTCAGCGCCATAAAAAATCTGTCTTCTCCTTTTAGAATATACCTTTGAAGCGCCCAAAGCAAATAATCGACTATACTCAATTCCGGATATTGATTACTAAGTACTATATCACATTTGAATTTTACAACTATAGCTTTTTTTCTTCGAGTATTATCAAGTTCTAAAGCCTTTTCAATTGCCTTTTGAAAAAACTGCATATTGTTCTTACCTCGTTGTGAAAGATAAATTTGATATTCAATACCTTCTTTGTTTAACCGGTCCTTGAGTAAATGATGCAGCAAATCAAAATAAAACTCCGTTGGGCTATTATTATGTTTCTTACTAAAAATATCCAGTTTCTTTCTTCCGATTACAATAAAAGTTCGAAAACCTTCAATCGAACGTATAAATTCAAAAAATTTTGCTCTAACCTCCGGATGATCATCTTTAGCATGCAGATACCAACCTTGTGTATTTTTAATTGATGGAATACTATTATATAATGGATCCCTTTTTATTGATTCCATAAAACCTGCAACTTTTTTTCTAAGCGCTTTTCTATTTTCTGTTGAAATCAATCCTATAATTAAAAATGACTGATATCCAGACTGTCCAACCAACAGTTTATGACCTGATCCATAGAAATTGGGAGCACCGCATTCATCAATAAACATAAAATTCCTTTTAACCTGAATTTCAGTCATATCCTATTTTATTAGTTTCTTGTAGTATCGATTGCGTTGCTTAAACATCTTATCAAAATAATCAATTCTTGAATCCTTGTAATCAAATATTACAGGCGCCTTACCCGATCGCTGAATCCTTCCAATGTATTGTACCAGTTTTCCTTCAAATGCAAATGGATAAGCAATGAATAAGCATTCCAAATTATCAATGTCAATACCTTCTCCAAAGTATTGACCTGTTGAAATTACAATTTTAAAATGCCCTTGTTTTAATTGTTCAAATTTACTTTTTCTGCTTTGCTCAGAATCATCGCCATGAATAGTAATCGTTTCAAACCTATCTTTAAGGTATAGGTTTAAAATATCAACATGAGCCTTACGTTCAGTGAGGATTAAGAGCGTTTTAAATCTTTCTGCATTTTTCTCAATATCAGTAACTATCATTTCATTTCTTTGTGTATCATGGATAAGTATTCTTGAAATGGTTTCATATTTGTCAATTTTGTAATTAAAAGGCGCATAAAGATTTGTTTCTTTAATGTTTATTTCTACCGGATCTTTTAGCTCTTTAACCTGAATTGTTTGATCTACCTGATAAAGGATATTTCCAATATAGATATAAATCAGTTTTTCATCATTGTTTTTCCTTTTAGGTGAGGCCGTTAGTCCATACAAGTAATAAGAATTAAAATTTATTATTGCTTCCCTGAATGATTTTGCAGGAATATGATGACATTCATCAACAATTATTGTCCCAAAGCTATTCGCTAACTTACCAATGTCTTCGATTCGGTCTAGCGATTGGATCATTGCCACCGTAATTTCTCTTCCTATCTTAAACTTTTGATTACCGATTTGTCCTATTTCTGATTTTGCAATTCTTAAGAAATTTTGGATTCTGTCTAACCACTGGTCAAATAATTGTTTTCGATGAACAATAATTAATGCTGGTTGTCTCTTTTGAGCTATTATTTCAAGACCTATTAAAGTTTTGCCAGAACCCGGTGGAGAAACAATGACTCCAAAATCTTTATCCATAGCCTTTTCTAACGCAACTTCCTGATGAGGTAATAAATCAATCTCAGAATCAAAATTTACTGGTTCTAATTTATTTCGATTATCAATTATTTTAAAAGGTATATCTTCCTTCCTACAAAAATTTACGAATGTTGACACGAAACCTCTGGGGACTATAATACCCCGATCTGTTTCTTCAACCAGCCTGAAATACTTCTCAACATTGAAGGTTGATTTCCCCATGTTCTTCTTAACCAAATATTCAGAATTAAGAAAATTCAAATTATCTCTTAGAAACGCAATGACCTTTTTGCCTAATTGTAACCGTTTAAGATAAACCTGATTACTGATAGTAATTTCAATTTCGGTCTGAATGTTTGAAGAAAAATAAGATTTAAACTGTTCCTGGGGTTTTTGGTTAAAGAAGCTTTCATACAAGCTGCTAAATTTATCTTTACTAAACTTCTGAATTTGCAGAAGGAATTCAAATTGATTCTCAACCGGTTCAAATGTGATTGGATTTAAAAATGAAGAATTTCCATTTTTTAAGGCTTTTCCATTTAATGGTAGTGCTATCAGGTTGCCAATTGCTTTGCCTGAGTGAAAGTCCTGATTCGGAAATAACCTGTCGAAACTTGGTTCCTTTTCAAAAGGTGATATTATTCCAGATTCACGCACTAATTCGAACATCATTTTTC
>Ga0315284_10016594_pt1 | contig 10449 bp, 4 predicted proteins | sample YL17G09_16_MG_FD_203696 | JGI IMG/M metagenome (GOLD analysis project Ga0315284, IMG submission 203696) | Sediment microbial communities from Yellowstone Lake, YNP, Wyoming, USA - YL17G09_16 | ecosystem: Environmental > Aquatic > Freshwater > Lake > Sediment | place: USA: Wyoming | collected...
ATCACCAACATATTCTCCATCAACTAACATCATATATTTGTCTAATAACTCTGCTTTATTTTTGTTTAAATTTTCGTCACTTAGATTTAGATCATTGTTAGTGTTATTTACACTTTGTTCTGTTTCTGTTTCTGTTTCTGTCTCAGACTGTTCTTGATTATCAGTTTCTGTATTATTTGCCGTATTATTCACTTGAGTATTTACTGTTGAATTATTGAAAAAATTCAAGATATTATAACCATCGTCATTACTCACCCTCTTCTTTCTTCTCTTAGTGACCTTTTTAATATTTTTAGAAGATTTATTCATGATATTTAAAATATCCAAAGCATCAAGTTCTTTTTCCTGAGATGTATGTGTTTTAGCATCTTGCAATTCTGGATTTTGGTCATATAAAGTATGATCTCCATGATCAATAATATCATAATAGTCCATAATAATATCTTCAGTTCTAAAATAATATTCCATTTCCGATACATCATTTTCGATATCATTAACCTCTTCATTTAATTTGTCGATATCCATTTTCAACTGTGATCGTTTTTTGATATCTTCTGTTGTATAAAGTGAAGGATTCTTTGATTCTAATTTTTCGAGATCATTTTTAAGTGAAACAATTTTTTGTTTTTTGACTGGTAACAATTTTTTTCTTTTTTGGAAGTTATTCATATATTTTTTATGTGTTTCATTAAGTGTATTGATTTGTGTACGTAATTTGTTCTTATTAGATTTAATTTTAAACGTAGACATGTTATAATTATATTATTTGTATATCTTAAAACATCTTTAAGTATTTTGCAGTTATATCATTAGAAAAAATAATATAGAAACATTTATTTTTGATAATTTTTTATGAAAGTGTTATACGATCTGATTTTATTTGTTTTTTAATTAGTTGATATTAAATAATGCATTTATTTATAATGAGAAAATTTCTTATTCAATTATAACAGTATAATGGGGGGAGGACTCATGCAATTAGTAGCCTATGGTGCACAAGATATATATATAACAGGTAATCCACAAATAACATATTTTAAAGTTGTATATCGTAGACATACAAATTTTTCAGTAGAAACCATTGAGCATAATTTTATAGGTAATACTGTATTTGGGCGACAATTATCTGCAAAAATAACGAGGAATGGCGACTTAGTGACAAAAATGTATTTAAGAGTGACAATAAATCAAGTTAATCCGAATAATACAAGTTTTGCGTGGATTCGTAGATTAGGACATGCAATGGTTAAGCAAGTTGAGATTGATTTAGGAGGGACCAAAGTAGATCGACAATATGGAACATGGCTTGATATATGGTATGAATTAGCGAGACAAGGTGATCATGAAACGGGTTATGCCAAATTAATAGGAGATGTTGATGCATTAACGAGTTATGACACAAATATAAAACCGGAATATGTTATATATATACCATTACAATTTTGGTTTAATCGTCATGTTGGTTTAGCGGTACCATTGATCGCATTACAATACCATGACATGTATGTTTATGTTGAGTTTGACAATGTACAAAATTTGGTAGTACGTGATTGTAACTTTAATATTAATTTAGCGTCAATGAAGGATGCTACTATTTTGGTTAATTATGTGTATTTAGACACGGAAGAACGTCGAAGATTTGCATTAGTTGGTCATGAGTATTTGATAGAACAGATTCAATGGAATGGTGATGAAATGGTAGTAACAGCGGATAGTACATATAGATTAGATTATAATCATCCGACGAAGGAAATTATATGGGCGATGAAAAATGGTAATTATACGACAAGTAAAGCATTTTTATATTATACAAATCAGGATACATGGTCAGTGACAGATGCATGTCAAAATGTTATTGATAAGAGTATAGCCGTTGGTGTTAATCCGCAGCCGATAGTTGGTGGTACATGGATTGAGGTATTACCGACACAGATTGTGACAATAGGTACATTTAATATAAATAATAAAAATGCAAATTCAGTATTTGTGAATCCGACAAGTTTTGCCTTTGGTAGTTATGGGATCACTGACAAAATCTATGCGGATATAACTATTAATACATCTGGGATATTAAGTATAACTAATATAGTGACTATTTTGACGGTAAGAGATTTTAGTATTCCAGTTATATATGGGACAGATACAAGATATAATGTATGTGATCCAATCGTGATGCAATTTAACAATTATGGTATATTAATTGATGGATCTCACAATACTGTTGATATGGCATTAATTCAGTTAAATGGATATGATCGATTTGATCGGAGAGAGGGTTCATATTTTAATTATGTTCAGCCTAATCAATGTCATACCAATACACCAGCGGATGGTATTAATGTTTATTCTTTTGCATTATTTCCGGAACAACATCAACCATCCGGTACTGCTAATTTGTCGAGAATTGAGAGTACTGTATTATTTGTTAATTTTTTGGATTCAACTTCGGTTTCTGGGTTACCTGATTTACATTTTTTCAATAGTGAGAATCGATTTTACATTTATGCATTAAGTTATAATATATTAAGGATAATGGCAGGTTTAAGTGGTTTAGCATATACAACATAAATAAAGTTAAATATAGATTTGTAGAAATGTCAAATTTTTGTTTAGTTTTATGGACATCAAAAACGCACAAAAAAATCTGCATCATTTTATGTTCCATGATACTATTTATAAAGCGAAGTTACAATTATATAGATTGATTTAATATATAAATCAATTTTTAAAATTTCAGAATAAATATAGAAAATATTAAAATTTTTATCTTTATATAGTATATAATAATAAAATGGCAGGAGGACTTATGCAATTGGTTGCTTACGGAGCTCAAGATGTTTATCTTACAGGAAACCCACAAATCACTTTCTTTAAAGTAGTATACAGACGTCATACTAACTTTTCAATGGAATGTATCGAACAAACTTTAAATGGAAACCCAGATTTTGGTCGTCGTTCAACTGTTACCATTACTCGTAATGGAGATTTGATCACCAAAGTTTATCTCTTTGTTAAACTCGACGCTGTTGTTCTTTCTCAAGGATCTGAAATGTCTTGGGTTCGAAGACTTGGATATGCATTACTTTATTCCGTTGAATTAGAAATCGGTGGTTCTAAAATCGATAAACAATATGGAAATTGGTTAAATATCTGGTACGAACTTGCTCGTCCAGCTGGAGATCTCGAACGTGGATTTAACAACATGATTGGTGATGTTCCCGTATTGACCAATTACAACTCAAACAATAAACCCGAATATATCATGTATATTCCTCTTAAATTCTGGTTTAACAGACATGTTGGTTTAGCTTTACCTTTGATTGCATTACAATATCACGAAGTTCGTCTTAACTTTGAATTCCACAATGCAGTTGAATTAATTGTTGCCAATCAACACTTCAAACAATTTGATGCCAAACAATTAGGCATGAAAGATGCTCAAATCTTGGTTGATTATATCTACCTTGATTCTGAAGAAAGACGTAGATTTGCTCAAGTTGGTCATGAATATTTGATTGAACAACTTCAATTTACTGGATCTGAATCTGCTCAAACCCATACTGGAAAATACAAGTTGGACTTCAATCACCCAACCAAAGAATTGATCTGGGCTCTTAAAAACGGAAACTTTATCTCTGGTAATGCTTTCTTATACTATACCAATGATGATGATTGGAATTCCCACATGGTTGATGCTGCAACCAAATTGCTCAAAGAATCCATGGTATTACTTTGTGCCGAAACAACCATTACTGGAACCACTGGTGAAGAATGTACCATTGTTCCATGTGATAATGAAGTTGCACCAACCTCAGGAGATTGGGAAGAATTTTGCCCAGGCTTTGGTGGTTTAACTTGCAATGGAAAAATCACTGTTGAAAATCTCAGTCAAGATAAAGCTTTATGGATCAGTACTAACTCCCTCAAAATTGGAAATTACAGTTTAACTGATAAAATCTATGCCAACGTCACTGTTACCAAAGGTAATGTTATTCAAATTACTAACCTTTCTACTACATTGACTGTTCGTGATATCAGTATTCCAATCAGTGAAATGGATGATACTCGTGCTACTAAAAACGATGTTTGCATTATCCAATTTACCAATTATGGTGTTTTACTCGATGGATCTGGAAATCCAGTTCAATATGCTTTGATCCAATTGAATGGACATGATCGTTTTGATAGACGTGAAGGTGCTTACTTCAATTACGTTCAACCTGATCAACATCATACCAATACCCCTGCTGATGGTATCAATGTTTATTCATTTGCTCTTCACCCTGAACAACATCAACCATCTGGATCTGCAAATTTGTCCCGTATTGATAACACTCAATTGAACTTATGGTTTTATGATCCAACTGCAGCCTCTGGATTACCAGTATTGAATGTCTTGAATCCTGATAACAAATTGTATATTTATGATGTAAATTACAACGTATTACGTATCATGAGTGGTATGGGCGGCCTCGCGTATAGTAATTAGTGGACAGACATACTTGGGACTTGGGTGTGTATTATGTTCAGACAATTATGGGACATCAAAAATCTCATATTTATTTGTTATATATATGCACATTTCAATATCAATTTTATATTTATAAGTATAAAATTAATGTTTTTTAATAATATAAAATAATAAAACATGTGATAAATTAAAATTTGTAAGTTTAATTATTTATTATCAATTGCTTTCCTTTTACTCGTAAGATCCTGTATATGTTAATCTTTATATTCGTCGCTATTGTGTTCTGATGTCAGTTTTGCCCGTTGTTTTTGTTTGCGCAATCTTTCTTTTTCTCGTTTCTGTTCCTGAGTTAATTTTTCTCTTTTGGGTGCAACATTACCATTTTCATCAACATTTCCACGCTGTATTGCTTTCTCAATTCTCATTTTTTCTCTATATTCGTCAGGATTAATAGCTTTTTGAGATTCTCTATATTTTTGTTTCTTTTTTCTTTCCATTTCTCTGTTCTTTTCAAGTATATCCTCATTTTTTTTGTTATCTTCTTGATTGTGTACTTGTTTATTTGCTTGGATGTTTACTTGTTTATTTGCTTGAATGTTTACTTGTTTATTTGCTTGAATGTTTACTTGTTTATTTGCTTGAATGTTTACTTGTTTATTTGCCTGACTATTTACTTGTTCATTTATCGATTTATGTTGTTGCATTTGTTGCGGAGGTTGTAACGGTGATTGTAACGGCGATTGTAATCTATTTAATACCTGAAGTTTTTGCTGCTGTTGTATCTGATGTGGTTGTAATTGTGACTGTAATCTATTTGATACCTGAGATTTTTGTTGTGTATGTAACGGTGGTTGTAATGGTTGTTGTAATTGTAATGGTTGTTGTAATTGTAATGGTTGTTGTAATTGTAATGGTGGTTGTAATTGCGATGTTAAAGAAGAAGATGATCGTTTTTGTTGTTCCAATTCTGATCGTAATGTTTTCACTTCTTTTTGTAAATTTTCAATTTTATGTAACATATCTAACATGTGATCTGTAGGGATATTATCTAATACATATGATGTATCTAAATCTTCTGGATCATATTCAGTATAATCTTCATCATCATGTTTATCATTGATATGTTCTTGTTCATATTTATATGTTTCTTGTGTATCCCTACATTTTTTACATAATCCTGGAATTTCATTTTTGATAATGAAATCGGCTATAGGATATACATCTCTACATTTTGTGCACCATTCATAGTCTTTCTTTGCTGGTTGTGGTTGTGATTGTTGTAATTGTACTTTTTTTATACCTTTTGTATTTTTAATTTCGTTTGTTTCTTTTTTATTATTGTTTGAATTATTGTTCAAATTGTCTTTTTTCCCATTGCGTTTACCAGAAGCTATTTCCAAACAATCCTGACATAATTTATTTTCATTATAAAAATGTTGCACACGTCTACAATAACTACAGTGTCTTACATTTTCCATATCTTGTATTTGATCAGGTGTATAATCTAAAACATATTTATGTACTTTACAATAATCAGTGTTATTAATTTTATTGTAAAAGCATGGTTTCATATCAGGATCACGAAACCATTTACATTTTTTTGCTAATAGAAACTGATCTGATGCTAATTGGTTTGCATTAGAATTTGAATTATTTTTATTATCATTCGCTTCATAATCATATTCTTCGTGAACTTCATTGTCCACAATCTCATTGTTTTCGGTATCGTCTACCTCAATATCTTCATCGATATCTTCTTTTGTTGTGTGTTTCCATTTCTTGTTTGACATATATATAGTATCTTCAATTAATAGGTATTATATTCTATTTGTTTGAATTTTCAAATTTTTTTACGTAATTGCATACAATTTGTGATATTGGTGATAATTTTTAATAAATTAATTATTTATTAAAATATAGATACAAATTTTGACATTGTATTATTTTTAATTTTCAATGATATTTTCATTTGTTTTTTTAGACAATTGTTGATTCTGTAAAGTTGTCAATGCAAGACATCTTTTATCAATTTCATTTCGTCCTTTTTCTGATAATGGTTGTTTTAATAAATCTATATATAATGCAAATTTCTGATCAAATTCTTCTGATGTATTACAAGTTATTATTTTTATTATGTTATTTCCATTTGTATATTTTATATATCCTGCATTATGTTTGTCACTATACATATATGTAGTCTTGATTTCGTTTTCCGGTAATTGTGTATGTTTTATTTGATTGTTGGCATAAATATCATCATTATCATCACATTCAATATGTTCTTTTGAATCTTTGTCAACTTCAATTTCTTCAGAATCAAAATCAAGGTTGCAATGAATTCCACTATAATTTACTATCTCAAAATACATATTATTATCAAAACATATATCTTCGTCACTAATATTTTTATGTTTTTTAACTATATTAATCATTTTATATAAAACATCAATTAACTCATAATTATTTTTTATATAATTACATGTTCCACAACATGCCATACAATTTTCGAAAAAATAACCTATATGATTATTAACTCGGTCAATGCCATTCCAATGATCTTTGGAATTTCGCTTACCACATAAATAACAATCATTATTTGAAATGTTGTTATGCATATTTTCAGTTAAATCAAATGTCTTTTTTCGTTTTGATGCTGAACGTTTACATTCTTTATAATTATTTGCAATGTAATTTTTGAAATGTTCATCATGTAATTCTCCATCAATAATTTCTAAATTTGTTAATATATGCTCACAGCAATCTATAAATCCATCATCTAACAATATATCTCCCTTCAACATATTGCACATGGCACATGCAGTGACACAATTATCTACCGTGTAACCCTTATTGTTATCTTTTCGATCTATACCATTTAATATTATATATTCATGGTGTACACGATATTCTCCATTGTTTGTTGACAAAACACCATCAAATGCAGAACTACCACAATAATAACAATCACCCATAAAATATTCAATACTTTGGTTTTTTGTCAATAGATATTCTCTTCCCTTATTTTCTGCTTCACGTTTATAATAATTATACTTGTATTCAACATTACCACGTCTTTTGATATTGGCTTCAATCTGTTTTTCGGGATGTTCTGCCCGATATTTTCGGGATTGTGCCGCATTTTTAGTCCAATATTCGTCACCTTCCCTTAACATTCTTCTACCCCTTGCATCGAGCCAATATCTCACAACTTTTACATAATTGTCCTTTCTCCATTGAGCTTTTTTTGCGATTCTTTCCGGTTTTTTTTCGTAATTAGTATAATCTCTACCTTTTCTATTTCTAGTTTTGTCATATGTTCTAAATTTCTCTAGGCATCGCTGACATTTTTTAGTAGAATCTCCTTTTGTTGTAACATATGTCTTTTTTGGGTGTATTGATTTACATTTAGTACATCTAAAATATTTGATATTTGCTACTTTTTTGCCTATCGTTTCATCATCAACTTCAATGTATACATTATACAAATCTTTAAATGATATATTTTTATCATTAATTTTATTATTAATGATGTTATTAATTTCCTTATTGAATTTACCATCAATATAATCAATAACTTTATCATCATTTTCAATATCAAATTTAACTTCACAAGTAAGATCAATCATATATTTGTTTTTAACATGTATATTATTATCAACCTTAATTTTCATCATATCACAAATGGTTTCAACAACACTATTATTATTTAGATCGTATGGCACTATATTATCATCAATATTATTTGTAACAAGTGGTTTAATGAAATCATTTAATTGAGCATTACGATACACACCATTTTCACAAATTATAACACTTTGTCTGTTTAGTGCATAAATTGGTAATTCTATAGTGTCGCAATTTTTGTATATTTTTCCTTCATATGTCAAAGTATTTTTTTTAGGTATTGCAACAATAGATTTATCACCATTAGTCGTAGTTCCAATATGAACAAGAAAATCACTATTATTTGCTCGGGTATCTCTTTTTGTCTTGTCAATACCTCGTTTTCCACATCTACATTCAAGACATTCAACAAATTTATCATTGATGTCCAAAATATTTTTGCAGCCTCTGATCCATTGACCACAAACCCTTTCTGTTCCGTCTTTTTCGATTTGTTCTTTCCATGATTGTACTTGATGTTTGTTACAATAACCATCGATGTAAGGCTTATTTTGACATTTTCCACCATGTTCATGATCTTCGCCATCCATATATTGGATATAGCCCTTACATTTCGGTAATACGTCAGCAATTTTATTCATCTTTTCTCTATTTTTAGTTGATCTATTTTTGCATTCATCACATCCATTTTCCAAATATTTAACTTTTTTGCATCCACCACATAATTTACTTTGTTGTTTCATTTCATCGGTATAGTTGGCAACATATTGATGATTTTTACAATATTCAGTATCTTTGATGAAACTAGTTCTACATGGCATAAAATTTCTATCTTTCCATCTACATTTGTCCGCTGTTTGACGGTATTTAATCACTCGTGGTTCTTTAATAACTACTTGTTGACTTGCAGCTGACGATTTTGTGATTTGTTGTTGTGCAATTGGCTTGTGTTTAGTAACTTGCTGTTGTGCAACTGGTTGTTGTTTAATAACTGTTTGATGTTTGCCAACTACTTGTCGAGTATCATTCATTTGTCGTTGGGTTAAGTTTTGTTGTTGATTTGTAGAATTAAGATGTGTCATTTAATTTTGTATTAGTGTATATAACTATATTATTTATATTAATTTTCAATTTTAAACGTATGTATACCCTCCCATACTTTACGCGATACGTAATACGTCGGGTTTGACGTCACGGACATATTTGAAAATAAAATCAAAATGTGTTAATTTCTCATTTCACAATAAATAAATAACATTTATCATAAATTTATAAACAGCTTTTTTACTAACAATATTTAGTATAATTTTCATTCAAATCAAGCATATGTACTCTATTTTTTTTCAATCATTTAAACCCACACCCCATCCAAAAAAATTGAAAATCGGAATCCCTAAACATCCCAACCATCACCATCAAAATAAAACACCCAAAAAATGTGTAATTCCATTTCAACACAAGCCTTCTGCATCCTATTCGCCCCATTAATCCTCGTTAATCTCTTCAATATCTTCTCCGTCATGCTAACCCGTGAATTTCCAACCCGTGAACTTCCAACCCGTGAACTTCCAACACTTACACTTTCTCAAATCGTCCAAAACGGTTTCCCAAAAGATGTTCGTCAAAGATATGGCATGTTCATCCTCGATCTCGACGAAATGCCTACACTCGCAACCAATAAAACACAAATTTTCGCCGATATTCGATCAGCATTTAAAAATACCAAATCAATCTATGAAATACCATTTGATCATACAGATTTTCATGGTCCAATATCCTACACCCAAAGTAATAGCCAACAATCAGTCTTTTACTGCAATGATAAACGATTCAATGAAACACCATTCGCTAACCATACAGTTCCATATTTAGTCCAACCATATCGAAAAATTGTCAGAATATTACTCAACACTGTTAAATCACAAATTAACCTACCATCAAACCTCTACAATGATTTTTCTGGAGGCTTCGATGATAATACATTTCGTGGAACATTATCACAAATTTATTATAATTCCAACAATACAACACCAAAACATGGTCTCCATGTCCATACAGATTTTGACTTTTTCACATTACTTTTCAGTGATAAACCAGGCTTAGTTGTTATGGATAGAGAAACCAAAGAATTTTTCAGAGTTAAATTTCCTAAAGAAAATTCAATTTTAGTTTTTTTTGGAAGAGCATTATCATATGCAACTCGCAACTTCTTTGAACCAGCAGTCCATTATGTCGAAAAAATTACAGAAGATGATAGAGTTGCTGTTGGTTACTTTGCTGGTCCAAAATTGAATTCACCATTATTTTCATATGATAAAAATAATAATAATTTAAAAATGATTGATAAACAATAT
>Ga0315284_10016595_pt1 | contig 10448 bp, 12 predicted proteins | sample YL17G09_16_MG_FD_203696 | JGI IMG/M metagenome (GOLD analysis project Ga0315284, IMG submission 203696) | Sediment microbial communities from Yellowstone Lake, YNP, Wyoming, USA - YL17G09_16 | ecosystem: Environmental > Aquatic > Freshwater > Lake > Sediment | place: USA: Wyoming | collected...
TGATTTGTCTTGTGGTGTGATTGGCCTTTCGGCATGCACCGTCACTTACCTTCTCGCTTGACTTGGTTGAAGTAGAGGCCCTTCCCTCTCATCGAGTTCTGTTGTCTCGATGGTCATCAGTACAATATGGCCTCCTCCGACTTCTCACCCGCCTTCCTCCTGGATTTCGCCTCTTCGGCTTATACCATTCGTTACGTTGGCTGTGGGCCACCGACCGGATGAGATCTCTCCTGTTCCATCGTCTACTTTCACAACATCCCGTTCTCCCTACACCGGGGGGTCCTTCACGGCTGCATTTCCAGGTTCTTCGCCGCTTCCATGGCCTTCACTATTGGCTCACAAGCTCGGCTCCCTCTTTTTCCCTTTCGGGCTAACATTTCGGTGCTGCAAGATTCACTTTATGTTACGGGCTGTTGCTTCGCTCTCCCTTCTCAGGAGGTTACAACGCTTCGGCACACCTAGTCACCCAGGTGCACCGGTTGCCTGCTACCTGGCGGCCTGACCCTTACCAGGACTGGACTTCCACCAGCAAGCAAACGATAACTTTTCAGGACACACGAGCCGGTGTTAGCTGGCATTTTGCCCAATGATAAGAGACCATGTTTGCAGGTATTTTTGACCTTTTGCTTTCACATCTGCACGTGAAATTACTGTTCGAGTCTTGTATTTACGAATAAACTGGGCCAATTCGTTAGCTGGAATTATCCAGACAGAGGGTGGTGAAAGAGGATCAGTTATTTTTCCCTCAAAACTCACTAGCACATAGAAGTGTTGAGAGTCTTGTAACAAACGAATATTATCCGCGGGCCAATCGTAACGCCCCTCTAGCCCCTTTACATCAATTGTGGTTATTGTCCTGCTCTCATTAGCCACAATAATGTCAACAGCTTTCTTGTTACCAAGAGTGAGTGCTGCATCTGCACCGAGACGATGAAGCATTGAGAGCACATAAAACTCGGCAGCAAGATTCGTATTGTATGTTGTCATTGATTCATCTCTTCATGCAATTGATGTTCACCATATAGCCAGTAGCCAGCTAACGGATGGCGCATCAGCCGCGGGCGAGCCGAGCGAAGCGAGGCGAAGCCTGTCGGCTGGATGCGCGGGTTAGCCCGCGCCTTGCTTTTTTCACTATGCTCCAAGTGGAGGAGCCTCATTGACGATACTGCAAGGCTGACCAACTGAGTAATCGGCTTCCCATTTGATCTTGTACCAAGTTGGTTTAAGGGATATGTTATCGGCATAGATCGCGATGCATACGTGGTAGGTTCCCGGAGGCAAATCCTCCGATCTCCGAGTACAGCCAGGAGGAACTGCCAGCCTATGACCGCGAGGGACTACAACTCTTAGAGTGAGAACGTCTTCTGCTTCCTTGACTTGAGCTATATCAAGGTTGGTAAAATCACCGTTTCCTTGGATATCAAGCTTTTTGTAACTCTCTGGGTTATCCTGTCTTGTCCAGTAGAGATCCAGTGCGTCCAACCCTGTTAACTGTTTAACTTGCTCATCTGTGATTATTATAAGTCGTCCAAAACAATTCCTTGCTGCTGCTTGTCCCTTGTTCTCAACTCTCAGTCTGATGAACCAACTCCTTTTCCAACCCATTGCTTCTTCGGACGGTGTGGGTGGAGAGGGGTCAATGTTCTCGGAAAGTTCTAGCTGTGGCTTTCCAGGATACCGTTCATCACCAGGAGCCGGGCGATGCCCTGCTTTGAAGTCTGCCAGCGCTTCAACCCACTCTCTCTTTTTGGAGCGGATGAGTTCAGCAGGCAGGGGATGGCGTGAAATTTCCCACTTGCTATGAGCTACTGCGTGATCGTTGAGACATAGAATCACCAAGTTGTTATAACTGTCATCGTGCGTTCTCGAATGCTCTTCTAATGTGATGAATTATTACGGGGGACTGTTTCCGATAATCCCAGCAGACGCAGCACTTCCAATCACACTCTTCAACAAGCCTTTGTACGGTCTCAGGAGGAATCTGTTTGCGTTTGACCACTTCCCATATCAGTTCTACTTCTCGTCCATCGAAGTGCTGCGCGAGTTCTTTCTTGGTCGCTTGTCTGAGCTTGGTTAAAGTGAAACCTGCTATAAGCGCCTCTTGAGCAAGTCCCGAATCCACTCCGACACTGAGCAAGTTCAGCAATAGCTTCTTGTTCCTATCCATAGAACTCTCTCCTAGCGGGCTAACGGTATGGCTCAGCGGCAGCGGTGGTACTGGCAAGAATCCTTCCCGTCATCTTGCTATCTCTGTCAAAACGCGCCTGCGCGCGAGCGGCGGAGCCGCTGTCTGCTGGAGCCGGTGTTAGCCAGCCTTTTGGTTAAGAGACCTTACTAATTACCCATTCAGCAAGCCCGAACATTACAACGCGCCGAGCAATGTCGCTGGACAACCAAACTTCAACATCGTCTTGAATTTTGTTTTGAATCAAATCGTTTGACGGTGTGTGGACAAGAAAATAAGCACGGTCATAATCCTGAAAATCGCTTATGCCTTCTTTAAAACTCTGCAATTTGGACAAATTTGCACTCGACTTAACTTGTACCAAAAATCTTTCGTCTGTAATCGGTGAGTATAAATCCAGGTCAATCGTTTTCTCTGTCTTTCCCAAAGATGCCATTCTTTGCCAACCTGCTTGGCGGAAAAGAAGGTCTACCAATAATTCAAAATCTTTCCATGTCAATTTGCGAATAAGAGTTTCAATTTTCCTTTCAAAATCTGCTTTGACTTGCAAGGCGCTCTCAATTTCAGGATGAACAACACCATTTATCTTTTCAACAAGATATTTCAACTCTTTCACTTGGCAGATGCTTCTCCGAAAACCTTGCATCCGAAGCAATACGCCGCTTAACTGAGATTTTTGCAGGGGCTTACCTGCGAAATCACTTGAAGACCATTGACCAATAACTGAGCGGCTTTTATTCTTGTCTGATAAAAGTATTATTTCGGAGTTGGAAAAACACCAATAGAGTCTGTCGCCAAAGAAGGTTACCCATAAAACTTGTTCATCCGATTCGTAAAACGCACGAATTTGATTTTTGTCTCGCGTTGCTGCGCCAACAGCATCGCGTTTTTCTAACAATTCCTGTTGAACTTCGTCCCATCTACCCAGAAGACACAATTCATGTGAAATCTCACGATAGCCTAACTTGAGAGTTTGGCTTACTTCAAGACAATCTTTTTCCCATACACCATTTCTACCTAACTTGATGTAATAAGCTTTTTTCGGGTTTATCATTTTCGTTGATACAAATTACCACACTATTTTGCAAGGGCTGGCTAATATTAATTATACTGCGTTATTACCATCAAAATTTTCTTTATCCAGACTTATGTGCGGTATAAGAGCAGTAATGAAGTATATTAGATTGCATTATATCAATCCTGATCACTCTGGGAATTATGCTGATTCCTCTAGCGGCTCATGCTCTTATCTTATCCCAGGTGACTATCAAGAAGATGACACCTGCTTAACAATCACGTGATGTCCTGGTTATACGACGAGAAAGCCAAATTGACCAATTTATATTTTATAACGAATTATCAACAGGGCTACTCTTCCGGTGTGCTTCTGCCAGGTTATCAGAAACTTGTTTCAGGTATTCTTTAGTTACTCTGTTGCAGTACGAGCTGAATCCAAGCAATTATAATCCTATATTCTGTAGGTTAACGCCAATTAGTGATTGTTCTAAAATTTGTAAATGCTTTAGAATGGGAGATACTGGCATTGGGGGTCCTTCAATGTGGGGGATTATGCGATCAAATGGGTAAGGTTCAGACCCCCATATAAATCGGTATTACAGTAATGTCACGTTATAATTGATATGATGGGCGTATATAGTTTGAATTTAAAGATGAGGTCATCTTTATTAGCCTGTATTTTGGCGATGTTTTGCGTTGTTAGCTGCAATCGCATGGAGTTAAGCACCCCTTCCATAACCACTGTAGGGGTTACTTTAACGCCTTACCTGCCAGGAATGCCTGGATCCACTTCGCTGACTCTGACCCCAACACCTCAGCCGAACTCACCAACCCCTGCGCCCTCACCGACCCCCCTTATCTATACAGTGGCTGAAGGAGATACCCTCTCATCTGTCGCCGAGCGTTTTGGGGTAAGCATAGATTCAATCCTGGGGGCAAACCCGGATGTAGACCCGCGCTCACTGCTCATTCGGACGCAGTTGATGATCCCGTCAAGCGCAGATGGAGCTCTGCCGCAGTTGGAATCCTCTTTAACCGATGTGCACTTGGATAGTCCCATCTGTTATCCTGCTGCAGATGCGGGGCTTTGGTGCCTGGCTTTGGTGGATAACGCCCGTGGAGAACCTGTGGAAGGATTATCGGCTGAGATTACCCTTCTATCCCCTACGGGGGAGATGCTTACCAACCGCACTGCCTATTCTCCCCTCGAGCGTCTGATGCCGGGTAAAGCAATGCCACTAATGGCTTATTTCCCACCGCCAGTTCCTATCCCTTGGGTGGCCTCAGCAGTTTTGAAGACTGTGCTCCCTGGCAAGCTTGAGGATATACGTTATATCCCTACAGCTCTGGATATTCAGGATATGACGCTGTCTCCGGAAAGAGAAAGGGTCAGGATACAGGGAATTATTTCTTTAACGGGAGGTGGTTCCCCTGCTGGTTTGGTTTGGTTAATGGCGGTAGCTTATGACGATCAGGGTCAGGTTGTTGGGATGCGAAAATGGGAGGTAGAGAAATCCCTAAAGGCAGGGAAAAAAATATCCTTCGATATCGAACTGTATAGCCTTGGGCCTAAGATAGCCAATGTAGATGTCCAGGCGGAGGCCAGGCCATAAAAGGCTAGCACTAGGGAATGTTCACAATCCAGAAGGTTTCTTCGATACAAATTTGGGTGGAGTTGTACGCAACACAAACTTTATAGGGAATGATGGTGTTATTGGGGGCATCGATTAGTGCGAGGGTTTGAGCGGTCTGCCCGTTAGAGTCGCAAGGAGGCAGGATGTATGTCGTAAAGGAACCATCAGGCATCTGTACATAGAGAGTCAATTGAACACCTGCCATGGGCGCGCCATTTTTAGTAATGTAGACACTGATCTCCTGGGATTGCTTAATAGTGATCCTTGGGTAGGTTTCCCAGGCTTGCAGCACGATCTCATCCATAGGAGCCATCAGATTAAGCGGTGTAGGAGTAGGAGAGGGTGCCAGGTAAAGCTGGTAGTATTGAAAACCCAATGGTGCGATATGAGTCCGTATGGATTTAGGCGCTTTCTGGTCGTAATCCATACACAAATGTTCGAAACACTGCCGGATGAAAGACTTATCATTGGATGGGTAAAATATCTCAGTAATCGGTGCGCCAGATACTTCCAGACCGCCGTTTCTGATAATGAAATCCCAGAAATTATTAGGGACGTTGTGTCCCCTGCCATTTTGGATTCCCTCCGGCATCCAGAAGTAAAAGGGTCCGTCTCTTCTTGCTACCAGGGAGGTTGGTTGGATATCCAGTAATTGAGGTAGAAGCAACCATTGGATCTGGTCAGGATTATCTGGAACCACTACCATACCAACGTTGTAATATAACTGGGTAGCATTACCATTCATGTCAATAAACAGGGTGGTCAACCGCCCGCCCGTCAGATCATCACCCAGCCGGTCAGCTATGGCTTGCATAACGTTAGCTGCCTTAGAAGCGTATTTGGAGTCTGGGATGGTCATAGGCGGTTCAGGGGTTGGCCCCTTGTTGGTTTTATGCCACTCGCCATAAGGCAATAATCGCACATAGGAGGGGTCTTGCTTGGTTATGCAGAAACCAAGGTTTTCAAAATATTGCTCATAACGCTCATGTTCAGCGTTGATATGGGGATTGGTTAAAGGCTGGCCCACATTTTCGGGGCCAATACGGTCGTAGAGGGCGAGAAACTCGTTGGGAATGGTATAACCGTCTACATAGCGACCCAGGGCTGCTGTAGCCTGGGTGTTGGGATTTTCCCTGGAAACAAACTCTAGCCCGATGGGTACAAGCCGGGTTTGACGACGCTCGGGGTCGTATTCCAATAAGCCTGCCTGCAAATATTGTTGGATTTTTCCATCAGGCTTAGTGATGCTCTCTGCGATTGCTGGGCCGAGTGTGTTCAAACCACCTTTATTATTGTAGTACTGAGCGAGTTTGGGATGAACAGGAAAAATTTCGAGATTTGTCGAGGACTGCCCTGTTGTACAGGCATTCAAAAGGATTACCAGTAATACAATAAGGATAAATCTGGATGCTCTTATGTTCATCTTGACTTACCGCGCATCATTTACTCTTGAACGCCACGATGACCAACCTGTTATTGAGTCAATAATGCATAAATTTGTTAAAATCGTAAAACACACATAAGCTGTCGCAATAATTCAATTAAAATTGCGATTCATTACCCATACATTATATCCAAATTTCTCGGGTATGTAAATATGGGAAAAGCACCAATTTTTATTGAAAGTGTTCAGCCAATGATCACGGTAAGTGGCACGGGTGTGAAAACCAGGAAGAACAAGATTATCCCAAGAATGGCTAAACCCCGGCGTTTCGGGTCAAGCTCCGTAATTTGGTCAAGGGGTTCGGCATAAGTGCGCCCAAAGACGAAGATAAGTACTGCCCAAAGCCACCATCCAGACCAGACAACCCCAAGCAGTAATAAGATGACCAGGATAACCGGGATAAATCGGCGAGCCTTATTACCTAGCAAGACATAGAGGAGATGGCCTCCATCCAGTTGACCGGCCGGAACCAGGTTTAAAGCTGTAACCAACAGTCCCGCCCAGCCAGCCCAGGCAATTGGATGCAGGGTTACATCTATGCCACCCCAGGGAAGAGGTTGGCCTGTTAACCAATAACCCAGCCAGTAGAGCAAGGGGTTGGTACCGCCGTAGCTAAATGGCGCCGGTAGCAGCTTGCCAAGGGCTACGAATTTTATGAATAGATATAGTATCGAATTCCCTTCCAGGCTTAAGCCTTGGTCGGTTGCCGGGAATAATGGCAATTTATTGACTTGAGAAAGCGAGAGGCCGATAAATAGAACTGGAATAGCGACTACCAGACCAGCTAAAGGTCCGGCGATACCAATATCGAGCAATATGCGTTTATTTTTAGGAGGTTCTTTGAGCTGGATGAAAGCTCCCATAGTACCAAAAGGGCTGAGGGGAAAAGGGATGAAGTATGGAAGAGTGACGTTGGTTTTATGGTAGCGAGCAGCCAGATAATGGCCAAATTCGTGCGCCAGCAGAATCGCAAGCAAACTGACAGCAAATGGGACGCCTGTTATTAGACTTGACAGTAATAACTGAAACATCTGGATGGTGTCGGTGCTGATCGGTCCCTGGTAAGCATAGAGGGCGCCCGCAAAAATCACACTGAATAGAGTGATGATGAATAATGCTAAATTTATCCATGGATTAGATGGGCTGGGCTTGAAAACGCCTGATAGCAAGGTAATGCTGTGACTGTCCTGCTCCATTCGGAACTGAGGAGTAACTCCCAATGGTTGTAAATCCTTTGATAATTGATCAAAAGCTATAACTGAATCGGTCAGCAGCTTTCCCCGGTATCGAACCAAGTGTTTTTGTTTTGGTTCTCCCCAGGTGATATCTTCGATGGACAAAACCCGGCTTACTACAATATTAAATTGATTATTTTGGATGCTTTCTTCAGGTGTAGGTAGCATGGCGTTTGTAATAGAAATATTGAAGGTGGATAGATTGACATAAGAGATCGCAGCTTCATTAATTCAACGTATGATAGGCGGAAGTGGATAGGAGTCGAACCCACCGCGGCCCGCTATGCGACCCGCCACCGGTTTTGAAGACCGAGGAGCCCACCGGGACCCAACCACCTCCATATTTGGATTATACCTTATTAAAGCAGGGTGTAACGGTGTGGCTCAGCGGCAGCGGCGGGACCGGCAAGACTCACCCATTATTATCGCGCCACTTCTGGCAAAGCGCGCTGTTCGCGAGCGGCAAAGCCGCTGTCCGCTTGGAGCCGTTGTTGGGCAGGCGGATTTTGCGAGTTATTTTTGATTTACTACATACAAACCTGCTCTTTGCATATATACATCGCAAGAGCCAAATTGGTCAAATATCAACGCAATTTTATATCGAATCGGCTCAACGCTTAAGTCTGTTTGATACTTTGGCAAAGGTAAAAGCGTACGTCCACCGTCAACTGAAACCAATATAAACTCTTTTAATCGTGTTGAACCATAGTAAAGATGATAGTAGTATGAAGTGGCGTGAGGGTCGGGAAATTTATTCGCCCATTTTTCGTAAAAATCGTCATTATGAATAAATTCAGGAGTATGCCCTGTCTCTATTCTCAATGCAGGATCGCTCTTGAATACAGCAATATCTGCGTCCTGACTAAAATTAACATCCCAATCGCTAGGGTTGGATTCTTTTACAACATCAAAAATCTCATTTGTCTCTAAATTGTCTAAATTTTTCTTTTTAGTTTCAGGGATGACAACTTTCCTTTGTAAAACTTGAGCAATTCCAAAAAAAAGTACAGATAAACTTCCCAACGCAACGGTAATTGGCTCATAGTTTTTATCAGGTTGCAGAAACCATAAAATTGCCAATACCAAAGTTGCTGGAGTACAAATAAATCCAAGAACGTTGAAACTGCTGATAATGATTTTTGCGTTTTTCATTGACTATTACTTGTTAGCCTGCCCAACATTCAGGCTAATCTGCGGGGCGGCTCTGGCAAGACTCGCGGCCACCAAAGACACCTATGCTGCCTCAGAATACCTGAATCGCGCAGCCTTAGCCCCGTCAGCCTTCAGCCGGGGGTTGGTCGCATTTTACCATTCCGACAGTTGTCGAATATTCAGCAATAAATCGGTGATTTTTCTTGTACAAAGTCACTTTTTCTTACCTATCAGGTCTTGATATTCATGCATCATTTGAATTGTGCGTAATATTGGATAACTTTCTGGAATAGCCTCACTCATAAAATTATGCTGATGAAGGCCAGTGGTTATTTGGTCAAGAAATTCCGGAATTAGTAAAACTTTAATACCTTCACCCCACTCTAAATCATACTTTGTTGTCCGCGTCCACCCAGCTATGGCTATTCGCTTAATTACTGAAATTGAACTCCCAATTAATTCTTCATATTCAGTTTGACTAAATACAAACTTTTTGGTCAGAAAGCGGTTTTTCCTTTCTGACCAAGAGTCAGCGTCTCCTGATGTCTCAATATGCACTAGCTTTTTATTAGAAGGTAAGAAAGCTAGAATATCCAGTTCTGCATCCCAACCTCCTTTTGGCCGTTTGCGAGCCCGAACATTGGTGCGGACGAAATATCCAGAATATTCATACCATTCTGCGGCAAGCTGTTCAAGGAAATTCATTTTTCACCTTATTACGCCCAACGGAAGGGCTCAACTACAGCGGCGGGACTGCAAGTCTCGCAACCAGTATTGGACCATTTCTGGTAAAACGCGCACCATTCGCGAGTGGCGGAGTCGCTGTCCGCTGGAGCCGGTGTTGGGCTGCTTTTTTCAGAATGGGAGTACCATATCCTTGTATTGGTCTGCGAATTTCTCCGCGTGGGGAGCCCATAGCATTTCGCCATTCGAGAGATAATCTACTTCAAGGGAATCGGTTTTTTCAAATGAGATCGTTAGTTTATGCTCTGATTTATCATCTAATTTGATGGTGAATGTTGCCGTGCTCGGCGGAGTCTCGACCAGATTAGGGGCATCGAAAAACCACCCCCCCAGGAAAGCAAAACCGGTTGATGATTTGGGTGGTACGGCAACTGGGAAATCCACACTATATAATCGGCTCTTTGTCATCAAGTGATAAGTATGGATGAATGGTAGCTGTGGAGGCCTCTTGTGTTGTTCGTCTATCTTCGCCCTCCTTATGTCAAATTGGGATATTTCGAGCTCGGCTGAAAGCACGAGCAGTTCAGTTGAAGTCGTGTTTATGATTGATACCTTGACAAGATAATCCCATTCTCGTAACTTGCTATCCAATTGAGACTTGTAGATTCGGAGCTGTTCATCTTTATCCCGAACTCCCTCTGCCAACCAGCGATACTCCACATACATGGCTTCAATAATTCGCATTTCAAGCTTCTTGTCGGAAAGCGCCCATTCTGCTTGCTGTCTACGAAATCGTTGATACTCTATCCAGGCTACAATTCCACCGCCAATAATACCGCCCAGAACGATTTTAGCGAAGTCTATCAAGATTTGTGTGATGTCCATATTATCCTCCTAAAAGAGGTAGTATACCTTGGTATTTGAAGTAGCCCAATTATTAATTTTACGGAAAAATTTCTACCTAATTTTCCTTCTTGGATTCAAGTAGTAAGTGCAACAGTAAGCCCAAAGAATACCTCATAAGGTGTTCTAAAGTCAAGGCATTTTCTAGGGCGTAAATTAAGGCAATCCATAATCATGATCTCTTCTTCGGCAGT
>Ga0315284_10016600_pt1 | contig 10447 bp, 8 predicted proteins | sample YL17G09_16_MG_FD_203696 | JGI IMG/M metagenome (GOLD analysis project Ga0315284, IMG submission 203696) | Sediment microbial communities from Yellowstone Lake, YNP, Wyoming, USA - YL17G09_16 | ecosystem: Environmental > Aquatic > Freshwater > Lake > Sediment | place: USA: Wyoming | collected...
ATACGGCTGAAAGGTTTTCAAATATCCGCTTGCTGACGCGCGCGGCTCTGTTTGCTTATGATTCATCATGCGTGCACAGCCCACTGTCTGAATCGCAGAAAACGAATCTGCATCTCAGAGCGCGGAAAAAGCTCAGCCACGAATGACACGAAGAACACAAAAAAAAGGGCCCCTGCCGGTTCAACGGCAGGGGCCCTCTAGATGGAATGCTCAAACGGCTCGTTATCGGATCTTGAACGTCTGAATATGAGTAGCCTTCTTAGCATTGCGTTTGGAGCGGATCGTAGCAAGTAACATCGCGCCGCCGACCAATCCACCTAACAAATACAGTGCTGCCATGGTTGTTGTCTCCTCAAACAAATTCAGGGTTGGCGCCGGCTGGAACGCGGTGCCAACCCTGTGCGAATAAAGTACGACACCCCGGGCTCGAGTTCAATTTATTTTTTAATAATCTTTTGTAATGATTGCTATTAGATTCCCGTCAATCCGCGGAATCCAAGGCGCCCAAGCGTGCGACCGCGTCGTCGGCGTTGTCCACGTAACAGAAAAGATCCAACTCTCCCGGGGAAATCACCAGATGATCCGACACGGATTGGAGCAGAGGCCTCCAGAATTTCCCGACGAGGATCATCGGCTTAGGCGCCATGGTTTTGGTCTGCAGCATATTCCAGATGAGACTTATCTCGGTCAGCGTGCCCATGCCGCCCCGCAGAGCGATGAATCCAGCGGCATGGGAAGCAAGAATTTCGAGACGCTCAAAGAAATTACGCGAGCGGATTTCGCGCGTCAGGAATGGGTTGGGAGGCAGGCTCCCGAAGATTTCCATGGTGACGCCGATGGCAGTGCCGCCGGCCTGCGTGGCGCCCCGGGAGACGGCCTCCATGACGCCGGAATAGCCTCCGCTCATGACAATGTAATTGGCGGCCGCCAACAATGTTCCCAGCCTGAGCGCTTCCGAGTATTCGGGGTCGCCTTCCGCGGGGTGACGTCCACCGAAAACCACTACGATCTTCTGATCCACAGGCAAATCCGACATTCCCTATTCCTGAACGGCTAGTCTTCGTTGAAGAACGTAATGGCTGAGGGCCTGGTCAAGAGAGCTATCCCGATCAACCAGCATGCGGCACTGGCCGTGAGGGCCGCGGCACTGAACCAGGACGCTGTGAGCGCCCAAAGCGTCGGAAAGGCTACGATGAAGACACCACGCGCCCAACTTCTCCTCTGCCACATCTTGAGCCCGACACTTGCCTGCATCACGGTCCAGCCGATCAAGCCACAGGCGATGATACATCCGGACAATACTTCTCCACCGGAGAGGCCGCTGAATCCGGCAAAGGTCTCCCATGCGAGCAGCCCGGCAGCAATCAACGACCACGCAGCCAACGCGATGCTGAGGCCGCTGATGATCGATATGGTCGCGGGCGGCTTTTCCTGAGTCACGGATTGGGAAGGCCTGGGTGCTGGGCGCTCGACCCAACGGTTGAATTGCCAGAGTGCGGCTGCCGAAATGAGGCCAATAGCCATCAGGATCAGCCACCCGAACATGTTTTGGGTCTGACCGAGCTCGAGGAGGCCGTTCGGCAGTTTTGTCGCTCCCTTCGCCATGATTTTGTTGAAGATGTAGGCGCCGATCGGGCCCCCGACCATGGAACCCAGCGCCAGCGGCAGGTTGGCGTAACCGAGGAAAAGCCCCTCCTGTCCCTTGGGCGCAAGCGCGCCGATGTATTCGTACATGCGCGCCGAGGTGAACAACTCACCGAGCGCGATCAGGGCGACGGTCATGATGATGAACACCGATGCGATTGGCAGCCAGTTGGCCGCAATGGCTCGAATCCCACCGGCGATATATAGCGGTCCCAGGTTGATGAGCATCGCCACGCTGACGATTATCGTGCCGACGACCATCGAGCGGATCGGTTTCATCTTGCCGAAGGTGCGCGAAATCAGCAGCTGCAGGCAGACGATCACGAACGGATTAGCTGCGGTGTATAAATCCATCGCGGGATTTGATTCCACAACCCGCTTGGCGTAAAGCGGCAGCACATTGTAGACCTGGTTGTAGATGAAGAAGAATCCCGCCATCACGACCAGGAATAACGCGAAACGGAGGCTGCCCAGGACCAGCACCATGTCGGCCAGGATGCGGCCGATTGAGCGCTTCGGTTTGGCTGGGGATCCCGCGGGCGCAACCGGTTCCCGGTAGACCAGCAACACGACGAAAAAGGCAACCGCCGCAGCGACCGCGGCAACTGCAAAAATGTACGACAGCTGGGCTGAATCGATCGTGGCGCGCTCGGCGGCACGCGCGGAAAAGATCGCTCTAACGGCATAAGCCGCCGAAATGACAATGAGCAGAAAACCGACCGTCGGCACCCAGACACTCGTCTTCGCCTTGTCAGCCCTGGTTGTCCAATAGACCAGGGTGACCAGGCCGGCTGCCGCCAAAGAGCACACTGTCACCACCATCAGCACCGTCGGTGTGCTCGAGCCCGAGCGCACGACGAACGCGGTGGCGCGGCCGAATAGGGAACCGATGTTAATGACCATATAAAAGATCGCGAATCCCAGTGTGGCCCGGGCGCCGGCGGTCTTTTGCACTGTTCCCGAGATGCACGGCTTGACCACGGATCCGCCGATCCCGATCAACAGGATCGCCGCGACGATCGCGATGGTATCGCGCGTGCTCGCCGTGACTTCCTTGGCGATCGTAGGAGCCAGCTTGCTGCCGCCAAACCAGACCGGGTATCCCATCAGGAGGTAACCCAAAGAAAGCAAAACGAACGCGATCAGGAGCGCACGGCGGAAGCCGATCTGATCTGCGATCGTACCCGAGAGGATCGGAAGGAAATAAACCAGCCCCCAGAGCACTGTTGAGTTGAGGAAGGACGGCCAGGACTCTCCGAATCCGAGCTGGCCCAGGTAGATGACGACGAAGCTCGCCATTGAATAATATGCGGCGCGCTCGAACAGCTCGGTGACATTCGCAGTCCAGAACGAGCTCGGGAACGGCTGGACCGATGCGGCAGGTTCGGTTTTGACAGCTTGTGCCATGAGTCCTCCTCTTGTAGGAGCGCCGGCCCCAGTGCCGGCGGCATACGATCACTTTCGGATGGATAAGATTTAGCGTGTATGCGGAGAAGATCCACCGTGGCCGGCGTATTTCAGCCGTATCGATACTCAAATAAAGCAGGATCCGTTGGCTCTCCGCGCTGCTCCGGACACGGCCGCACAGCCCGGCGGCCATGCTATAGAAAGCATGGGTCGATGTCAACTCGACCTATGACCCGTCTGCGATTCAGACAGTGCAAGACAAAAAGCAGCCACGAATAACACGAATGGGATCTAGGCAGACGCGAGGACTGCGCTTTCGCCCCCTTCGCAGTGGCGGCCTCCGGCCAATATCTTTGCGCGAGTCCCGCAGGTAAGCGCACGTTGTGCTTTAACGCCGACACCAGAAACCGGGCGCGCTTGCCTGCGGGACTCGCGCAAAGATATTGCGGCGCAAAGCGCTACGCCACTGCGAAGGGGGCGAAAGCGCAGTCTTTGTGTTCCTATGCCCCATTCCTGCCCCACGGAAATTCCGCCTCCCCATTCGTGTTATTCGTGGCTATGCTTTTTCCCACTGTCTGAATCACAGATGACCCGTCCTTGTGCTATTGGCTAATGCCCGGATGTATTACTATTGCCCAGTCAAATGACTTTATACTCGAGAAGGATTGCGGCAGCCGATGGGAACAGAACCGGTGCGACAGAGCCGAGCAGCCAAGGTGCTGGAAGCAGGGGCAATTGGAACGGCTTTTCTGATGCCGCTGGTCTTCTGGCCGGCTGCGGAGTTTCCATTTTCGACTGCCAAGCATTGGCTGCTCTCGGCGTGGATTGTATCGGGTTTCGCTGCGGCTGGGGCGCTCCGGTTCGATAAACGTAGGCGCCTTCCGGCACGGCTGGCATTGGCTCTAGCTCTCTGGGTCATCGCCTTGGCCCTTTCTGCCGCATTGGGGCCGGAAGTCTCCCTTCGGGCGCTCCTAGAGAGGCTGCTACCCTGCGTCAACCTGCTGCTTCTGTTCTGGATCGCCCCCAAATTGCGCCGGATGGTCATGGCGATAATCTGGAGCGGAACTGCGGTATCCCTGGTGGCCATCCTTCAGTTTCTCCAGCTCGATCCGTTCCGGCTTTTCGGCATGACCAGCTCCATCCAGGGGAGTTCCAGGATTCAGGTGTTTTCCACCCTGGGGAATCCGAATTTCGTGGCGGCCTTTCTGATATCCGTTCTGCCGCTGACCCTTGTCTGCGCCGGAACCAAGGGTTTGTTTGACCGGGCCGGCGTCCGCCTCCTCACATGTGCGATGCTGCTTCAGGCTGGAGCCATTATTGCGACCGGATCACGCGCGCCGATCCTGGCCATCATCGCATCGGGCGCCTGGCTGATCTTGCGCCGGAGCCGATCCTGGCTTCGCTTCCTTGCGGCCGGCCTTCTTGTCGCGGCCGTTCTGCTCGCATTTTCTCCGGCGCGCCCCCTGGAAAAAACTCTTGCCGGACGCATCTACGTCTGGAAGGTCATCGCGAGACATATTGGGGCGGTGCCGTTCGCAGGCTTCGGTCCGGGGGCATTCCCATTGCGCTATGCCGAGTGGGAGACTGAATACCTGCGAATCTCTTCGGAGAACACGGATCGATCCTTTGCCGGATTCCAGGATCACGCGCACAACGACTATCTCGAGATCCTCGTGGACCACGGGATCTTCGGCCTGGCGGCCTTTATTTTGACCTTATTCCTGTCAATTCCGGTCCTGCAGTGGAGTCGGATCCGGGGTAGCCGCCTTGAAGACGGAATCATCGCAGGCATCATTGCCCTGCTTGCGGTCGCTTTTGTCGATTTCCCTCTTCACAGACCTACCGAACTTTACTTATTATGGACATTCATTGCGCTTCTCTGGTCAATGGATGGGGACGGCAGCCTGCTCATGCAGCCCTGCCACGAGCAGTCGCTCAAGGATTTTTCAAAGGAAGGGAGATCGCTGTGATGCGCAGATTTGGCGGGATATTTGTTCTCATCGTGGTTTGTGGTCTGCTCGCCTGGGGAGTGAGTCAGGCTTTAATCAGCAAGTACCAACAGAAGAGGCAGGATATTCTTGCTGCCTGTAAGGCTGAGCGTGAGAAGCTGGGCGTTGCGGAGCAGAAGGATCTTGCCGGCAAATGCCCAACTCCCGAGATTTCGCTGATTTCACCCTCCATGCTCACCCCGGGCCAGACGGCCGAGGTGGTGGTGACGGGCAAGTTCCCGGCCGGGACGAGGTTCCTGTTCGGAGCGGACTGCATCGAGGTGCTGAAAGAGTCCGTGGCCGCCAACACCTATCGCGCTGCCGTCAAGGTCGGATCGGATTGCGGGCCCCAGAATGTGAGCGTCGAGGCGTTCACCCCCTATTGCTGCAAAAGCGCCAGAAGGGATAATGATCTCTCCGTCGGAGGCAATTTCGAATGGGAACTGAAGGCTGCCAACGGCTGGCAGGTAAAGGGGCGCGCCCTTCCTCCGGCAGTCGGGAGCAGGAACGCTGATCTCAAATATAGCCTTGAGTTCTACCGCGGGCAGGAGACTGCGCCATTTGCCAAACGCACGGCAACCCTCTATCCCTCCTCCGGCTCATCAGGCCCAAGCTACCATTTCTCGATCAGCGATCAGGACGAATCCGCCTTTAGTGCCCAGGAGGAGCTCGCCAAGATTGCCCAGCAGATTTATAATCCCAATCTTTCGGAAGCGGATCGGGATAAACTGATGGCACGGCTCCAGGCAGTGCAGCAGCAGGCGATGGAGCAGATGAAGAAGATGACGGACCCGGCGTATCAGAAGCAGCTCCAGGCTGAAAGAGAGCAGTTCGGCTGCAACAATATCAATGTAAAGCTGGAGAATGGGGTGTTGACCGGGGACATGACTTGCAGCCAGAAGGTAGGCACAAGGATCAATATCACCGGCGCGATGAAGTATATCGCGAAGTAGTGGGCGCCGCACGGCGCTCGAGCCTCGACATTATTTAGCACCTGGAAAGGAAAAACCGTGAACAACCATTTCCCGATCCTGATCATCACAGGCCGGCCGGCGGCGGGCAAATCCGAGATCATTGATTTTTTGAAGCAGTGCGACTCGATCCCGCGGCTCGAGAAATATCATATTGCAGGCTTTGAGGAACTCGACGATTTCCGCTACGTGTGGGAAACGTTCGAACTCGATGACCTGATGACGGAGATGGGCAAGGAACGCGTGTGGAGCGACGAGAAGTATTGGTTCAAAGATCCCTACATCTGGGACCTCTACATCAAGCGTCTCGCGCTCGATTACCGCAAGAAAACCACAAAAGACCGCGCCTATCACGATCGATTGACGACACTAGTGGAATTTGCGCGCGGCGGAGATGACGCCATTCACCACGCATTGACCTTCCTGTCCGATGAGATGCTCAGCAAGGCCGCGCTGATGTACATCCGGGTGACCTACGAAGAGTCGGCGCGCAAGAATCGCCGGCGGGCCCGGCTAGGAGAAGAAGATTCGATTCTCTACCACTCGCTTCCCGATGCCAAAATGGAGTTTTACTACAAAACCAACGATTGGGATCAACTCGAGGCGAAGGACCCGCATTTCATCGAAGTCAGAGGCTACCAGGTTCCGTACGCAGTCTTCGAAAACATGCCGGAAAAAACGCATGACCCCAAACTTATCGAGGAAGAACTGGAACGAGGCACGAACAAGTTGTGGAAGGTTTGGAAAAACCGGGGCCTCGCTCCGGAGTGACACTCCGGTATGCAGGTCAGTGGGCTGACTTGCCTCTGGGGATTACATGCCACAGGGGCAGCATGAGGATGGCGCCAACGAGCGCAAACCCGATCATGCTCGGGCCCCATGCGCCCCAACCCAGACGTTCCAGCATCCAGCCCATGCCCACTCCAACCACTGAGCCGCCGATGTACTGCATGCCGTCGAACATCCCCGTGGCGCTTGCGGCCGCCTTCTTCCCGCCGAAATCCATCGATGCCGTGCCGGAGAGCATCGAGTGGACCATACTGATCGCGAATGAGTTGACCATGAAAGCGATCATGATCATGGTGAGGTTGGGAGCCCACCAGATAATCCCCAGGCAGGCGATCTGCAAAGTGTAGCCGAGAAATGCAACCGGGGGACGGCGCGATTTAAACAGCCAATCCGAAACCGTGCCGGCCGCAAACGCTCCAAAGATCCCCATCGCAACCACGGCAAATGCCCCGGATTGAAAGACGGGGGAATTGAGCTGCAGATGCTGTGCCTCCTGCATGTAACGTGGAAACCACTGCTCGAATCCGTGCCGCACGAAGCCGGTGCAGAACTCGGCTGCCGCAATCGTCAGAGTAATAGGGTTGGTGAAGATCTTCACAACCAGGTATTTGAAATTGATCTCGTCGACATCACCGCTCGAGGCATCCGCGGTGTCGAAATCCTGGTAGCCGGCTTTTTGCGGAGTGTCCCGGACGAACAGGAAGGTCAGGACGGCCATGAGCGCCATGATTCCAGCGGGAATGAAGAACACCCACTGCCACGGGAGCACCGTGACCACAAACGGCCCGATGAAGAAGACGAGAGCGCGGCCGCTTTGGATCATGGAACCAAAGATCGCGGAAAAGACGCCACGCTCGCGCACGTGAAACCAGGCCGAATTCACCTTGATCAGCGAAAGAGCGCTGTAGGACTGGAAATAGCCATTGACTGCCCAGACGGTGGAAAAGTAGGAAAGCAGCAGCACTCCTGTTCCAAACACGCCCAGGTAGGCGCCCATGCCGAAGGCAATATTGGCCACAACCGAGCCGCACACTCCGATGAGCATGGCCTTGCGCCCGCCGATACGATCCGCGATCGGCCCATTGAACAGCGCCGAAAATCCATAGATCGTCAACATCGTGGAGATGATCGTGCCGATCTGCGTTTTGTCCCAGCCGAACGTGTCGGAAAGCGACTTGTTGGCCAGGGACAGATTGTACCGCCCCATGTACATCGTCGCGTACGTGAAACCCAGGGTGAGCCAGTTGACGGCGCGCCGCCGCCGGAATGCGATATCGTGAACAGGACGATCGGAGATTGTGGCCATAGGGCACCCGTGGTTTCAGGTTGTCGGTCAAGGACAGGCGATGATACTTGATTCCCCGATGCACGTCGAGGCGAGTTTTTGGGGAGTTATTTTTGGAGCAGTCTCCCAAGCGCGTGCTAAAGACCGCAGCCACTATGCATCAAATCGCTCTGCAGTCCTTCGCAACCCGTCAGTATACGTACAGTGGCGGCGGGCTTCAGCCCATAAGCGCTAAGATATGAATGCTATCGCACGTGGACTTGGACCTAGACCTGGACGTAGACGTGGACCCTCTTCCCTGAAAGACACTCTCGCAAGTTGGACTTTCACCAGGCTGCCGTCCGTTTCTTGCCGCTTGCAGCGTACAAGTATGTCCAGGTCCACGTCCAAGTCTAAGTCCATGTCCACGTGGAGGAAGTGGCTTAAGTTAGCGCTCTTGGGCTTCAGCCCGCCATTCCCGGCGCCATGATCGAAGCCTGGTTTCAAGAGAGAGCACGGAAAGGGCGAGACTGGAGCCGGATTTGTAGGATACAATAAAAAAACACATGCACGTCCACGCGAGGTCATACAGGGGAGGTGTCCATGCTTCCAGTGTCTTCTTACTTGTCTGAAGATTCCGGCAGGCGGCAGTTTCTTTCCATGGTGGGAAGAGGAGTCGGCCTGGCGGCCCTCGCCACACCCGCGGTCGCCGCCCTTCTGGCCGAACTCCACGCCGCCGTCCGCGGCGTCGAAGGTCTCAGCCCCGAGCAGGCTGCGCAGGACGAGGATTTCTGGTTCCAGGTTCAACAGTCATTCAGCGTCTCGCGCGGCATCATTAACCTGAACAATGATAGCCCCTTCCGTTATCGCAGAGGCAGGAGGAAGATCCATGTTTACAGTGCGCAAGATTGTACTGGGATTTCTCGTATGCGTCGCAGCCCTCACAGCCGCCATGGGGCCGGAATCTCCGGCGCAATCTCAATTCGTGGGTGCAGGGGACTCTCCGGCCATTTTAACGCTGCGCGACCAAAGTGTTGTCTATAACGCCTGGCTCAAGACCAGGCTCGAGCGGATTCTGCCGGAGCTGATGCGGCAGGAAGGCTTCGACATGTGGCTGGTCATCAGCCGCGAAAACGTTGAAGATCCGGTCTTCTTCTCACTGGTCCCGTTCACCTCGCTCTATGCCAGTCGCACGTCGATGCTCGTCTTCTTCGACAAGGGCGCTGAAGGAATCGAACGCCTCACCGTCAGCCGTTCCAGCATCGGCCAGTTTTATCGGAGCGTCTGGGATCCGGACAAGATCGATCAATGGGTGCGGCTCGCCGAGATCGTCAAGGAACGCAATCCGAAGAAAATCGGTATCAATGAGTCCGATACCTTCAACTACGGCGACGGATTGACGGCCACACTCAAGAAAAAACTGGTCGCCGCTCTCCCTCCGGAGTATGCGGCGCGCCTGCAACCGGCCGAGCGCCTTGCCATCCGATGGCTCGAGCGGCGGGCCTCCGAAGAGCTCGAAGTCTATCCGCAAATCGTTGCCATCGCTCACGGCATCATCGCCCAGGCATTCTCACGCGCGGTCATCACCCCCGGCATTACCACGACGGAAGATGTAGTGTGGTGGATGAGGGAGCGGTCGCGCCAGTTGGGCATGACCAACTGGTTTCAGACATCGGTTTCCATCCAGCGGCAGAAAGACAGCCCATATAAAGACAGCCAGGTGATCCACCGCGGCGACATGCTGCATTGCGACTTCGGGATCACTTACCTCAGGCTTTGCACCGATACGCAACAGCTGGCCTACGTTCTCAAAGACGGCGAGAACGATGCGCCCAAAGGATTGAAGAACGGATTGGCACAGGGAAACCGGCTCCAGGACATCCTGCTGGCAGAAATGAAAACCAAGCGCACAGGAAATGAAATTCTGTTGGCGGCGCTGAAACGGGCCAAAGCAGAAGGGTTGAACCCGAGCATCTACACTCATCCGCTCGGAGTCCATGGGCATGCGGCCGGGCCGATCATCGGGCTCTGGGATCGGCAGGATGGGGTTCCAGGACTGGGCGATTTTGAGCTGAACGAGGATACGGTTCACTCCATTGAACTGAGCATCAAGGCAAACGTGCCCGAGTGGAGCAACCAGGAAGTTTCATTCGCGCTCGAGCAGGATGCCGCCCACACCAAGACCGGCGCAGCCTTCCTCGACAAACGACAAACGACATTGTTCCTGATCAAATAGAAAGCGGCATCTGCAATTCAGACAGTGAAAAAAACCTTGCCACGAATGGCACGAATGGAGAGAGGAGCCACCATGGGAGCGCGATTTTGCCTACGCCACATGGGCGGCCTCCGGCCAACAGTCTGGCGGCAACCTCCCGGGAAAGCGC
>Ga0315284_10016602_pt1 | contig 10446 bp, 5 predicted proteins | sample YL17G09_16_MG_FD_203696 | JGI IMG/M metagenome (GOLD analysis project Ga0315284, IMG submission 203696) | Sediment microbial communities from Yellowstone Lake, YNP, Wyoming, USA - YL17G09_16 | ecosystem: Environmental > Aquatic > Freshwater > Lake > Sediment | place: USA: Wyoming | collected...
CTCTCTATTTCCCCCGGGGGCCGGCGGCGGGCGCCCCCGGGGGGGGGGGGGCGCGCCCCCAAGCGTTTGTGGAAAGGCCAAACAAGGGGACAAAAAGAAAAACTCACCTTGAGCGCCGCGAGCGCGGGGGCCGAGGCCTCCACGGCCTCGACGAGCTCGGCCTCGGGCGGGGAGCTCGCGTCCACCGCGGCAGAGACGCGGTCGTCCTCCTCGTCGGTCTCGGCCTCTTCGACCCCGCGTTCGCTCTCGATCCCGCCGCCGTCGCCGTCTCCCTCTTCCCCTCCCTCGTTCAGCTCCCGCGCCCGCTGCGGCAGCTGCCGCTTCCCCCTCCTCCTCCCACTGCGAGGGGGCCACGGCGACGGCGGGGGCGGCATCCTCTCTTCCTCCTCTCCGCCACCCTGGACCGACAGAGAGCGCGAGAAGTCGAGCCCCAAGCTCGCGGTCGCGCCGGCCTCGACGAGCGGCCGCAGCAGCGCCGGGATGACTTCCGAGTCCGCCGCCGGGACGTCCCCGAGCTGCAGCACCCTGTTCGCCGCGGCGGAGCAGCAGGCGTCGAGCAGCGAGGCCGCGACGGCCGCGCGCTCCCTCGGCGGGAGCGTGCCGCGGCAGGAGCGGCCGGCGCGCGCCAGGCCCTGGAGGCAGGCCGCGACGGCGGCGGCGGCCGTGCCGGCGGCGCGCGCGGGGTCGCGGTCCGCCGAGAGGCGCGCGAAGACGCCTCCCGGGAGGGCGGCAGCGCGGATCGAGGAGGGAAGAGAAGAGGGAGGAGGAGGAGGGAGCGCGGCTGCAGCAGAAGAAGCGCCGTCGCCCCGCTGGCTGTTGCGGCCCGCGGCGGCGGCGACGGCTGCCGCCGCGGCGCGCCCGGCCAGCGACGCCAGCATCCGCCGCTTGCTCCCTGCCGGGGGGCTCTCGACCCGAGGAGCGGCACCCGCCTCCCCCCCTTCCCTCCCCCCGCCTCCTCCTCCGCCTCCGAGGCCGTCAAACAGCAGCGCCAGGCCCTCGGCCTCGGCGGCGACCCTCTCCGCGAGCGCGGCGTCCCCGGCGGCGCGCAGCCTGTGCGCGGCATCGGCGAGCAGCCCCGGCGCGGCGGGCGCGCCCTCGCGCAGCGCGGGGGCGTGCGTCGCCAGAGCGCGCGTGATGGCCCCGGCGACGTGCCTGCAGTCGTTGCGGTGGAGGGCAGCGGGCCCCAGCAGCAGGAGGAGCGAGCGGCGCCGGGGGGAGAGGGCGGGGGGGAGGAGGGCGGCGAGCTCGGCGGCGTCGGCGGCGCCGCGGGCGAGGGCTTGCGCCGCCGCCGGGTCTTTTCTCGCCTTCTTCCCGCCGCTCCCGGTCCCGCTGCTGCTCCCGCTTCCGCCGCCGCGAGCCAGGACGGCCGCCCTCGCGACCGCGTCCGCCACCAGGGCGGCGAGGGCGTCGCCGGCCTCCGAGACCGCGAACTCCCCCTCGGCGAGCAGGGGCGCGTCGCTGCCCTCGGGGCCCCAGTCGAGCAGCGGCGGCGCCGCGGGCGGGGAGGCTGCCCTCGCGCCGCCTCCTCCTCCTCCTCCTCCTCCGCCGCCGCCGCCGCTCCTGTCCCTCGCTGCCGCGGCCAGGGCAAACCACGCGTCGGCGTCCGGGGACCTCCGCGGCAGGGGGGCTCCCACTCTCCTCCTCCGAGGGGAGGGGGCGGAGAGGGCGGCGGCGGCAGCAGAAGGCCCGGCGCCGCCTCCTCCTTCTCCCTCGCCTCTGCTGCCGCCGAGGAGGGCGCCGCGGACCAGCAGCGCCCTCGCGGCCTCCACCACCTCCAGCCTCAGGCCGACGAGGTCGCGGTCTGCGACGGCGGCGACGAAGGCCGCGAGGCGGCCCCCGCCGGCGGCGGTGACGTTGGAGGAAGGGGAGCAAGACGGGGAGTGCGACGGCGCCGCCGGCGACGACGAAGACGAGGGAGGGGCGAAGCCCGCGGCCTCCGCGGCGGCCTCCAGCCTCAGCGCGGCGCTCCCGATCTCCGCAAAGGCCTCGCGCGCTCTGTCCCCGCCGGGGCCCCTATCCGCGGCCGCCGGGGAGAGCCTGAGCTCGACCTCGGCCGCCGAGGCGCGGGGCCAGGCCGCGGCGCCGACGAGCGAAGCGAGATGCGATCGGACCTCGCCCCTCCCGCTCCCGCTCCCTCCTCCTCCGGCGGCAGGGAGCACCGCCGAGGCGAGGAACTTGACGGCCTCTGCCGCGGCGTCCTCCGGGAGGAGGAGAAGGGAGGGTGAAACTGGGGCAGCAGCAGCAGCAGCAGCGCTCGCCTCCTCCCTCCTCCTCCTCCTCCACCAAAAGCCGTTTTCCGCGCTCGCCTCGACGACCTCCACCCTCTCCTCGAGCCCCAACCTCAGCAGCGGCAGGAGGAGCCCCTCGGCCAGCACGGAGGAGCCGATGGCGCGGGCTCGCTCCGTCGTCCTCTCGGAAGAAGCGCAGGAAGCAGAGGCGGAGGAAGGAGGAGGGGAGGAGGAGAGGAGGGCGGAGGCGGAGAGCGCGGAGCGGACGCCGGAGGCGACGGCGGGGATGCCGCCGTCGCAGCCCGCGGGCAGGGGAGGCGGAGACGGCGAGGACGAGGGAGCGGCAGCAGAGGAGCCGGCAACCCCGAGACCCTGCTGCAGGGCGGAGTCGATGGCCTGCTCCAGGGAGCCCCGGAGCGTCTCGGCCGTCGAAGCTCGACAGCTGCCGTTCTTGCCTCTGCCGTCCTCGGCCCCGCCACCGCCGCCGAGCGTTCGGACGACGACGACTCTCCGCTCGTACCTCAGGAGGGCCGCCGCGGCCCCCTCAAGGTCCCCGGCGTCCGTGGCGGCGGCGACCCTGTCCGCGGCGGCGTCAGCCACGGCCTCCTCCCTCGCCGCCGCTGCCGCGACGCGCGCGGCGGCAACCCTGGAGGAGAGCTCGGCGGCTTCCCTGGCGAGCGCGGCGAGTTTGGCGTCGTCGTCGCCGCCGCCGCTGTTCTTTTCGTTGTTGCTTTTCTTGCGCACGTCTTCTTCCTCTTCTTCTTCTTCGTCCTCTTCGTTTTCATCGATCAGGAGGCCACCCAGGGAGGCGAGCGTCGCGGCGTCGTCTTTGTTGCTGGCGCCTCCTTGGTGTTCGCCGGCTCCGCCGTCGGCGTTTTTCAGAGGGGAGTGACGACGAGAGTCGTCTTCCTCTCCTTCCTCGGCAGCGACACCGGCAGCTGAAGCCAGCGCGCTGTAGGCTCTGGCCGTCGCGGCCTCTCTGCGGCAGGCGAGGGCGTCGACGTACTCCTGCAGGACCGAGGGGGAGAAGCCCTGAGGAGTTGGAGTGGAGTGGAGGAGAGAGAGAGGTCGAGGCTGAAGGTTCAGAGTTTTTTTTCGACGCCAATCGAATGCTCCCTGTCGAGTTTCTCCCTCTTCTCCTCTTCTCTTTCCCTCTCCGTTTTCTCGACCCTCACCTCGTGCTCGGCGCGCTCTGGCACCAGGGCTTCGGCGACGCGCTCGGCGGGCGAGGCCATGTCAAGCGGATGGAGAGTAACGAGAGGAAGAAAAAAGATGGCTGATTTTTTGATTTTGGGCGACGATGAAGAAAAAAGCTGTCCTTGTTATTGCTCGAGAAACAGCCCTCTTCTTTCTTTTTGAAGTCTCTTCCTCCCGCGAGCGTGTCGAGGAGGGAGGATCCAAGCGATGGAGAGGTCAGAAACGCGGTGCGAGGAGCAGGAGACGAACGCGAGCCTGTTTTCCTTCTCTCAAACACCGTGCTTGAGTTTTTTTTTTCCTTCTGAAACGTCGAGCTCCTTTCCCCGCCTTTACTTTTTCTTCTCTTTTAAAACCGCAAGCGCCGTTGTCGATTTGAGAGCCAACTGCATCTCGACTCACATATCAGCTGTCGTTTTCGGATAAGCACGCGCGATGCGCGCGCTCTCGAGCTCCGGCGCGTCCACGAGCCGTGCGAGCTCCTCCTCCTCGGCGGGCGAGTCCGGAGCACAAGGAAGACGAGCAGTCATCACTAGCTGCTGCGGCCGTCGACGAATGGTGTCGCCACCGATGGCGTCGAGCTCGGTCCCTCCTCCCTGCAGCGCCCGCTGCCGCTCCGCTTCCGAGGCAAGGACGTGCTCTGTCTTTTCAGCGTCTCTGGCGACGCGGATTATCCCGCGGGGCTCTGGAAGCGCGACGCGACAATCGAATTCGCTGGCTAGTTTCGCCACCTCCTCCGACGGCTCTTCTTCTTCTCCGACCTCCTCGTCTTCTTTCGCGACCGCCACCTCCTATTCCCCCGACGACGACCCTGACGCCTACGACGTCGTCGTCGTCGGCGCCGGCCACGCCGGCATCGAGGCCGCCCTCGCCTCTGCCCGCCTCGGCGCGCGCACCCTGCTGCTGACGCTAACTTTGGACAAGATCGGCTGGCAGCCGTGCAACCCCGCCGTGGGGGGCCCCGCGAAATCGCAGCTCGTCCACGAGGTCGACGCGATGGGAGGGGCGATCGGCTTTCTCGCGGATGCCACCGCCCTGCAGAAGCGCGTGCTGAACCGGAGCAAGGGCCCCGCAGTCTGGGCCCTGCGGGCGCAGACCGACAAGAGGGCCTACGCGTCGCTGGCGCGCAAGGTCCTGGAGGAGCAGGAGAACTTGGACATCAGGGAGGGCATGGTGGTGGACCTCGAGGTCGAGAACGACGTCCGCGGCGACGTCGTTCTCGACAGCGGCAGCAGCCTGAGCAGCAGCAGCAGTCCTGGCAGCGGCGGCAGAACGATGCGGGTCTCCGCCGTCGTCACCCACTTCGGGATGCGCTACCGCTGCCGCGCCGCCGTGCTGACGACGGGCACGTTCGGCAACGGCCGCATCTGGGTCGGGCGGCACTCGCTCCCCGCCGGGAGGGCCGGCGAGGCCCCGGCCCACGGGCTGACCGAGGCGCTGGCGAGCCTGGGCTTCGAGACGGGGCGGCTCAAGACGGGCACGCCGGCCCGGGTCGACGCGAGGACGGTCGACTTCTCGACGCTCGAGCCCCAACACGGCGACGCGAGCCCGGGCTTCTTCTGCGCCGACAGGGCCAGGAGGCTGCTGGCCGCGTCGCTGGCGCCCGAGCCCGTGCCCTGCCACCTGACGAGAACGACCCGCGCCACGCACGACCTGATCAGGGCCAACCTCGAGGAGTCGCCGGTCTACGGGGGGTGGGTCGACGCCAAGGGGCCTCGGTACTGCCCCTCGATCGAGGACAAGATCGTACGGTTTGCGGACAAGGAGTCGCACCAGATCTTTCTGGAGCCCGAGGGGGCCGACTCGCCCGAGCTGTACGTGCAGGGATTCTCGACAGGGTTGCCCGAGAGGCTGCAGCTGGCGATGCTGAGGACGCTGCCCGGGTTGGAGAGGGTCAGGTAAGAGAGCTTCAAGGTTTCGTTCGGGGGGGGGGGCGCAGGGTCGGAGCAGAGAGGAAGAAGGGGACAAAAACTAACTTTTTTCTTTGCCTCTCTTCTCTCTCTCGCTCTTGAACCACTTTCTCTTCTCAAACGAACGAACGTACAGGATGGTCCGCAGCGCCTACGCGGTGGAGTACGACTACGTCCCCTCCCGCGGCCAGCTCTCGCACTCGCTGGAGGCGCGTTCGATCTCCGGCCTCTTCCTCGCTGGCCAGCTCAACGGCACGACGGGCTACGAGGAGGCCGCGGCGCAGGGCCTGCTGGCGGGAGCCAACGCCGCCAGGATCGCGGGCGGCTCCCCGACCTTCGAGCTGCCCAGGGCGTCGAGCTACCTGGGCACGATGGTCGACGACCTGGTGACGATCGACCTCCGCGAGCCGTACCGCGTCCTGACCTCGAGGTCGGAGCACCGGCTGCTGCTGCGGGCGGACAACGCCGGGGACAGGCTGACGCCGCTCGCGAGCACGCTGGGGCTGGTCGGAGCGCGGAGAGCGCGCGAGCACGCGGCGAGGCAGGAGAGGGTCGCCGCGGACGTCGCGAGGCTGCGCGCCTCGAGGGTGCGCGTTGACGAGCCCGTCGCCGCCGCGGCGGCCGCGGCGAGCGCGCAGGGCCTGCCGGACCCTTCGGCGTCGCTGACGCTGGCGGACCTCCTGAAAAGGCCGCACGTGCACTACAAGCTGCTGGTCGAGCACGGGCACGGACCGAGAAGGAGGGAGCGGGGAGCAGGAGGGGGCGGAGGGGAAGATGAGGAGGGAGGAGAGCCCGAGCCCGACGAGCTCGAGGCCGCCGAGATCCTGCTCAAATACGAGGGCTTCATCTCCCGCGCGGCCAAGCAGGCATCTTCCGAGGCCAGCAAGCACGGCAGGCTGATCCCGGAGGACCTCGACTTCGCCGCGGTTCCCTCTCTGCGCCTCGAGGCCAGGGAGAAGCTGGGCAAGGTGAGGCCGACGGACGTCGGGCAGGCGAGTCGCGTCGCGGGCGTCAGCCCGGCCGACGTCTCGGCGCTGCTCGTCTTCTTGGAAGCGAGGGCCAGGAGGGAGAGGACGGAGGCAGCTGCGGCAAGCGCTTCCTATTCTTCTTCTTCTTCTTCTTCTTCTTCTTCTTCTTCTTCTTCTTCTTCTTCCGAATCCTCGTCGTTCGCTCCGCGGTCGGCGAGGCAGCTGAGGGAGAAAAAGGTCGAGGAGGCGCTGGCGGGGAAGAAGTAGTGGAGAGAGAAGGAAGAGAACAAGTGTAAGCAAAAAAATGAAAAGCGAAAAATTGAAAATGAAAAAGAAAACAGAATTTCTCTCTTCTCTCGATCTCTTTTGATGTCGCGCGCCTCGAAGGTGGAGCGCCTCGTTGTCGACGCGCTGCGATGGAAGGGCAGTGGCAGCGGCAATTATATATCTGCTGCAGCATCAGCGACAAATCGGCACGGAGGAGGACCTGCAGCGGCAGCGGCGATGCAAACAGCACCTTTGCTGCCGCCGCCGCCGCCGGCGTCGATGCACCAGTGGCTTGATCCTCCGCCGCTGCCGAGCAGCAGCGCCGCGTGGCCGTGGTCCTCTACCAACGTACCGCGACCAGCTAAAGCCGAAGCAAAGCCTCTGGCTGAAGGGCCATCGTTCGCCGCCTCCCCTTTCGTGCGACAGCTGCAGGAGAAAGTCAAGAGCGAGACGAAGAAGAGGAGGGCGAGGGCGAGCAGGGCCAAGGAAAAAGAAGGGGAAGCGGAAGCGGTCTCTACTCTCCCTGCCGTCGTCGCCACCGAAGCCGAAGAGGCCGGAGCGGAAGGCGACGATAAAGTAGGGCACCTGACGGCGATAGCAGAAAAGAAGGAAGAGGAGGAGAAAGCGATCCGCGAGGCCTGGGAGGAGAAGCGCAAGTCCGCCCTGCTGCGGACGCGGCAACAGCTTTCTTCTTCTTCTTCTTCGTCGACCTCGACCTCGACGCCCGCTCCCTCCTCTCCTTTCTCCCCCTCGTCCGAAGAGAGACGAGGGAGCGAAAGGCGAGCAGCTCGTCAGACGAAGGCCTCCTCCTCCCCCGCAGCCGCCGCCGCGGCGGCCATCGCCGCCGGCTTTCCTCCGCCCCCTTCCTACCGGCTCTCCTCGCTGATCATCTCCGCGCCCACCCCGCGGGAGGCGCAGGAGCTCCACTGCCTCGCGCTGGCTGCGGGTGCTCTTCCCGACGGGCGGCACTTCACGCTCGTCGTGTCGAGGCTCGCCGCCGCGGGCGATGCGAGGGGCGTGCGTCGGGCGTCGCGCGCCGCGGCCGCGGCGGGGCTGCCGCGGGCGCCGCACTGGGAGGCCGCCGAGGTGCGGGCCCACGCGCAGGGGGGGGACCTCCGTGGCGCCTGGGACAAGCTCGCCGGCCTGTTCAGCGACGCGAGGAGGCTATCCCGCGAGGCCGCCGCCGCCGCCACCTCGGAGCCCTCGTCGTCCGCCGCCGGCTCCCTCTCCTCCGCCGCGGCGACCGCTGCCGCGGCCCTCGCCGCCTCGGAGTCCGTCGGCGACCCTTCGGCGCACTTCCTGCTCTGCCCGCCGCTGCGCGCCTCGTCGTCGGGCGCGGCCTCGGCGGCCGACCACGGCGCGCGCGCGCTCGTCGTCGCGCTGGGAGCGGCCGGGCACGCCGCCGCTGCCGCGCGCGTCGTCTCGCGCCTCGCGGCCTCGGGCGTCGCGCCGTCGGCCGCCACCTACGGCGCTCTCGCGGGGGCGCACGCGGACTCGGGCGACGGCGAGCGCGCCGAGGCGGCAGCGAGGGCAGCCGACGTCGCCGAGGCCTTCTCGGGGGTCGGGCCGAGCGGGAACGGTTTTTATCCTTCTTCTTCTTCTTCTTCTTCTTCTTCTAATTCTTCTTCTTATTATCCGTCGTCGTCGCTGCCGCCCGTCGCCGTCTCTGAGGAAGGACAGGAGGGAGACGGGTCTGCCGCCGCCGAGCAGCAGCCCTCCTCTTCCTCGACTTCCGCTGCTCTTCTCCCTCCGGCCCCGGTCAACGGCATCGCTCTGAGGCACGTCATCCGCGCCTGGAGCCGCGCCGGGAGGCCCGCCGCCGCCGCGGCGGCACTGGCTGCCGCGTCTCGGGCCGAGGCGGAGGCGGCGAGGGTCCTTGCGGCGGAGGCGGCCGAGCTCGCCGCCGCGGCCCTCGTCGCTCGCGCCGGTGCCGGCGGCGGGAAGCGGGCGAAGAGGGCCAGAAACCTCCTCGCCTCCTCCTCCTCTCCTCCTGCTATTCCGAATCGTCCGCAGAGGGACGCCTCCTCGAGGGCCGTCCTCGTCGACGAGGCCGCCTACGCCGACCTCATAGCGGCGCACGGCAGGGCTGGAGACCTCGCGGGAGCGGCGCGGGCGCTCGAGCTCGCCGCCGCCAACGGCGTCGCGCCGGGGCCGAGGTGCTTTGGCAGGCTCGTCGACGCGCACGGCGCCGCGGGGGACCTCGAGGGCGCCTGCCGCGTCTTGGAGGGGGCGCTCTCTCCCGACTCTTCCCATCGCTGCCTGGAGCCGGACGCGCAGCTCTTCGCGTCGCTGATGCGGTGGGTCGCGCTGGCCGGCGACGCCGCGAGGGCCGAAGCGACGATGCGGCTGGCGAGGGAGACGCTGGGGCCCGCGCTCAAGGGGAGCCGCTCCGAGAGAAGCGGAGCGGAGAAAGGCAGCAGCATGAGCAGCATGAGCGGCGGCAGTAGCAGCAGCATTATCACCAGCAGCAGCAGCAGCTTTGAGGGGGGCGAGGGCGAGGGCCTGAAGCTGAAGGCCGCCGCGGCGAGGAGGAGGAGGAGGCGAGGGGGCGCAGCGGACGACGCCTCGGCGGCCGCCGCCGTCGGCGGCGAGGCCGCGGACGTCGTCCTGTCGAAGCTCTTCGTCGAGACGCTCTTCCAATCGTGGTGGCGGGACAGCAGCAGCAGAAACGCGAGCAGCAAGCGTCAAAGCAGCGGCAGCAGCAGCAGCAATGGGAGGCTGGCCGCGGCCCTGGAGGCGTGGAGGGAGCTGCAGCTCTCTCTGCCGCTGCCGCAGCCGCTGCCATCGTCGGTGGCGACGTCTGCTGCCGCCGGCGGCGGCAGCAGCGGTCCTTCTCCCCCCTCGAACTTCCTCCCTTCGTCCTTCTCCCTCGACCTCCACTCCTTCAACCACTGGTCTGCGCAGCTGGCCCTCCTGGAGGCGCTCAAGAAGCTGCTGCCGCTGCTGGATCGATCCCAGGAGGACTCCCTTCCTCTTCCTCTCCCTGCCGCCGCCGCCGCCGTCCCCTCTCCCTGGGAGGAGGAGAGCGAGGACGAGGGGTCGCTGCCGCCGCCGCCCCTCTTCTTCCCGGACCTCCTCGTCATCACGGGCCGCGGCAACCGCTCCAAGGACCGCGGCGCTCCGCCCGTCCGGCGGGCCGCGCTCTCGCTCCTCCACGCGCTCGGCTGCCCCGCGGCGCTCGCGAGGGGCAACGACGGCTGCGTCGTCGTGCGAGGGAGCGCTCTTGCGGCGCTCTTTGCTCGCGAGAGGGCAAAAGGAAAAAGCTTCGGCGTCGAGGAGCACGCTGGGGACCTTGTCGGGCTGGACTTTTCATCTATGGAGATCTCGCTGGCCAACCGCCTGTAGAAAAAGGAATTCGACGTGTAAGAAAATAAAAAAAAGAAATCATGTAGAACTAGTGACGCAGAAAAAGAAAAGACACGAGAAGCAGAATTTCATTTTTTTTGGGTTTCGTCGAGGAAAACAAAAAAACCGGCCTCTCAACTCCGCATCTTTTTCGAGGACCCGCCTCCTTTCTTCCCCTTGCGCTTGTACAGGTCAGCACTTCCTCCGTCTCCGTCTCTGCCCTGACTGCTGCGCTTCTTCTTGTCGCCACCGGAACCAGCCAAAGCGTTCCTCGCGTTCCTGGCCGCGGCGGCGAGCCCTTCGGCCGTCGCCGGCGCCGACAGCAGCGCCCCGCGCCGCAGCCCGCCGGCCGCGCCCCCGGCCGCCGCGGCCGCCGCCTCGGCCTCGGCGACGATCCCGTCCCCGACGGCGAAGGCCGCGAGGTCCTCCCCTTCCAGCTCCGCGGCCAGGGCGGCGGCGGCGGCCTTGGACGCGCGCCTGGCCTCCTCGTCGAGCTCGGCGTCGAGGGACTCGAGCGCGGCGTGGCTGACCCTC
>Ga0315284_10016606_pt1 | contig 10445 bp, 7 predicted proteins | sample YL17G09_16_MG_FD_203696 | JGI IMG/M metagenome (GOLD analysis project Ga0315284, IMG submission 203696) | Sediment microbial communities from Yellowstone Lake, YNP, Wyoming, USA - YL17G09_16 | ecosystem: Environmental > Aquatic > Freshwater > Lake > Sediment | place: USA: Wyoming | collected...
CACAAACATGAAGGCGGCCGGACACCCTTGGGTACTGTCGCTCCTGAGGCTACAAGCGCTGAGCCATGGAACCGTCGATGCGCAGTTAAAAGCCAGTAGGGCCTCCACCGATGCTGCACTAGCTGTCGCTATCAAAGACTATGGCCGCTATATCGGTACCGGCTTGGTGATTAAGCCGGGAAGCGAGCTAGAAGCCAAGCAAGAGGAGTTCCTGATGCCGCGCATCACCCTCTCCAGACGGCAAGTGGCACCCGATGACCTCCCGCGCTTGCCGCTGCAATTGATGGAAGATGCGCGCTTTATCGATGGCGAAGCGGTGTTTGGCTATGGCACCCACTTCGGTCTAGAACCCATGGTGCTCTGCATGCAAATGTATTTGACCGACCAGGAACAACGCGGCGACTTCGTCATCCTGTCGTCGCTGGTCTGGAGCGCCGCCTTTGCGAATAAAGTCAAAATCGCCACCGCAACTGGTGCGCTGTGGCCGCGCCTTAAAGACAAGCCGCCATTTCCCTTACCCGGCACCATGCGCGTGGCCTACAAGGAGTGCATGAGCAGCCCCCAGGTACTAACGAATACCTATATGGAGCGGCGGCACATCGAGCATCTGTCCCTTATCGACTTGCTTAGCACAGTTAAGCTCCCGGACCTGCGCGGCAAGGTCGTCGTGTTTGCGGCATCTGACATGAAAGGCTACCGCGGACCGGGCAAGGCCCGCCCCGGCAAGGCTCGTGCCGGTGACGACGGCATTGCCGAGGAATCGGCACTAGCTGCGCGCCTGCTTGATGGCCTAATAATAGGCACGACAACACACCGCGAGCCGCTTCGGACTAAGCTGTGGCTGTCCGCATTGCCACTGATACTTGGCTTTGTGCTGCTAGTGCTGGCGCAGCTGGTCACACCGGGCTGGACGGTGGCAATGCCCATCATCGCTTTGCTGCTGTTGCTCGGATTTAGCGGGGTCCGGCTAGCTGCCGGAGAATACCAAATCCCCATCCAGGCCATGGTGGCAATATTGTGGTCGGGCATAGCCGCAGCAGCGCTTTATGCCTACCTGCGCTACCAAAGCATAAGGCGGCAGGTTCGCTTTAGCGCCCACCTGCGTCAATCCTTGTCCGCCTGTAACAATCTGAGTGAATTGGAAGCCCAAGCATATCAAGTCTGCAAAGCCGAAATCGAAGGCTGCAATCTGACTTTTAGCGACTTTGATAGGGACCTATATGCAGCTTCCACCGATCCCGCCGCAGCTCTATTTCTGCTCGACCGTCAGAGCCAGGCAATGCCCACTGCCCCCAATGAACCGGTGGCTAGAACAATGACCAAAGACCTCCGGCGCGACCGCCGCAAAATCTTGCAGTTTACACCCGATTTGATCAATCTATCGCTACCGATCACGGCAGAACAAGGCAAGCTCGGCGCGTTGCAGATTTCCTTAAAGAGCTACCTGCATGACCGCGAATGCATGACTCAATTGCTGGAAATTCTGGTCTTCGAAACCTCGCAACATTGGCACCGTATCAAGCGCCTCGTCGACCAAAAGATTCTGGACTACCGCATACTACGCGAGAGGACCCGCGGTGAGATCATGGGCCGTTTTCTCAGTAAGGTGATCGTTAATAAATTCTCCGATGACAAAACAATGGAAGAAAACCTCCGCTTAGTCCTAACGCCGCGACCAACTATGGCTGCCCTGCTACAGGCTGACATCCGCGGCTACTCGAAACTATCAGCCACGATGTCGCCCGAGGAAATGGTGCGGCTACTCCAGACTTACTTCCGCAATGTTGTCGATGCTGCGCAACAGTTCGCCCAAGTTAAACTAATTGGCGATTGCATCTTCCTCTTTGTCGAAGAGGAAGCGGCGCTGCCGGGCGCTAGTGTTGCCGACATGGTGCTCGAACTGGCTGCGACCTTAGTGCGTGAGACACACCAACAAAACGCTAAACGGGGCACGGCCGCGGCTGAGCACTGGAATTTCGGCATTGCCATCCATTATGGCGAGGTAGTCGTCGGCAACCTGTCGTCTGACTCCTGCATTGACTACACCGTCATTGGCCCCAATGTAAACATGGTTGCTCGGATGGAGGAACTAACTAAAAATCCCCTAATCCAAGAAGCCGTGGGCAAAAATGGCATCATCATCAGTCAACAGGCTGCTGCGGCCCTGCTGCGCTACCGTAATCTGAACCTGATCGATATCGCTTTAGAGCGCTACGGAGTTAAAGTCCGGTCCTTTGACGAAGTCACAACGGTCGCTGGGCTAAGAGCTGAGGACGCGGTGACAATTGGATTGTAGGTGTTAGCGACTTAGATTATCGTTTCACCATCGACGATGTGTTCGACCATTTTATGAGGAACAGAGACCGTGTTTGGCGGGCGACGTTTCAGGAGATCATCAGGATTGAAGCTGAATCCGACCACCGGTAATCGCGGATCCGCCTTATTGACGTCCCTGATCTTCATTGGCGTCGCCGTAGCGGTAGTCGGCTTTGCCCTGCAGCGCGGAGGGAGAATGCTGGCCTTGACTAAATCGACCCTCATGCAGTCCGATATGGTGGCTCTCGAACGGGTCATCGTCGACAATCTCAGCTGCAGAATGACTCTTGGCCCCGCGCCTGTGGCTTGCCCGCAAACCGTCACACTCAAAGATAGCAACGGCAGATTCATTACCGATGCAGCTGGGTCTATAGGCGACTATAAATTGACAGCGACCTGTACCAGGCCGATACCCCCTAATACCAACTTCCGCCTGGTCGTCATGGCACAGTCAAGTAAGCACGACCCACTCTTTCCCACTGCCCCCGCCAATGCCGTTCAACTATTTAAGCAGGGGCAGACCTATAAGCCCAGTGAGCCATGTCTTAAGTATTTGAATGTAGGGCCTCAATTTATCATTCCACCAGCGACTCTCGCTCACACCGTCGGTGCAAGTTGCGACTGCGCGGCACATGTAGGCCTATCTTGGTGCCATCATATATTCACAGCATCCTGCCCGACCGGCTACGCTGCTGCTGCTCCAGGCGCCGACTGCTCGTTCAACGATGGTTCAGCGACTATAAAGGGCGAGATGCAGGCGGCATCTACGAATGGTAGGCAAGGCTGGGTTGATTGCTGTGCGCCGAAGGGCTCGCGACCGAATCCCGCGTTTGTTGTTTGTGTCAGGAATTCACTATGAGAAAAAGCAGGCCTAACTCGGGAGCTAGTCTGATCGAATTGATCATAGCGCTCACTATCCTAGTCGTGGTGGTCGGTGGCGCTGGACTTATGGTGACGCGTCAAGTCGCCGGCAGGAATCATACCGATTGGCGCGCCGATGCCTCCGAGGTTCGCAATACCTTGCGACGCTACACCGACTGTGCTGCCACGATGCAGGGCGCCACCTGCGATGGCGTAACTCCTGTTATAGTAAAGAGGCGCGGCGGCGGGCCATTAGTCGCTGCTCCGCCTCGGAATATAGTCGGCAAGCTTCAGGTCAACGTTACCTGTAAGAGCGGCATACTCCTAGCGACAGCCACTGCCCCAGGTGCCATCGATCCGCTGAGCAAAGCGCCGATTTTTTATACCATATTTGATAATCCGGAACACTTTTGTATCAACAGCACCAGCACTGGCGCACTCGCACAATCGGTACCGGCGAGCTTTAACAATCTGGGCACCGTCTGCGGTATGTTTCCAAATACCTCATATAATTGGAGCGTCACATCATACTGCCCGGTCGGCTATCAAATCCTGGGTGGCGTTCCCGCTTGTGGATGGAATGGCGGAGGCTCAGTCCAGTCTTCATACCCGATCATGTCGGGAACGCAACAAGGCTGGTTTGGATCCTGCTGCATTTATGGTGGAAATGGGGCTCCTGCAAGCACCATCGCAAATTGTTACCGGTTGAACCGTTCCGGCAAATTGGATAACTAATGAATCAACGCTACCTCCATCTACGTCCGCATCCTCCGACCCAACCGCCGGCGGGATTTACTCTGATCGAAGTCCTGCTTGGAGCCACCATTATGATATTGGCCGCCTCTGCTGGAGCCAGCGGTTTTGGCTATATCGCGAAATATGTGCGCCTCGATCGTATGCTCAGCGACAAAATCGCCGCCCGAAATGCCATTATCAATGCCTTGGACTGTACCGCAACATTGACGCCGATGCCGAATTGCGCCGTAAATTCTCCGATTACCTTGCGGGATGTCAATGGTGCGTCACTCATTGATAACAACGGCAATATCGGTACCTGGAAGATCAGCGCCGCCTGTCAAGCCGCTAGCGGTATCGTGGTATCGGGCATATGGACCGGAGGCACCGCTGATCCGTTGACGGGGGCCGGCTTGGCGATGGCCCCCCTATTTCCAACCGGCGCGGCCTTCTGCCGTAATTTCATCATTGGCAAGCGGCCGCTGTTGCAACCCACACCGACGACTATGACCAATGTCCGACGACTGTGCTACTTCCTTAAGAATAACCGGAGGGCCACCTCATGGGAGGGATTCGCAACCTGTCCAGCCGGATATATGGCCATTAGCGGAGGAGCCAACTGTGGGCCAAACTCACCAATTCAAGCAAGTTTACCGACCGGACCAAGTAACAGCCGCTGGTTCGCGCGCTGCTGCAGTTCTAATAATGTGCCTACCCAAGTCTATGCTGTGTGCGCCGCAGTCGACTGATGCGCCATCTATGGGTCGATGATAAAATCCGCATGCCGTTCGACCTCAGGCGATGGTCCGATTGCCTGCAGGGCTCTATTAAGCTCGTCAAGGTGTGCACGACCTAACTCCAGCACATGTTCGCTTGGCTGGTAGGTCGCACCCACTTCGTAGTCGACTCCTGGTTGATCTGACATTTCAATATGGGCGCCAAGTACATAGTCCAAGCGCCGCGGCGCGATAAATGCCTGCAAGCGATCAATACTGGCCCGGTAGGCAGTCCAATCGGCAATATAGAGTCGGCCTGGGTAAAGGCTATCGCCGGCCAACAGGAGCCCGTAGTTGCGGTCATAGATGGCAATATGATCGGCCCGGTGCCCAGGTATGGGCATGACATCGAGCACTCGGCCGCCGAGATCATAGGCTACTGCAGGCCCTTGCATGCTCGAAAATCGCCAAAATGCCTTAACGCTGCGCTCGCCAGGCGCCACCACTTGCGTATTGAGACGTCTATAAAAAAGACCATCCCCAGCAATGTGGTCGCCGTGTCCATGGGTATGCACCACCAACAGGGGCAAGTCATTCAGCCGATGCGCTGCAGTGTAAGTGCGGATGATCTCGTCAACGCTGCGACGTAGCGGGTAAAGCTTCGCGTCCTGCTCAGAAACGGGCGACGCGACCTCAATCGAGCCGGTATCTAACATTAGCACGCGCTCGCGTCCGAACAGCAAATAAATAAATGGCGCCTCGTACTGCAGGCATTTATTCTGCCTCAGGATAAAAGAGTCAGCGTTTAATTGCAGCACCTGGAACGCTGGACTAGAGTCGCTCCTGCAGTCGGCTTGGCCATGGATCCAGCTTACGGACAGTGGCGGAACGCCCGCCATTGCCTGGACGGGAAACGCTGTCAGAGCGGCTATTCCGGCGAAAAGCAACCTATCAATGGAGTGCAGTGGCATCACAGTGAGTCCTCTATTCATGCTTATTGATAATACCCTAATGCATCATGATGGAGCGACTTTGAACAGGGTTGAAGGGATGCCCAGGCATGAATCCACTCACGCTCCTCAGGCGGCAGCATGACACCGGGAGGCATGTGCATGGCGTCTTGAGGTTCGCTGGATACGGTGGCATCGATGCGGCATGCAAGTTTTAGAGCGATGCTTTCTGTTTGTAGGTCTGGCCAGCGTTTAAATCCGTGGCAGTAGCCACAGCGTGTGGCGAGCATTATTTTGACTTCGGTGATGTCATGCCTAGGAGGACTATGGACAACGGTGGCTGGCGCGGCTGTCTTTGATCTAGCCTGCGGCAGGTCACCGAGAAAATAATCGTTAAACAGTCGCGTCAAGTTGACAGCCTCGTTAATAGAGCGCCGACTGACGCCCAGGGTCATCGCTGGTCCGTAGCCAAACTGGCGAACATTATTGAAATTACGCTGCTCGATAGCGGCACGAAATGGCGGCCACATCGGTGGATTCAGCGCGGGGACCTGGGCGATTCTTGCCAGAGCCGCAGCGTCTTGACCGGTGAAGTCTCGGACGCTACGCTCGACAAAATCACGGGCGTGGCAGCTGGCGCAAGAACCGCCCAATTTGCCACCAAGGTTAAAACTGGTTTTGTCTGGATTACCAAGGTTGATCAATTCACCAAGCGCCACCTTCCCTGCTCCATTGCTTAGCTCCGCTAGGCTCCGTTCACCCGGATAAAAATAGTCTACAGTGCTTAGCCGCGTGTCGAGCGGCGAGAACGGCGCGCCTTCAGTCAGCGCCGCAGCAGTAAAAGTTTCAACCTTAAACGCCTCAAGGCGTCTCAAAACCTGCCGACCAGCCACCGGCTGTAATAGGCGTAAGCCAAAGCTCCAATTGCCACCGCTATTATCGCTAAGCGCCCAGGCGACTTTAAACAAACGACTCGATTTGGCATAGTCGCTGAGCAACTGTCGCCAAGCCTTACCAACGGGCCCGAGCGCACTGATGCCACCGTCACCGAGAGGATACCCACCACAATCCATCTCTAGCCGAAGACCCGGATGCGGCAGCAGCACGCTCGCATCCGGCGGCTCCTGTCCGCTGCTAACTAATGCTTGGCGAGTGGTGTCCTTAAACCTATGCAGGCTAGCTATGGCTCCGGCGAAATCAGGCACCCGGTAGAACAAGTGCATCGCCATGTCGATACTACGGTAACCGCCGCTGGCTTCGCGTATGAACGGCTGTACTACCAGGCGCAGTTCGGCACCACCACATGCAGCAACTGGGAATTCAGGATGGACACTCGGGGTCAATGCCGCAGGATGATCTGCTAGTAGCTTGGTTTGGAAAGGGCAGGGATCAAACCGAGCAGCAACCACCCGCCATTGTCGGTAACTGCAAGCTCCGCGCGGCAACGATTGCTGCGTCGCTACGTTGGTGCCTGCTTGGCGCAAAACAGCAACGTCTTGGACAAGCAAGTCGCTGCCTACAGGGTCTGGGCAATCACCTACGGTATCGACATCAGGGAGTGCGAGCATTTGCTGGTAGAGCTCAGAAGCTGGGGGCACTTTGCCAACCCAAGCAGCTGCATCCGCAGGCAGAGGCAGCACCGCCAAAAGTACGTCTTTGGCCCAACCTTGCCATTGATCCTGGCGCATAATCGGATCTTCGTCACCGAGATCAAGGGTTGGCGCATTACAAAAGCCAGTGCCGTTGCGGCCAAATAAGGAGTCACTCACTGCCACCTGTGGCTTAGACTGCAGTGGCACCAGAAGCGACAAATCGCTAGGCGCAAAGCGCATCAAACTAGGCAGCGGTTGCGACGTTACGGCGACGGTTTGGCTGGAAAAACAGAGGCAATGTAAAGCCATCGCGACTATCCTCCCAGCCAAGGTGAGTCCAAACAACGTCCAAGACTGTCCCACCCTAGTCCTTCTGCTTCGCGGCATGTTGGACTGCCCCTTCTGGCGCTACCAATGCAAGCCCAAGCGGCGTATCCTCACCCACTGCCTTTACCAAAGTGGTCAGCACTCGTACGCCAACGCGCAACTGCCCGCTGAGGGTAAAACAGCTAAGGTTCTCAGCTACTCGGCAACTAACTTCGGTACGGTCGGCCTGAGAGTATACACAACCCTTCGGAAGCGAGGTGAGTATACCAAGGCGCATGAGTGGCAAAGGCGAGGAGTTGGCGTAGTCCGGCGGCATCTGATCGATGCTGAAATTAAACTTACCATAGTACTTTTGACCAACTACAAAACGAACCTTATCGCAGATCTCTGGATCCGAATTTCGCTCCGCCACACAGCCTCCCCCGAATCCGCCAACTTCGCTACAATTATGACCCACGGCCTGCCCTCGTTTAAGGTGCCTAGTCGCGACAGCACTACAGTCATCCCTTAGCTGCTGCGCTGCACCAATCGAGTTGATGCCCGTCCGACCCCGACTGTTCAGGTAAAAATCCCGAGTGTGATCGAAGCTAGATGTGAACTGGCAGACCTTCTCCTTGGCATTATTGCTTACGATCTTTGCGACGCTTTGCCACTCGCAATACTCCTCTTGCTGTGAGATGTCCTCTTCAGCAGACCCACCAAACCGCTTTGGCTCACAAGCCCAATCGATTACGTAAGCTCGTGAGCCATCGGGCGCCGCAGCCCCTTGCCAATCGGATGCTAGCCCAGAAACCGACTCTAGCCTCGGACCGCAGCCGCCGATCCATAGATGAAGCAGCGCGTAGCCAAGTAAGCTCAGCCACCACCTATTGCTCATAAAATCCCCGATCCCACCATTTAGGCCGAATGTGCAAGCGCACCACCTCAAGGCATGGCCATCACCCTTCTAAGGGGGTCACATCCCAGCCGACGAAGAGTCAATCACTCTCAGTTTCAACTTTTGTTAGATTAGGTTAAGCGAGGCAATGATGCGGGTCTAGACTGCAAAAACTACCGATTAAAAACCTGCCGACCGCAAAATGGGGCGCTAAAAGTCCACCGATGAACCGGATCAATCCGATTATACGGTAGTATTAGGCATATTTGTTGGACACATCCTAACCTATCATAACGATTTACTCATTGAACTAGCCGCTGGTCCTAAAAGCCCAGCAACTAGCTAATCCCCGGCCATCATTGTTCCGATGCATCATTGGCTGCCCTAGAGGGCTTTATTCCGCCGGATGGAGAACAAAGGCAATGGCAAAAAAAGGCGGGAAAATCCCCCAGACGATATTTGGTCGCACCAGCCGCATTATCCTATCTGGCGCAAAAATTGCCGCCCACGAAATGGTCGGACGGCTAGGCAAAGGTGATTCCATGCTGGCAGCAAAACTGCGCCAAACCGAGGAGCTGGTGGCCACGTTGAGCCAGCTTAAGGGTGCAGCCATGAAGGCCGGTCAGATTGCCAGCCTAGAGTTCAGCGAGTTCCTGCCACCTGAAGTACTCGCAATATTGCGCCAACTGCATGACCAAAGCACTTTTATGCCAATAGACCAGGTACGCTATATTCTGTCTAGGGAGTTAGGGCCCTCAAAGCTATCCGATCTGGAAGGCCTCACGTCAACCCCTATCGCCGCAGCATCCATCGGTCAGGTCCACCGCGCGGTACTTGGCGGCAAAGACGTCGTTGTCAAGGTGCAGTTTCCCGGCGTCGCCAAGAGCATAGACTCAGACATGCAGGTGGTGCAGCGATTAGTCGGGATCTGGCAAAAATCGCAAGGAAAGGCTATGGAAATGGACGCCTTCTTTGCAGCAATGGCCGAGGGCTTCAAACGCGAAGCCAACTACCATCTAGAGGCGCAGCATTGCCTGGACTACCGCGAAGCACTAGAGCGTGCAAATTGTGGCGCCTCCTATATTGTGCCGACCATATTCAAGGACTTTTCCACCGAACGCGTACTCACCATGTCGTACGAATCTGGTATGCGTCTTCATGACTGGATCAAATCAGCACCGCCCGTACAAGATGTCGACGCCTTTGCAAACCTGGTCATCCGTCTACTGATTACAGAATTTCTTACGACCGGCCTCATGCAGACCGACCCTAATTTCGGAAATTTTCTCTATCGTCCAGCAAGCACGACATTGGTGCTACTTGACTTCGGTGCCACAGAAATCTATCCCGCGGACTTCCGCCGCAGCCTCCAAAAGATGTTACGCTGCGCTATTGCGGGCGACTTTACCCAGCTTACCGAGCTAATCTACGCTGAAGGCTTACTCGATCGCAGGGAATCAGCGCAAACATTGGAAAAGTTGCGGCACCTAGTCGATCATATCATCCACATCATGCACCCGGATCGCCAACCATTTGACTTTAGCAACCCGGATTGGATCAAGGGATTCCGCGAGGCTACGCTAACACTAGTGCAGAGTATACAATTCACCGCACCGTCTCAGTCCTTTACCTTTTTGAATCGAAAGCTTGGCGGTATGTATCATCTCCTAAAGGAGTTGAAGGCCGCAGTCGATATGCGCCAATTCTACGATGCTATTGAACAGGCGATCTGAAATGTAAAAAACCTGGAATGCAATGCATCCCATCTTTAGCCTAAAATACCCCCCCACTAACTGCGGCGACTGACATGCAAAACCCCCCGCAAACATTAGTTAAAATATTCATTCCATTGACAATTACAATTATCTATGTAAATTATCAATCGTAATATATAGTTTTCATATATTTATCACAGATAATCAAATAAATTCATTATAAAAGTCAACAAGTTAAAATTCTGCGATTGGAAGTTAATGAGCCCGTCTAGAAACCTTGACCTTGATAAACTCCGTGCCGTGGCCGTCGTCATGACGATGATTGTGCATTTTCCTCGGCTTAAGGCGTATCTGCC
>Ga0315284_10016607_pt1 | contig 10445 bp, 9 predicted proteins | sample YL17G09_16_MG_FD_203696 | JGI IMG/M metagenome (GOLD analysis project Ga0315284, IMG submission 203696) | Sediment microbial communities from Yellowstone Lake, YNP, Wyoming, USA - YL17G09_16 | ecosystem: Environmental > Aquatic > Freshwater > Lake > Sediment | place: USA: Wyoming | collected...
AGAGATAAAGTGAGAAGCGATTTTTTAGTAGCCTATGCACTATTAAGATCTGATTTTACGCAGTTTGGTGAGGATTATGTAAAAGCAGCAAATCCTTTCTTTTTAGAAAGAGTTCTTAAGGGCATTGTTGGGTTAAGATTTGCTCGTGCAGAGACAGAAGAAAAGATATATTCTGGAAGGGATAGACTAAAAGAATTACTGCCTAAATCAACTCATGATAGAATTGAATCCTTAAGACAAGAAGCTGATTGGGTTGATTATAAAAAGTTTCTTTAATTTTCTTCTATTGAAATGGGAAAATAAAAATAGGTTTAACTTTTCCACTTTAATTTTTTCGATTTTTATTGTTCTAATCTCTCATTTATCTTCTTAAGATTGAAGAGAATTATCTTCTGCAGAGTTCTGTAAAGCTTATCGTCTTCTCTTTTTTTTGAACCTTTAGTATAATCGAGATATTCATCTAATAATCCAAAAGGGATATCAAGAATAGGAATATCCAAAGATTGTAGCAAGTGGAATGTAATTAATCTTGTTGTTCTGCTATTTCCATCAATAAAAGGGTGAATATGCTGAAGTTCATTGTGGAAATAAACGGCAAACGCCAAAATTTCCTTCAATGACGAACGGCTGTCGACAAAATTATTATAGGATTTCAATAATTTATTTAATTCTTCTTCTATTTTTTCTGCTTTTGTAATCTTAAAATTGGGATTGCCTTGAATATAAACTTCAGTCTTTCTTATTTTTCCTCCAATTTCTGGTATATGAGCCATAGCTAAACCATGATAATTAAGTATTGTCTGAATTGTAAGAGGCTTTTTATTCTGACTATCTTGCATCATTTGATAAATTGCCTTCTGATAATTCTTTATTTCATCTACATCGTTGGTTCTTAAATTTGAAGGTATTATCTTGTCTTTGATTATTTTTCTTGTTTGAGAAAGGGTTATGGGGTTGCCTTCTAAAGATAAGCTATGGTGAATAAAGTATATCTCTAATTCCTCTATTATCTGCTTATATCTTGGCTCTTTTTCTTTTTTTAATTTTTTAAACAAAGATAATTCTTTTGATATCTTTTCCAAATAATTTGGATTATCTTCAGTTATGACTTCATGTTTATATCCAAAATATACAAGCAAATTATTTAATAAGATATTATAGAATACTTTTGCTCTTAGGGGTTTTTCAGAGATTATCAGGATTAAACTATTCTCATTCAATATATTTACATATTTTTTTAGTGTTTTTGGATTTAAGTCAAAATTTTTTGAGGTTATCTCTTTTTTTCTTGATGCTTTACTTACAAATTCCATAAGATGGGAGTCTATAAGTAAGTTATAATTTAAGTCGTTGCTTAAACAATGATAAATTATATCATAAAGTATTTTTGTTTTTCCTGTTTTTTTAATTTGGAACCCATAAGGAGTTTTGGTCAAAAGAGATTCATTAACTAATTCATTAAGAAGGCGAAGAATATTGTCATACTCTCTTTCATTCTTATTCAGCATTTTTAATATTTCTATGGGTTTTATTGGATGCTGATATTTATATACTGCTTCAAATATATCATACTTTGTTACCATAATTAATCTATTTTTTAAGACTTTATAAATCTTTCTATTTGGTATACTTTATCGGTTTTTAACCGATAAATCGTGCTACTTAGCACATTTTATAGTACTCTTCTCTGTGTATTTTAGTAAAAATAATTATCCAAAAGAATTTACTTCTCATCCTTAACTTCATACCCTGCATTTATGATATTATAAAAGCTAAACAAATAGTTAAACACTCCCGCAAAACTTTTAACCTCAAAAATTTAATCCGACAATGGTAGCAACATTTATAAAGATTAGTTATTAGAAAATCCAATGGCAAAAGATAATCTTGAAAATAGAACAGGTGAATCTGTAGTAGATGATGCCTTGCCTAATGGAGAATTTTTTAGAGAGGTACTTGAAAGTGATTATTCAGACTATAGGAGATTACTTAGTTTAGGAATAGACAAGAAGCTGACTCAAAAACAATTTAGCAGGTTTTTAGGTTATGTTGCAAGAATAATTGAAAGTGGCATAACTGATGGAATTCCACGTAGTAAAAGCCGACTTTGGGAAAGAAGTGTTAAATCAATATTTGCATATAATTTTGGATATAAGGATTAATTTTATATTAACCATTAACTTATTAATCATTAAACAACTTATTCTGCAATATGACAATCATAGACAAAGCCATCGAAAGAAAGCCTGAAGAAATAGCTAAGGCATTGCATCCATTAATTAAAGAATGGTTTTTTTCAAAGTTTGCTGATTTTTCTCTAACTCAAAAATACGGGGTTGCTGCAATCTGGGAAAGGAAAAACATCCTTATATCAGCGCCAACTGGAGGAACAAAAACACTCACTGCTTTTTTATCAATTTTAAATTATTTAGTTATGTTATCAGAAAAAAATGAGCTTGAAAATAAAGTCTATGCAGTTTACATATCTCCTTTGAAAGCATTAAGCAATGATATTCATAAAAATCTTGTAGAGCCATTAGAAGAAATAAATAAACTTGCCGAAGCCAGGGGAATTAAGCTGCAAAAAATTAATGTTGGGCTAAGGACAGGGGATACAACCAAGAGTGAGAGAGTAAAAATGGCAAAAAATGCCCCTCACATTTTAATAACAACTCCTGAATCACTGTCAATTGTTTTAACAAGCAAGAAATTTGTTGATTATATGGCAGGGGTTGAATTCTGCATTGTTGATGAAATTCACGCACTTGATAATAAAAGAGGAACATATCTAAGTTTAAGTTTAGAAAGATTAAATGAAGTCAGCAAAATATGGCCTGTTAAAATTGGGTTGAGTGCAACTATTTCTCCCCTAGAAGAAGTTGCTAAGTTTTTAGTTGGAGAAGATAAATTTAGGGAGGTGCAAATTGCAGAAGTTCCAATGGATAAAAAAATTGACATTAAGGTTTTAACTCCAGTTAATAATTTAGTTGAAGATGAGAATATTAACACTGAAATGTATAGCCTTGTAGACAAGCTGATTCAGGAGCATAAAACAACTTTAATATTTACCAATACGCGAGCAGGAACTGAGCGCGTTGTTTCACACTTAAAAGAAAGGTTTCCAACAATTTATGGAGAGGATAATATTGCAGCTCATCATTCTTCATTGGGAAAAGGTTTAAGATTTAATATTGAAGAGAGATTAAGAAACGGGGAACTAAGGGTTGTTGTCTGCTCAACAAGCCTTGAGCTTGGAATTGACATTGGTTATATTGATTTAGTTATAATGCTTGGCTCGCCAAAATCTTCTGCAAGGGCTTTGCAAAGATGTCTGCCTTATGATTCTAAAATATTGTGCTGTGATGGGATTTACAGAAAAATAGGTGAGATAGTTAAAAATAAGATTGATATAAAGGTTATTTCGTATGATAAAAATAAGGGTTTTGTCAAAAATAAAATATTAAATTGGATAGAAAATCCTGCAGAAAGTTTAATAAAATTTAAATTAGAAAACATAAATGAAATAATAACTACAAAAGAACACCCTATTTTAACTGATTCTGGCTGGAAAAAGGCTAAAGATGTTAATATCAATGATAAAATAGCTGAAATAAGGGGGAAAATAGATTTTATCTATAAAGAACCCCCTATATTCGAATTACTTCCTAAAGATAAAATTTTTGTAGTTAATACTGATAATTTTTTCCAAAAGATTGTTGATAAATATAGAAAAGAACAGAGAATAAATGCAATAATTTTTGCAAAAAAACTTAAAATGCCTTATAATCAATTTATTGATTGCAGAAGATTAAAAGGAAGAAGAAAAAGCATAAGACTAGATTATTTTATTAATGCATGTAAAATTTGCAATGTTCCTCTTGAAGAATACCTCCCATATATTAAAAATTTAAAAACAAAGGGGTCAAGGTGGCCCAAATTCCCATTATACTTAAATGAAGAGATTATGTGGTTAGCAGGAATAATAGCCACTGATGGATGCATAGTTAAAAGCAGAAAAAATGATGAGGCAGAATATTACAGAATCAAAATAGGAAATAAATCTAGAGTTATGCTTGATAAAATTAAAGAAATAATTCTAAAGTATGACATCGAACCTTATATAAAATTTGATGAAATCAGAAATTTCTATAATTTAGAGTTTGGTTCAAATCTTTTCGCCTATATATTTATGTCATTTGGAATTCCATGCAAAAGAAAAAGTTATGAAATTGACATTAACAATGTCATTTTTTCATTGCCTGATAATTTAATTTATGCATATCTTGAGGGAATATTTGAAGGGGACGGCAACTTTAATCTAAATAAAACTAAAACAAGTGGTATGATTAGATTATTTACTGCAAGTGAAAATTTTGCTATTGGCTTACATAAATTAATATCAAGACTAGGATATGAAAATAAAGTAAGCAAAAATAAGATTAAACCCTCTAAGCTAATAAAAAAAGTTAGTGATGGGTATTTGTATTGTATTGGAATTTATAGAAAAGAATCTATTCAAGAGTTTTTTCAAAATATCCCCTGTTATGGAGAAAAGGCGTTAAAAAGCAAGGAAGCAACTAAGAATTTTAAACCCTATCTTTCTTTAAGAGAAGAATATGATCCATTCATAACTTACTTAAATATTAAAGAAAAAACGATTATTGAAAATAAAAATCCAGTATATAATTTAACTTTGAAAGAAGAACCAAATAATTTCATTATTGATAATATCATAGTCCATAATTGTGGACGAGCAGGCCATAAATTACGTGAAGTTCCAAAAGGAAGATTTATTGTAATGGATAGAGATGATTTGGTTGAGTGCTGTGTAATCCAAAAAGAAATGATTGAAAAAAAGATTGACAAGATTAGATTTCCGAAAAACTGCCTTGATGTTCTTGCACAGCAAATCTATGGTATGACAATCTACAAAACCTGGGATATTGAAGAATTATTTTCATTAATAAAAAAAAGTTACTGTTATTCAGAACTTTCAAAAAACGATTTTTATGACATAATAAGTTATCTTGCAGGAGAATATGCCCTTGAAAAAAATTACATCTATGGAAAAATCTGGTATGACCCTCTAACAAAGATGGTTGGGAAAAGAGGCAGATTAGCAAGGGTAATTTATCTGACTAATATAGGGACAATTCCAGAAGAATCATTTGTTACTGTTAAGATTGGGGCAGAAGGTGAAAAAATTGGAGTTATAGACGAATCTTTTTTAGAAAGAATGAAAAGAGGAGATGTTTTTGTTTTAGGAGGAAGCAAATATGAATATGTTCATACAAGAGGCATGAATCTTTATGTAAAACCTGCCCTGCATAAAAATCCTACAATACCCTCATGGTTTTCTGAAATGCTTCCTCTAAGTTTTGACTCTGCCTTGGAAATAAATAAATTCCGCACATTTGTTAAAGAAAGATTTGACAATAAATATAAAAAACAAGAGATAATAAAGTTTATACAAGAGTATCTTTATATTGAGGAGTCAAGTGCAGAAGCAATTTACAATTACTTTTATGAACAATACAGATTTTTGGAAATACCAAATTCCAAAGAAATAATTATTGAACGCTTTAAGGGCGGGAAAAATTATCTTTTATTTAGCAGCATGTATGGAAGAAGAGTAAATGATGCGCTTTCAAGAGCTTTGGGCTATTTAATTGGGCATGCAGGCGGCAGAGATATTGAAGTTGGGATAAATGATAACGGGTTTTACATTGCTGGAGAAAAACTTGAGATTGAAAAAGCCCTTAAATTTCTCACTCCAGAAAATCTTGAAGAGGTTCTTGCTGAATCAGTTGAAAGAACAGATATTTTGGCAAGAAGATTCAGGCACTGCGCAACTCGTTCTCTGATGATTCTTAGAACTTATAAAGGACAGAGCAAAAGTGTGGGAAAACAGCAGATGAAGAGCCATTTTCTTTTGGCAGCAGTCAGAAGAGTTTCAAAAAACTTTCCAATTTTAAGAGAGGCAAGAAGAGAAGTTATGCAGGATTTAATGGATGTGGAAAATGCAAAAAAAGTATTAAATATGATAAAAAGCAATGAAATAAAAATTAAAATCAGGGAAGTAAAACTTCCCTCGCCTTTTGCGATAAATTTAATTATCCAGGGGCATACAGACTTAATCAAGATTGAGGACAAACAGGCATTCTTGAAAAGAATGCATGAGCTGCATGTGAAGGCGATTGATGGGGAGAAAGATTAAAAATACCCTATAACATCTTCTTTAACTTTATCTGCTAAAAACTTATCTTTTATAACTCTAAGTTCTATTTCAGTATTTTCATTAAAAATGTCAGTAATCTCTTTTAGATCTAAATCTTGAAGACTTTTAGATTTAATGTAAATTTTTTCAAGTTTTTGGTATAGGAATATTGGAATTTCACATTTAAGTAGAAAAGCTCCAAAAGAAGAAATGTCTGAGTTGATTTTTTCTTTAATTTTAGTATTTATTTTAGCAAAAATACCTCTGCTTTTATGATACTTGACTGAAACTTTATCAAGAGGAGTATTTTTAGAAATTAAATTATATGTTTTAATTTTATTTTGATCAAAAATTTCCTGTAATAAAAAATCTTCATAAAGTCTTAAAAGAAGCCACCAGCAATGACTCCCCCTAAAAACATTTCTTTTATCTTCCTTTTCATTTTTAGCCCAATTCATAAGTAAATCCCACCATAATCGGTCAAGCTCAAACAAATTACTAACTGTATAAATTGTAACATCTTTTCCCATTTCAATTTTTTTCATTGGTTTTTTAACACTAAAATGCTCCATATAAATTTTATCAAAAAAGTTTCTTGTTTCAAATATCCATCTTTTATTAATTGAGTAAAATTTTCCTTCTTTAGATAGTATACCTTCAGAATATAAAATATTAACGGCTTTAAGTACAGCTTGAAAAGAAACAGAAATATTATATTTTTGTTTAATCTCTCTATGCAATTGAGTTAGGGTTTTTGGATTACAATCTAGAAGTACTGAAAATACTAAATCCTTAACATTCTTCTTTCTACTGTTTATTTCAGGCAAAACTATTTCTACAGTCATGAGAATCATAAAATTACCCTATTTTTAAACCTTTTGGTTATACAACCATTTAGTTACACTTTTTTATAACCAAAAGTAAATAAAGGAATATAAGGAATAATATTTCATTGAATAAATCTATAATAAAATGACAAAAGAAAATTCAGAAGAAATAACAAGGAGAGAAGCTCTAAACAGGGCAGTTTTTGGATTAGTTTGGACTATAGGATCAATAATTGTGTTTGGTGGAGTTTTGGGGTTAGAGGATTGTATTGATAAGCGGGAAAAGGGGGAGAAAAGAGAACAGAAGCGTAGAAAAGAAAAAGAATACAGTGATAAAGAAGTTTATTTGCCTGGTAAAGTAGTAGCAGAGGGTTATGATAGTTTAACACCTGCAGAAAAAAAAGATTATGACTTAATAGTTTTTATAAGAAGAGCACAAGAACAAAGCCAACATCAGAGACTAATTAACGATAGAACTATTCCTTATCCCATAGATAATTATAATACTCCTTCAGCAAGAGATTATTTTTCAAAATAAAATTGCTTTGGAATTATAGACAGAAGAGCCATTTGCAGTTGTTATAGAAAGCGAGCAAATGGCAGAAAACCAAAAAAGGTATTTCGAAGAACTCTGGAAAATAGCTAAAAAATACTGATAACTCACATAAAATTACGCTTCAAGCATTAACTCTCTTTTAATTGGGACTTGTATTAACATTCCTTCTTTTAATAATTCGGGCATAGAAGAAACAAATCCTACCTTTACATTAATTGAATTAATACCATAATCAACTTTCATATGCGCTTCATTAATTGATGAAAGAGCTAATTTCATTCTTTTAACATCTTCTTCATCTTTGCTAAATTTTTCAGAGGCATTTAAAATTTCAATACCTTCAATTTTATTGCCAGATACATCTAAGATAATATCATCATAATCTATACTAAAATCAACTTCCTTCTCACTAGTATAAAAATATACTATATCCTCTTCATTATCATAGCTAAAATCAACTTTCATTTTTTTCAATTTTTTCCTGTATTTTTCTTTTGACTTTATGAACAGTTATAATCTCCAAACTATTTAAATTATGATAAATGCCAAACAATGCAAAAAGTATTTAAACTGGATTAGAATGATATAATTATATACCCTCCAGGTTTGCACTGCAACCCTGGGTTTTATCATATTTCTAATAAGATTTATAACAAACTTTAATTTTCTAAAAAGAATTAAGAAAGATTAATAAACAAAACTTTCAAAAGATTAATATGAAACAAAAAACCCTGATAAAACAGCCAGAGTATGAGTTCATAGACAAAGCTCTTTATCTTCCCAAATATCAAATCCTTGTAATCGGAGATTTACATTTAGGCTATGAATTTATGCTGAGAGAGAGCGGAAGCTTGATTCCTTTATTTCAAGAGCAGCAGACAAAGCAGGATTTTGAAAACATATTTATTCAGTTAAAAAGACAGAAAAAAGAGGTAAAAAAAGTAATTTTTTTAGGAGATATAAAACATTTTTTTGCATATCAAAAGGCAGAAAGAGATATTTTGTTAGGCTTATTGTTGTTGATTGGGAAATATGTTGAAAGAGACAACATAATCTTAATAAGAGGAAATCATGAGAAAATTGCACAAATTGCAGATAAAAAATTTCTTAATTTTTATGCTGAAAATGAAGTTGCATTTATACATGGGGATATTATTTTCCTAGAAATTATGAATAATAAAAATATAAAACTAATTGTAATGGGGCATTTGCATCCTGCAATGACTCTTAGAGACAAGCAAAAAATTAAAGCAGAAAAATATAAATGCTTTTTAACAGGAAATTACAAAGGAAAGCGATTTATAATTTTGCCGAGTTTTCTTCCACTGGTTGAAGGAACAAGCATTAATGAATATTTAAGTGATGGGGGCTGTATTATACCAAAAAAAGAACTTTTGAAATTTGATGTTCACATAATTGGAGAGAAAAATGCGTATGCTTTTGGGAAGTTGAAGAGGTTAAGGGTTGATTGAGAAAATGATAAATATCAAAAAATAAAGATTTATAAACCTCTTTTCCATAAATAATTTATCGCATTAATGCTAGCGAGTTTGCCGAAAAATAAATAGGAGACAGACTAGGAATCGGTGTAAAAAGCCCGTAATGCGTTAAATTAAAAATCTTTCTATATCTGCCAGAGATAAATTAATATATGTTGGAAGCAGATTATAATTATCCTTCAACATTAAATAAGAATAATTATCAATATCTGTTCCTTTCATAGATTTAAAAATAATCGAATTTACTTTTATCTCAAGTCTTTTTCTCAATAATTTATTTAATCTTTGTTTAATATTATTCTCATGAAATCTAAGATCTCTACAGATTTCTAATTCTACTTCCTTAGATTTGACAGATTCCAATAAACAGCAAATTATTGAAGAATAAACCATAGCTTTAAAGAACCCTAATCCTCTTTTTGAATGTCTACATGAATATTTTCCAGCTTTCCAACTAGCTTGCAAATCATTAATCATATTTTTATTTATTTGAAATCCCCTTATTAATCCCTTACAATCGGAAATTCCTAAAACACTATTCTCCATAAAGATATCACATCCACTTAAATCTATTTCAAATTTCATAATCTATATAAATAAAAATCTTATTTAAATATAATTATGTCGGGAATGTTCAGTATACCTCAAATTTAACATTTTTAAAGCTTAGCAAGAAATCCGTCTCCTTTTAAGGGACGGATGAATTGCTTGTAGTATTCGTTAAGTATTTATTTCTAAATTGATTATGAAAAGTGAGTTTGTTTTAACTCACTGAACTAACATTCATAGTTGAAACTTTCTCAAACTAAATAAACTTTTGCTTTCGCGCGAGCGAAAGCTATGGAGATAAAAATGGAAACAATAAGAACATATAAACACTATGAAAATTCTGTAGGAAATAATCTGCAGACAATACAAATAACAACTAAATATAGATATGCAATGATGCAAAAAGAAATAATTGAAACTTATTGCAGGGTTGCAATACAAGAAGCATGCAAGAAACATAAAATCGAGATAATTATTCTTGAGGTTTTGAAAGAGCATGTGCATATAATTGCAAATTGCCCAAGAACATTATCTCAGGCAGAGATGATGCAGATAATCAAAGGATTATCTGCCTATATTATTTTTAGGCTCTGCCCTAATTTGAGAAAAAGATATCCTCAAGGGCATTTTTGGAGTGAAGGATATTTTTGTGAAGGTTGTGGAAGCGATTTTGAGAGAGCATTGAGTTATATAAAAAATCAGAAGCAGCATCATTTTTTCAGTTAAGGACGCCGTCCTCCGAGCGAAGCGAGGATTTGCCCATCAGGGCAAACCTTTAGGGGACGGAGGATGTCACA
>Ga0315284_10016608_pt1 | contig 10445 bp, 10 predicted proteins | sample YL17G09_16_MG_FD_203696 | JGI IMG/M metagenome (GOLD analysis project Ga0315284, IMG submission 203696) | Sediment microbial communities from Yellowstone Lake, YNP, Wyoming, USA - YL17G09_16 | ecosystem: Environmental > Aquatic > Freshwater > Lake > Sediment | place: USA: Wyoming | collected...
ACAAGCAGAGTACCGGAGCAAGGGCGGCGTGACATTGGAAGATTACCTGTCTAAAAGGAAAAAAAAGCGTGGATAAGTTTCAGATCGTCCTTTCACCCCCTGCGATTAAAGACCTTGACGGCTTCAACGACGGTGTTTGCGGAAAGATTGTTCGAGAATTACAGGCACTCAGGGACAACCCTTTTCCCAGAGGAAAAGCAATCAAAAAAATCAAAGGGACGAATTCAGATTATTACAGGCTCAGGGTGGACAAGTACCGGGTGTTCTATATGATTGAAGGCAATCGCGCTATAGTTTTGCGAATTCTCAACAAAAAAGATGTTGAACGGTTTATCAGGAATCTGAACTAAAAAATACAAGTGGGATGAAGAGAACCTCAATACAGCATTGACGGAAAGCCGGTTGATAAATGGCATCGTCTTGTCGAAGACTCGTAGAGAGGAGCATCTGAAGGGTACGGCTGAACTCGCTGCGTTTTTTGCTTCTGAATTCGGATGCGGAGAGTGGGGACGATTGGCTGGACTGTGGCATATCGATAGATTCCGATTTATCGGGGATTTGGGAAAGTTCCGACCCATGAAATAATTTTTGGTGATATGTTGATTTTTCACCTGCTACGCACGTTACACTCCCTTAATAAAATACGAAGTACACCTGCAAATCCTCCCTTTTTCTAAGGCTGAAAAAGTGAGGATTTACTGAAGAAATATGCGAGCAATGTTTAGCTTTGATTGAGTCACAAGTCAACGGCCTGACACTATTCTCCTGATTGAGATGAACATCTAATTTAGCAGCCCTGATAATACGGTTTTTAAAGCTGGACATATCCCCATTCTAAAGCTTGTAATTCATAAAAAACATTCTCAGGCAGGCTCATTGTGTTCATCTCGCCATTTTTTTCAGAATCTGTCCAAGTTTTTTCAGTTCTTCTCCATAGCCTGCCCAATTTCCCTGTCTTAGCAGTTCGTTGAGCCTTTCATATGCCTGCACAGCCTCCTTTGCAAGTTCATTAAGAGAAGCCTTATCATCTGTTGACTCCCTGCCTCTGGAAGCCGGGGTAATCCTTCCTCCGAATAGTCGCTGGAGACCAAGCTCAAGATTTTCTTCCATAACTACGTTATTTTCAAAGGCGAGAATAACTCTCCTGAGTTCAGGTAATCCACCCTTGTCTTCAGCAGCCAGATAAAGAGGTTGAACGTATAAAAGAGACCTTTCGATAGGGATTATCAGGAGGCTTCCCCGTATGACCTTTGAACCGTGCTGCCCCCATAGTGTCATCTGTTGAGATATGTATGAATCCTGATCAATACGGGCATTGATCTGTCTGGGTCCGAATACAAGCCTGTCTCTGGGAAACGTATACACAATCAGATTTCCGTAATTCGGCTCATCACATCTTCCTGCAATCCAGGCTGCCAGATTGTCTCTTTTGGAAGGCGTATATGGCAACAGCAAAATATATTCTTCTTTCTTCTCTTCAGGGAGTTTCATGATAGTGTAGTAGGGTTCAATAGGCTTTTTACCGTAAGCAGGTATTTCCCACAAATCTTCCTTGTTATAGAAAACCTTTGGGTCGGTCATATGATACGTAGAGAACATCGATGCCTGTATCTGAAGAAACCCTTTCGGATATCTGATATGCTTCCTCAAGTCATCGTCCAGTTCTTCCAGATGCAGAAAAATCTTCGGGAAAATCGTACGGTATACTTTCATGATCACATCGTCGGGATCGCTGATATAAAAATTGACCGATCCGTTGTAAGCATCCACGACGACCTTAACGGAATTTCTTATATAGTTAATTTTTTTATTGAGCGGATTTGAGTAAGGAACCCTGTTTGATACGGTATATGCATCAATGATCCAGAATAACCTGCCATCTTTTGAGACAACAATATATGGGTCTTGATCATAGATAAGGAAGGGGGCGATCTTACGTGCCCTTTCCATGATGTTTCTGTAATATAAAATCCTGCTTTCACGGGTAATATCAGATGAAAGGAGGATTTTCTCTGTCTTAAAGTGAGCGGCGAAAACTACCTTCTTAAGGGCAGATGACAATTCTACGCCGCCTTTGCCTTCGTAAAATGTGGAAACGTTTCCTTCCGATGTCGGATAATTGAATTCAGGTACCTTTGACTTTACAATGACATAATCGCTGGAGAGTTCACCAAAATATATTTCCGGCCTTGTTATCGTTATATCCGAAGAAGAAACCGGAGGGATATCCTTTACAATGAACTCGGGCAGACCTTCTTTTGAGATCCTGCTGACGGGCCCCATGGAAATGCCGAACCCGTGAGTAAACACGATCCTTTCGTTAATCCATGACCTGCTTGGGAGATTATGGTAAGAGAGTTCTCTGGGAGACAACATTACCTGCATATACTCACCATTGATAGTGTAACGATCATTATCTACATCCTGAAAACTGTAATATGTTCTTATCTGCTGGAGCTGACTGTATGTTCTCAGGATAGGCATATCATCCCACAGCCGGATATTCTTAATCGTAGCGTTATTTCGTTCAATATCTTTCGCCGTCAGATTGTATGAAACATCAAAGGGACTGACCTTTATTCCCTCAAGATCATATCCGAATCTGGTGAATTTAATATGGTTTTCTATAAACGGCTTCTCAAGATCGAGTTCATTCGGCGTAACCTTAAGCTTTTGCAACAAGGCAGGATATACCAAAAAGCCTGCTGCATAAACAAGAGCCGTAAAAACTAACGGGGCAAACATTACTTTCCAGGAACCCTTGAATATACCGATGATAAAAAGAACACCACTCAGGACTGTCAGGGCAATCAATGCCCGAAGGACATAAAGCCTCGCATGAATATCAGCGTATCCAGCGCCGAATATAATACCGTGCGGGGAGAAAAGGAGTTGAAACTGATCGAGATAGAAACCAAAAGCCATGTTGATAATGAACGATCCGGCAAGAATTCCCACATGTAGTTTAACCCGCTTATCGACTGAGATATTTCTCCCCTGGACGATTATGCCGCCTCTGAGAATATAATTGAATGAGACTATAAAGGTTGTTATGAAGATAATGAAGCTGATAAAATTCTTAATGGATTCAAACCAGGGGATATTAAAAAGATAAAACCCGATATCTTTCCCGAAAACCGGATCACTGAACCCCACATTCATGCGGTTCTGAAAAAGCAGAAATTCATTCCAGAGAGAGCTTCCAAAAACGCCGGCATAAAAACTTGCAGCAATTCCCAGAACGGCTATCAAAGGTTTCATCCACTTCGCCAGAAATGCAATATTCAAAGACACTTTTGTCTGATCATCAAGGAAGAATTCAATAGGAGCGAAATGTGTTCTGTTTGCAATGATAATATTTATCATGATGAAGGCAAAGGAAAAAACGCCATATATCAAACCAAGCAATAATTTGGCGGACAGGACTTTTACAAAAATACTTTTGTACTGCAGTTCGTCAAAAAAAAGCCAATCAGTGTAAATATTGATTAATACACTGCCCAACAGCAGAAACAGAATAATTAATCCTGCAAATGAAAATAATCTTCTTTTGTTCTTCATTAAATCCTCCTGTTACTGTTTGAGAAGCAGTAACATCAAAGCTAAAACCGGAAAGCAGTGCTGCCGTTTATCATGTTTTTACGGTTTAGAAGAATCTTTTCTATTATATCGAACTCATAATAAAACTTACCAGTTTTTTCGGTTTTTATCATTCGGTTTTTATCATAAAGATATACAAGGAATTTTATTATGCAATATCACTTCACGATAAAACTTAAGCATGAAAGGTACGTTTCAAACATCCCCATTTTTGTATTGAATATCCAGATAATCATTACTTCTGAGAAGTTTTCATTGTTTACTCCTCACTTTATCAAAAGTATCCAGAGTGCGGAGTTGATGCAGGTAAAAGGTGAATGGGCTTTTCATTTAAGGTTGTTTGCTCCACCTGCTACTCCGCAGGTCCGGCACACGACGAGATATGATTATTACCATTCGTAACAGCGAGTCTCTCCGGGAATTATGTTATCTATTAATATGGGAAGTGTCCCTACGTTTTACTACGTTATACAATGCACCACGTTGTTAGCGAGGCGTTTTTTCTTTTTTCAATTGTCTTTTCTCTTTAAGTGTGTGCTGTGGTTTTTTCTTGTCACTTGTTTTTTTCTTGTTTTTTTCTTTACTCATTGGATACCTCCTTTATTGATATAGTATCGTTTATTCCTCCAAGGTTTTCAACAGGACAATGTAAAAGATTATATAGGTTCTCTACCATATCATACATTTTAGCATGCGTGACAGTAACTGTCTACTTCCCTCTCCTGCCACCACCATTGATCCAGATCATCACCCTGCTGAGTACAAGGGCCGACCAGGAAGCGGCTGAGACGGATAAGTCGATGTTTGGTTGAGATAACGGGGAAATTGTGATTAAACTGGGTTATATGCATGCTGGTCAGGGTCTATTCTGCAAGAAACAAGACCTGACCCCAAGCGGTGCCACTTGTCGTGTGAGCAATCATTTTGTGAGCAATCATTTCGTTTTTTAAATCTCTAAAATTTTCCAGTCCGTTAATTGCTTGTCATGCTTATAAGGAATGTCGGTGTAAGTGTAGAATGAACCTGACTTCGGAATTATAATTCCTCCGAAAAGATTGTTCCCTTTTTTGTTTTGCTCTTTGATGTATCGCTGCAAGCCGTCTGATCTTGTCCCTGCATCTTTTGCTGTCCATCCTGACTTTGTATCAAATAAACCAATTCTTCCGTCTTTAAAATTTACAATGAAGTCAACATAAAAAGTTTGGTCTTCGTCTTGGTCGTCTTTGTAAGGAACTGCAAAATAAGTTCCGTCTCTTTCTCCGTTCTTAAACCACCATTCTACTTCTTTGTGATTATCTAAAAACTCAATGAATCTTTTTTCTGTCTCCCAAGTATTAGATGGCGATGTGGATTCATAAAACGGATTCATGATTGCTTTCTTCAACTTCGGTTTTCTCTCTTTGTGATTTGCGTTGAAATCAATTTTCTCCGGAACATTCCACAACTCATCATTCTGCACCGCTTTATTTTTTTCTTTCGGATGTTTGAGTTTATATTCTTTCAATGATTCGTTAATAACATCTGTAAACGCCTGTTTGTTTTCACTGCTCATTACAATCGTCATGATTTCTCTTTGAACTTCTTCGTAATTCATTTTCAGTTCTTCAGAAAAGAAATGATAAATGCTTGTGCAAACTCTGCCAACTGACCGCTGTTCGGGAAACATTTCACCTGCATGTAATGCTTCCTGAATAAAATACTTAAAAGCAAGTTCAAGTTCTGTTGTTGTTTTCGCAAGTGAAATGTTTCCGTAAATCTCAACTGTCTCTGATACTGTTCCGATATTTTCAACATGAATATATCCATCAACAGGAATGTGGTCTGTGATTTTAGAAACCTTTGTATTGATTTTATTTTTTAAAGAAGTCTTCTTTGCGTGTTTCAAAAAGATTAGAATTATTAGGGACACACCCATTAAAAAGTTTTCACTATTTGGGGATATAGGCGTTCAGCCCGATTGTTAATGGTTTCCCTTCTACCATGCAGGATGTTTTTATATTGCCTCTTGTGCTTGCTACTACAAGCGTTTTCCCGGATGCGCTTGGCGTAGGCTTCTCCAGGTCGCAAGTGATAATAAGCTTATTCCCTTCGATTTTCGTTTCAATTGCCATGTGTGTCACCTCAGCGTATTGGCGCCCCATTTTTATACCATATCAGGCAAGCAGGTACTATCTATCAGTATATAGGGTTTAGTAAATAATGACAATCCGACAATAGTTTGCATGGGCGCGGCTTTAGCACGGAGACGCGGGAGTTCAGTAACTCTAAAGAGGGCGTGGAAAAAACTCCTTGACTTGACTATATCATACAATTGTCATACAATCATCATATGATAGTTTTCGATGCCTCGACATTGATCCTTCTTGCAAAAATGGATCTGCTCGATGTTTTTGTTTCAAACTTTCGCGGGGGGATATCGATTCCTGAATTAATCAAGGATGAGGTGTGTATCCAGGGAAGAGAGGAAACGCCGTTGCTTACGAGACTGATCGAAGACAAAAAGATACATGTTTCAAAGGTAAAGGCCGATAAAGCGGTAAGAAAGATAATGAATGATTTCCATATTGATGCAGGTGAAGCGGAGGCAATAATTCTTGCATTGCATGAAAAGGCGTCACTTGTTGCAACAGATGACAGAAATGCGATCAGGGCATGTAAGGTTTTAAAATTGGATTTTACAACCGCAGTTGCTATTCTGATAAGGGCATTCGAAAAAAACCTGATCGATAAGGCTGAAGCTCTTATCAAGATGCAAAAGCTTGAGTCTGTTGCAAGATATAACCGGGCAATCATCGAAGAGGCCAGAAAACTGATTGAAGGAGGTGAATAAAGTGCCGAAAACCCTGAGCATACGCATGGATGACAGAGACTACCGTTTTCTTTCAGCCCTTGCGGAGGAAGAGCATGAAGACGTTTCAAAGAAAGTACGTGAACTTGTCGATCTCGGAAGGGTAATGCTAGCTATAGAGAAATACAGAAAATCGGAAGCCTCCATAGAAAAGGCGGCAAAGATAGCGGGCGTCTCAATCTCGAAGATGATGGACATATTCAAGGAAAACGGAGTCGAAGCAAATCTGGAGCATGAGGATTACCTGAAAGGACTGAAAGCCTTGAGGAAAGTCTGGTAAATGACGAATATTGTAGTGCCAGACTTCCTGATTTTGACCTCCACAAGCCTGCGGCTGGACCTCAATGCTTATGAAAACTGTTTGAGAGTTCAGTCTGGAACTGGCAGTGTTTGCTTCAACCTGAAGATACCGCCTCAGGCGTTAGCAGAGTTCCACAGTTTACCCGCGGATGGATGCTCCTTATCGCCCAAGGGCGGCAAAATTGCCTTGACAGGCTTTCCAAGAAGCTGTTACTGTTAAACATCTTAACATTAACTGTACCCGGACGAAAACTGCGTCTTTGTAGTACCCCCACTGCACCACGTTTTTTCCCCGAACAGAAAAAAAGGAGTCTCATGGAATTCAAAGATTTTCAGTTTCACCCTCTTGTTGCGGCCGGAGTAAAGGCCGCTAGCTATGACGAGCCGACACCGATCCAGGTGCAGGCGATCCCATCAGTTATGCAGGGCCGTGATGTTATGGGCCTGGCGCAGACAGGTACCGGCAAGACCGCTGTCTTTGCGCTGCCGATCCTGCATCGGTTGATGCAGGGCGGACGCCGGAAGGTGCGTGCCCTTGTTATCGCCCCGACCCGGGAACTGGCGGAACAGATCCACGAATCTATCACTGGACTGGGCCGTAAGACCGGCCTCCGTGGCGTCACCATCTATGGCGGCGTAAGCATAAATCGGCAATTTGAAAAGCTGCGTAGAGGTGTAGAGATCATAGTGGCATGCCCGGGCCGATTGCTCGATCATATTGATCAGGGCACGATCGATCTGTCACAGATAGAGGTGCTGGTTCTTGACGAGGCAGACCATATGTTCGATATGGGTTTTCTACCAGACATCCGGAGGATACTGAAGCATCTCCCCCGGAAACGTCAGACACTGCTTTTTTCAGCCACAATGCCGGAAGAGATATGTCGCCTTGCCAGGGATGTGCTGAACGATCCGGTCACGGTTCAGGTGGGTCACATTGCGCCGGCGGACACGGTGTCTCATGCCCTGTATCCGGTAGAGCAGCACCTGAAGACCTCGCTTCTTATGGAACTGCTACGCCATACAGATACAGAATCGGTACTGATCTTCACCCGCACCAAGCATCGGGCCAAGCGCCTGGGAGAGCAACTGCAGAAGGCCGGATACCGGGCTTCTGCATTACAGGGGAATCTGTCTCAGAATAAGCGGCAGGCTGCACTCGACGGTTTCCGTGACGGCAAATACCAGGTACTCGTTGCCACTGACATTGCTGCCCGAGGCATAGATGTCTCTAACATATCTCATGTTATCAACTACGATATCCCTGCCACTGTAGATGCCTATACGAACCGGATCGGCCGAACCGGCCGTGCTGCGAAGACGGGAGATGCCTTCACCTTCATTACACGGGAGGACGGGGAAACCGTGCGCAGTATCGAACACGTCCTGGGTGAAAAGATAGGGCGCCGGTTTATGGAAGGTTTCGATTATAAGAAGCCTGCGCCTGCGCGAGATCGTGAGTTTGTCCGTCCGCCTCGTGCAAGAGCACCCTTGAGGTCAGGCTTGACTATTGAGCGTGCCCAGAGAAAGAGAAGGGCTGCGCATACTAACGGGTGAAAGTCCTGTCATGGCAGAAGCCGGAAGCCATGTAGCTTGGATAGCAGGGGGTGATGGAAACGTCATCCTCTGAAGCCCATCGACAAAGTCAGCATAAGGCTGGTGAGTAAAAAAAAGAACTGACCGGGGTCAAGTCTCGCATCTTAAATCCCCCCCCCCTTTCCTGATTCCATCTTTCAACAACCCCCTGCCCTTGCCAAAGAATCCGACATAGCGCCAAAGGCCGACACGGAGGAACAGATTGCGGAGGAACAGATTGGGGTCAGGTCTATTTTCTTTGCATTATCCATGATGATTGTAGTGCCAGACTTCCTGATTTTGACCTCCACAAGCCTGCGGCTGGACCTCAATACTTATGAAAACTGTTTGAGAGTTCAGTCTGGAACTGGCAGTGTTTGCTTCAACCTGAAGATACCGCCTCAAATCTGCCCAGCTTTTTTAACTCTTCCATCCAAAGCCTCAATTCTTTCCTCGTTTCCTTGTCTACGAAAGAAAAAATACGTTCTATAGTGTCGCGGGAGGAGGATGGGCTATGGCCTTTTACTTTTATAACCTTAAATGCGAGTTCGTCATGGAATTTATAAAATTTGCGGTAGAGCGCAGCGTTGTTTAAAAGGCGATTTGTTCTCCCGGAAAGAAAACTTTTAGCCTCCAATCCGGGTCTTCTTTTAATAAGATCCGTAACGCATTTGGAATCGGAATATACCTGCAATTTCTCCATCCGGGCAAAAATCTTTTTATATTCTTCAAGTGCCCATAATACCGTCCAAAGTTCGAGTGCTGCAGACGAAGTCTCTTCAAATCTTTTTACCTTCAGCAGCCCGGCCATTTCGGAGGTTTTTACATCTAAAGGCTGCCTGTCTAGAAATGAGCCGGATACGATAAGACAGGCGCCCACGCCCACCTTAATTTTAGCGTTCAGGCTCGAATCTGTAAAAAGCGCCATACTTTTCATGAAGTAAATAGTTATTTGTTTGTTGTTTTATGACTTCTGGATTCCCCGGTCAAGCCGGGGAATGACAACAGTAATTTACATAATAACTGATTACTAAGCTTCAAGGGCAGTTAATTGGTCTCAGCGGCGGCTCAGTGTCAGCACACTTTTGTGTCCGGCTGTTTCCGCGGAACCTCGCCCGCAAATGGGACAGGTTCCCCAAGATGCTCTTGCTGCTTATCTCCAAGTTTGTGGTCTCCTTCTGAGAAGCGAAGTCTCAGCAAATAGGATAGCAATCAGGGTGGTGGCTTTAGACTATCCCTTTTCGATAGTCGGTGTTCATGTTTCTTAGTCAAGCGTCTATACTGGTATCAGAGCGGAGCTATGATACCAGTGTGCTGTTCAGCGACCGGGGACAGATTGGTGATCCCGGCTCTTGTGTGTCGTCAAACCGGAGGAGTGAAGTTATTCATTTCCATCTGTAATCTACATCATTATAGCAGATCGCTATCTTGAAGGTTTCAGGAAGAAATCAGCGGGAGGCGTAAACTCCCCAGGATGTATCTTCCTATGTGAACATTGCAACCAGATGATCGTCCCATGACTATTAGTTACCAAAAGAAATACTCAGAATTATCCGGTTATGCAGTGGTGCGGAGTACTGTGAGAAATCAGTGAGGGCAGAGAGTTGACCCAAATACCACTTTCTATGTATAAATTGCATCTATCTGAGGCTCCAAGAGATGTAAGTTAGAGGAAGAAAGCTGCATAGAGTTATTCTGATACAGTTTGCTAACGTGAGGATATAGGAAAATTTTCTTAAAGTCTTCTCCTGTTGTGTATTTCTTTCAAAAGAAATTCTGAGACCTCTTCCAGAGAGCTAAAGAGAGGGTGTTCTGTGTGTTTATTCCATGGACAGTGGAGACCTGTACAGATGAGGCCTTTTTGTTTTGCCTCATCAAGTATGTTCGGAGCATCGTCAACAATTGCGATACTTGAGTCAAAAAGTATTGTCTTATCGTTACTCAAATGGAGTTCAGAGTAAAGGAGGTTATGCTTTCGAAGAAAATTTTCCGTAGCTTTTCTTGAGTTTTCCTGTCGATGTGAAGCTATGATGATTTCATATCCTTCATCAAGAAGAGATGTGAGAAACCACTTTGAAGACGGAAAAGGCTCGAACAAATCTTGCTCTATATGGATATCATT
>Ga0315284_10016609_pt1 | contig 10445 bp, 8 predicted proteins | sample YL17G09_16_MG_FD_203696 | JGI IMG/M metagenome (GOLD analysis project Ga0315284, IMG submission 203696) | Sediment microbial communities from Yellowstone Lake, YNP, Wyoming, USA - YL17G09_16 | ecosystem: Environmental > Aquatic > Freshwater > Lake > Sediment | place: USA: Wyoming | collected...
AGGTGAAATTCATCATCGGCCCGATGTGTTCGGCGGCGGGACTGGCGGCCCAGGAAATCACCGAGGCCAACAAGGTTCTCTTTGTGGTGAACAGTTTTACCACGAAATTTCTGGGCTCGAAAAAGATTTTTTCATTCCGGACCACCATGACGATGGCCGAATTCTCGCTCCCCATGCTGAAATTCCTGAAGGAGAAGTATCCGAACGCCAAACGAATGGCCATCCTGGGGCCCAACGATGAAACGGGATATGAAGTCACCGGATTTAATCTGAAGGCCCACCAGGCCGTTGGCCATGAAATTGTTCTCCGCGATTACTTTGAACGCGGGACGGTGGACTTCATGCCCATCCTGAACAAAATTTTTGCTCTGAAACCCGACGTGCTGAACCTCGACGGGTCCAACCCCGGGGATTGCGGGTTGATCGTGAAACAGGCCCGCCAGATGGGTTATAAAGGTCTGATTATCAAGGTCGGCGGACCGGGCACTCCCGAAATGTTAAAAGTGGCCGGGAAAGAATTGATGGAAGGCTTCATCTATTACAGTCCCATCAACCCCGAAGACCCGAAGATCCAAGAGATCAACAAGAAGTATAACGCCAAATTTCCCCCGCCCATGAATGGCTTTACCCCCCAATTCTATGACGGGACCCTGTGGCTCTTTGAGGCGATCAAGAAGGCCGGGACCGTCACGGATACGGAGAAGATTCGGCAGACCCTGGAAGGTCTCTCCTTTAATGGGGTGTACACGGGGCCGATGAGCTGGACGGGGAAAGCGGACTACGGGATCGATCATCAGGTCAAGTTCCCCTTCTACGTCATGGTCGTCAAGGACGGGAAGGAGGTCGTTCTCGGGAAAGCAAGCCCGTAAGTTTCTGAAACCCGGGCCCATCCCGGCGGCCCGCCGTTTATCAGAGCCGGAGGCGAGAAGAGGGAGGATAGCCCTTGGGCGACACCCTGCTGCCCCAGGTCATCATTAACGGGGTGACCTTGGGGACCAACTATATCCTGATGGCCCTGGGATTCACCATGATCTTCGGGGTCCTGCGCATCGTCAATTTCGCCCATGGCGAATTTTACATGCTGGGGGCCTTTTTGGTCCTCACGGCCATCGTGAAACTGGAGATCGGCTATTTTCTCGCGGCGGTCATTGCGGTCATTTCCATCGGCCTGTTGGGATTCCTGGCCGAAGAAGTGATCTTCCGGAAATTTCGCGATAAAGAGTTGGAGGGGATGATCATGGCCCTGGGCCTTTCCATCCTCATGCAGAATCTCGGGCTCGTGGCCTGGGGCCCCTACGATCTCTCCATCCCCCCTGTGTTTACGGGGGTTTTAAAGATGGGCTCCATGTTTTACCCGGTGGAACGTTTGATGGTTGTTTTGCTCTCCTTTCTGCTGATGGCGGGTTTTTACCTGTTTTTGAAACGGACCAAGCTGGGCCTGGCCATTCAGGCCATTGCCCTGGATACGGAGATTGCCCGGGTTCAGGGGATACGGATCAATCGTCTGTATCCCCTGGCCTTCGCCATCGGCACGGGCCTGGCGGCCGCGGCCGGGGCGGTCATCGGTCCCTTGTTCCAATTGAATCCCTGGATGGGGATCATGCCTCAGGTAAAGGCATTCATCGTGGTGATTCTCGGAGGGATCGGGAGCATCCCCGGTGCGTTCCTGGGGGGATTGATTCTGGGCGTGGCGGAGAGTTTTGTCAGCACCTATGCGAGCAAGGCGATCGCCGATATGCTGGGCTTTATTCTGGTGATCGGCAGCCTGCTGTTTCGGCCTTCCGGCCTGTTTGGACACTCCCAGGTGACTCGTTAAGGAAGGGACTCCGTTCTCCGGGGGGATCGGGCTGGATTTGAAAAGGAAGAAGGAAAGGTGACTCCAAGAGGTAAAAATTTCGCCATCCTCGCGCTGGCGGCCTCCCTATTTTTCATACCCATTCTCTGGCCTGACGAGTTTTACCTCAACGTCATCATCAGCACGTATCTCCACATTATTCTAGCCGTCAGCCTGAATATGGTCATCAAAACCGGGAAATTATCGATCGCCCATGCCGCCTTTATGGGGATCGGAGGATACACCTCCGCTCTCGCGGTCCTGCGGCTGGGCTTTCCTTATCTGCTGGCTCTTCCGGTATCGGGCTTGATGGGGGCGGCCATCGCCCTTCTGGTCGGGCGTTTACTCCTGAAGCTCCAGGGGGTCTACTTCGTCCTGGTGACCTTTGCCTTTGGAGAAGTCGTCCGGTTGTTCTTCGTAAACCTGGTGAATCCCTTCGGGGGACCCACCGGCATCATCAATATCCCGCCCCCCCAGATTACGGTCCTCCCGGGGATGACGATCACGATCCTATCGAAAGCCTCCTATTATTATTTGGTGCTGGCGGTGATGCTCATCACCCTCTTTGTCATCCGAAGAATTTACCAATCCTCCATCGGAAAGGCCATGGATTGCACCCGGGAGACGGAGCACCTCGCCGAATTTACGGGAATCAATACCTTTCAGCACAAGATGTTCGCCTTTGCCGCGGGGGGATTTTTCGCCGGGTTGGCGGGGAGTCTCTTTGCTCACTATTACCGGTATATTTCGCCGGAATCGTTCACCTTCTGGGAGAGCGTCAATCTCATCGTGATCAACGTCGTGGGAGGGATGGGCGGGATCACGGGGCCGATTCTGGGCGCTATCTTTTTGGTCCCCCTGCCGGAATTCCTGAGGGGATTCGTGGAATACCAAAGGGTGCTCTACGGGTTGATTCTGATCCTAACCCTTTGGTTCATGCCCTCGGGAATGTTGGGCGTGCTGAACAAAATCGCGGAGGGAAGGGAAGCCAGGAAGGCTCGAAAGGAAACCCGGCCTTGACCCCCATGCTTCAAGTGGAAGGACTGTCCAAGCGATTCGGCGGGCTGATGGCGGTCAATCAGGTGACCTTCTCCGTGGGCCAAGGGGAGATTCTGGGGACCATCGGCCCGAACGGTGCGGGGAAAACCACATTATTGAACCTGATCAGCAACCTGTACATCCCTCATGCGGGGAAAATCCTCTACCAGGGCAAGAATATCATCGGCCAGCCGCCCTATCAGATCGCCAAGACGGGATTGGTGCGCACGTTCCAGTCCACCGTTTCCTACGGGGAGTCGACGGTGTGGGAAAACATGATGCGGGCCCAACTGGGATACCACTTTCTGGGTTTAGGGCCTGAGTTTCTCATGACCCGGGCGGTTCGCGAAGGAAAGAAGGCGCAAGGAGAAAAGGCCGAGAATTTGCTCCGATTCCTGGGCCTCGAGACCCTGCGGGACAGCCAGGCGAAGTCGCTTCCCTACGGGTACCAGAAACTTCTGGGGCTGGCCATTGCCCTGGCGGGGGATCCCCGATTGCTCATGCTGGATGAACCTGCGGCCGGCTTGAATCATGATGAGCGGCTGCACCTGATGAGCGCGATCCAAAAGATTAACGAAAACGGGGTCACGATGATCCTGGTGGAGCACGACATGAAGGTCATCATGGGATTGTGCCACCGAATCCTGGTGCTTAATTATGGACAATTGATCGCCATGGGTGCCCCCGCGGAGATTCAGCGGAACGCAGAGGTAATCAAAGCCTATCTGGGGGAGGACCTGGATCTTGCTTGAGCTGGTCAAGGTTGAAGTGAATTACGGGCAGACGCAAGCCCTCAAGGGGATCACTCTCTCGGCGAGAGAGGGTTCGATCGTCGCCCTGGTGGGGCCCAATGCCGCGGGGAAGACCACCACCCTCAAGGCGATCACCGGCTTAAAGCCCATCGCCTCGGGGGAAATTCATTTCCGGGGCCGACGGATCGACCGGCTCGACACCTCCGAGATCATCCGCCAGGGGATTGCCCTCAGTCCAGAGGGCCGGAGGGTCTTCGCCGACTTGGGCGTTTTGGAAAACCTCCGCCTCGGTGCCTATCTTCGAAAAAAACGGCAGGAGGTCCGGGAAGATATCGACCGGGTCTACGGGTACTTCCCCGTTCTGAAGAAGCGCGAGAAACAGATCGCGGGAACGTTGAGCGGGGGAGAACAGCAGATGCTCGCCATCGGACGGGCGCTCATGGCCAAGCCCAAATACCTTTTGCTGGACGAGCCTTCTCTGGGGTTGGCCCCGCTCGTGGTGAAAAGCATTGCCGAGATCATCAAGCAAATCAGCGGAGCAGGGATGTCGATCATCCTCGTGGAGCAGAATGCCCGGATGGCCCTGCGCCTTTCCGAGTATGCTTACGTGCTGGAATCGGGCCTTGTGGCCCTGGAGGGGAAGGCAGAGGAGCTCTTGCATAATGATTACGTTCGTAAGGCCTACCTTGGAGGCTGATCTCCCCTTTGTTCTCCCGATCTTTTTTTTCTCGTCTTGAGCATTCTCCTCCCGTACCATCCGGGCGCTGTGCGGATCTGGAAAGGTCCACCAATCCCTGCGGAAGCTGAGAAGTGGGGCGGATTCCATTTTGCCGAGCCCTGACAGGAGGGAATTTCAAAAGAAGGTTGATCCCCTTCCTGGCCAAGCCGGAAGCAAAGAGGATATTGTAGGGGCGGCCCTCTGTGGCCGCCCGCAGGATGGGCAACCATCAAGCGTTTCGCGTGATTGTCCCTACAAACCGTTATCATCTTGCGCACAATTTCATTTGTAACCGACCATGAGAAATCAGACAATCTTTGCAGGAGGGTTGAAGATGGAAAAGATCGGATTCATCGGATTGGGAGCCATGGGAGGGCCGATGGCCAAGAATTTGGTCAAGAAGGGCTTTCGCCTCACCGTGTTTGATGTCCTTCCGGAAAGAATGGAACCTTTGCTGGCCGCGGGTGCAGCCAGGGCCGCCTCCTGCCAGGAAGTGGCGGAGAAATGCCCGGTGGTCATCACCATGCTTCCCGCATCCGCCCAGGTGAAGGAGGCGGTCCTCGGGAAGAAGGGAGTGGGGGAAGGCATTCAAAGGGGTTCCATCCTGATCGACATGAGCACGATTGATCCGATCACCACGAGAGAAATCGCCGCCGTTCTGGGGGGAAAGGGAGTGGAAATGCTAGACGCCCCGGTGGCCAGAGGGGTCCCGGCGGCGGTCGGTGGCACTCTGGTGATTTATGTGGGCGGGAAAAAGGAAATCTTTGACCGGCATCGAGAAATCCTCGCCGCCATGGGGTCGGATATTTATCATGTGGGGGATATCGGCAGCGGCGAAGTGGTCAAGATCGTGAATAATCTCATGGTGGCGGTTACGACCTGCGCGCTGGCCGAGGCCATGGTCCTGGGGGTAAAGGCCGGAGTGAAACCGGATATCCTTTTTGAAGCCCTCTCCAGCGGGTCCGGAAACAGCTTTGTCCTGCAGAACCATTACAAGAACCACGTGATGAAAGGAAAGTTTGAGGAAGGGGTCTTTCCCGTGGACTATATGCTGAAAGATCTGGGCTTGGCCCTTTCCACCGGGAATCAATTGCGCGTCCCCCTGCACTTCGGCGCCTTGTCCGCGCAGCAATATATTCTGGCCGGGGCCAGCGGAGAGAGCAAGAAGTACCATCCCGCAGTGATCCGGCCCCTGGAGAAACTCGCGGGGGTGGAGGTGAGGGGCGGGAAATAGTCTGGTAGGACTATTTAACTTGACAACGGCCAGGGAAGAAAATATACATTTATGAATAGATGCCGGTCTTCGGTCACTACTTAGGATACGAATTCCTCCTGCCACCCAAAAATATCTGGAGAGCCGTTGAAAGAGCTTGCTTGGGCAGGACCCTTTTAACTCTACAGGAGGTGGAATCATGAAGGCGATGCGATTTCTGGGGATTGGGATGATGGTCTTGGGTTTGCTTCTCTCGGGCACGGGGGAAAGCTCCGCGGCGGAGAAAAAGTTTCCCACCAAGCCCATCACCGTCATCATTCCGTTCGCACCCGGAGACACCGACAATAATCTTCGCCCCTTTACGGAGAAGATGGCTCAATACCTGGGGCAGCCACTGAATTTTGTCTATAAACCGGGAGCCTCGGGGGCGGTGGGGGCGGGATTCGTGGCTACCTCCGAGCCGGAAGGCTACACGCTGATGGGCTCCCAGCAATCCTGCCTGGTCATTGTCCCCCGCACGCAGAAGGGCTTGAACTATTCGCTGAAAAATTTTGCTCCGATCTGCGGTCTGGCGGGGGGGTATAACGTAATTGCCGTGCAACAGGGGGCCCGCTGGAAGAATATTCAAGAGCTGCTTGCCGAGGCCAAGAAAAATCCCGGGAAGATCTCCTACGTTTCGGGCTCCGGGGCCCTGGGCATCACCACGCTCATCGCCGAGGCCTTCTTCAAGGAGGCGGGGGTCAAGCTGAACCTGATTCCCGCCCAGGGAAGCGGGCCTGCGGTTACGGCGATCCTCGGCGGGCACACCGATGCGGTTTCTTCCCAGATTACGCCGGCTTTTCCCCATATTCAGGCCGGGACTCTCCGGCCCCTCGTGGTATCCAGCGACAAAAGGGTGCCGGCCCTGCCCAATGTGCCTACCGCCCTGGATTTGGGGTATAAAGTGACTGTTCCCTCCCTGTATGGCCTGCTGGCCCCCAAGGGGACCCCCAAAGAGGTGGTCGAAGCCCTTGCCCTGGCCGCCAAGAAGGCGTCCGAGGAGCATAGGGCGGCCATTGAGGCTTCCTTAAGCAAAGCAGGCATGGTGGTCAATTACACGGGGGCTGAAGGGTTTGCTAAATTCCTCATGTCCCAGGATGAGTATTGGGGCAAGACGATAGCCACCTTAGACCTTAAGATGCAGTAGTTTTTGCGGCCCTTACCGTGGATCGTAGGGGCACGATGCATCGTGCCCCTACAAGTTCGTCTAGAATGTAGTCGTCGCAAAACTGGCATCCCCTTGAGGAATCCCCCCGCTCCCCTTTTTGAAAGGGGGGAGGGGGGATTTTGTATGGGGGGTCAGCCCTGGAGAGAGGGGAGAATGGGACGAGATCGATGGAGCAGCCTGGTCTGGTTGGGAATCGCCATTTTTATCTGTGCCGGTTCCCTGAGGCTTTCCCTGGGAACCTTCCACAATCCGGGTCCCGGTTTTCTTTCTTTTTATGCCGGGCTGATCGTGGGGGTATTGGCGCTGGTCGTTCATCTCCAATCCCGCCGGATTCCCTCTTCTGATGAAAAAAGCCCCCCCCTTTGGATGAACAAGAGCAGGGGCCGGAAGATGGTGCTGACCGTCCTGGCCCTGCTGGGCTATGCCGTGATCATGAATTATCTGGGCTTTCTGATGAGCACCTTTGTCTTTTTGGTGTTCCTCTTAAGGGTCATCGAACCGCAGCGATGGCCGGTGGCCCTGCTGGGATCACTCGCGTCTTCCGCGGCATTCTTCTGCCTTTTTGAGTTAGGCCTGAAATCCCAGTTGCCCAAAGGACCTTTCGGGATCTTTTAAAGGGAGTTCTTGCACAACTCTTGAAACCAAGGAGAAATCGTCATTCCGGGCAAGCGAAGCGCGACCCGGAATCCAGTCCCGTCGAAGGCGGGACTCAGGCGATTCTGGATTCCGGCTTTCGCCGGAATGACGGAGTAAGTGACTTTTGCAGCAGCCTCAAAGGAATGGTATATGTTCGGATTTGGGGATTTATTCTACGGACTCTCCATCGTTCTCACCCTGAATAACCTTCTGTATTGTTTTGCCGGCTGCGTGATCGGAACCCTCGTGGGAGTTTTACCGGGGCTGGGTCCGGTCGCGGCCATGTCTCTTCTTTTCCCGGTGACGCTGCATATCCCCCCGGTTTCCGCCCTGATCATGATGGCCGGGATTTATTACGGCGCCATGTACGGGGGGTCCACCACTTCGATCCTGGTGAACATCCCCGGCGAAGCCGCTTCGGTGATCACCTGTCTGGATGGCTACCAGATGGCCCGCAAAGGAAGAGCCGGCGTCGCCCTGGGGATGAGCGCCCTGGGGTCCTTCATCGGGGGAACCCTGAGCATCTTGGCCCTGCAGATGGTCGCGCCGCCGCTGGCCAAAGTCGCCCTGGCCTTCGGCTTCCCGGAATATTTCGCCCTGATCTGCTGCGGGCTGGTGGTCCTGACCTTCATGGCCCGGGGCTCCATGATCAAAGCCCTGATGATGGCCGCCTTCGGAATCTTCCTGGGGACCATCGGGGTTGACCTTTTCGCGGGCATCCCGAAATTCACCTTTGGGGTCAGAATTCTGTATGACGGACTGGGAATCGTTCCCGTGGTGATGGGGCTTTTCGGGATTTCCGAGGTCCTGTTGAATATCGAGGAAGGCCTGACCCAGGAAGTCTTCAACACCAAGATCAAGAACCTTTTCCCCAACCTAAAAGATTGGGCAGAATCCATCGGGCCCATTATCCGAGGGACTCTCATCGGGTTCTTCCTGGGGATCCTGCCGGGAGCGGGGCCGGTGATTTCCTCCTTTACCTCCTATGCGGTCGAAAAGAAACTTTCCAAACATCCGGAGAAATTCGGGACCGGAATGATTCAGGGGGTGGCCGGGCCCGAGACGGCCAACAACGCGGCCATCGGGGGAGCTTTCGTTCCCCTCCTGACCCTGGCCATTCCCCCCACCCCCGGGATGGCCCTGTTATTGGGATGTCTTCTTTCCTACGGAGTGCAGGTGGGCCCGCTGCTGATCAAGAACAGCCCCGATATCTTCTGGGGAGTCGTGTCCAGCATGTACATCGGGAATGCCATGCTCCTGGTATTAAACCTTCCCTTGATCGGCCTTTGGGTGAAGATCCTGAAAGTTCCCTACGTGATCCTCTTCCCGTTGATTCTGCTCTTCTGCGTGGTGGGGGCTTACAGCCTCAACAGCAGCACGGAAGAGGTGGTGTTGATGGTGATATTCGGGGTCATCGGATATTTGATGAAAAAGTATGGTTATGAAGCCGCTCCGATGGTCATGGCCATGATCTTGAGTCCCTTGATGGAAAACAACCTTCGCCAGTCCCTGGCGCTATCCCATGGGAGTTTCTCCATATTCTTCACCCGGCCTCTCTCCGCCATCCTCATGATCACGGCTATTGCCCTGCTGATTCTGCCGAATCTTCCCTGGCTGAAGGCCAAGAGATGGAAGGGATTGGAGGAGACCGAGTAGGGAAAGAGTTGTCGGGGGAGGAAGCGGCGAGGAGATGAAAGACAGCGGCTGACAACAGACGCCATACTACCGAGAATGAACGACTGACACCGGATAGCTTACGAAGGCAGGGCTAGGCCATTTTCTTTCCGGCTTTTTTCCCCGTTCCTTCCTTGTTTTCCCCCCCCTTTTTTTCAGCCGGTTTCTTCCCGTCGGGCTTGACCGCCGGCGTAGCTTCTGCTGCAGCACCCGCCGGCTCCTCGCCCTTGGCGATTTTCTTGGTGTAGCGGCAGCGCGGGTAATTGCTGCAGGCGATGAAAGTCCCGAAGCGGCCTTTCCGGTACACCAGGGGGGAGCCGCATTTCTCGCAGTCTTCCCCCGTGGGGTCCGGTGTTGAGGCTTCCCCCTTCCCCTTGCCTGCCGCGCCGATCCTTTTGGTGTTCTTGCATTCGGGATATTTGGAGCAGGCCAGGAATTTTCCGAAGCGTCCGCTCTTGACCAACATGGGGGAGCCGCATTTCTCGCAGACTTCGGAGCTCACCTCGTCCTGGGCGACCTCCAGCTTGCCCTCTCCGTTGACCATCATCTTCTTGGTATTTTTGCACTCGGGATAGTTAGAGCAGGCGAGGAATTTCCCGAACCGTCCGGTCTTGATGACCATGGGGGAGCCGCATTTTTCGCATTTTTCCTGCACGGGTTCCGCCTCCACGACCTGAATTTCACCAGCCTCGTTGCGCTGGAACTCTTTGGTGTTCTTGCACTCCGGGTAATTGGAGCAAGCCAGGAACTGCCCGTGGCGGCCCAGCTTGATGACCATGGGGGCGCCGCATTTGTCGCAGGTGAGGTCGGTGGAGATCCCCTTCCATTTGATGTCCTCCATCTCCACCTTGGCTTTTTCCAGGTCCTTCTGGAAGGGGTCGTAGAAATCCTCCAGGGCCCGGGTCCACTTCATTTCCCCCTCTTCGACTTTGTCCAGCTCATCTTCCATCTGGGCGGTGAACTGGACGTCGAAGATATCCTGGAAATGGGCCACCAGGAGGTCGGTCACCAGGCAGCCCAGGTCGGTGGGGAATAATCGTCCCTTCCCCTTGGCCACGTACTCCCGCTCCTGGATGTTGTCGAGAATCGCGGCATAGGTGGAAGGGCGGCCGATCCCTTTCTCCTCCAGTTCCTTGATGAGGGTGGCCTCGCTGTACCGGGGCGGGGGTTGGGTGAAATGCTGTTCGGGCAGGAGCTCGAGGACCTTCAGGGCTTCGCCTTCGGTCAGCTCGGGGAGCTTTCCTTCTTTATCTTCTCCCTCGCCGTTCTCTTCCACGGCCTCGATGTAAAGGGCCATGAAGCCCGGGAAGAGGAGAACCGAACCGGCGGCCCGGAAGGTATATTTTCCGGCCCCGATATCCACCGTGGTCTGG
>Ga0315284_10016611_pt1 | contig 10444 bp, 8 predicted proteins | sample YL17G09_16_MG_FD_203696 | JGI IMG/M metagenome (GOLD analysis project Ga0315284, IMG submission 203696) | Sediment microbial communities from Yellowstone Lake, YNP, Wyoming, USA - YL17G09_16 | ecosystem: Environmental > Aquatic > Freshwater > Lake > Sediment | place: USA: Wyoming | collected...
TCGATTCGGTCCCCCCGGTCTTTACCTCGAGCTTCTTCTTCGAAGAGGGGAGCTCCTTGTAGAGCTCGGGGAGCGTTATATCGAGCGCCTCGCAGATATTTATATGTGAATCGAGCGTGCCGGTCATCCTGCCGTTCTCGATCCGGCTTAAAGTCGCGAGCGCGACGCCCGATTCTTTCGATAGCTCCGCGAGCGTCATCTTCTTTTCTGTCCGCAGCCTTTTTATAGTTTCTCCGATATGCATGTAGTTAAGTATACTCGCGATTTGACGATTTGTCAAGTCCGGATTTGGACAAAATAAAAAATGTGGCATACTTTTTATGACTCCGTAAAGTATAAAATAGTTAGATATAATTCCTTGACAGATTTCAATTTTATGGTAGACTCAAGACACATAAGGTAAGACGCTTCTTCTGGTTTTGAGGGCTGTGCAATGATCTTGCCAAATAAAATCCGGATATTATTCAAAACAATCTCGTGCTTGGTAGCCGGGATTTTTTTATTTCAACAGGTCGCGTGGGCTGCAATATGGGGCCATCCCATAAGGGGACACCCTGCAAAATAACAAATCAACTAATTCCACAGAAGGGCGGCAAAGATGAAAAGATATACCCTTAGTCTGCTGGTGATTTTTGCTTTGGCTATCTTCGTATCAAGCATTGCCGTCGCGGGTGACTCTCCTGTAGTTCCGGATGGCTGGACGCGCGCACAATCCAATCCCAATTACGCGTTTCAGGAAGTCTGGATGAGGACCGGCGCGTATTACACGGTTTTTCTGAAGCTTTTGAATCTTACGACAGGGGAGATTAAGGATGTCGCCAACGGATTATACGCCGATTTCTTCATCTACGATGTCTCTCCGGGCAATAACCCTGTCGTTATCCACGGGATCGCCACCAGTTTTTATGACCCGATCGGCCTTCCGCTCCATTCCACCTTTGTCAGGCGCGTCGCAAACCTGAGCGAAATGCTTATCATCGAAGGTGACCCCCAATCCATATACTTTAATAATGACGAAACCGCCGTGATCACCACATCGATAAAGCGGGTCATGGTAAATTTGCGGACATTGAAGATAATAGACGGCATCAATCATCCTCCCGAATTCGTCAATCTTTCCAACAGGGGAGCCGTTATAGGGCGGCGCCTCGAATTCAAGGTCGAGGCCAAGGACCCGGATGATCCGGACGCCTCTGAGGGCCGGCTGATATGTTCGGCACGCGGCCTGCCTCCCGGCGCCGGTTTCGACCCACAGACGCAGATCTTCTCGTGGGTGCCTCTTGAGTCCGACAAAGGGAATTATGAAGTCATATTTACGGTCAGCGACGGTGAATTGACCGCCGAGCAGACCGTTACCATATCGACTTTATATATAGAAGAACGTGAGATAGCCCCATTATATCCTCTCAGCCAATACAGGCCTGATATCTACGACAACACGGTCGTCTGGTATGACAACAGAGACGTGGACACCAACATATTTTCATATGATCTCTCGACCGGCGAGGAAACCCGGATAACGGACGGCTCTTGTTACCACATTACTCCCGCTGTCTACAAGGATAAAATTGTCTGGTCGGACGGCCGGAACGGGGCAGTTGATGATATCTATATGTACGACCTCTCGACGGGTCAGGAGACTCCGATAGCGTGCGGCCCAAGCTATCAAATCACCCCCGCCATCTACGGCAATGTGATTGTCTGGGATGATTACCTCGGCCCAAATCACGACATCTACATGTATAACCTCGCAACAAACGAAAAATTACAGATAACCACCGATCCGAATCGCCAGATCGATCCTGATATTTATGGAGACACTGTTGTTTGGTATGACGACCGTAACGGAAACACGGATATTTACATGTATGATATCCCCGCAAAAAAGGAGACCCGACTGACGGACGATCCGAATTTTCAAGGTTATCCGGCCGTCTATGATAACACCATCGTCTGGGAGGATTGGCGGAACGGGAACAAGGATATTTACATGTACAATATTTTGACTAAAGAAGAAACCCGGATAACCGGCGACTCCGGTGACCAGACCGCGCCGGCCGTATACAATGATAAGATTGTGTGGACAGATTACAGGAACGGTTATGAAAATACGGATATTTACATGTACGACCTGTCGGCCAAACGACTGATTCAAATAACTGAAAATCCCGCCTGGCAGCGTTTGCCCGCTATTTATGAAGATAAGATAGTATGGGAGGACGGACGGGATGAAAAATGTCAGCCCGCCATCTTCATGGCCAGGTTCTTTTTTATCCCTGAGATTATATCGGTAAGTCCTGCGCAGCTATACATGGGCTCGCTCGTTATAATAAAAGGCGATAACTTCGGATCGCCGCATAAAGATTCGCAGGTCCTATTTGGCAATGGGGTAGCCGCATCTGTTGAATCATGGTCTGACACCGAAATTGTCTGCCGGGTGCCTAAAGAAGCCCGATCGGGTTTATTGAAAGTGAAGACCCCGGGCGGAGAAAGTAACGGGATTGCGGTCACCGTGCTTACAAACAACCCGCCGATCTTAAAGCTGACAGGGGATAAGACCATAAAGGAAGGGGGGCTGCTTAAATTTGTTGTTTCAGCCGTTGATCCGGACGGAGATAACCTTAACCAGCTTTACGCTACCGGATTGCCTCCCGGCGCTAAGTTTACGCTTTTGCCGAGGATCATGATATACCCGAATCCCAGCATTGCAGGCCAGTTTACCTGGGCGCCTACTTATGACCAGGCAGGTTCTTATAAGGTAACCTTTACGGCATCGGACGGGTCTCTTGCCGCCTCCAGAACTATTACCATCACTGTGAAAAATGTAAATCGTCCCCCCGTTTTAGGGCCTATCGGCGGCAAGACGGTAAAGAAGAATAACCGGCTTGTCTTTAAACTGACCGCAAACGATCCGGACCAATATGACAAGGGGCAGCTGGTTTATCGCGCAAATAACCTTCCCAAGGGAGCGGTTCTAGACAGAAAGACGGGCATATTCAGCTGGATACCCCGCGCCAATCAGAGAGGGACTTACACGGTGCGCTTTTACGTAATGGATACCCGCGGCGCAACAGATTCAGAGATTGTAAAGATCAGCGTGCGATAAATAGAAAATAGGGGACGCATCAAAAACGTAACAGCACAGTTTCAGAAGTAGCGCGTCGTCATTACGAGGAGCCCATAGACAGACTTTAGGGCGACGAAGTAATCTCAAAGCTCAGGATATAAGTCTTTAAAGGTGGGGTTTATAGATTTGATTAAGGCTATTTTTTTCTTTCGGGAACCTGCCTTGATTTGCTTCTCTCTCGCAATAGCGTTTTCGATATCATCGGCTATTTCATAATAGACTAATTTTTTGACGTTATATTTTTTGGTGAAGCCGTCCACGAGAGCCTCCCTATGCTCATAGGCTCTTTTCTTCAGGTCAGCGGTGACCCCGGTGTAGATGACCGTATCGAACTTGTTTGCCATAATATAGACGTAGCCGCCATGGGTTCTCATAACAGTCCTTTTTATGGAGACAGCGCTTTAGCTAATGGATTCTGCGGCGATCTCAGCAGTATCTTTTCTATGGCGGCGATCGGGTCTATGCCGTTTAATTTAGCGGTCTGAAGGATGCTCATGATAACGCTGTGATTCTCGGCGCCGGCGATAGAACGATTACCGAAGGTTATCTTTCTGAAGATTACATCAGGTCTTATCTGTTGTTCAGCATGGTTATTGTGGTAGTCGATGTCTTTTATATATAGGAATGTGAATAGTTCGTTCTTGTGCCTCTTAAGGCGCTTGGCGAAGCGTTTAAGGATTCTCTTGTTGGGGTTAGGGAAGTCGAAGTCTTTCAAGGTGTTAGTTATAGATTCTCTCCGGGAACGATAAAATCTGTTCCATCGCTTATTTTTATACTCATTATAGAGGCTGATAGCGTCCTCAAATATCTTCTTCAGCCTCTCACAATACCGGATAACTTCCGGATCATCATGCCAGTATTCCATGACTTTATCCAGATTCCTTAATATGTGGACAAGGCAGCGCTGTTTGGCTTTCGCTTCTATCTTGTTATAAGCCGATAGGAAGTCCGATATTAAAACGCCTTTATATTTATTGCCCAACAGCTTTTCCACCACAGCCTGCCCGCGGCCTTTGTCGATATGGCTATAACATACCTTCTTATTGGAGAGCTTCCATAACCAGTGGTTAATTCCGTCTAAGGGCTGGCCGGTCTCATCGGCGTGGATGAAGGAACCTTTTTTAAGAGCGGATAGAAGATCTTTGTAGACGGGCAGGGCTTCTTTCTTAAGCTGATCCATAAAGCCCCCTATGGATGAGGCGGCTATATTCAGATTAAAAGCTCTCCGGAAGAATAACCGGACATCGCGCTCCGATATCTTTATGCCGAACCTCAAGAACGCGGCGAAGGCCTTTGCCCTTGGACCTATGCGGCTTCCGGGGATCTCACCGGCGCCTTTAGGAGCGAGGACTTTTTTACAATTCCTGCAGTAGTAGCGATGTTTGCGATATAAGGTCACCTCGACCGTAGGCAGAATAATGTCCTCCTGAATATGCTCACGCGTCTCTTCGCATTCGGTTTCGGTCACTTGAGCCGCATTCGGGACATTTATCTATCCGGACTTCTTCTATTCTGTCGATCTTTACGGGTTTTTTCAAAGAAGAAGCCTATATGGCCGAATAGACCGCCTCGCTTCTTTGCCTGGGGACGAGCCGGAGGGGTGAGGGTATCGTCGGGCGGCTTCTTCTTATTGGATTTATACCGTTTTGATCTTAAATCTTCAAGCTCGAACTTCACATAGGCGAGTTGTTCTTCCAGATCATCGATCCGCTTTTTATATTGCGCGCAGTCTCTGCATTCCATTTTCAAATGACTCCTTCTTTCAGCTCGGCATAGTGATAGCGAAGTATCTTGAAGTTTATTTCGCTTATCCGGTAGACGATATCTATTAACTCGGCGTATTCCTCTATGCCTTTGCGGGCGTAAGGTGATTTTCGCGCATTTAAAAAGATCATATTGATCTTCTTTCTTGAGCGGTGCGATAAGTAGTCATACGGCCCATGGAGAAGGGGCTTATCTTTTCGCTTACACCGGCAGCCGGGCGTGCCGCATATATTGCCGCGTTTTATGATAGTGCCGCGCAGTAGATACTTATACCCGGACAGCTTCCTTGTCAGGAGAGAGCGTTCTCGTACAAGATCCCTCACTGCGCCATTTACCGCCTTCGTTTTCATACCGACATATTATACTATTGCTCGGTAAATGTCAAGAAAAAAATGCGCTCAAAATGAACGCGATCATTTATACGCATTAGCCCTGATTAAAACGAGATTGCTTCGTCAGCCACTGCGTTAACCACAGCTTCCTCGCAAAGACGCAGCTTACCTCAGCGGTTCTTCTGCAACTGTGCTGTTACTCAAAAACGGACACGGAGCATATAAATTTGATAAAAAATAAAAAATAACTTGACAAAAAACAAAATAGATGGTATACTTTTGTTGCTTGGCAGAAAGCGTATGATATCATGCAGTCAATGATCAGGGCTAAGCTTATTTTCAAAACAATCTCGTGCTTGGTAGCCGGGATTTTTTTATTGAAAGAGAGGGTGAATAGATGAAGCGCATAAACAACAAGTGTTTTGCATTGACTGTATCGGTTTTATTATGTTTTCTCCTTGGCCCTTTCTTGCCCAATGCTATATTTGCAAGCACGCCGATAGACATTTCCCAAACCAATGTTAAAAATAATAAATTTACAATTTCATGGGTTACCGAAACCGCGGAAACCTGCCAGGTCAATTACGGGACGACCGCTTCGCTTGGGAAGACCGCTTATGATGACAGGGTGCCGGCTATTTCCGGTAAGACACATCACGTAACTATTGCTGACCTCACGGCGAATAAACAATACTATTATGAGGTTGTCTCCGGTGGACAGACATATAGAAATAACGGCCAACCCTATACTATTAATACGGCGGTCTCTTTAACTCCTCCTTCAGGAAGCCATCTTGCTTATGGGCAGGTATTATTATCAAGTGGCGATCCGGCAGCTGGTGCTATAGTATTCATGAAAGTGCAAGATAATGATGGCGTTTCAACATTGGGGACTTCTCAAACGCTTTCTGTGTTAACGGATAACTCTGGATGGTGGAATTTAGAACTGGCCGGCGTACGGACACAAGATTTGGTAAATTATTTCATCTTCTCTGAATCAGGGGATAGCGAGATCGTTTCCGCAAGAATCGATAAATATCAGCCCACCGCTATAACTATAGATACGGCAGATGATCATCCGGCCCAGACCATAACATTAGGTTGGTTTTTGAATATGACTCTTATGCCGTGGTATCAGAATGAAAAGGCCCATTATACCGGCGCTGCTGCCTGCCAGATGATCCTTAATTATATAAGGGAAGGAGCGGGCGTCTCGGACCTTACTCAAGATCAGGTATATAACTATGCCCATCCGGCCGCTGACAACCAGGACTTCGCTCCAGACGAGGTCAATGCCGCATTAGGACACTTCGACCCGTATGATAGTTTGATTTCAAATTCTTTTGACGTTTATGATTCTCTTCCGGCCGGTAATCCGTATCAAGGTTATAACTTCACCGTAGATGCCTATAACGCGTCGGACTCGGACGCCATTAACAATTATATGAGAGATATCTGTCATTGGATGGCCTTTACTGCGACCCAGGAAGAATGGTGGAAGAGGGGGGCTCTAGTAGCCAGGCCCAATACTCCCGCGGCTGTTCCTATATTCGGAGATACGCAAGGATATAATCACTGGGTAGTTGTTAAGGGAGCGGCTACCAGTAATAATCCGAATCCCGAACCGCTCCAAAACCCATGGAATACACCTGACTTTACAATCTATGGGCTCTGGATAAAAGATCCTCTTATTTCTGGTATAGGAGAGAATAAATACGCCACGGCGGATGAATGCCGAAACACCTATTTTAGGCCATTAAATACGTCCGATTCATATAATGGTATGTATATTCAGATCGCTGAACCGCCGGCGGAAGAAAGTAAGGCCTTTGCTACCATTGCCTCGCCGATGCCTGATTCTATCAACATAGGATTGGTAAAAACCGCGCTTGGAGAGTTGAATGCTACGTCGCAAGATCTTGCCCCCAAGACTATGGCTATTTCCGGCGTCAATGCAGCGGCTGCTTATGCCAAGCCTAAAAAGAAAGATCTGGGGTGGAAAAATATCATAGACCCGGCTCTTCTGGCCGATGATGAGGCGGTAAAAGCATTTGAAGATACTCGCCCGGCTGCTCCGATACTAGTTCTGCGGGTAGATATAAAGGATAGCGACTACTATCTGATCCCGTATCTTAAAAAAGTAACAATAAAAATAGGACGCAGACAGTATTCCCGTTATCTGACCTCAGGTGTCATAGTAATAGACGCAAAAAACGGTTACTTTAAAGAAGCTTCCTGGACGGAAAAACCGGCCGACTATACTATAATATCAAGAGAAGATGCCGTCCAATTAGTAAGAAAAAATCTTAAAGGCAAATCTAACAGCAAATATATAAGCACATCCCTTGTGTGGCAGCCAGGCGACATTTCTTCTACGCCATATAAACCGTTTTGGAAGATTGTTGTCGGAAGCGCTATCTATTATGTGAGTCAAGAAGGAAAAGTTTACAGATGAGCAAAATATTAATTTTTTTAGCGGTTGTTCTTTTGCCGCTATCTGTTTTCGCCGAGACTGATCAAATCCAGATTAAGGATGGCTGGAACCTCATAGCGTTTCCCGTAACCCCGCAAAGATCCTATACCGCGGAAAGCTTAGGCCAGGAGATAAATGCTCAAGGGGGTAACTGTAATCGTATAATGCGCTGGGACGGAGGAAGCTATCAGACGCATCTGATAGGGATGCCTTTCGGTGATTTTCCTGTAAGTACTCGCGAAGGTTATTTTGTTTTGAGTAACGGCTTCAGCACCTGGACCGTAACAGGCGATCCCATAAATACGCTTTCACAAAACATTAACGAAGGCTGGACGCTGGTAAACTCGCCATTCGAAATATTCACAGCCGAATCCATGGGAAACAGCATCACCTCGCAGGGCCCTGTTTGTGACCGCATAATGCTCTGGGACGGAGGGAGCTACCAGACGCATCTAATAGGAAAGCCATTCGGCGATTTCCCGATCAAGAAAGGGGCGGGTTATTTTGTGTTATGCGATAGGTACGGCACGTGGGATTTTTCTACGACGCCTGTGACAAAACCTACCGTTAACGCTTACCAAAGCCCTACCGGTAATCCGGTACAGACATTATCAGGCACTAAAGATGCGAATACTTCCATATGGATGAACGGGGTTGAGAAAGTTCCCATAGATAGTTTTACAACCTGGTCTGTCTCAATCACATTAGCGGAAGGCCAGAATGATATAAATGTTACCGCTAAAAACTCCATAGGAGGAGAAAGCCAGCCCGCGCTTGCGAGCATATTACTTGATACTACGCCTCCCACAATACCTGCAGTAACAGATGACGGCGCTACCACTAATTATATAAGTACATTTCATGCTGTGTGGACAGCTCAGGACCCCCAGACAGGCATAAGCGAATACCAATACGCGATTGGTACTTCATCCGGCGGCATAGACGTTGTTAATTGGACTTCATGCGGAACGCAAGCTGAGATCACGAAAACGGGCTTAAGCCTTGTAACCGGTAAAACTTATTATTTCAGCGTAAAGGCAAAAAATGGCGTGGGGTTATGGAGCGGCATCGGAACAAGTGACGGTATAACGCTAAATCAGTCAGCGCCATCCATAACTAGTATCACGCCTACAGACGGAAGCCTGGCAGAAGTTAGCAGTACGATACCTTTTAGTATAAATGCTACCGATCTGGAGGGAGATGCTATGGAGTACAAGGTAGCAGTTGACGGTCAGGTGATAAGCGATTGGAATAGCGCGCCTGATTTTGATTGGGATACAACATCACAAACTTCAGGTATTAAGCAGGCCACAATTTACGTTAAAGACGCATGGGGCAATGAAAGCGCTGGCAACATATCTATTTATCTTGCGAGAAAGGCGCTTAATATACCATGAATAAAAGAATTTTAATTATAGTCATAGCTATTCTTGTCTCGATATCTGCATTTTACCCATTTTCATACGCGGCAAATACGGCAACTGCAAAAACTACCCCAACCCAAACTAAAACTACAGATACCAAGACTTCCACAACCAAAAATCAGACAGCAAAAAAGACATTAGATACCACGGCCCTTTCATCCATGGATAGCGGCGTAATGGGCGATGAGATAACTTCCGGCTCCGTCGGAAAGGGCGCTTCACTATCGCCTCTTTTAAGCGAATCGTTCCAGACAGACCTTGCCACAGGCAGCGCTACAGCTAACATTCCCATCGTAACTCCGCCCGGCAGAAAGAATATGCAGCCGAGTCTTGCGCTTTCGTACTCCAGTAATAATCCGAACGGCGTCTGCGGCGTCGGGTGGGGGCTTACCACCTCAAGCATCCAGCGCTCCACGAAAAAGGGAACGCCTAAATACGACGGTACGGATACATTCGTCTTTGCTTCCAGCGGTTCAAGCGGAGACCTTGTGTTAATTGACGCCCCAAACAATGAATACCGTCAGAAGATAGAAACGGCGTTCATGAAATATGTTTATGACAGCGTCGGCTTAAAGTGGACGGTCTGGGACAAGTCCGGCACAAAGTATACATTTGGCAGTTCTGTCGATTCGCGGCTCGTGGATAGCACCCAGACCAGGATATTCGCGTGGTTTTTGGATAAGGTAGAAGACGTATATGGGAATGCGGTTGTATTCACGTATGAAAAGGACGGCGGCCAGGTGTATCTGTCGAAAGTTGAGTACACCGCCAATGCCGTCGCTGCGCTTGCGGCGGATAAGAGAGTAGAATTTATTTACGATCCAAGCAGGCCCGATATTATATACAATAACCGGACCGGTTGGCAAATAACTACCGCTAAACGGTTAAAAGAGGTGCAGGCCAAAGTCGATAACGCGCTCGTATGGCGGTACGCCCTTACCTATATAGTAAGTGGTGATACCAAGCGCTCACTTTTATCACAGATAACTCTTTTTGACGCGGCGGGCAATTGGCTTCCGCCGAAAAAGTTTACGTATCAGACGATAGGGTAGGTAAAAATAAGGGAGGCTTTTTGTGAAAAGGATAATATTTTTTACAATCTTAACCTTATTCCTGGCAGTTAATGTGTATGCCATTCCCCACGTAATGAACTATCAGGGTAAGGCAACCGATAAAACCGGCGTACCTCTAAACGGTACGTATAACCTTACATTCAGGATATACAACTCTGAAACAGGCGGCACTCCAAAATGGTCCGAAACTCAGTCCAGTATTCCACTCTCAAACGGCATATTCCAGGTTCAGATGGGAAGCGTAGTACCGT
>Ga0315284_10016613_pt1 | contig 10443 bp, 11 predicted proteins | sample YL17G09_16_MG_FD_203696 | JGI IMG/M metagenome (GOLD analysis project Ga0315284, IMG submission 203696) | Sediment microbial communities from Yellowstone Lake, YNP, Wyoming, USA - YL17G09_16 | ecosystem: Environmental > Aquatic > Freshwater > Lake > Sediment | place: USA: Wyoming | collected...
TCGTTGCTTGCCACGATCGAAATGCGGCTTGACATTGAAGATGAGGCCAGGATTATCGAGGCCGATCCGACCCAGATCCATCAGGTCCTCATAAACCTGTGCTCAAATGCAGCCCACGCCATGCGAGCCAATGGCGGCCTCCTGGAGGTGAGATTGAATACGATCGCCATGGAAGAGCAGGCTTCCACTATTCACCCCGACCTGCATGTGGGTACCTATCTGGAGATCATGGTCAGCGATATTGGACACGGCATGGCGCCCGATGTCATGGAGAGGATATTCGAACCATATTTCACTACCAAGGGTGAAGGGGAGGGGATGGGCCTCGGTCTGGCTGTCATCCATGGAATCGTGTAAGGCCACAGCGGCGCGATCTCGGTCGAAAGCGCAGCGGGAAAAGGGTCGAAGTTTCATGTCTTTCTACCCATCCACGAACCGTCGGCACCTACGACCGAGGTAAAGGAACTCGCCGCGCTTCCCAAGGGCAAAGAACGCATCCTTTTCATCGATGACGTGCTCGACCTTGTGGAAATAGCGAAGGAAATGTTCAAACCACTCGGATATGAGGTGGTGACGAGGACCAGCAGTATCGAAGCCCTGGAACTCTTCCGCTCCAATCCGGACTATTTTGATCTCGTCATCAGCGATCTGACCATGCCCAACATGACGGGAGGGCAGCTTGCAAGGAGAATGATGCATATACGATCGGACATTCCGATCATCCTCTGCACGGGATTCAGCCGGGAGATGACCAAGGAGCAGGCGCTTTCCTTGGGCATCAAGGATTTTCTCATGAAACCGCTCGACATCCGCGAACTGGCTGTTGCAATCCGGCATGTTCTGGATAAGAAATAGAGGATTCGAGCATACCAGAGAAAAAGGAGAACTTTTTTTGTGCGTGCGTCCTTGCTCCAAAAGCTCAAGATCATAATCGTGAGCCTGTATGCCACCCTGCGGATCACCTTCATCGCCCTTTACTGCGTATACTTCAAAGGCGGGTATAAACGAGGGTTGGGGGACGAATGGCTCCGTTGGCGGGCTTACGAGCTCCTCGAGGCTCTCAAGATCACCTACACAGTGTCAGATCCCTATAGAATCGCGATAGACCCAGGCAAGAGCTACATCATTATGTCGAACCACAGGAGCCTTTATGATATCCCCCTCATCATGCTGTCTCTGCCCGGCAGTATCCGCATGCTCACGAAGAAAAAGCTTTTCAAGGTGCCGATCTGGGACAGGTGGCTCCAGGCCGGGGAATTCATCTCCATTGACCGGTTCGACCTCAAGCAGGCGAAGAAAGACCTTCAGAACGCTCGGAGGAAGATGGAGAGCGGGGTTGTACTCCGGATCGCCCCCGAAGGGACACGCTCACGCACAGGCAGACTGGGATCTTTTAAAAAGGGAGGGTCCATCCTGGCCATCGAATCCGGTGCGAATATCATCCTGGTCGGCATCAAGGGCTCGGAAGCCGTCCTCAAGCCCAAGACCTGGGATTTCTTCCTTGGACAGACGGTAGAGATCCATATTGGGAAACCGATTGACGCCTCCCGGTATACGCTCGATCAAAAAGATCAGCTCCTCAATGCTGTGCAGAAAGAGATCGCCCACCTGTGCGGCGAGGAGTAATACAGTTAGCAACGATCAGTAATTAGTGAGCAGTTGACTAAAAGGCACAGGGGCACAAAGGGAAAAATCAGGGACAAGGCAGAAGGAAGGAGGAGGTAATGTATGGAAGGTAACATAACGCGAATCGAGCTCGATCAGTTCAAGGAGGCCGTGCACCTGAAGGAGATGCCGTTGGTCGCTTTCAGCACCGACAGAAGGCCCGAGGAGGGACTTTCCGTCCACAAGGCGCACTGTGTGATGGCCTACATCAGAATGGCCAGGAAGAAGCATGCGAGCGCATTTTTTAGCCGGGACCAGCCGTTCTGCCCCGGCGGCCAGTTTTACCTCAACGTCATCGATATCATACCAGAGTTCATCCCTGCCTATGTGTCCACCGGCTTAGAAGGTGTCTTCGAGGGCGAGCGCTACTGCCAAAGTCCGCAGGTCGTCCAGCGTTATCTCGAGATGGTCAAGCTGGATCCCGATCCGCGGATGTACCGGGTATTCAAGCCCATCGATATGCTCAAACCAGACGAGACCCCCGAGATGGTGCTGTTTTTTGCAGAGCCTGATATCCTTGCGGGCCTGTATACCCTCGTGCAGTTTTATACAGGGGAAAGGGATGCGGTTGTCGCTCCCTGGGGGGCGGGGTGCACCACCATGTATACATGGGTGAAGCGCTATCTCGCCGATGGCCTCCAGAAGGCAGTCCTTGGAGGCTTTGATGCCTCGGCGCGGCCATTTCTGGAGCGATATGAGCTGAGCTTCAGCATGCCGTATGCGATGTTCCAGGGCATTCTCGAATGCTACCGGGAGAGTTTTATCTTCACCAAGAGCTGGGGGATTCTCAAGCGGCGCATCGCAAAGGGGATGTCCGGTAGTGAAGAGACCCCCAAGGAAGCGCGATAGCCGTGTCTAACGCTATGACGTTGACGAGGGCGTCACTCTATTATTAAACAGAAGGATATTCCAGGTAGCCTTTTATGAAAAAGGCTTCATAAGACATGGGTAAGATTATTCTGCCTTTGTCTTTCCATTTCCGGCATGAGCGATAAAACCGTTTGAAATTCATGCTTTTGAAAATAAGGGGGAGTTTCTTAAGATGCCAGGCCTTGTCAAGGTCCAGAATCCAGGGCCGGTGGTCCTTGTCGAGGAGTATGTTCTTCAAGTGCAGGTCGGCATGATACACCTGGAGATCGTGTATCCGCCTGACCAGCCTTCCGACATCCGTGAGGATGGCGGAAGCATCCTGTTGGGGTTGCTCCAGATAAGTCAAGAAATCGATGGAGTCGGGCACCAGGCGGGTAATGACGGAGATGTGATAAAATAGACCATACTTTACAAAACGCAAACCCAGCACATCCGGTGTGCGGACATGCTGGGCGACGAGGTATGCGCTCACGGTGAGCTCCCGTAAGCTCCTGGACGGGCTCAAGAATCTATCCCCAGTGATAGGGCCGAGCATGCCGCCATGCGTCAGGTCCCGTACCACCATATCGGGTAAGAGCATCTTGATCCGCCCTCTACCCTTGAGTGGCGATGGCCTCCCAATCTGGCCATGCAAGGGTATGGCATCCGGCGCAAGAGGCGGCTTAAAGATAATGGTGGTGTCGCCATGCTTATAGATACTGTAACCTAACTGCCCAAGTTTCTTCATTGTCTTTACTCCACGGCCATCTGAATTTTCTTGAGCCGCTTGATTTCGTCCCGGAATTTCGCCGCCTCCTCGAACCGCAGGTCCTGCGCGGTTTCCTTCATCTTTTTTTCGAGCTTTTTTATCGTCTGCTCGACCCCCCGCACGCTGATCGTGCCCATGGAGGTCTTCACTTCGGCGGCAATATCAGCATAATCCCGTTCATAGATGGATGCCAGGATATCCCGGATGTTCTTCCGGATGGTCTGCGGGGTGATGTCATGCTCCTTGTTATAAACCTTCTGCTTCTCCCTGCGCCGGTTCGTTTCGTTGATGGCCCGTTCCATGGAAGACGTGACCCGGTCGGCATAGAAGATTACCAGGCCATCGATATTCCGTGCGGCCCTGCCAGCCGTCTGGACGAGCGAACGCTCCGATCTCAAGAACCCCTCCTTGTCCGCATCGAGAATGGCCACAAGGGCGACCTCGGGCAGATCGAGGCCCTCCCTCAGGAGGTTGATACCGACCAGAACATCGAAGGCGCCTTCCCGCAAACCCTTGACGATTTCGATACGTTCCAGGGTATCGATGTCAGAGTGCATATACTTCGCCTTGAGATCGAGGTTGAGATAGTAGTCGGTCAACTCCTCGGCCATGCGCTTGGTGAGCGTGGTGACGAGCACTCGGTGACCCGACTGCACCTGTCTGGTGATCTCCTGGTACAGATCGTCGATCTGGTTGGATGCAATGCGCACCTCGATCGCGGGGTCTAGGAGGCCAGTCGGCCGCACAACCTGCTCTATGACCCTGTCTTTGGCCCGCTTGAGCTCATAGTCGCCTGGGGTGGCCGAGACATAGACGATGGTATTGACGAGCCGGTTGAACTCATCAAACCGCAGTGGTCGGTTGTCCAGAGCGGACGGAAGCCGGAAGCCGTACTCAACGAGCGTGGACTTCCGCTGGTGGTCACCGCGGTACATCCCGATGAGTTGCGGTACGGCCACGTGCGATTCGTCCAAAAAGACAAGACTATGCTGCGGCAGATAATCCATCAAGGTCGGCGGCGGTTCACCCGGTTTTCTTCCGGTCAGGTGCCGCGAATAGTTCTCGATCCCCTTGCAGATCCCTGTCTCCATGAGCATCTCGAGGTCATAGTTCGTACGTTCCTCAATCCTCTGCGCCTCGACAAGCTTGTTCTCGGACCGGAAAAATTCTATGCGCTCCGCGAGCTCCACTTTAATCGCCTCAATAGCGGAAAGGATCTGGCTTTTCGGCGTGACGTAATGGGACGCGGGATAGATGGGGAAATGGGAGATCTTCCTGATTTTGGCACCCTTAAGTGCATCGATCTCCCAGATGGCCTCAACCTCGTCTCCGAAGAGCTCTACCCGGATCGCAAGATCCTCTTCATGGACCGGGAAGATGTCGATGATGTCTCCCCTCACCCTGAAAGTGCCGCGGTGGAAATCGAAGTCGCCTCGTTCATACTGGATCTCCACCAGCTTCTTGAGCATAGCGTCCCGGGCGATCTCCCTGCCCGTCTCCAGATAGAGGAGCATCCCCGAGTATGCCTCGGGCGAACCAAGGCCGTAGATGCAGGAAACGGACGCAACGATAATGCAATCCTCCCGTTCGAAGAGGGCCCTCGTCGCCCGGTGCCTGAGCTTGTCGATGTCCTCGTTGATGGATGAATCCTTCTCGATGTATAGATCACGCGACGGCACGTAGGCCTCGGGCTGGTAGTAATCGTAGTAGCTCACGAAATACTCGGCCGCATTTTCAGGAAAAAGCTCCTTGAACTCGCCGAAGAGCTGGGCGGCCAGGATCTTGTTTGGGGCAATCACGAGGGTGGGGCGCTGCATGCGCTCGATGACGCAGGCCATGGTAAAGGTCTTGCCAGAGCCGGTCACGCCGAGCAACACCTGGTCCCGGATGCTCTTCTCGATCCCTTCGCAGAGCTCGTCTATCGCCTGGGGCTGATCGCCCTTCGGCTCAAATTCTGATACGAGTTTGAATTTCATCCTTTTATTCCCCCAGCCCCTATCCCCCCCAAGGGGATAAGGAGGGGGGAGAGGGGAGGAAGAGAGGGGCGACTAAACACGTTCCCATAGGGTGCCTGAAGGGGTGTCTTTGACCTGGATACCCTTATTCTGGAGCCTATCACGGATCTCGTCCGCCCGTTTGAAATCCTTCTGTTTGCGGGCGTTGTTGCGCTCCCGTATAAGTTCGTTGATCTCCTGTAGAGAGAGGCCGGTCGAACTGATGCCCGCGTGTTTCATCTTTTCGAGGAAGGGGATCGGATCTTCCTCCAGTATGCCGAGGACGGCACTTACATCGGTCAAGGCGGATTTCAGGGCTGACTTGTCGTGCATAGTGACAGCCTGAGCCTGGTCGAGGGTCTTGTTCACCGCTGTGGTGAATTCATGAATCTCGGCGATGGCTTTGGCAGTGTTAAAGTCATCATACATGGCCTCGTCGAACCTGGTCTTGAAGGCCTCGATGGGCGGAATGAGGCGCGGATTTCCCTTGGCGGTGGAGGCCTGGTTGATCCTGGCAAGCATCTCGTAGAAGCGCAGGAGGCCGGACCTGGATGTCTCGAGGGCCTCCTTGGAGAAGTCGATGGGGCTCCGGTAGTGGCTCGAGAGTAGGAGTAGCCTGAGAATCTCGGGATGGACATCCTTGGTGATCTCCCGGATGGTTAGGAAATTCCCGAGGGATTTGCTCATCTTTTCGCTCTCGATGGTGACGAAGCCGTTGTGGATCCAGTACCGAACGAACGGGACGCCGTAGACCCCTTCCGACTGGGCGATCTCATTCTCGTGATGCGGAAACATGAGGTCTTTGCCACCGCCGTGGATATCGAGGGTGGGACCGAGGTAGTGGGTGCTCATGGCCGAACACTCGATGTGCCACCCGGGTCTACCCTTGGACCAGGGGCTTTCCCACCAAGGCTCCCCCTCCTTGCTCCGCTTCCAGAGGACGAAATCGAGTGGGTCCTCTTTCTTTTCCTCGATATCAACCCGTGCGCCGGCGAGCATCTCTTCGAGCCTGCGGCCGCTCAGGCATCCGTATGGCCTGAATAGCGAGACCCGGTAGTATACGCTGCCGTCCGCCTCATAGGCAAGCCCCTTGTCAATGAGGATGCGCACCATTTCGATGATTTGGGGTATGTGTTCGGTGGCCTTGGGTTCGATGTCCGCCTTCTGTACCTTGAGGATGAACATGTCCTTGGAGAATTCGTCGATATAGCGCTCCGAGAGTTCCCTGCAGGTGACCCCCTCCTGGTTAGCCCGCGCAATGATCTTGTCATCAACATCGGTAAAGTTTCTTACGAAGGTCAGTGCATACCCCTTCCTCCTGAGGAAACGGGCAATGGTATCGAACACGATCATGGACCTGGCATGGCCGATATGGGACATGTCATAGACCGTAACCCCGCAAGCGTACATGCCGACCTGGTTGCCGGAGAGCGGTACGAAGGGCTTCTTTCTCTTCTCCGGAGTGTTGTATATTTCCAAGGTCATCGCCGAACCTCTCCTGTTTTTTCCATGAGTACCACCGCCTGGGCTGAGACGGCATCCCCGTGCCCGATATCCCCCAGACCTTCGTGGGTGCGGAATTTTATGGACACCTGCGCAATCGTTATGCCAGCAGCCTCCGCAATCTTTTGGAGCATGTGAGCCCTGTATCCTGCCAGTTTAGGACGCTCGCAGATGCAGTTCACGTCGATATTCGCGAGCCTCCATTCTTCCCATATCTGTTCTCTGATGATCCTGAGCATCTCGAGGGAATACATGCCCTTTGTTTTCTCAACCGTATCCGGGAACATGTCGCCAATGTCACCCAAGGCGAGCGCGCCAAGCAAGGCATCGCATATGGCATGGATGATGACATCCCCGTCCGAATGCCCTAGGAGGCCTTTTTCAAAAGGGATGGCAATCCCTCCCAAGACCAGCGGTCTGCCTTCGACCAGTCTGTGTATGTCAAACCCTATCCCTATTCTGCAAGACATTTCAGGATCGCCTCCGCTATCACCATGTCTTCCGGCAGGGTGATCTTGATGTTGTAGGGATCGCCGTCTACCACCCGCACCACACCGCCATCATTTTCTATCAGGGTGCTGTCATCCGTGGGGACATCCTGCCTGCGCATGGCCTTTTCATGGGACTTAGTGATGGCATCAGTGAAGAATGCCTGCGGGGTCTGAATCTGGTAGACATTGCTCCTGGGGATGGTTTTTGCAACGCTGTGGCCGGTGATCTCCTTGATCGTATCGGTCATCGGCAATCCAGGTATACACGCATCGAAGCCCTCTATACCGGAGAGTACCCGGTGGATGAGGGCGGAGGAAGCAAAGGGCCTGACGCCGTCATGGATGAGGACAATCCGGCTGTCCTGCGTCTGCCCAAGGCCACACCATACCGAGGCCTGCCGGGAACCCCCCCCCTCCACTACCGTGTACCTGATCCTCAATCCCCTGAGCATCGTTTCCGCCGCAGGAATGTCCTCTTGTGGGACAACCACGACGATGTGGTCAATGGGAGGGATATCAAAGCATTGTGCTGTCCGCACTAAAACTGGTATACCACCGAGGGGAAGGAACTGCTTTTTCTCCCCGAAGCGTATTCCGCTGCCGCCGGCAACGATGATGGCATTAATTGTTCCCATTTTTCGGTGTTGCAAATATCATACGGCCGGCGGGTGTCTGGAGGATAGAGGTGACCACCACCTCCCTCTCATTATTGAGAAGGCCCTCACCCTGCTCGACGACCACCATGGTTCCATCATCAAGGTATGCCACCCCTTGACCTTTCTCCTTCCCCTGCTTGGTTACCGTGACAGTCAGGCTTTCTCCCGGCAACACGATGGGTTTAACAGCGTTGGCGAGCAGATTGATATTCAGCACATTAATCCCCCTGATCTGTGCCACTTTATTGAGATTGAAATCATTGGTGAGGATATCGGCCTCGAGATCCTTGGCCAAGGCAATCAGTTTTGAGTCCACCTCCTTGATTTTCGGGTAGTCCCGCTCGATAATCTCGATCTTGACGTTCGGGATCTTTTGCAGTCTGTTGAGGATATCGAGCCCCCTGCGCCCCCGAGCCCTTTTCAGGTTATCTGTGGAATCAGCGATATGCTGAAGCTCATTCAAAATGAATTGCGGTACAATAAGGGTACCCTCGATAAAGCCGGAAGAGCATATATCGGGTATCCTGCCATCGATGATGACACTGGTATCCAGGATCTTGGGCTGCGGTGTGCCATCGTGCTTTTGCTTTGCGAAGATCGGCAGATTGCTGAGTTCCTTTCCCCAGGAGATGCCGATGGAATATCCGAGATAGCCAAAGAGGGTGTTCAGCAGAATGAATAAGTAGATCCCGCCTTCGAGTTCGAGGAATACATGGCCAAGGATGCTGCCGATGACAAGGCCAAGGATGGTGCAGATGAAGCCACCCACATAGGCCATGGGGTGGAGGGCAAAGCCCTTGATCTCTTCAAAGATGATGGCGGCCAGACACAATTCGCCGATCGTAGGCAGGATGAAAAGCCACATGCCGCCCCCCATGTGCAGGGCAGCATAACTATAGGTCCCATAGAAGACAACAATTGCAATCGAAAAGCGAATCAACCATTTCATCGTTCCATCCTTTTAACAGCTTTACATCAAGCCTTTATACCTAGTGCCTCCTCGATCATCTTTTCCACCTTGGTCCTATCCATCTTCTTTGAGATGGAGATCTCGTTCATGAGGAGATTCTTGGCCGTATCATACATCTTTCGCTCGCCGAAAGAGAGTTCTTTTCCCCGCTTCAGGATATTCAGGTCACGCAAGACCTCGGCAATTTCAGAGGCGTTCCCGCTCTTGATCTTTTCCATATATTCCCGATAGCGGCGATTCCACGTCTGATTGTCCACATGGATATCCCGCTGTCTCAGGATGGAAAAGACCTTCTCGATCTCCTTATTGCCTATAAGCGGTCGAATGCCCACGTTTTTCACATTGGATACCGGCACCATTACCGTCATCTGGGTATCTAAGACCTTGAGAATGATAAAAGAGATAATGGTGCCCGAGATCTCCCTTTCCTCTATTAATTCGACCTCGGCAACACCATGTGCAGGATAGACAATAACATCACCAACATTAAACATTATTGATTTCCTTTTAATAATTAGAAAAATGATAGCAATTCTCCCTGTTCAAGTCAAGATAAAGGCAAGCAACAAAGGCACAAAGTGATAGCATATCCAAAAAACAATGCAGGGGGTAATTTTTTCTTGCTATAAACTATGCGCAAACCCGTCGACAATGTGGTGTCTGATTGGCATTCTCCCTTTTGGGTAGCCTTTGTGCCTTTCTCTTGACTTTCCCTCCTTTCCTATGAGAATCAGTGCATTATGAAATATCCCGACATAGATCCAGTACTGGTGCACCTCGGTCCAATCCAGATCAGGTGGTATGGCCTGATGTATGTGATCGGTTTTGTGCTTGCCTTCATCATCATGCTGCATATGTCCAGACGGAGGAATAACGATCTGACACGGACCGAAATCGAAGATCTTTTTGCCTACTGTATCCTGGGGCTGATCATCGGTGCGCGGTTGGGCTACTGTGCATTCTACAACCTGGGGTATTACCTCAGCAATCCCATCAAGATCCTTGCCGTATGGGAAGGCGGCATGTCGTTTCACGGAGGTCTGATCGGGATGATCTTGGTAGGCTGGCTCTTTTCCGTGCGGAGAAAGAAACCGTTTTTTATGCTGGCCGACCTCGCCGCCATCGCAGCCCCGCCGGGATTATTCTTCGGCCGGATCGGGAACTTCATCAATGGCGAACTCTACGGCAGGGTCACGCAAGCGCCCTGGGGCATGGTTTTCCCAGACGGAGGCCCGCTCCCGCGTCACCCCTCCCAACTCTACGAGGCCTTTTTCGAAGGGATTGTGCTCTTGATCATCATATATGGCTTAAGCTTCAGGACCAAGGTGCATGGCACCCTCCTGGCAAGCTTCCTCATCTGCTACGGCGGCATGCGATTTTGCATAGAATTCCTCAGACAGCCTGATACTCAGCTCGGTTTTGTCTTCGGTAACCTTACCATGGGTCAGATCCTCTGTCTTCTCATGCTCGGCTTTGGTTTTGCACTCCTGCTCACTGTGAGATTCCTGACGGACAAAAGGGGGAGCGCGAAGGCATAGGAGATGAA
>Ga0315284_10016614_pt1 | contig 10441 bp, 6 predicted proteins | sample YL17G09_16_MG_FD_203696 | JGI IMG/M metagenome (GOLD analysis project Ga0315284, IMG submission 203696) | Sediment microbial communities from Yellowstone Lake, YNP, Wyoming, USA - YL17G09_16 | ecosystem: Environmental > Aquatic > Freshwater > Lake > Sediment | place: USA: Wyoming | collected...
CCCCCGAGGAATTTGAGGTCGCACGCAGGAAGGGAACCGAGCGGGCCTTCTCCGGCAAATACTGGAACCTGCACGAGAAAGGCATTTACCGCTGCGTGTGCTGTGGCAACGCGCTTTTCAGTTCGGACACCAAATTTGATTCGGGCACGGGCTGGCCGAGCTTCTGGGCGCCGATTGCTAAAGAAAACGTCCGGACCGGGGCGGACCTGGGCCTGGGCATGCCCCGCAGCGAAGTTCTTTGCACGGAATGCGACGCGCACCTCGGCCACGTCTTTGAGGATGGCCCGCCACCCACGCACCTGCGCTACTGCTTGAACTCGGCCGCGCTGCGGTTTGAGAAGAAGGAAGGCTAGCGCTTGGTGGTGTTAGTGCACGCAATAGACCAGATGGGTGGCTGGAAGGGCGGGGTTAAAACCCCGCCCTTCCTCGTCCAACAACAGTTGCGCTGCTTAGAACAAACAGGCACCAGCCAGCGGCCAAAGGGCTGCGTTCTGTTCTGAGTGATTGCCCCCGTCTGGGGGCGTCCGATATAATGAGCGTTTAGGCTCAGGCACATTCTGTGACCGGTTTGGAGAGGTCTCACCGAACTTGGGGATGCTGGAAAGTCTTCGTCCACTTTTTCCGTATCTTGCCCGTTACCGCCAGCGCTACCTGGTAGGGTTTGGCGCTTTGGCCGTGACCCAGGCCCTGGGTGCCAGCCTGCCGCTCATCTTGAAAAAGGGAATTGACGGTCTCTCGGCCGGGAGCCTCGGCCGAACCCTGCTGTTCTTCGCGGCCCTGCTCGTCCTCGTTTCCCTGACCAAGGCGTTCTTTCAGTTCTGGATGCGCTGGATCCTGATCGGGATTTCGCGCGACGTCGAGTACGACCTGCGCAACGATCTCTTCACCCATCTGCTGCGTCTCTCGCCGCGGTACTACACCCAGAATCGCACCGGCGATCTGATGTCGAAGCTCACCAACGACCTGAACGCCGTGCGCAACCTGCTGGGCCCCGGGATCATGTACTCGGCCTACACGGTGGCCACCGGCGTGGCCACCGTCAGCGTGATGCTATATCTCGATGCGTGGCTGACGGTGCTGGCCTTGGCGCCGTTGCCGCTGATATCCGTGGCGGTCACCTTCTTTGGCCGGAAGATTCACGACCGGTTTGAAGCCATCCAGGCGCTCTATTCCGACCTGACCGAACGGGTCCGGGAGAACCTGGCCGGCATGCGCGTGGTGCGCGCTTTTTCCCAGGAGAAGCCCGAGCAAGCCACGTTCGACCGCATGAACCTCCGGTTTGTTTCGATGAACCGGCAACTGATCTGGATTACCAGTTCCTTGTGGCCGGCGATCTCGCTGCTGTTTGCGCTGGCGCTTTTGCTGATCATGGTGCTGGGTGGCCGGCACGTGCTGTCGGGGCAGATCTCGGTCGGCACCTTTGCCGCCTTCAACGTTTACCTGGTGCAGTTGATCTGGCCCATTATCGCGCTGGGGTGGGTGGTTAACGTCTATCAGCGCGGCAGCGCCTCTCTCGGCCGGCTGGATATGATCTTCGCGGCGCCCCCCGACATTGACGATCGGGAGGTGCCTGCCCAGCCGCTGACCTCGTTGCGCGGGGAGATTGAATTCCGCGACCTCACGTTCAGTTACAACGGCACTCCCATACTTAAGAACATCAACCTCCACATCCCCGCGGGCAAGACGGTGGCCATCGTGGGCGCCACCGGCTCCGGCAAGTCCACCCTGGTGAACCTGATTCCCCGGCTCTACGACGCGCCCCCGGGTGCGCTCCGCCTCGACGGCGTCCCCATCCGGCAGATTCCGCTGAAGACCCTGCGGGAACATATTGGTTTCGTTCCCCAGGAGACTTTCCTGTTCAGCGAAACCGTGCGCGATAACATCCGTTTCGGTACGCCCGCCGCCAGCGATCAAAAGGTGGAAGAGGCGGCCGAAATCTCCAACGTGCTCCCGGAGATTAAAGCCTTTCCCAAGGGCTTTGATAATCTGGTCGGCGAGCGCGGCCTGACCCTTTCCGGAGGCCAGAAACAACGCGCCGCCATTTCGCGCGCCGTGATCCGCAACCCGCGCATCCTGATCCTGGATGACTCGCTCTCGAGCGTCGATACCTACACCGAAGAGAAAATCCTGCAGCGCCTCACCGGCGTGATGGCCGGCCGGACCACGCTCCTGATCTCGCACCGCATCTCGACCATCCAGCACGCGGACGAAATCATCGTCCTGCACGACGGCCAGGTCGTGGAACGGGGCACGCACCCTGAGCTTCTGACTATGAACGGCTTTTACTCGGAACTCTATAACAAGCAGTTGATTGAGGAGGAACTCGAGCAAGAAGCGTGAAGAGCAGGTATCAGGTTCCAGGTGTCAGGGGCGGCGCGCCATGACCCCTGGCCGTCCTGAGAACGGATGACTGACAACTAAACCATGGCAGACGGTATCCACGAAGAAGAAGTTCTCGGCAAGGCTTACGACGGGCGCTTGATGCGGCGCCTGGTGCGCTACCTGCGGCCCTACACCGGCATCGTGTTGCTCGCGCTCGTGGCCAGCATCCTCTATGGCATCATGCAGGCGGTTCCGCCGTACTTGCTCAAGCTGGCGGTGGACCGCTACCTGGACCCCGCGGGACACCAGGAAATCCCGCGTTTCCTCGCCAACTTTCTGAGTCCTAAACCCCTCATTGGAATCGTGCAGATTGCCGTCTTGCTCTACTTACCGACCGCGTTGCTCTCGTTCCTGCTGGAATTCGGGCAAGCCTTCACCATGCAGGTGGTCGGCCAGCGCGTGATGTACGATCTGCGCAAGGAGATTTTTGCGCACCTGCAGCGCCTGCAGTTGAGCTTCTTCGATCGCAACCCCGTGGGGCGGATGGTCACCCGCGTGACCACGGACGTGGACGTGCTGAACGACCTGTTCGCCTCCGGCCTGGTCGCCATTTTCGGGGACTTCTTCACGCTCGTGAGCATCATGGTCGTGATGCTTCGGATGGACGCGACGCTGGCGCTGCTCACGTTTGCAGTCCTGCCTTTTATCGTGCTGACCACGATGTGGTTCCGCAAGGCGGTGCGGGAATCCTACCGGCGCATCCGCCTCGCCATCGCGCGCATAAACTCTCACCTGCAGGAGCACTTGTCGGGGATGGCCGTGATTCAGCTCTTCAATCACGAGGAGCGCAGCCTGGAGGAGTTCAACGGGATCAACGAGGCTCACCGGGACGCCTACAAGGATTCCATCTTGGCCTACGGCCTCTTCTACCCCACCGTGGAGTTGCTGAGCATGGTGGCGATCGCCATCATCCTCTACAGCAGCGGGGGCATGGCGCTCAAGGGCGCCGTCACCCTCGGGACGGCCATTGCCTTCATCCAATATGCCCAGCGGTTCTTCCGGCCGATTCAGGACCTGAGTGACAAATACAACATTCTGCAAGCGGCCATGGCCAGTTCCGAGCGAATCTTCAAGCTGCTGGACACGCCGGTCACGATTACCGATCCGGCGCAACCCCAGCCCTTGGCGAATGCTGGCGGGCGCGTCGAGTTTCGCGGCGTGAACTTCGCTTACCAGGACAATCACCGGGTGGTGGAGAACGTCTCCTTCGCGATCGAGCCGGGGGAGACGGTCGCCATCGTGGGCCACACCGGCGCGGGCAAAACCACCCTGACCAGCCTGTTGTTGCGGTTCTACGATGTCCAGGAAGGGCAGGTGCTGATCGATGGCGTGGACATCCGCAACTTGCGCCTGAGCGATCTGCGGCGGAATTTTGCGGTCGTCCTGCAAGATCCCTTCTTGTTTTCGGGGACTATCGAGAGTAACATCCGGCTGGGAACGGACTGGATTACGGACGAGCAGGTCCGCGACGCGGCCCAGCAAGTCAATATCCTGGACTTTGTCGAGAGCCTCCCGGGAGGCCTGCAGGAGCCGGTGAAGGAACGCGGCGCCACGCTTTCGGTGGGGCAGAAACAATTGCTTTCCTTTGGGCGGGCGCTCGCTCACCGCCCCCGTATCCTGATTCTGGACGAAGCGACGTCGAGCGTCGATCCGGAGACCGAGGCGCTGATCCGCGCCGGCCTCCACCGCCTGCTGGAGAACCGCACCTCGCTCGTAGTGGCGCATCGGCTCTCCACGATTCAGAATGCCAGCCGGATCGTGGTCCTGCACAAGGGCCGCGTGCGGGAAGTCGGTACGCACCAGGAACTTCTCCAGCAGCGCGGGATCTACTACAAGCTCTATCAGCTTCAGTACAAGGACCAGGAAATTTCCGTCAGCCGCGAGCGCTGACGCGCCGGATTACCGGCACGTCGGAACGGGTTACTGCACGAGTTCTATGACGGCGTAGCGCCGCATCTACATCATGTCCAAGACCTGCCTCATGCTGGTGGCCGGCGAGCGGTCCGGCGAGATTTATGGCGCGGAGCTGGCGACGGCTCTGCGCGCGCGTCTGGGTGAGGTGGAGATTTTCGGCTGCGGCGGCGAAGCCATGCGCCGCGCCGGGGTCGCCACCACGGTGGATGCCCACACCATCACGATGGTCGGCATCACCGAGGTCCTCAGCGGCCTGCCGCGCGTCTACCGCGCCTTCCAGACCTTGCTGGCGGAGGTGGACCGGCGCCGGCCGCAACTGGCCGTGCTCATTGATTTCCCCGATTTCAATCTGCGCCTGGCCAAGAAGCTCCGGGAACGAAACGTGCGCGTCGTTTATTACGTGAGTCCGCAGGTCTGGGCGTGGCGGCGAGGACGGCTGCGGCAGCTCAAGGAACGCATCGACCAGATGCTCTGCCTCTTTGACTTCGAGGAGGAGATTTACCAAAAGGCCGGAATTCCGGTCGAGCACGTCGGGCACCCCCTGGTGGATATGGTGCGTCCGCACCTATCGCGGGAAGACTTCTTTGCCAAGGCGGGGCTGGATCCCCAGACGGCCACGGTGGCGCTGCTGCCGGGAAGTCGCCAGAAAGAGGTCCTCTACAACCTGCCGCCGATGCTCGACGCGGCGACGCGCCTCGCGATTTCGCGTCCGATCCAGTTTGTGGTGGCGGTGGCGCCGACGCTCGATCCCACCTGGTTGGAGTCTCTGGTGGCGCAATGTTATGTAGGCCGCGCCAAGGTCCGCACGGTGGCCAACGCCACCTATGATGCGCTTCAGCATGGTGATGTGGCCGTGGTGGCGAGCGGCACGGCGACCGTGGAAGCCACACTTCGCGAGCGGCCCTTCGTGGTGGTTTACCGGGTATCGCCTCTCACCTGGCTGGTGGGGAAGTTCCTGGTAGACGTGCCCTATTACAGTATGGTTAACCTGCTGGCCGGCAAGGCGTTGATTACCGAGTTAATTCAGAACGATTTTACGGCCCCGAAGGTCGCCAGCCAGGTAGAATATCTGCTGGATCATCCGGAAGCGCGCGAGCGGATCGTGGACGGACTCCGGGCTGTAAAGGCCCGCCTGGGACCCGGGGGCGCCACCGGACGGGCGGCGGACGCCGTCGTTCGGTTGTTGGGAGAGTCCGGGGCAACGCGGCGGACGGCTTGACGCATCCACCGCGGCTCCAGGATTCGCTGGAAAAGAAGCAACAGACGGCGCCAGCTGAGAATCCAATAAAGGTATGGTGACGGTACCTGGCCCCGCGCCTCAGGCACCTCCAGACGGCAGCGGATCCGGGATCGCCATGCAACAGGTTGTGTGAATTCCAGGGGGCCAAGCATGAGAGAAGTCAAACCGGTGAACCGGATCTTTGCCGCAGTCGGACGTACGGCCTTTAGCGGCGGGCGGGCGGGGGTACTGTTGGCACTGCTGCTTCTGCCGGTGGTGGGCCGCGGGCAGGAACCGGGCGCGGAGCCCCGCTTTGACGTGACCCGGTACAGCATTGACGCGGAGCTTTTCCCCTCCACGCACATCCTGACCGCGAAGGCCCGCATTGACTTCACGCCCCGTGCCGACCTGACCTCACTCCGCTTCGAACTGCACAGCGCCTTGCGGGTGGAGGAAGTACTTGACGCCGCCGGCAAGCCCCTGCGTTTTCGGCAGGAAGGCCTGACGCTCCAGGTTGACTTCCTGAATCCCGTCCTCCAAGGCAAACCCTCCTCGATCACCGTCCGTTATGGCGGCTCGCTGGCTTCGGCTGACGGCAGTCCGGTCGAGAATCTGAAGCTGGCGTATGTGGGTCCAGAGGGTTCTTACTTGCTCTACACGGGGCGCTGGTTTCCTGTCTCCGGTTACCGGGTGAACCGCTTCGCGGCGGCGATGCGCATCACCGTGCCTTCCGGTGAGACGGTGATTGCTTCCGGGAAACCTCTGGCGCAGGTCCGGGAGGTGAACAAGGTCACTTACGGTTTTCAGTTTGACGAACGATCCTTCCCCGGAACGGTGGTCAGCGGGAAGTACGCGGTGCAGCCGGCCACGGCCGTAGGCGCGGACATCACGCTTTATGTGAAGCCCGGGCACGAGGAGTTTGCCCCGAGCTACGGCGCCACGGCGGCGAAAATCCTGGGTTTTTTTTCCGATAAGTTCGGCGGGCTGCCGGATGCCCACCTCTCCATCGTCGAGATTGAGGACAGCACCGTCGGAGGCTACGCGGCCCCCGGGTTGGTGGCGCTGGCTTCCCGCGCCTTCACGAACCCCGTGAACTACCGCTTGCTCGCGCACGAGATTGCTCATCTCTGGTGGGGGTGCTTGGTCAGTCCCGCGACGCTGAATGATGTTTTCCTGGATACCGGCCTCGGCACCTACGCCGCGGGCATGTATGTGCAATCCGCCGCCGGCGAGGCCGCCTTCGAGGACGTCATGAATGAAGTCGCGGTGGGCGCGCTCACCCACGAGGATGCTGCTCCCATCAGCCAGGCGGGCCGGTTGCAGGAATACACGCCGGAGTACCAGTCGATCGTCATCCAGAAAGGCGCCATGGTCTTCCACATGCTGCGCTGGGTCACGGGCGAGGACGCTTTCTTGGATACCTTGAGAACGATGACCAGGGACTACGGAGGGAAGGGCATTACCACCGACGAATTCCAGATACTGGCGGAAAAGGCCAGCAAGCAGGAACTGACCTATTTCTTCGCGCAGTGGGTCACTTCGACCGGCGTGCCGCAATTTAAGCGGACCTGGGCTACCTATCGCGTCGGCGACAAATACCAAGTCGTAGGGAAAGTCCAGCAGGACCTCGACATCTTCCGCATGCCGGTGGAAATCCGCATCTTTTCCGAAGGCGGCAAGCCCGTCAATCAGCGGGTGGATATGGTCGGCACCACGGCGGACTTCACCGTTAACACCCGCACGCGCCCCCTGAGAGTGGTGGTGGACCCGGCGAGCCGCCTGTTGAAGTACGACGACAAGACGAAGCTGCAGGTGGAAATGGCGCGCGGCGACCAACTTCGGGAACAACAGGCCTATCTGGAGGCGATTAAGCAGTACCAGTTGGTCTTGGGATTGAACCCCGCCAGTTCGCTCGCCCAATACCGCATCGGCGAAGTGCTGTTCAAGCTCCGCAACTATACCGCCTCGATGGAATCCTTCCGCGCGGCGCTCAACGGTGACCTCGATCCCAAGTGGATTGAAGTCTGGTGCCACCTCATGCTGGGCAAGACCTTCGACGTTGCCGGCCAGCGCGACCGCGCCCTCAATGAGTACCAGCGCGCCTTGCAGACCCGCGACAATACCCAGGGGGCGCTGGACGAGGCCAACCGCTACATCCAGAAAGCCTATGCCGACGCCGGCCGCGCGCTGAAATAGCGCGCCGGTCGCCGCGGTCAGCTCGGCGCGAGCGCTGGGGTGGGCAGGGCGTGCCCCACGGGTACGGCTTCGGTCGGGAAGGGAGATGCATCGATGGAAAAAGCCACGTTTGGGGCAGGTTGTTTCTGGGGCGTCGAGGCAGTTTTTCGCGGCGTTCCCGGGGTCGTCCTCGCGGCAGTTGGATACATGGGAGGCACGCTCAAGAACCCGACTTACCGTGACGTCTGCACGGACAAGACCGGTCACGCGGAAGTGGTCGAGGTGCAATACGACCCCGCGAAGGTTTCGTATGAAGAATTACTGAAGGTCTTCTGGGAGAACCACGACCCCACCACGCTGAACCGCCAGGGACCGGACGTGGGCAAGCAATACCGCTCGGTGATCTTCTTTCATAACCCCGAACAGGAATCCGCTGCCAAGGCGGCGAAAGATAAACTCGCCCGTGCGGGCGTGTACCCGCGCCCGATCGTGACGGAAATTGTGCCCGCCGCGGAATTCTGGCGGGCCGAAGAGTACCACCAGCAATATCTCGAAAAGCGCGGCTGGGCGCCGTGCCACATCAAATAGGATCCCGGCGACAAGAGAAGGTGGAAGGGCACGGATTCACTCCTGCCGGGACGGGTGAGGGGTTAGTTGACGAACCGCACGGGCACCCCCCCGCGAATCACAGTGGAGGGCAGCGGAAACGGGGGCCAAGCTTCATCCAGGGCGATGGGAAATCGCGTCACGCGGGATGATGACTACCCGTAACTAATACAAACGCACTAAGTAAGGTGATAGCCCCTTTGTAACGTCGGCTTCCAGCCGGCCTTGGCCGCCAGGAGGGCGGCGCTACAAGAACGGTGACGTAACATAAGTTAGTGCGTTTGTATTAGTCTGCCATCTCGGGGTGGTATACACCCTTCGCGGCGAAAAGACAAGAGCCGCGAATTATGAAGAAATTGAGTGATTGGGTGATGGGGCGATTGAGCAGGGGTGTGGGGAAGTCACGAGTGCTGAATTATGAATGGAGAGAGAAGGAGTCAGAAGGCAGGAGACAGAAGGGGAAGGGCAGGCGTAGAGGCCGCTTTAGGCCGCCAGAGTTCTGTTTCGGGGAAGGTGGCGACGTAAATTCGCCGCTACAGGCTGGGCGGGTCGGTGACCCACCCCTACCTCGGGAGGACGGAGCCCTCCCCTACCAGAAACCCAAACGCCGTTGAAGACACCGGCGCCACAGAAGCAGTCGTCATTATATCCAGCGATCGACAATAGTTGAGGCCCAAATCAGACAGAGCAGGTATGAAGGATGGTGTAAAACGATCATTGAGATTCGCTACCCATCCTGCTGAAGGACGGCGAGAGCCAGGTCTCGACCGAAAATCTCTCGAAAATACGGCTTCTCCTTCTGCCGCAACCAGGTCTCAAGGTCCACCCTATGGCTGGCGACCAGATTGAGCAACACTCGTTTCCTATCCACCACCGCGGTCACGCGGGCGATGTTCCCGGCGTGTCCGTGATTCATCGCAAGGGCCAGCCGCAGAAGTACCACGGCCTTGGGAACGAGTGCCTGGTCCGAGTCGCGGAGAACGCTGATCGGAACATCGGAAGGGCTCGGGCGTGAGTTGCCGAGATAGCGGGCGAGCGCAGCGATCACTCGGCGCTGCTCGGGGGTGAAGCCAAAGATTTCCGAGTTCGTGATCACATAGTAAGCGTGCCGATGGCGACCGCTGCGGCCGAGGAAACGGCCCACGTCGTGCAGCCTGGCGGCCGCGGACAGCCAGGTCTCGTATTCGAGCGGGAGGTCATGCACGTGGGACAACTCGCGGAACAATTGAAGGGTGAGGCGGCGCACGTTTTCACCTGCCTTCGTGTTCACTCGATATTGTCTGCACATGGCCAGCAAGGCATCCGCACGCTCCGCCTCAACCTGCAGACGTGACTTGGCGGCTTGATCATGTTCCGCAAGCATCTGGGCCAGAAGGCCGTCACGCAAGCCGAGCGAGGAGTAACGGAAGCGCGGTAGCTTGCAGCGCACCATCAATTCTTGAAAGACATAGGCACCGGCGACGACGATCTCGGCGCGACGAGGTCCGATCCCTGGCCGCTTGGCACGCTCGGTGACATCCAGTCTGGACAACTCTTACGCCAGGCGCACGACCGCCAGGCGCGAGACTGACCCGTCCCGCCGGTTGCTGGCCGCCGGTTCAACTACCCGAACGACACCGGCAAGTGCCGCCGCCGTCCCCGAAGTCGCGATCACGGACGATACCCTGGCGGCCGCGATTCGTTTGCTGACAGGGGCAACCTCTTCGGCGATGCCCTTGCGCAGTCGCTGGATTTCTGCTTCCCGGGGAGGGTCATGCAGGAGGAACTCCTGTGTAAGGCGAACGGCACCCAGCGGGAGACTCACCATGGCGCGAATGTGGCCATGCTCAGACACGGTGAGTTCGCAACTGCCCCCACCCAGGTCGATAAGGAGAGAATCTGAAGCGGCGACGTGCGAGTTTGTCAGCACCCCTAGATGAATGAGGCGGCCTTCTTCGAGGCCGGAGATGGTTTCCACTTTCCAACCAATCGCAGAATACACCCAGGCGACCAAAGCTGCGGCGTGGCGGGCATCGCGGAGAGCGCTCGTGGCCACCACCCGCACCCGGTCAGCGCCGTACTTCTGGCTCGCGCGACGGAATCGGCGGAGTACCCTGATGGTAGCATCCATCGCTGCGGGCGAGAGCAAGCCGGAGCGGAACACCG
>Ga0315284_10016615_pt1 | contig 10440 bp, 5 predicted proteins | sample YL17G09_16_MG_FD_203696 | JGI IMG/M metagenome (GOLD analysis project Ga0315284, IMG submission 203696) | Sediment microbial communities from Yellowstone Lake, YNP, Wyoming, USA - YL17G09_16 | ecosystem: Environmental > Aquatic > Freshwater > Lake > Sediment | place: USA: Wyoming | collected...
AAACATTTGTCCAGGACTTTGTTTTTGGCGTATTGAGGCGGCTCCACCGACAAAAGGGGCAAACTGGCTTAGTGGCATTGGGCAGGAATGCCTGTGCCACGTGGCACGGTGCGGCTTCGCCGCAAATAAAAGAAAATCAAAAGGCAAAAATCTCTGCGCCGGGCCGCGGGCCGGATTGGGGAGGAATCTTCAGGGGCTGACCGCAATCTAAACAATCGTCAATGACTCAATTCTTGAGCGGCGCCGGAAACTGGCCACCTGACGGAATCTTCGCGGCGCGCGAAGAAATCAACCTTTTTCAGTCGATCTTGATCACGGCGTGCGCGGTTCATGCCGAAGCCATCTCGGCATCCGATAGAGCCTACGTGGCCGGCTATCCGGAAGTAATCCGTGTCTATCCCTCGTTCCGGCTGCCCGGAGACCGGGCGTCTTCGCACTTCACGCGGCTTGCTGGCGACGGATCTGCCGTTGCTTCCGCGCCGCCTCCAGCTTCCGATCGCGTTCCGCGTGTGTGTTGGTTCAGCCTGAAATGGAGAGAGGGCGCTCTCCGTTAGTGAGTATTCCGCCCTGCGGGCGGGGATTTTCAAGGCATCGGGGTCTACCGATCCGATGTGGTTCTTGGAGAAGCGCAGAAAAGACGCCTCTGCGCTCCGTTCATCGTCTCGATGAGCCCACCGGGCTATCCCTCGGCGTGGTTGCATCCCTGCATTGCCCGCTTCCGTTTTTCCCGGCAAGATCATTGTAGCTCCACCGTGTCCCGCGGTCTCAACTTCCAGATGGCCCGCCAGGGCAGGCACGGGCGACGCGATGTATAGTGGGAATCTTATGGTGAAAACGAATCCTGGACTGATCTCGCGGCGGGCGTTTGCCGCTGGCATGGGCTTGGCTGGTTCGTCGGGGCTGCCCGCGGCGCGCGCTTCACAGGGCGGCGGGAAGGTCCTGACCATCGACAGCCATGCGCACCTGAGCAATCACGGCAATCCGAATTGGGCCGAGAACGACCGGCGGCTCATCGACGCGGCCGACCGGCTTGGAATCGACCAGCTTTGCTGTTCGCTGCTGAGTCCCCGCCGGCCGACGACCCCCGAGGACTTCCGCCAGTGCAACGACTGGGCGGCGGAAGCGGCCCGCAGGTATCCGGGCCGTGTCCTTTGTTACTGCTACGTCAACCCTGGATACGTCAGAGAGGCGCGGGACGAAGTCAGCCGGTGCGTGGAGAAAATGGGCTTCATCGGCGCGAAACTTTACAACGACTATGTCGCGACCGAGCCCGTGGTCTGGCCCCTGGTGGAGCAGATAATTCAACTACGAGTGCCCATCCTGCACCATGCCGGCCACACCAACTGGCTGAACGTGCCGCAACCGCGAATCAGCGACGGCGGAACGTTCGCCAAACTCGCAAAGCGCTATCCGGAAGCGATGATTATCTGCGCCCACATCGCCGGTGGTGGCGACTGGGAATGGACCATCAAGGCGTTGCGCAACGCGCCCAGTGTCTATCTGGACACCAGCGGCAGCGTGCCCGATGAAGGCATGGTTGAAATGTGCGTGCGGATACTCGGCGCCGATCGAATCCTGTTCGGCTGCGACATGTCGATGACGGCGAGTGTCGGGCGGATCCGCTCCGCCGAATTGAGGGACAGCGACCGGGCCAAGATCCTGGGCGGCAACATGCAGCGCATTCTGGCGCGGCGGAGGGGATGATGATCGACGTCAACGCGTACCTGGGACACTTCGCATTCCGGCAGCTCCGGCACAATACCGCCGCCGGGCTTCTCCGTCTGATGGACCGGTTCGGGATCGAGCGCGCCGTCGTCTCCAGCGCGGCCGCCCTCACTTACCGCAACTCGCAGGCGGGCAACGAAGAGGTCGCCGCGGAAGTGGAGTCACACCGCTCGCGGCTGATCCCCTTCGCGGTCCTGAACCCGGCCTATGCCGGCTGGCAGGATGACCTCAAGATTTGCCACGAGCAGTTCGGCATGAAGGGCCTGCGCCTCTTTCCCCGGTGGCACGACTACACGCTGGCGGACCGTCGCTGCCGCGCGCTGGTGGAGGCCGCCGCCGAACGACGCATGGTGATCTCGATCCCCGTCCGCGTCGAGGACCGGCGGCAGAGCAGTTGGCTGGTGAGTATCCCGGATCTGGAGTATGACGAGATCGCCGGGCTGATCCGCGCCTGCCCCAAGGCGCGGTTCATCGTGAGCAATGCCAGCGGCGTCGCCGCATCGGTTCTGGGCCGTAAGAACAGCGGGTTGCCGGACAACTACGCGGTCGACATCACGCGGCTCAACGTGGAGTTGGGCAACGAGCTCGGTCAGGTGCTGGGGGCCCTGGGCGAGGACCGGGTGATGTTCGGCTCGGGGATTCCGTTCCACTACGCCGGCATCGCGCTGGCCAGGATCGAGATGCTCCAGGCCAGTGAAGCGGTGAAGGCCAAGATCCGCTCGCAAAACGCGGCGCGGTGGCTTGGCCTCTCCGCCGGCCAATAGCCCAGCTACGCCGACAGCGCCATTTCCAGCGCGCGCTGTCGGTGGAGCGCGGTTGTGTCCAAGAACGGCAGGCGGCAGTTCTCCTGGCGGGCGATCAGCGGAATTTCGGTGCACCCCAGGACCACGCGGCCGGCTCCCCGGCTCTCCACGTCGTCAATCATGCGTTCAAACACCCGCCGGGATTCGGCACGGATCTCGCCGCGGCAGAGCTCCCCGAAGATGATCTCTTTGAGCTTCGGCTGAATGGCCGGCTCGGGCGTCAGCGTCTCGATGCCGGCCTGCTTCAGACCGTTGCGGAAAAAGCTCTCGCGCATGGTGAACACGGTGCCCACCAGGCCCACGGCGCGCACCGGCGTTGTTCGGATCGCCCGGGCGGTGTCTCGACGATGCTCAGCAGAGGCATGTCAACCTTCGCCTGCACCTCGTCGAAGACGATGTGCATCGTGTTGGTGGAGATGAGGCCGAAATCCGCGCCCGCGCGCCGCAGCGCGTTCAGAGCATCCGCCATCGCCTGGGCCGCCTCCGTCCACCGGCCCTGAGTCTGCCAATCCCTGTAGCGCTGGAAATTGACGCTGCAGATGAGGATCTCCGGGTAGCCGTAATCCCCGAACCGGGCGACGTAGGCGGGGGTGATGTGCTCGTAGCAGGCAACCGCCGATCCGGGGCTCAGGCCGCCCAGGATTCCGATCTTCTTGTGTATTTTGGTCGGCTAGAAGGAAAGCTTCAGCGACATGACCCAGGTCCGGGTGGCGTCCTGCGACGTAATCATGCCGAAGGTGCTGCTCGTCGGGGTCATATCCGGCGTCATCAGGTTCGGGTGGTTCCAGGCGTTGACCACCTCGGCGCGGAACTGCGCGGTCACCAGTTCCCGAATGAGAAAGTTCTTGAAGATCGAGAAGTCCCAGCGCGCCTGGCCGTCGGCCCGAAGACCGCTGAACCGCCACGGCGAGTACCGGATGTTGGACGCTAGCTGCTGCGCGCTGTTGCGGTTGAAACCGGCGTTGATATTGAACCAACTGTCCACGCTGCGCTGGTCCTTCGACAGCTTCACGTCGTCCGGATTGCCCGTGAACAGCGACCAGACGTCGCCCCATGCCAGCGCGGGGCCGCTCTGACGCTGCATGACGCCGTTGAACTGCCAGCCGCCGGCGAAGAAATTCAAGGCCGCCGGCATGTTCGGGCCGAAGCGGCGCCCGCGTCCGAAGGGCAGCTCCCAGATGCCGCTGGCGACGACACGGTGCGGCCGGTCGTTGGCGGAAAGCGCTTCGTACGGCATCGGATCGCTCGCGTTCAGAAACCCTGTCGCGTCCATCGAACGGGAGAAGGTATAGTTGAACATCACCATGTAGCCCTTCGAGAAGCGCTTCTCCACGCCCGCCTGCAACGCGTGATACCACGAGTAGCCGATCGGCTGGCCCACCGATATGCTGCCGAACTGCGGATAGGGCAGGAGCAGTCCGGAGCGCGAGATGTTCTGGCCGTAAATCGAATTGGTGCCGTAAAAGGGGCTCGGGAACGTCTGGCTGAGGTAGTTGATGGTCGCCGTGTCGCGAACCACCGCCTTGCTCAGGTACTGCGCTAGGAGCGTATTCAGATTGCGCGAGACCTGAAGACGCGTGCCGCGGGTGCTGACATAGGCAACTTCCGCTTTAAGCTGGCGGGGCAGCAGGTGCTGAATTCCAAAGGACCAGCGCTGGTTATACGGATTCTTCCGGTTCTTGCTGTAGAAACTGAGCGATTGGCCAAGGTTGGTCGATAAGCCGCCGGCAGCGCCCAGGGGCTGGATCAATCCATTCGGAAACGGGTTCGCCGTGCTGGCGACATAGGTGATGCCGCTGTCGAGCGAGACCTGCACCGGCGTGGACGTGCTGAAGCCGGTTTGGATCGAGTTGTAACCGTTGATGCCGATCGAGTCATAGAAAAGGCCGTAGCCGGCGCGCAGAATCGTCTTCGGCCGGAGTTGGTATGCCAGGCCCACGCGCGGCATGAAGTTGTTCTTCTCCGCGGTCCAGAGCCCGCGAGGGTTGCCGTTCACACCCGCGAACGTCAGGCCGCCCATCACTTTGAAAGCGCTGGGCGCAATTTCCGCAATGGGGTTCAATGCGTAATTCGCCTGGGCCCGAGCAGCGATAGGGTTGACCTGGTCGCAGGCAAAGCCGGCCACCGACCGGTTGTAGCGCTCCGTGACCGGCGTCTCAAACTCCCACCGCACGCCGACGTTCACCGTCAGACGGGAGGTGAGGTTGATGTCGTCATGCACGAACAGCCCATAGTAGAGCTCCTGATCGGCGTAACTGGCGGTCCGGGCCATGTAGCTGGAGGTGGAGGGGAGGCCGAGCAGGAACGAGGTGATCTCGCCGCCCACCGTCGGCGCCGTAGAATTATCGTAGGGACCGTTGGTGTAAGCGCTGGAGAAGTGAAGATAGGGAGTCACATCGAACGAGTTGATGGCGGAGGCTTCACGAGTAAGACGGCCGCCAAAGCCGAACTTGACGCTGTGTTTGCCCTTGAGCTTGGTGAAGTTGGCGTCCAGGGAATGGACCAGCGCGCCCCAACTCCCGCTGCCCGCATTGCCCTGGAGGGACGTGAAAGGAGACACCACCACTCGGGGAAAGTTCACCTGCTCCTTGGATGGCAGCAGCGACAGGAGCTTGGACGAAAAGCCCAGTTGACTGAGGTCGTAGCCCTTCATGAAACCGCCCTGCCACCCCCAGCGATAGGCGACACCGTAGCGAACGTCCATGAAGAAGCTGGGATTGAAGACGTACACGTCGTCCAAGGCGAATCCCCACTTGTCCTGCCGGTAATCCAGGCCGTCGTTGTCGTCGAGGAACCTTCGGTTGGACTTGCTGTAGAAGCCTTCCCGCATCAAGCGGAAGTAAACGCGGTGGTTGGGGTTGAAAGCGTGGTCCAGGCGCGCCAGATGTGTCCACACGGGATACGGACCCGCGTAGCTGACAAAGTGGTTGTTCCTGAACTCCCTTGTGCCCGCCTGGTTCGGTTCCGGCCAGTGGGTCAGGAATTTCTGCGCCACCGGGTCGATACGGCTGGCCGGGATGATGTTTCCGGCAAAGGGCCTCCGCTGGTATCGTCCGCTGGCCGCGGCGGTGGTGGTGTAGGGATCGTAGACCTGGTAGGTGCTCCCCAAGGCCAGCAGCGCCGACAGGTCGCCGCGCTTCATGGCGGCGGTGGGCACGGTGTTGGTGAAGTCGTAGCTGTACTTGATCTCGTTCGCCTCCCAAAGATAGAACCAGAAAGTCTTGTTCTTGCCGTGGTACAACTTCGGGAGCACGACTGGACCGCCGCCGCTCAGCCCGTAACGGTGGTCCTGGAAGGGCGCCACTTTCTGGCCCGCCCGGTTCTGGAAGATCGTGGGGGTGTCGAAGATCTTGTTGCGCAGGAACCAGTGCGCCTCGCCGTGCAGGTCGTTGGTGCCGCTCTTGAGACTGACATTGACCAGCGCGCCGGCGGTGTGACCGATGGAGGCGTCGTAGGACAGGCTCTGGACCTTGAATTCGCTCACCGACATCTGCGGAGGCACGAAGACGATGCCTTTGTCCATGCTGTTGGGGACGCCATCGATGGTGAAATCGCTGTTCCTCTGGCCGGTACCGTCGACCGCGAAGTCGCCCTGCGCGGCGGGCGTGCCCACATACCGCTGCCGGAGGTTCGTCGTGTTGATCATGCCGGGCGCCATCAGCGCGAGGTTGTACGGCGCGCCGCCGAACGAGGGCAATTCCGCAATCTGGCGTTCGTCCACCACCTGGCCCAGGGAGGCGTCAGACGTGTCCAGCAGCGGTGTCTCCGCCGTGACCTGGACCGTCTGAGTCTGGTCGCCGACCTCCAGGGCGACATCGATTCTCACCGAATCGCCCACACGGACCTGAATGCCAGGCCGGATGAATCTCTTGAAGCCCTTGCTCTCCACCTCGACGGTGTAAGTACCGGAAGGCAGATACGCAAGCACGTAGTTTCCGGCTTCATTGCTCCTAGAGACGGCGGAGACTCCCGTCGCGACATTGGTCGCGCGCACCTCGGCGCCGATGATCACGGCGTCGGAGGAATCCGCCACGCGGCCCAGAATCGTGCCGCGCGCGTCCTGGGCGCTGAGCGACATGGGTATGAAGAGCAGGGCCGCCAGAACCAGCGCGGAGAACTGTCGTGGCACATAGTTAGACATCTGGATTGGCCCTTTCAACCAGGATTTCCGTTTTGGTCTCCTGGCCAATAACGATTATACTCCCAACCGCTTCCATTGGAGCCGTTTGTTTCTTTTAGTAGTATGTCTGTATTGGCTGCTAGGCCGGGCGTGGCAGGTAGCGCAAGGCCTCTTCGCCCAGGGTCTCGAGAATCGAGACCTCCAGGGCGCGCAGCTCCTGGGTGCGGTCGGTGGCCAGGCTCTTGAGCTTCATGGCGAAGCGGGCCACGTTGATGCCGTCACGGACGGTGTAGCGCTCGTCAGCCGAGTGCGCCTGCTGGAGGAATTCCGTCACATACTGAAGAATCTGCTCTTCGCCGAAGGGCAGGTTCTCCTTGAGAATCTGGTACTCCTCGTCGCGCTCGGGGAAGTCAATCAGAATCTGGGGCTGGAGGCGGGAGTGGATGTACTCGGGCAGATCGAAGGTGGAGGCGTCGTCGTTCATGGTGGTCACCAGCCGGAAGTTGGGGTGGGCCTTGATCTTGATGCCGGCCACCATCGATTCCACGTAGCGGCGTGCGTCCAGCAGCGGCGCCAGGCTGGCCCAGCTCTTCTCGCTCATGCGGTTGCCTTCGTCCAGGATGGCGACGCCTCCGCGGATCACCGCGGTCAGCAGCGGCGAGGCCACGTAGCGCAGCTTGGAGGCCCCTTCAATCACGGGCTGCACGATGAGGTCTTCCGGGCGGGTGTCCACGGTGGCTTGCATGATATAGACCTCGCGCCCCAGCCGCTTGGCGGCGGCATAGGCCAGGGTGGTCTTGCCGACCCCCGGCCTGCCGATCAGCCGGGGGTTCATGGGCAGGTCTTGGGCGTCCACTACCAGCCAGGCCGCCAGGAGCTGCCGCATCACCTCCTCCTGCCCCACCCAGCGGATGGGAATTTCGTCGGGGTGAGCCAGGTGCAAGGGCACGCCTTCAATTTCTGCGACCATCCGCTCTATTGTAGCGAGGCCTGCGGACGCAAACCGGCCAGAGTTCTTACCGCAGAGACGCGGAGACGCAGAGAAAACCCAGGCGTGGACGCCCACCCCACGGTGTTATGGTGTTATCGGACAGACGTCCGGTCGGCGGAGATGCCGCTGATTATGTCGCGGGCGCGCAGGCGCCAGCGGCCGGCCGGGTCGTTCAGCGCGAAGGGGATTTCGAATTGCGCGCGGCCGTCGACAACCGTCAGGTTGCGAGAATAGTGGCGCACCAGCTTGCCGGTTGGGTCGAAGACCTCGACTCGGACGACTGAGCGATCCACGGGCTGGCCGGCTTCATCAGTCAGCCGGAGCGCCAGCGCCTGGCTGATCTCGAGCCGGGCGGTGCGGGTGGGGCGCTCGAGGAAGAGTGCCGGGCGCTCGGGTGAGGCTTCGATCTCGGCGGCCGCCACCTGTCCGCGCAGCAGATCGTAGAGCACGCCGCGCGCGGCGGGGCGGGGAATCGTCACCGTCTCCTTGGGCAGCAGGCCGAGCAGCCGGGACTGGCCGAAATCGCGGATGGTGACCAGGTAATCGCCCTTGGGCAGCCCATGGTCCACTGGCAGCGTGAAGGCCGGCCGCACCGGGAAGCTGATCGGGGGTTTGCGCCAGTGGCAACGCTCATCCATGCGCCCGGTCTGCTCATCGGCATAGACTTCGCCTCCCCGGTCGATGAAGCGCTTGATGGCGCTGACCTCCTGGTCCGAGAGGGCGATGGAGTAAGGCAGGATCAGAGCGCGGAACTTGTCGAGCGCGCCGGCCTGGATCTGCTCGGTCGCCAAAAAACGAAACTGCACGCCGCGCTGCTCGAGTTCCTTGACCCAGGCCTCGCGCCGCGCCACCAACGCGGCGTAGTTCTTGGAAGTGCCCATCACGTTGCCTACGGTGGGCCTGATCACCCCATCCTGGATCCAGGCTCCGCGAATGCTGGCCATCGAGAAGTGGATCGCCACGCCATCTTCGTGCACGGGCGAGTTCATGAACACCCGCCCGATGCCGGACTGAAGGCGGCCGAAGACCTCGGCCAGCGCTTTGCCCTGCTCACTCATCGAGAGGTCGGGATTCAGCAGGGTGTAGTGCCAGAAGATGGAGGCGCCGGTGTGGCCGTAGAACAGCCGCCGCCACTGCTGTTCCTGCGCCGCGCGGCCGGTGAGTTGGTAGCCGGTGAAACCGGTGAGGCGGATGCCCGGGCGGAACAGGTGGTGCATGGCGTCCTGATTGCCGCCCGAGTAAGGCTGCAAGTAATCCATGACCTGGTCGATGGCGAACCAGTTGCAGCCGTTGTGCGGGGTGGGGACCTGGGTGCCGGAGATGGAGGCCAGGGCGCCCGGGTCGAGCTCGCGCACGATCTCGCGGGTGCGGGCCAGCGCCCGGACGAAGGTCTGCTCCATGTAAGTGCGGTGATCCGACCAGGGCGCGAAGTTGCCGTGCTTCTGGGCCTCTTGGGTGGTCATGGGCAGGACGTCTTCCCAGGAAGGAAAGGTTGTGCCCCAGGAAGCGTTGAGGGCCTCCAGCGTCGCATACTCCTTGCGCAACCAGTCGCGGAAACCGGCCAGCGCCTCGGGGGCCCAGTCCACGTCGAAGGCGTCCGTGTAGCTGGTGAGCGAGGACTCATCGGCCAGATAATAGGCCAGGGGCCGCAGGCGCGCCAGGGGGCGCAGTCTCTCGAGCCGGTCGCGGACGCGGGCCTCGAAACCCGGCGCCTGAAGCACCACGTCGCGGGTGAGGTACTTCTTGTCGCTGGTTTCCGCGTAGGCCGCCTTGCGCTTCCTGTAGTTTTCGGCGCGGTAAGCGTAGACGCCGAACTCGTCGTGCAGACCGGCGCTGGCCATGACCTTGAAATTGCGGTCAGGACTGGCCAGCACGGTCAGGCCGATGCGCCGGAACTGCTCGTCCAGGGCCGGGATCCAGGGCTGATAGGCGCCCGGCCCGTACCAGGGCATGATGACTTCGTAATCGTCCCACTGGCCGGAGGAGGCAGCGAAGCGTACCGCCACCCGCTCGAGGGCTGAGCCCGCTGTGGCGCGCACCCAGCCCGAGTGGACCAGCGGGCGGCCGGCTTTCAGAACGGCTTTTTCCCTGCCGCTTGCGCGCGCGATGACGCGGCCCAAGGCGTCGATCAGTTCGAGCGCCGCGGGCTTTGCGGACCGCCATGTGACCTCGATCGAATCGCCCTCCGCAATGACGTCGGAGGAAACGCGCAGGTCTTCGATCTTGTCCGGCTGGGCAATTTCGATCGCTGAGATCTTCCAATCCGAGGGAGCTTGTTGCTCGAGGAAATAGCGGCCGGGAGCCAGTTTCCTGAAGGCCGGAGGTTGTCCTTTGCCCGAAGCGCGGATTCCGCCTTGCTCGTTCTTCAAGCGCCAGGTTGCGAAGTTGACCGGGGCTTGCGGTTCGCGCGCCGCCGCGTAGATCAGCGCGCGGCAGAGCCAGGCGTAGAAATACTCCCAGTAGAGATCGGAGACAAAACCGCGCGCGGCCATGGGCATCTGCCAGCTTAATCCGGTGTCGCGGTAGGCGAAGGCCACGACGCGGCCTTGGCCGTACGGGCGCACCGCCAGCACCGGGTTGCCGGATGCGGACTGGACCAGCAGGGTGGCGTCCGGCGCAGCGCGATACACGTAGTTCTGCAAGTACTGGAACGGAAAAGCCTCGATGGGAATGGCGCGTGTGATCCAGTGGTCTGCGGTTTTGCGCCAGGGGGAAGACTCCGAGGGACCCGGCTGGACGGGCGCGGACGCGTCGGCAGGCAGCTTGACGGGCGCAGGCGGAGCGAGCTGGGATAGTTCGCT